>Ga0075475_10001952_pt1 | contig 10387 bp, 6 predicted proteins | sample DEB08_DNA_10_FD_76342 | JGI IMG/M metagenome (GOLD analysis project Ga0075475, IMG submission 76342) | Aqueous microbial communities from the Delaware River and Bay under freshwater to marine salinity gradient to study organic matter... | ecosystem: Environmental > Aquatic > Marine > Coastal ... | reverse complement strand
GTACCTTTACCCCACATCAACGCGAACTCCTCACCGAAGCATTGAGAGGCCAATACCAGAGAGATATGGGGGGTGTGCCTGAATCGGTGGAGGCGCGAATTCAAGACCTTTCTTCCCCCAAAACCGCAACGCTTACCACGGGGCATCAATTAAATTTAGCCGGCGGTCCGCTATTTTTTGTGTATAAAGTGGCTGCCATAATAAAAATGGCTCGCGAACTGAACAAAATGCAGTCCGAGATACAGTTCGTTCCCGTTTTTTGGATGGCCAGCGAGGACCACGATCTAGAGGAAATTGACCACTTTCGGATCGGAAAGCACCAGTTTCAATGGGATACGAAGCAAAGGGGTGCTGTGGGACGGATGCGTACCGAGCAACTGGCGAGTTCAATTCACACTTTTTTCACGGAAGCAGGAATACACTACGCAGACGTAGCTGAACTGCTCAAGAGAACCTATTCCCATTCCACCCTAGCAGGGGCACATCGCTACTTAGTACATGAAGTATTTGCCAATGAACCTATTTTGGTACTCGATGGCGACGATCCAAGGCTGAAACAATCCTTTGCACCGGTTTTTGATCGGGAATTACGAGCGCCATGGTTGATGACCCAAACCAGCGCTGCAGTTCAATTTTTAGAGCGCAATTACCACGTACAAGTTAATCCGAGACCTTGCAATTTATTTTATTTGGAGGAGCAAGAGAGAGTCCGAATCGATGAACCTAATCGTTTTATTGAGCGGTGGGAAAAAGACCCGGCATGCATCAGCCCGAACGCCATCATGCGCCCCCTTTATCAAGAATGGATTCTTCCAAATGCGGCCTACGTTGGCGGCCCTGCAGAGGTAGCCTATTGGTTGCAGTTAAAACCTGCCTTCGACGACCTTTCATTGCCTTATCCGGCCGTTTGTCTGCGGCCATCCTATGTATTGATCGATGAAAAATGGGAACAGAAGCGCATCAAATTGGGATTATCCCGGGAAGATGTACTTCAACCCGTAACCGAGTTGTTCGCTAACTGGGTGAGGGATAACGGTTCGTTCCCTATAGATTTTGCAGATCTTAACCGTACGTTGAGAAACCAGTTTGATTTATTGCGTGGGGTTGCACATCAAACCGACCACAGCTTTACGGGCGCCCTCAATGCACAAGAAAAGAAGCAAATAAAAGGATTGGAAATGTTGGAAAAGCGCTGGCTCAAAGCGGAGAAGCGCCGCCACTCCGAAATGCGAATTCGCATGGAACAGTTGCTCTTGGAACTCTTTCAAAACGAGGTGCCTGTGGAGCGCATAGAAAGTGTGTGGTCGTATTACGCGCAATACGGACACTCCCTAATAGCAGAAGTCATTAAGGCCTCGCCAGCATTTGACCCAGGGGTAGTATTTCTCCTGCCCAAATCTCCAATAAACCCGTAACTTTATTCCATGCAAGAACGTATTATCATCCTCGATTTCGGATCTCAGTACACCCAACTTATTGCACGCAGAGTGCGTGAACTGAACGTATATTGCGAAATTTACCCTTATCACCACCTCCCCGAACTGGATGCGACCGTGAAGGGTGTCATTCTTTCTGGAAGTCCATTTTCGGTGCACGATGAGCATGCTCCTCGGCCCAATTTAGATGCTATTAGAGGACAAAAGCCCTTATTGGGAATCTGTTTTGGAGCTCAGGCCATGGTACATCATGCGGGTGGTTCTGTGGTGCGTTCGGAGGTCCGAGAATACGGCCGGGCTCGGCTTTCTCATGTAGATTCGAATCACACGCTGCTTAAAGGGGTTTCTGTGGGGAGTCAAGTTTGGATGAGTCATGGCGATACCATAAAATCGCTGCCGAATGGGTTTGATGTAATTGCCAGTACAGAAGACGTGGAGGTTGCCGGTTACGCGATACAGCAGGAACAGACGTATGCGCTTCAATTTCATCCTGAAGTATATCACAGTACGGATGGCAAGACTCTTTTGCAAAATTTTGTAGACGATATTTGTGAATGTGCTCGTGACTGGACGCCCCAAGCTTTCCTGGACTCCACCGTGGCGGAATTGCGCCAACAACTCGGACAAGATAAAGTTGTATTGGGTTTATCGGGTGGGGTAGATTCTTCTGTGGCCGCTGTATTGCTTCATCGAGCCATTGGCAAACAGCTGCACTGCATCTTTGTAAACAACGGCTTGCTGCGCAAAGACGAGTACGCACAGGTACTTAAGCAGTATGAGGGTATGGGATTAAATGTGAAGGGAGTCGATGCATCCCATGCATTTATGAGTGAGCTTGCCGGGGTAACCGATCCGGAAGCTAAGCGTAAAATCATTGGCCGCGTATTCATTGAAACGTTCGATAGAGAGGCCCACGCCATCACCGATGTAAAATGGTTGGCTCAGGGCACAATTTATCCCGATGTTATTGAATCCGTTTCGGTTAATGGTCCCTCTGTAACCATTAAAAGCCACCATAATGTGGGTGGGTTGCCCGAGAAAATGAATCTGAAGGTGGTTGAGCCGCTGCGGTCACTTTTTAAAGATGAAGTCCGCCGTGTAGGGAAAGAAGCGGGTTTGTTCGATGCACTGCTCGGGCGTCATCCTTTTCCAGGACCGGGGCTGGCCATTCGTGTATTGGGCGAGGTTACGCCTGAGCGCGTGGCCATTCTGCAGGAGGTCGATGCTCTATTTATTGAAGGTCTCCGCAAGGATCAGTTGTACGATCAAGTCTGGCAAGCAGGTGCTATTTTATTACCGGTTCAAAGCGTCGGGGTGATGGGTGATGAGCGCACCTATGAAAATGCGGTGGTCTTGCGCGCAGTAGAAAGTACCGATGGCATGACGGCCGATTGGGTACATCTGCCGTATGAATTTTTGGCACGAATTTCGAATATCATTATTAACCGCGTGAAAGGGGTGAATCGCGTGGTCTACGACATCAGTTCAAAGCCTCCCGCCACGATCGAATGGGAATAATAAAAAACATATTTGCCGTATTTCTCGCGCTGGTAGTTTTTACTGGAACTCCTGCGTCTGCGCAGGAGTTAAATCTCATTCATATTGCGAAGAAGCGCGAAACACTCTACGGGATTTCCAAACATTATTCCATTGAGTTAACGCAATTAATTTCTCAAAATCCATTCTTACAGGAACGTGGTCTTCAAGAAGGGGACACCCTCCAAATTTCCTTAGCTCTTCCCGAGGGTAAGTCCAAAGCACAATCCCAAGTTGGTTCCAATTCATCGGCGGTAGTCGAGGTGGCTCAGGAAGATTATGCACAAGGTCAGGACCAAAACACAGCCGAACGTTCTGCAACGGGGACCCATGGAGAAATTGACTCGAACCTTCCCTTAGAGGATCGTGCCACCCCCCAATACACGGCACATCCCCATCGGCATAAACACGACTCAGGAGCCTTTAATATGGCACTGATTCTGCCGCTATTTGAGCAACATCACGACACTTTATTTCATGGCGAAAATCCTGAATGGCCGGCGCAAGTAGATCGCAAAAGCTGGGCGGGTCTTGAGTTTTTAACCGCATTTGAATTCGGATTGAACACGATTACTGCATCTGATGAGATTACTTCTGATAGTCCCGATTTAGTACCAGAACGCCTCGATAGCGCAGATTCTGGGACGCAAGATCGGGGACGCAGAAGGTTTTGGGAATTACGAGATGATGCAGCCGAAATGGTGCATCAAGATTCCAAAGACTCTATTCGACCTGTAGAACCGCCAATAGCGAGCGCCAATAAGCATTCGGTTTTGCAGAAAAGAGTGGATTTGAGCGTAATCGATGGTGGGCGCGATACGAGTTTAATTCGAAATATGGCATCTAGCGGTATGCTAAGTGGTTTTGATGTGGTAGTTGGTCCGCTTTACACAGATTGCATAGAGAGTTTGGCAGGCGAAAAAACCTGGATAGACCAAAGGGAAGGTTTGTGGGTCAATCCACTTTCGTCTAATCATGCTCTCGATAGCATTCCGGGGTTATCTCATTTCATTCCCCGTTCGTCGGTATTGGATGAACTCATGCTTTATTACATCGATGTAATGGCTCAGAGTGGTCGCTCCCTCAGCGTATTTTATGATGTCGATTCGGTTTCGGGCAGTGCATCCATTCAACGTCGGCTTGCTCAGTACGAGCATGTGAATTGGATTCCTATTAAATCCGAGACCTATCTCGCATCGCTCGAAGCATATAAAACGGGCGAAAAACATTTGGTTATTTGGTCGGAGAATCGTCCCTTCACCACCGATCTCATTACCAAACTCAATGCCCTGCGGTCTGAGACACTATACATTTACGGGAAATCTGCTTTGGCAGATATGGGCGTCCAAGTAGTCTATTTGAACAATTTACATGCTACCTATCCAGTGCGCTCTTATCTAGATACTGCAGCTGCCGATCATTGGACTCCAATTTATGCGGAAAAAACGGGAATGCCCCTAACTCCACTTGCCATGCATGCCATTGATCTGGCGCGCACCCTCATTGATGCAGCGAGCAATCCTTTATTCTACCCGCGGCAATGGGTTTGTAGAGATAACGAGGTTTGCGAAAACAGAGCAGGGATTATTGTGCAGCTAACGGAGTATACCGAAATCCCGGTTCACTTGCATCAACGGACTACACTCCCTAAGGCGCGAGCAATTACTCCTCTTGACTGATCGATTTATTCCACAGTTCCTTACCCTCGGTGTTGTACGCACGAACAGTGAGTTTTCGCTTTCCAAAATCACCGGACACTTCAATAATTGCAAAATGGCGTTCGCTGAGCATTGTGCCCTTAACAAGTTCGCCGTTTTCATACTCGTTTTTGGGTTTATGCGGACCAGAGGTTAAAGGACTTACCGTAATCTCATAAATGGTGGGTTCGCCATTTTTCTCAATTTTACTCATGGAACCGTGATGCCTATCTCCAGTTAAGAAAACCACGTTTTTAATATCGTGTAAATAGATGAAATCGATTATTTTTTGGCGCTCTTCAGGGGCGAGGTTTGCATAGTTTTCAAAAACTTCGGCCGAGTTTACAAATTGCCCCCCCAGCGGAACAAACTTGAATGAACCTTTCGAGTAGAGTAAATTTTCTAAAAACCAATTCAATTGATCTTCTCCTAGAATCGTGCGGGCGCCGCCTAAATCGAGCCTACCGTTGGCCGACCGGTTATATCTATTGTCCAGTGCAATAAAATCGCAATCAGCCCATTGAAACTGTGTGAAAATCCCGGGTGTAGTGGCCGTACCATAGGATGGGTTTGCCCAAAAATCCATGAACCCCTGTAAAGTGAGGTCTTTTTTAGTAAACGATCCGTCGCTGTTATTAGGACCGTAGTCGTGATCGTCCCAAATGGCATAGTGATGCGTCTTGGCCAACAATTTTCTCATCTCGGGTACGCCGCGACCGTGCGTGTATCGGTGTTGAATGCCGGTTCGGGTATTCCAGTCTCCTTCTCGGAGATAAATATTATCTCCCAACCAAAGCATGAAATCCGGCTCCCGGTTTCCAATCTGCTCAAAAATTTTATAATTCCCACCATAATCGTTTCCAGGTCTGTCGAATCGCTCTTCGTTAATATACGTGCAACTTCCCGTGGCAAACTGAAATGCAGGTGGCTGAGTTTGGTACTGCCACAGTGATTGTGTTTGAAAGTGCATCGGTAACTCCAGGGGAACCCATTTCCCATCCACCCACAATTGGTAATCGTATCGGCGACCAGGGAGCACTTGATCGCAGATTAGAGTAGCGGTGAATGCGTGTTCTTTCAGCGTTTTCACCTTGTTGGTGGTCCTCCAAAGGGTATCGGGCCGATCCGATTCGCGATAAGTAAAATACACATCGGCACTTCGTGTTGTTTGAATCCAAAGCGCAACCTCGAGCATTTCGCTGTAACCTACCATGGGGCCATTTTGAACGATCGGTTCGGTTACTTTTTGTTCTAGGGTGGGTTGGCTGTAGGCTGATGTGCCCCACAATACCAACAAACCCATTAAGCTGCTAAAAAACCTGGTCTTAGTCTTAGTCTTAGTCTTAGTAATGGTCTTAATCACGGTCATGGTCTTGGTCATGGTTCTCATGAAAATCTGGCTTAATTCGTTTTAGGTGTTTTTCAATTGAAGATTCAATTCATTCCATTCCACATCTAGGTTTCGCAAAAAGTCTTCGGACTCCCATATCAATGGAGCCATCTCACAATCACGCTCTAAAAAGGGTACTTGTTCGCGGTATAATCCCAAAAGCCCTTTTAAAAATTCGCTGGTGCGATCGGCTCCGCGCAATTCGATGGCCTGGGCAGCTGTAAACCATTCAATGGCGAGCACCCGGTAACTGTTTTCTACCACCTTTAAAAGTTTTGTGGTGGCGTTGGCCCCCATGCTCACGTGATCTTCTTGTCCATTGGAGGATGGAATAGAGTCGATACTTGCTGGTGTACAATACTGTTTGTTCTGGCTCACAATGGAAGCAGCGGTGTACTGTGGAATCATAAACCCGCTGTTTACCCCACTATTTGCGACTAAAAAATCGGGAAGTCCTCTAGCACCCGAAATGAGTTGGTAAACCCTACGCTCACTAATGCTGGCCAACTCCGCCAATCCAATAGCTAGATAATCCGCTGTAACCGCAAGGATTTGTCCATGAAAGTTCCCGCCCGATAACACGAGGTCTTCTTCGGGGAAAACGGTAGGATTATCGGTAACTGCATTAATTTCTACTTCTACTTGATCCCATACATGCTTTAAAATTTGCTTTGTGGCACCGTGAACCTGAGGAACGCACCTAAAGGCGTAGGGATCCTGGACGTGGGTTTTGGGAGCGTGCAATAATTGGCTCCCCTCGGTGAATTCCCTCACACGTGCTGCAGTCTTTATTTGGCCGTAGTGGGGACGAATGCGATGTAGAGCCTCATGAAAGGGTTCGGGGCGTCCGTCGAATGCCTCCAAAGACAATGCTGCGGTTACATCTGCCATAAAATCAAGATGCAGACCTTGAAGTAAGGCATATGTGAGTTGGGCACTCATAAATTGGGTACCGTTCAAAAGGGCTAGGCCCTCCTTCGATTTTAATTGAACCGGTTTTAATCCCATCGATTCCAGAACAGAGCTAGAATCCTTTATTTCACCATCAACCCATACTTTACCTTTTCCAATAAGTGGGAGAGATAAGTGGGCGAGGGGAGCGAGATCACCACTGGCCCCCAAACTCCCTTGCGAATAGATCACAGGCAACACATCGGCATTCAGCAGTGAGATCAGCAATTGAATCGTGGCCACTTGCACGCCTGAAAGGCCATGCGACAATGCCTGAATCTTAAAGAGCATCATTAACCGAATAACCTCGGCATTCACGTATTCGCCCGCACCGCATGCATGACTCATAACTAAGTTTTCTTGAAGCGTCTGCAACTGATCCGCTTCAATTGCCACCTTGTATAGCGATCCAAAGCCCGTATTCACCCCGTAAATAGGCCCATTGCTATCCGCAGTTTTTTGGTCTAAAAACGACCTGCACTGCGCAACCCGCTCCATAGCTCCAAGTGCGAGCTCAACCTGAGAGGGGTCCTTTAAATAGTTTTGAATGGTCTCGAGCTTTAACGGGGATCCATCAATGATCATAGGTTTGTTTTGAGGGCTTTATACTTAGAATCCAAAGGTACATGATTACCGCGTAGGCAATCATAATGATTTCCAGAGCTTCGGGAGTCCCATGCCGCCATGGTCCCCATCCACCTACAGCAATGAATAATAGGCGAAACTTTTCCCAGTTCCAGGCGCTGGCTCGGTGCTCAAACATGAGTCCAAGTACGTGCATGCTCCCCAAAATTAGGCCGCTATACCAAAAAAAATCGATGAGGGCGCGCACATCCTTTTCCATTAAATTACCGCCCATGGTAAATAGAAAAAATGAAGTAAAAGCGAGGATGGCTAAGAATTGCGTGGCCGCATAGGCCTGCCAAGCGCGAGGAATTCGCGTGTTAAACTTCGTGAAGGTTTCGGGCGATTTTTCGGGTACATCCAATGGACCGCCCAGGTGGCTTGGTCGCCATCCTGGAGGTGCCATCCAAAATTTAAGTTTTTGCCGCGCTCCTTGAATTTTTGCTGATTCATTCCACAAATCGCGCCAGTAGTGGAAGTTCGCATACACCGGATTCCAACTTTGGAGGGGAGTAGTGATGCCATATACTACTTCTTCTTCCTCTTCCTGAAAAGTCCCAAAAAGCCTATCCCAAATGATGAGTGTGCCGGCGTGATTTTTATCGATGTATTTTGGATTGCTTCCATGATGAACGCGATGATGTGAAGGCGTGTTCAAAATCCACTCCAACGGCCCCATTTTGCCAATAAACCGCGTATGGATCCAAAACTGGTACAGTGTATTGAATGCGGCCACTGTAATGAGGGTGGTAGGGTGAAAACCCAACAATGCCAAGGGAATGTAAAACGCCCATGAAATTAGGCCTTGGAACCAACTCTGTCGCAGCGCCACCGATAAGTTGTATTCTTCACTCTGATGATGCACAATATGCGTGGCCCAAATCCAATTTACCTCGTGCGAAAACCGATGAAACCAGTAATAGCAAAAATCGACCCCCAAAAAAAGTAAGATCCAATTCCACACCGTTTCCTCTATTGTAAACCAACGAAAATGCGTGTACAAATAGATGTACGCCATGAAGATAACCCCCTTGAAGAAAAGACCGGTTACCTGTTGGCCGATACCGCAGCCAATATTGGAAAAAGTATCGTTGAGCCTGTAGGAGTTGCGATGCGTGGCGATTCCCCATCCCAATTCCAGGGCAATGAGGGCAAAGAAGATCGGAATAGACAGTACAATCGCTCCCATATGCGCAAGATAACAAAAGACATCATCCCTAGAAACTACCGCGGAGCGCAATTACCAGATTTCTGCCTGCCGCAGTTAATCCGGAGGAATAGGGGCGGTATCGTTGGTTGGTAATGTTTTCGATACCGGCATTTACTTGAATTGTGCTGTTCAAGGCATATTGCAAGTTAAAATTCATAATGTTCCAGGCGGGAGCATAGGGTCTTCCGTCTGCATCGAGCGCATAGAGATGGGGTTTGTCGCTTTCGGTAATGGGCAGTCGATTTGCAGAAATTGCTCCATTGTACACCGTACTCAATTCGGCCCGGATTTTTTGCATTTGATAACCCAGACGCGCTAGTCCGAACAATGGTGCCGCATGGCGAGGACTGCTTTGAGTGCCATCTTCCATTTCTTCTAATCCCGTTTGATAATTTACCCTTGCCGAGAATTCAAACCCGTTGGGTAACTTGGCTTCCACACTTCCCTGAATCCCAAAAACCCGAATAAATGCGCTGTTTTGGATGGCTTGAATCGCACTCCACTCGCCATCGTAATACATGCTGTCTAAGTCGTTTAACGCATAATCTCTGCGGACCATTGCGCCGTCCAAGTAGGTAGCAAATCCTGTAGCTTGAACCATCACTGAGTTTCCTAGAATATGCGCGATGGATAATTCTCCGTTGTACGCGTATTCAGGGTTTAGATTGGGATTCGGAACCACCACGGTGCCGGGACTGCTATCGAAAACTTTTCCAATATCATCAATATTAGGGGCTCGGAACCCGGTGGAAATGTTTGTGGTTAATTTCCATTTTTCGGTTGGGCTCCAAACCCATCCCACACTCCCAGTGAGTGCCTTCGGATTCAAGTTTGCGTCTGTAAAGGGTAGGGGGTAGTACGTTGTATCGAAATGGCTGTTAATTGTAAAAGTATTGTATCGCAAGCCGCTTCGAAGATGGCTTTTTTCGGAAAGTTTCATCTGATGGGTAATATAAACCGCAAAGCTGGACCAATCCGACTGCGGGTAGCGCGATGGTCCTGGAGTGGACGCTCCAGTTGCTATATTTTTTTGAATCCCCTCCGATTTCACAGAATTGTATACCCCTTCTACACCGTAATACAGTTCATGACTCTTACCTAGAAACTTTCGCGCATCCATGTTGAGCGAGGTGGCATCTACATATTCGTAGCGCTCGTTGCGTTCCGTACTATTAAAATTTCGGTTGAGCCTGCTCTCCTCAAAGTGCTGTTGAGCTAGGCGCACCTCGAGCCCATCATAAACCCTGGTGGGGCGGTCTACTTTAAGCGAAGCTAAATGCATGGACCATCGCTGGGGGCCGTAATTCCATTCCGCACTTCGCGGTAAATCGTTCCGCAACTGAATGAGCCGATCATAACGGGCATAAGCACTCGTTTCACTCATTCGAAAGCTGTATTCCAAATCGATCCCAGAGGCAGGCCGATAACGAATTTTCTGCATCATATTGGTCTGGGTGTAGCCCGTGTTGATCTGCAATTCGGGGTCCTCATTTTCAATAACATGATCCGCGGAATCAAAACGCATTACATAAAAGGTATTTAA
>Ga0075475_10001951_pt1 | contig 10388 bp, 10 predicted proteins | sample DEB08_DNA_10_FD_76342 | JGI IMG/M metagenome (GOLD analysis project Ga0075475, IMG submission 76342) | Aqueous microbial communities from the Delaware River and Bay under freshwater to marine salinity gradient to study organic matter... | ecosystem: Environmental > Aquatic > Marine > Coastal ... | reverse complement strand
AAAAAGTGTTTTTTGCTATATGCTTTTGCCTTTTGAATACATTCGATCTGTCGTTTTGTTTTCATTATTATTGTTCTCTCGTCAATTCGATTGCTTGCGCTTCAAGCACCAGATAGCGCAGTTCAACATAAAGGTCGTAAAACTCTGGACGCGGGAAAATACTGCGAACACATTGGCAGGCATCCTCTCCGCAGTATTTGCGTGATAAGCAGTTTTCCTCACATGTAAAGAAACCATGTACCGCCAAGTCAGCAAGTCTTTCGTAGGACATAGTTTCCCCGTTGCTACCTTGCTTCCAGCGTTCTGCTTCTCTTGTGTCGTTTGTTTTATCGTACATAGTCCAGTGTTATGATTTTTTTCTTAACCCTCCGAAATGCCCTTATATAAAATAAAAATATTTTTCATAGCGAGCCGAAACAACTTTTTATGATGTTGCCTCTAGTTCATAGATAGGTTCTGTTGGGTCTAATGTAAATTCGTTTCCTTCCCATTTAAGCGATATGTCTGGGTTGGAGTTTGGGTGTCTTTTATAGGCTTGCCGTATTGCGTGAAATACTCTTTTTGTTTGAGTGTTCGGATGATGTACGACAACCAAAATATCGGTATCTTCTAGGTATATCCGTTCTTCATCAGTCAGTTCTGACCCCGCCTTAATTTTTGCTTTTATGGCTTTATTGATTTTTTGGATATAGGTAGTTACAGGTGGCGTTTTGCGTAGAGGGAGCCAGCCTTTACGCATGTAGTGTTCTATTATTCTATGCTTCGCCTTTACCCTATCTGCTTTCTTAACAGGGGTCTTTTCAACTTCAAAGTTAAAGACCCGTTCAAACATACTTGCGACAAAGTTAGAGCCTTTGATGTTTTTCCGATAAAAGTCGTAGCGGTTGTTTAGCAGTGTTTTATAGTTGTCTGCTATCTGTAGTATGTTTTGCTTATCAAGAGAGGCGCGTTCAATAACAAGTGGAGTTGTGCCAATAGCCATCCATTCAATTAAGTTGCTCGCCAGGTCTAGCGGTAGCCGACGCTGTATTTCATGGAGCAGTTTGCCTAATACCCTATAGCCAAACTCTGAAGGTGCGTTAGTGAGCGCTGCTTGTTCGGTATTGTTTACTATCCAAGGTGCGCCAGTGAGAGACCATCTAATCCAATCAGCCTCAGAAGATACCAGTATGTTGGTAATCTCTAACGCATGTTCGTAGTGTAGTTGCTCGTTGCGCCAAATCTTCAGTAATTCTAAAACCTCATCTGTAGTAGTGGGTGGTTCTATCTGCTTTCCATCTTTACAGCAAAAGTATGAAGTGATTGCTTCTAATAGTTCTGGATTAGATAGAACAGCTAGTGCTTCTTCGTATTCTTCTTGTTCTTTCTTTTCTACAAGTATCGTCTTTAACGCTTCATAGTCTCTCTCATCAGAGGGGCAATATTCCCAATAACGGCTTTGCCCTCCCCACATAGACCAGAGTAGCAGTAAGTGTAGCTTTACATTCCCTTTGAACCGTTCCCGAATACTGGTTGCTTCTAACTTCAGTTCGACTTTATCCAGTTCTCTATCAAACAGCCCCTTACCTCTAACCTCGCTGATACCAGCGTAATCTGATATTTGTTGCTCTAGTTCAGCAAGTGGCGTCCAGTTGCTTTGTGGGTTGATGTAAATGAAATGCTCTCTTACCTCAATCACTCGCTGAATACGCTGTATGATTATTGGGGCAGTGAAGAAATCATTTTTATAGATGCCAAAAGTTTTAGAGAACCGATATTTGCCGGTATACCGCCAGCCCGAAACAATCACGGGTGAGACAATGATTATCCTTATCCCTGCTTCATATAGGCTTTCTATAGTTTTGTTTGGGTCTTTGTAGAGTTCTAGAAGTTCTTTATGAGGCGAGTTGTCATCATATTTTTTCGCAATCTCATATCCTGCTATCTCATTAAAAAGTTCAACTTTAGTAGATAGCGTTTTGCTCCCGTCTTTGTCAGCATCATCTACATGTACGAAACAAAGTTCATCATCATCAATAGCGTAGTCAGCAATAAGAGCATCTATGTCTCTCTGCTTTCTAACGAAATTGAGAAATTGGCTTTGTATAGAAATCCATGAAACAGTGTTTTCGCATAGTATTTTTTCGGCTTCATGGTAGCGACATGCTCGGTCAAGAATAGAGTAGGTGAGGTCAGATGCGTCAGCGTCTAGTAAAACAAAGCACCGGCTCTGCGCCAAAATATCTATTAACCTATTGTGGTTATCATTCTTCCAGTCAGCCCAGAAACCAACATGCTCGCTTTCATCTACAACCACAAGATCGAATGGCGTCACTCCATATAGGTGTTGGAGAGATAGTAAGCAAATACCAAGTCGGTCAGCATTAGTTATGATTTCCTTTACCGGTCTATCAGTGTCGCCGGTATAGCAGGTAAGTTTTAGTTTCGGGCATGTTCCTTTGATTATTGATTTTAATGTCGATATGTATAGGTAGCGCATAGTTCTTTTTTGCGCTACGCAATGCTTAACTATTTCTTCAATCTTTGGTGCGACTACAGTAGTCTTTGATGAGCCATGACCTGATTTGATGACAGCACCAACTCTACCGCCTTGTCTAAGCCTACTAGCTATTCTTCCATAGAAATCAGATAGGTCAGCGTTCTGTAAATCGGCTTCTTGTGGGTCATTCGCCACATAGTCAAATCTTCTATCACCTATAGGCGATATGAAGTGCTTAATGTTGCGTTGCTTTATAGCCTTTAGTTGTTCTTCAAGAGTTTTGCGGGTGCGCCGATTTCCCATAATCGTTTTGCGCTCTCGGTCGCTATAATCAAATCCTTCCTTTACGCCAGTATCCTTAGCGAGTAGGTCAGCGATTTCCTCCCCTGATTGGTTTACCCATACTGCTTCTGCGAGTATCTGATAGTGGAGAGTAGAGCGATTTTGATAGAAGTATCCCTCTCTCGCTAATTGAATGAGGTTTTGATATTCCTCGCAATCTTCAGTCCATGTGCCAATGCCCTTTATGCTTTCGGTAAATGCGGCGGCTTGTCCTAAACCAATGCTGTATTCATCCGTTGCGCGAACATCATCGAGGTCTAAAGTGGAGCCAGGTACATGGAGCAGGGTACTGCCGACAATCTCTCTCTTAACATTGCCAGCACAGGTTGGCGGCTGGACTAGATGAACCGCACCCGTAGCAAACATGTTGATGTCGATTACAGGGCGAAACGCCTTGAAGATTTCTCGCAGCTCAAGATTTGTTGTGGGTGTCTTTAGCCGCACATAGATGCGGAGGCAGAGTTTATCTGGGTAGGTGGGGAGAAATGCTTTATTGGAAAGTTGAACGACACATTCCACACCATCAAGCCACGGCAGTTTGGATAGAATTACTTTCCAGCGTTCTTCAATCGTTAGTGAGTTCCAAGCACTACCGTCTTGCTCTAGGTCTATATCAAATTGGATAGTCTCTCGTAGAGTGTCAGTTGCTAGATAACCATGCGAGCCGCTTAACCGAAAAGTGCCATCGCTTTCCTTTTTCAAAATCTTATCGGGTATATGTAGCCACGGCAGATTGTTTCGCTCTACATGGTCTAGAGATTTATATATCAGTTCCCCCCATGAAAGGTTGCCTCCAGGACAAAAGGAGACCTCCTCATACCATTTAGCACGCCATTCCCATTCGCGTTCTTCCTGTATGCCGTTATAGAAATATTTGTTAGTGCTTGGAGGCTTGCCTTCTCTGCGCCAATCATATTTTGCTTTTACAAAAGGAAACGCCATTAGTAGAAGGTCTCTCGGTAGCTCTCTAGATAGTCAAGTTTGTTCCAAATCATTTGCTTATATTTCTCTCGCCGTTCTGCTATGTGAAACCATACCCATGCGAACCATGATGCTTCTGTCATCTTGGTGTCTGCGAATGTGATAGAACGATTGACTAAATCTAGTAGTGCTTCCCTTTGAGGTGGAAAACCTAGATTGCTATAAAGTCTTTGTATGCTTCGCGGAGATTTACTGCGCCGTCCAAACTCTTGTTTTATTTCTTGTGGTGAGAAAAGAGGGTAGAGGTGTAGATAGTCGCTTTCTTCTAGTCTTTGTATCGTATCCATTTTAAGTCAATAAAGTTCCCATCCTCATCATAGGCAGTTGGTTGCCAATATCCCAAGTGAGGCTTTTTGTTGTATAGATAGTTGTATGTAGTAATTCGGTCTTGAAGGTCAGTAGCATCAAATGCTTTATTGACCCTCTCTACCTGTTCTTCTATATCGGGAGGAAAAGTCCCAAATATCTCATAGTAGTGATATGGGTCTACAATTGTTTCTTGTAGCGTATACCACTCGTTCTTATCTTTATTTCCTAAAATATTCATGCTTTTTGCCTTATGCGAAATTATGTCGCATCTCTTATTTCTATATAATATTTTAGTATATATCACATATTTAGTCAAGATATATTTTTCTATGGTGATAGTTAGTGCTTTGCTCTATACGTTTTATATTTATTTTTTCTTGATAGATATTTGAGTAGCGGAGGCTAACTCGCGGCGGCCGCGTGCGAAAACTACACGCACAAAAAAGGGGACTGTAGTAGTCCCCTTGATAGTGATAATAGGGTTGTGGGTTATTGTGTAGCGTACTCCACAACTTTTGCTCTCTCATATCCAAGAGCGCGAGCGGCACTTTGCTTTGCTTGATTTTTCTTGTTGGTCTTAGCTCTGCTGAAACTCTCGCGGTCTCCCTTCTTTTCATCTCTTACATCCCACTCACCATAAGCAGAGACCCACTCCGCGTTAGCGTTGTAAATCATTTTTGCTTTTTCATTCTTGTGGGGGTTTTCGATGTTGTCTACATCCTTGAGAGCGGCGGCGGCTCTAGTCAAGATTTCTACAAACTCTTTGTCGCTATCGCCTTCTGCCGCGAGATTGTTAAGCAAGTCCCATCCTGCTTTCTCGCTCTCCACTTCAAGGCGAGAGTACCCAATATACTTAGTTCGGGTTTCTCGTACTGACCCATCAGGGTTCTTAATATCAACTTTAGTGCCGGTATCATCCATCTGCCAGTAGAGAGGCATTGAGTGTAGGCGTACTTCTACAACCCACTTACCCGCATGAGCGCCTTTAGATACTTTCTTTACCCATGTGCTATCAGCAGATTTCTCGGCAGACTGTTCTATTACACGCTGCTGAAAGTAAGCATAAGCGCCATTAAAGTCATGGCAACTCTCGCGTACTGTTCTAGTTTCAGTTGGCGCAAGTCTTTTGTACCCGTCAAGTAATCCCATAGTTTTCACTCCCTCCAATATTGGATTGAATACCACTGTGGCGAAATCTAGCACCCAGATACTATGTTGGCTAGTGTTTCTTCATCGACAGATAGGTAATGGTTCACAGTTGTTTGAATACTACTATGCCGCAATATCTTCTGAATGTTGTATACCGATACATTCTGCTCGTTCAAGTTTTTGGCGAGTGAGCGTCTACCAGTATGTCCGGTACATCCATGAAACCCCGCATTGCGATACAGCGTGCCAAATAGTCTAGACATTGATACTGGATGGAAAGGCGTAGATTTCCTACTGATAAATACATTTCTGTACTTGGTCGAAATATTACTTCGGATTTGTACTAGATACTCGGATAAAGCCTCGCGGAGCGGAGGCGAAGTGAAGTAGGCAACTCCACCTTTTGACCCTTTAGTGGTTTTCTTTCGCAGTGTTAGGTATTGCTTGATGTCGCCGTTTTCATCTAAGACATCATCTAATGTTAGTGCGGCAATCTCTTTACAGCGCAATCCGCTATGGTATGAAACGCGCAGAATGGCTATATCCCTTAATGGGTGCTGGCTTGTTTGCCAGGTGAAGTCTATAACCTTCTGAAATTGCTCCGCATTTATTGCTTTAGCCTGACCTTCATGGGTTCGCATAGTTCAATCTCCAATGCTATCTTTTGTAGTAAATCTTAACATTGAATATTGTAGTGGTTTGCTAGTGTATAGTCTAATAGTAAAGCGAGATAAGTCTATGATACATATAACTATCTAGTATCTATCCGTTATTGGATGAGTAGCGGGGTAGGCCGGTATTGAGACTACCTCAGAATGTTATTATGCGTACGCCTTTATATGTAAATCTCAAGGGGTTTTTAGCGTCGATTTAGGCGCGGGGCATCTCTACGGAGACTAGTAGTTTTGGGTTGCGCGTATGGCTGTTTCAAAAAAATTTTTTTGGAAAAAATGAAGGCGCGAGATCTAGCGGCAGTCATATAGCCTATTGCTCTAGGGTAGCCGCAACGGGGTTTTAGTAGAGTAGGCGATAGTGTGGAAAAGTTATGCGTATCCCTTGCGCCGAAATTTTGAAATTCTTAGCAATAGGGTAGGTAGTATCAACTCGCTATGACCCCGCAAAGATTTTAGAGGAAGATAGAGATAAATCGAGTAAATAGAGATAAATCGAGTAAATAGAGATAAATCGAGTAAATAGAGATATTTTGTGAGGATAGAGAAGGCAGTTATTGAAAGACCCATGCCAGTATGGTTATAGCAATGAAGAACCATACCCAGTTGTTTAGAGTTCGTATGAAGTGGTAGAGAAACTCATCCATCCTATTTCTTATCTTTCCAATAGGCGCTTTGAGATGTACCGGCATAATAACCGTCTATTTCTATATCTTCCGCGCCGCCATCATCATATCCACCAGCCGTCAAATACTGATATGACCTATCCATATCTAGTCGCAGATACCTGGCTTCAATCTGTCCTATAGAGGTTCCGGTACAGCGTGAAAGTAGCTCAATCTTTACATTCTCATCAGAGTAGAGCCTTTGTGTAATAAACCATGCGCGTAAACTAGTTGGGCTTATCCTCTCGGATTGTGGTACGCGATTATCTTTAGTGCCGCTTTTATGAAGATTGAGTTCTTTTGCCATGTTGTTCCATTGGGTGCGGAAACTATAGATAGGGTCTCCCTTTACAATTTTCAATTCACCGGCTTTCTTGTTGCTCTTTCCATAATACTGATTGTGAGGGTGCCGAAATATGAAACCTTTGCTGGTTGTCATTTTTCGGTCTCTATAAAAGCTCTTTAGCCTTTCAAAATATTTCAATGCTCTAGGCATAATTAGAGCGTCGTAGGTATGTCCCTTCTCATCTGGCCGGAACAAAGTAGCGGTATCCTTTCCATCTTTAGGCGGGTTGTAGTGTTCCCATCGGACTAGCGTATGCTCGGTTGCGCCGGTAGGTGTTCGGATACCGGTGTTTGACATAATCATAATCCACAAGTGGAAAAGATATGCGTAGTCTCTTTGATAGCGCGGGCGGTCTTTATCTAGGTATCGGTCTCGGGTATAGCTAACGATTTTAGAATAGATTTCGGGTGTTATCTCTTTCCTCATTCGTTGCCGCGCACCTCTCGTACCTCCTCGGTGGGGGCGAGCAATACTAGGGACATCATCTATGTAGTTATTCGTATAGCTCCAGTGAAGAAAGTGGCGCATTGTTGTGATTATTTTTAAGCGGCTTTCAATTGCTAGTTTTGGGTAGTTATCCCTTAGCCACGGGTCTAGTTCATCCAAATCCCGTTTCTTTATGTTCTCGATGCGGGGCGCTGCTTCTCTAGATAGTGTGGGTAGTTTCTCTTTAGCAAACTTCCGCAAGTAGAGCCGCGTTATCCGTTCCTCTTGTATGTAGGCTTTCTCATTCCAAAAGTTCCTACCGCCATAAATCTTTTTAGAAGGGGGCAAGCCCTCTGCCGCTAACCTTTTGTTAGTCGCTGTATCTTCCTCGGCATCAGATATGAAACGGTCTAGCAGAGTATGAACGTAGTTGACTGAAGATACTGCGAGACCCCTTCCGTACCTGTCGGAATAACCGGCAAAGATTTCGTAGGCTATGCGTATCGCTTGTTGTTTGTCAGAGTTGGTGTTGGGGTCGTATTTTACTTTTGTGGTGCGATAGACGGCGCTCTCTCCAGGAAACTTGATTTCGCAAGTCCATACGCCTTGACCTACCCAACGGGCATTGCCTTCTTTGTCTTGGTATCCAGTGCCGCGAGTACCTTTGCCAATCTGGACGCCAATTTGTAAGTTCTCGTTCAGTCGTTCTTTATGATGTAGAGAGGGCATAGGGCAGTCTCCGAAACTATCTCAAATCTATTCCCGCGCTAGTTTTGGCGGATTTATAAATGATTGTTTCTGATAACAAAGTTTCCCAAACCTATCCTAAAACTAGCCAGCGGTAAAGTAATTTTTAACAACCCATTAGGCCGCTAAAATCGCGTGGCTCTGCGCTCTCTTGAAAACTATCCTAAACTATTCGTTAGACAGTGAAAGCATTAGAAGTGCTTAACAAGCCTTAGATCAGGCGACTCTCAGCAAAACTATCCTAAACCTACCCAATAAAACATAAATGAATGGTGCGGATTTAGGGGTTAAATGGGGTCAAGGAATACCCAAAGCACCTGACCTTGGTATAATGATACCGCATTAATCATTAGCAGTACCCATTCCCTCCCGCTAGCTCAATTGGATAGAGCAATAGCCTTCTAAGCTATAGGTTTCAGGTTCGAGCCCTGAGCGGGAGGCCAACTCATTCTAGTTCCCAAAGTTCTCCATACTTCTAATGACCCCGCCCCCTTTAGTAATCATCTCTATAGATTAGCTCTATTTTTGAGACACAAAAAAGGCGGTGTGTAAAGCCGCCATTAGTCGGAAGTGGTCTATACAGTATTGTTATTTTATTGAGGGGAGAACCTTGATAGACCTTTTTGCTTCTTGTAGTTGTTGATTGATACCGCTTGCTTTTCCTTTAATAGATAGAAGTTTGTCAAGTTGTCGCGCCATCTTGTCAAAATCCTTATTAAAGCGTTTCCAGCCAGCATAACGCACAGGTGCGATTTTTCCTTTTGATGAGCCGTGGCGTGGAGGATTTTTCCTTTTCCCCTTTGCTCTCAAAATGCCGTATCGCTCCCAATTAGCGGGTATGCCAGTTTTATATCCAGTGACAAAAGCGGCGATTTCATCTGCTCTAGTGTTAGTCACTCGCGGCGGCTTCTTTAGTCGCAATAGAGTTCTCTGCCTTGCGGCATCTCTAGTTTCAGTCAATCTTTCAAGTGTCTCTATGCGGCTTTTAGCTTTAAGCACATCCTTTTGGTCTTCCTTACCTGAGTATTTCTTATGACCCGCCATAGATATTATGCGAAAGGAGGCTTTCAAGTCGGTTAGTGAAACAAGGTTTGAGTGATATAAACGCAGTGCTTGATACTGTTTTTCTCGTTGTTCGGCTGAAGTCATGGCGTATACCAGTAGGAAGCCATTGGCTCTTGAGATACGGAAGCCCTCAAGTATTCGTTAGTAGCCTTCCTCTCTGATAACGGTATCTTTTTATTATCATGCTTCATCTCAGCCCATTTTCGCATCATGTTGCTATAGCGAGTTTTGACATCGCGCAGAGATACCAGTTCATAACCGATAGCAGTGCTCTCTATTCTTTCTTTGATTTTCTCGCAAGCTGTAGCGGGGTCTACAAATACTTCCTCGGGGGAGGCTTCAAGCAGCAGTGATTGTTGCTCCGCTTCAATGGCTTGCTCTAGAGCATCATAGAAGTCTGGCATTGTCTCCAGTTCGGCTTGTATCGAAAGTTCAGTTTCATGGTTTGCCAGGGACAGCTCTAATTTCTGAATGAGCGGGTTCAGCGCATTGTATTCATTGGCTAGCAAGACAACGGCTGAATGTACTTGATTGCCTTCCATGCGGAGTTCGTCAATTTTCTTATTGAGTTCGGCTATCTCATTCTTAATATCGGTCTGCCGTTGTTGTTGCTCTGTATGCTGTTCCTTTAGCTCATCTTGCTTTTCAAGATATGCGGCTAGGTCTTTTTTGGTTGCCTCTAGGGTTTCATCATTCAAAATCATAGCGCCCACCCTATTTAGTAATCATGCCACGGTTCGGCATCATCTTATTAGGTACGAACCGATATTTACGGTTCCAGTGTGCCGCGCCAGTTGTCTTGTTTCGGTCAGTGTTCGTATAAAATTCCACCAGCGCATCAAACTTGTTTTCGCTGATAGTCTCGCCTTGAAGTGTACCAATGAAGGCTAGATATGAAGCCTTATAGTTATCGCTAGCCCATCCCTCTGCTTTGTATTTCTTCGCATTGATAAGCACCTCTAAACATTCCCTCGGTATGTTGTTAAAAAGTCTTTCTGTAATCTTCATTATTTTTTCTCTCGTCTTTTTGCCATGTCCGGTAGGACAGTAGTTTTGTGTAGTTCAAAGTATTCATCTATCGGTATGGCAGACTGTACTTCGCCCACGGTTATTATGACCTTACGGCTAGGGGAGACCTTCTCTAAAAAGTCTTGTGGCGGGATTACGCCATCATCACAATATTTGAGATATAGCTTCCCGAAAGCCTC
>Ga0075475_10001944_pt1 | contig 10404 bp, 11 predicted proteins | sample DEB08_DNA_10_FD_76342 | JGI IMG/M metagenome (GOLD analysis project Ga0075475, IMG submission 76342) | Aqueous microbial communities from the Delaware River and Bay under freshwater to marine salinity gradient to study organic matter... | ecosystem: Environmental > Aquatic > Marine > Coastal ... | reverse complement strand
TCCAGAAGGTTAGTCAACTATTTTTTTTTAAGGTAAACTTGAGCTTTACGCTCGCTCATTAAGAGGAAACTCAAATGTCAACATTTCTAGGTAAAGAGGGCGCGGTTTACATCGGCTCTAATGCGGTAGCAGAAGTGCGCGACTTCTCAGTAGAAACCACTGGAGAAGTTGTTGACACGACTGTCATGGGTGTAACAGGTGATTGGATGACCAAAAAGGCTACTTTGAAGTCTTGGACGGCATCTGTGAACTGTTACTACGACTCAAGTGATACTAATGGTCAGCTTGCTATGGACGAGAACTCAGAGGTTGCTCTGAAGCTCTATCCAGAAGGCAACACAGCCGGTCTCACTTACTACTACGGTCAAGCTATTATCACCTCAATCAGCCGCTCACAGTCTTTTGACGGTCTGGTAGAGATTTCATTTAGCGCAGACGGCAATGGAGCACTGGCAGAAGGCAGCGTGTAACATGAGTCTAATTGAAGTAGCGGTAAACCACTTCAACAACAAAGAAGTCCGGCAAATTGAGGTTCCTGAGTGGGATACGACTCTCTACTCAAAGAATCTTAGCCTGGCTGACAAGGCGAAGTGGATGAAGTTGGCGGATGACGATAACTGGAACTATCTAGTTTATGCAGTCATCTTTGGCACTACCGATGCTCAGGGTGAGCCCGTTTTTGACATTGGCGATAAGGCCACCCTTAGAAGCAGTGTTGACCCAGATGTAGTGAGTCGCATTGCATCATTTGTCCTCAGCGTAGAAACGGAGAGCGAAGAGGACCGCGAAAAAAACTGATAGATGACCAAGGGAACGCCACGCAGGTATATTTGATGTTTGAACTTGCGGAGCGCCTTGGTCAGCCGCTCAGTACAATTCTCGAAATGACCGTCTCCGAATTCAATCACTGGATGACGTTCTACAGGGTAAAGGCAGAGAGGCAAAAAGAATATGAGCGAAAACATCACCGCAGTCCTAAACATCGTCGCAAATGACCAGGCGAGTAACGCTCTTAAGCAGGTAAAGGACACAACCAAGAAGCAGAAGGATGAAGTAGAGCGCTTAATTGCCTCTACTAAGCGCTTGGTTGACCGGCAGAACAAGCACAAGAACGTCTTAGACCAACTCAAACTTGCACAAAATAATGCCACTGATGCTCAGAAGGCTCAGTTGGCTATGCTGCATCAACAGATTTCCGCGAATCAAAAGGCTAACGGCTCGCTCCGTATGATACGTGGCGGCTTTGGTCAGATGGGTCATCAGGTGCAGGACGTTGCGGTTCAGCTTCAGACCGGCACGGACGCCATGATTGTGTTTGGTCAGCAGGGCTCACAGATTGTCTCTCTCTTCGGCCCAGGTGGCGCAATGATTGGTGCGCTGTTGGCCGTTGGTGCGGCTATCTTCTCTGGCGTCACTATGATGTCTCGTGAGGCTAGGAAAGAGATAGAAGAGCTCACAGACACGGTTACGGAGCAGAGAAAAGAGCTCGGCTTACTCACTGCCGCAGAGCTTGAATTGGAAAAACTGCAAAAGCGCAAGCAAATTGATGAGCAAATCAAAAAGCAGGAGAAGCTAACAAATAAGATTGCTAGAACTGAAAGAATGCTTGCCGCGCTCAAGGAAATGTTTGAGCGTGATTCAGAGTCTCAAATGGTAGGTCGTATAGAAGGCGACTTAACTCCAGCACTGCAAGGTCTGCAGAGAGATATCGATAAAACAAATGAAAAGCTGATTCAACAGCAAGCGGAATTAGCTGGAGTAGCTGCGGCTGCCGACCCAAACATTGAGCAGACAATCAAGGCGGCAGAGCGCGAACGCGAAAGAATTAAATCCATAGATGATTTGATAATGAGGATGCGCGAAGAGTCTGCGGTAGTAGGCTTTAGTGCTCGCAAGAAGCTTGAGTATCAATTAGCTGTTTTGAAGGTTGATGACGTAGAGCGCAAGCTCATTTTAACGATGTTTGACAAGATTGACGCTCACGAAAAGGCTCAAAAAGCGGCCGAAAAGACCAGAAGAGAAGAAAAGGCAGCGGCTGCGGAGGCCAAGAGGAAAGCAGAGCAAGAGAAGGCTCGATTCGACAAGATGCTTCTGGACATCGAGAATTTTACGCTTGGTAAGCAGGGTGTCTTACTGCGCGATTTTGAAGCAGAAAAAGCTCTTATCGAGAATGCCACAATAGAATTGATTGGTAGCGAAGAAGCTCGTAATCAAGCACTGCTTGACCTAAAAGCGAAGTTTTTAGCAGAGAAGGCGGCTCTTGAGGAAGCAGACCGAATTAGGAAAGAGGCTGCTGACAAAAAAGCGCTCGCAGACCAACAAAGAATTCAGCAAGGACAAGAAAGAATCAGAATGCAAACCTTGAGTTCTGCTCAAACACTTGCTTCTGGTTTGCTTTCACTCATGAAAGAAGGTTCAACCGCTTATAAAGCTATTTTTGCGGCACAACAGGCTTTAGCGATTGCTCAGACGATTATTAATACAGAAAAAGCGGCAATTGAGGCTTTAGCGTTCTTCCCTGGGCCGAAAGGGATAGCTTATTCTAATTTCATAAGAGGCATGGGTTATGCGTCTGTCGGTGTAATTGCGGCGCAGACTGCAGCATCGTTCGAGGGTGGCGGATTTACCGGGCGAGGCTCTCGCTCTGGCGGTGTTGATGGTCGCGGTGGATTCCCTGCTATCTTGCACCCGAATGAAACAGTTATTGACCATGAAGGCGGCGGCATGCAGCCCGTGGTTGTAAATCAAACAATCAACGTCACCACAGGCGTTCAGCAAACTGTTAGAGCGGAAGTTGCTAACCTGTTGCCACAAATCAGTGAAGCGGCTAAAGCGGCAGTAGCAGAAGGTAGAATGCGTGGTGGCAGTTATGGAAGCGCGATGGGTATCTAATGGCTGATTTCACTTTCCCTAATTTTGGCTTTCAATCGATGACGATGCGCTTGGTATCTGCTACAGCTATCAGCACTTCTCCATTCACTTTCGACCAGCAAACCTATGAGCATCAAGGCGTTCGATGGGAGGCAGAGATAAAGCTTCCTCCTTTAAAGCGTTCGGATGCGAAGCAAATGGAAGCCTTCTTTGCTCAACTGAGAGGACAGGCAAAGACCTTTAGTATGGGTAACCCACTGCACAATGTAAGTGGTGGCTCTGGCTCCATTACTAGCGGAGCGAAAGGCGCGACCAATGTAACTGGCACAGTCAATAGTTCCGTTGAGGTTGGCGACTACTTCGAGGTGGGTGGAGCGCTTTACATTCTAACCGCTGAGAATGCGAGTACCCTGGATATCATGCCGCCTTTGCGTACCGCTATAACGAGTTCTACAACTTTAGATTTTAGCTTGCCCACGGGTACGTGGCGTCTTGCGTCAAATGATATTGATTGGAATATCAACAAAGCTGGTGTTTATGGATTTACCTTTGCGTGTGTTGAGGCGATATGAGCAGAACTCTTTCCAGTGGAATGCAAACGGCTGCCACTGCCGAAGTGGTACGTCCTATTGTTTTGGTGCAGTGTGATTTTGATAGTGGCGCTCTTAACCTGTGGAATGGTATTGGCGATTTAACCGTTAGCGGTGTCACTTACGTCGGCGGCGGCACACTTCTTAATATCAGTAGCATGAAAGAGTCTGCGGACTTAGCTGCAAACGGTATGACTGTAACCTTATCTGGTGTTATGGAGCCATTGATAAGTAAAGCTCGAAATGAGCCTTATCAAGGCAGAGAGTTAGTTATAAGGCTAGGAGCTATGGATGCTTCTAACTCTGTCATTTCAACACCAGTAATTATTTTTAGCGGCTTCATGGACACGATGGTTATTCAAGATGGTGCAGAGACGGCGACTATATCTGTGTCTGTTGAGAATCGACTGATTGAATTCCAGCGCAGTAGGATTCGCCGTTATACCGCAGAAGACCAGAAGATAGATTATCCCGATGATAAAGGATTGGAGTTTGTTGCTGAGATATCCGAAAAGGAAATCGTCTGGGGTAGTGAGAGCGTGGGTAGTGGCAGTGGCGGTGGCGGTGGCAGTCGTGAGCCGGGAGACGGTAGAACTAGAGATTTAGAATAGGAAAACAAAATGGATTTTGCACACGAAAACTTAGCAAACGTCAAAGAAGACATCCTTCCGCTTATTGAAGAGCACTGGGAAGAGATTGCGCTGAATAAAGATGTTATTAAGCTGAATCCTGATTGGGATGCTTATGCGGCCTATGACTATATTGGCTCGTTACGTGTCTATACGGCGCGTAATGAGGGTCATCTTGTGGGCTATTTCGTAGTCCTAGTGAGCAAGTCTTTGCATTACAAAAACCATACGTTTGCTAACAATGACATTATCTTCTTACGCAAAAGCGCTAGAGAAGGCATGACCGGCGTCAAGCTTATTAAGTACGCGATTAAGTGTCTTGAGGCTGAAGGCGTATCTAAGATACTTATCAATACTAAGATTCATCAGCCTTTTGATGTCATTCTAGAGCGGCTCGGATTTGATTGTATCGAGCGCATCTATTCTAAGTGTTTGAGGTAAGTCATGGCTGTTAGTGCTGTTGTTGGATTAGTTACTGCCGCGGGAGGAGCAATAGCTGCTGGTAGCATAGCGGCTATGACTTTTTTCGGTCTTACCGGGGGCGCGGCATTTGCGGCTATGTTTGCATTGGGCGCTGGTGTCTCCATGCTGTCAAAGGCGCTCATACCGAAACCAGATTTAGGCGCTCAAATGCGCGGCGTTACGGTAACTACTAGAGACCCGGCCGGCCCTCGCAAACTCGTTTATGGAAAGGTTCGTACTGGTGGCAATGTCGTCTTTATCGACCACTCAGGTGATGACAATAAGTACCTACATTTAGTGGTGGTTTTTGCGTCACATGAGATTCAAGGTTATGACGAGATTTGGTTCAACGACAACAAGATATGGACCTCTAGCGGCGGCTTCCAAAGTGATTGGGGAACCTACGTCACTATCGACCGCAAGTTTGGAACGGCTTCACAAGCTGCATCAACATCATTAGTAAGCGCATCAAGCAATTGGACTACCGACCACAAGTTGTCGGGCATTGCCTATATAGCCTTTAGACTTGAATGGAATAGGGACAAGTTCCCGCAGGGCGTACCAAACATCACGGCCGTGATAAGAGGTAAAAAAGTATACGACCCTAGAACAGAGGTATTTACCTACAGTCAAAATCCTGCGTTGTGTGTACGGGACTATCTTCTGGATAGTAAATATGGCTTGGGAGAAGAATCTGCCAATATTAATTACACGGCGTTAGCGGCGGCAGCTAACTTATGTGAAGAGCAGGTATCGCTATCTGGCGGAGGCACACAAGACCGCTATCAATGTAATGGTGTAATCGATACCAGCAATCAAATCAGAGCCAACATTGAACAGCTATTGTCATCCATGGGTGGCCGGCTGACATACTCTGGCGGCGAGTATTTCATAGAAGGCGCAGAGTACCGCACTCCCACGGTTACCATTGATGAAAGCGTCATTATCTCTCCCATCAAGACGCAGACAAAACAGTCACGGCGCAGCATATACAACAGTGTCAAAGGTACTTTCCTCTCTGAAGAGAAGAACTACAAAGTATTAGATTACCCTGCCCAAACCCTTAAAACGCTTGCCGGCAGTTTTGAGACCGATAAGAAATACAGAATTTTGTTTGTAGGTACGACTGACTTTACTGCGATAGGCGCATCGTCAAACGCAGTCGGTGTTGAGTTCACTGCAACCGGGGCTGGCAGTGGTACAGGTTATGCGTCTGCAGCGGCTGCGGCAGATGGCGATTTACTGTATCTAGATATGCCACTGCCTTTTGTGACTAACAACTTCCAGGCACAACGCTTGGCGAAGATAGCCGCTCGAAAGAGTCGTCAAGAAATTGTTGTATCAATGACCGTCAATCTCACCGGGTTGAAGATAAAGATTGGCGATACGATTTACCTTGATTACGACAAGCTTGGATATGACGGGAAAGTTTTCGAGGTTATCGGATACGAGCTCGTAGTCAATTCTAGCGGAGAGGTAGGCGTTCGGCTTGAGTGCATTGAAACTGCATCTGAAGTCTATGATTGGTCTAGTAATGATGAAGAAGACTTCTTATCTGGCGGTGAACTGGACTTATATGACGGTAGAACGGTCGAGAACGTCACATTCACTGCGAGTGATATCACTGAGATAGGATTGCTTGGTCCTGATGGTGGCGTTAATTCATCTGTGCAGCTTGTATGGACCGCACCTGATGATGCCTTTATCGAGTTCTACAAAATACGCTACAACAAGAACGGCACTACTGATTACTTTGAGGCAGAAACTCGCGAGACTCGAATCATTCTTAGTGGTCTTGACGTTAATCAAAGATATGACTTCCGAATCCAAGCTCAAAACCTGATTGGGGTTAGCTCAACCGGGACGACCGTTAGTAATTTTCTATTAGAGGGTGATGACACTGGCCCTGGCTTGCCAACGGGATTAGGAACGACAGGCGGTCTTAGGGCTATTACAGTCACTTGGACCAATCCCTCGGATATCGACCTCAAGCAGATTGAGGTTCACGTTGTAGCCAGCAATTCGACACCCGCAGATGGCGCTACACCGGAAGCCGTGATTACTGGTGAGGAGTACGTGTACCCGACAGGACAAGCTGCCGCTGTCACCAAATACTTTTTCCTGCGGGCCGTAGACTTCTCAGGCAACAAGTCTGCTTACACCTCAGGCGAGGCTGGCACTAGCTTACAGGTAACAAGCGAGGACGTAGGCGCAGGTGAGATTGAAGCTAGAACAATTGCGCTTTTATTAAATTACTACACAGATGGTGTAACACCTAATAGCGGCGAAGCGGCACTAGTGGGTGTTAACCTTGATGGCACACCCAACTATGATACAGACGGCTTTGTGTTGTATGACGGTGAGCAAATTACGATTGAGCATGACCAGTACACAAATAGCACTGGCAGCAACACTGTCATTACTTCATTCATTGGCAAAAATGGATTCATTGCCTTTGATATTAACAAGACGCAGCCCTTTCAGATGGGTTCTGGTGGACAGGGTTCTTTCGGGGATATCAACTGCGCGTTTGTTTGGACTGAAGATGATAAGTGGTACTACGACACTAACGACTACATCAGCAATGCAACAAATTTAATTGCTGGCGTTAAGTATGAAATTTTAACTGTCGGCACAACTGATTTTACTGCTATTGGAGCCAGCGCAAATACGGTAGGAGTTACCTTTACCGCAACAGCCGCTGGTACAGGCACGGGTACTGCAAAGCGACTTACGTGGCCTGAGTTCAATCCAAATAGCTTTACAGGTACGGTAAGTGGCGCGCACTACAAAACAGGCGCAAGTACGACAACAGCGAAACTGGTTGCTTTAGGTCAACTGCGTTTAGATGAAGTGAACGCAGACACGATTGTCGCGGGCGGCTTGTATGCCGACCCTATGGACATCACGGCGACTGAGATACCTGATAACGTAATTACGGGCAGGACTATCGTTGTTGAATCTATTACCGCCAATAAGATATCGGGCGATATTTCTGAGGTGTTCAACCTTAGTAAATTTGTTTATCCATATCATTCCGTACCTGCTTTAGTTGCTGACACTTTTACAGAATTTGTTGTGCCCGCACCTGATATTGCGATTACTAAATATGCGAGCTTATTAGGGAAAATTAAGTATCAAGCGTCTTCTAATTTAGATGCTTGTCTTTTAGTCATGGAGTTTCAGAGAAAAAGCGCGGGCACTGCATCAGGTGTAAGCATTGGGTCAATTGCTGGCTCTGGCACAACTGGTCAGCCATATACACACTACGTTGAAGTAAGCGGAAATCACACAAAAGAAATAGACGTTTATGGCGGTATAGCTACTTCACAAACGTCACCAAGTTTTGTTGCGTCACCATCGTCAGTGGAATTTGATGGGTCAACTAATCGCACTCGAATTATTTATGGCAATCCAAGTCCGTCAACTCCAACCTTCACGTCTGGAACGCTTTATTACAATGAAGATAGATGGCTTTCAAGCGGCACATGGCTTGGCGACGCGGCTGGCGCTCAACGCTTTCCTATACCTGCTATCGGCACAACGGCTATGCAGACGTTACCACTTACACAAGCATTAGCGAAAAGTGATTCGCAAGAAGAATATAGAATAAGGGTTTACAGTCAGAGTTTATCTACAGGAACCCTCAGTCTTTCTGCTATAGATACACAAATCATTTTAAGTACGTGAGGACACATGGCACTCGTTGCAGGTTATACAAGACAGACTGACGGGGCATACATAGTCATCGGCAACTATGACAGCCCAGCATTAGCAGAAACCGCCATTGCTGATGACACATCTAGTGATGTTAAAGAGTATTGGATTGCCTCAAGTGTGAATGCAGAAACTAATGAGCCTGATGTCTTAGGCACCATTGATGTATGAGATAATGCGACTTTAGGAGGCGATTATGTCAAAGATTAGTTTAGTGCAAGGCGACACAGGGCCGCAGATTAAAGTCGAGCTAACGCGCTCAGACACTGGTACAGCAGAGGATTTGACCGGAGCAACGGTCAAGCTGCACTTCCGCAAGAAGGATACGACAACGGTTCTTTTCTCTCTGACCAATCAATCAAGCCCAGAAAACTTAGGCAATGGAATCTGCTACTTCGTATTTTCTAGTGGGCAGTTGGATTTGGACGCTGGGTATTATGAGGGCGAGGTAGAAGTCGTGACTGATGCTGGGATTCGTGAAACAGTCTACGAGATTGTTGAGTTTTATCTGAGAGAAGACTTTGCGTGAGAATCGACCGCTTTTTAAGGAATGCATACACTAGCATAAGGCTAGTAGCCGAAGTCACTGGACAATCGCTTTCTGCGGTATACCAGGGTATCTCCTTAAAAGCTGAATACGCTATTGGCATCTTCCTTAGGTTCTTCTTTGCCTCAGATGAAGCAGATGTCTCAGAACAGCACACTCTAGATGTAAGCAAGAACTTATCTGAATCTCCTAGCGCAGCAGACAATGATACGCTGACTGTTGCGAAGAACATTGCTGACCCTGTCGCTTTAACTGATGTTGATATCCTCGCGGCACTCAAAGCCTTATCGGAATCACCTAGTGTCTCAGAGGCGCACGTAACGTCTCTCACAAAGCCTTTATCGGATGCCGGCGCTGTCGCAGAGGACGCGGCATTAACGGCCGTGAAGCCGCTTACAGAAGCTCCTGCGATTACAGACAATGACACGCTTGATGTTACTAAGGATGTGGGCGGCGATACCGCGCATGATTATTGTGATGTCACGTATTTTTTAGAGGACTACGTAGCCGGCGAAAGACTAGACAGAATTTTCCTAGAAGATGAACCAGAGTTGACCTACGTCAAGAATCTATCTGACCAAGCCTTCGTTACCGATGATTTAGATGGCGAGGCGTCTACTGAAGACGACCAAGAAATATCATTCGTTAAGACCAGAACAGAGATTGCGTCTATCACGGATGTGTTTGACAGAGACGTTGCCTATATACGTAATTTAAGCGAGACCCCGGCTGCTAATGACTCACCTGCGAAAGTAGTTACTAGGCCGGCCGCTGATAGCGGAACAGTCACAGACACGTTTGCCAAGAATGTTGTCTATATCCGTGACTTCACTGACGCATTTAGCACGTCAGATTCAGACACAATAGATTTTAACGCTGTCAAGTCTGATGATGGCGCATTCACTGATACAGATGTAAAATCAATGACTAAGTCTCTTGCTGAAACCCCTTCAGCAGTGAGTTCTGGTAGCCTAAGGAGTCAGGGTTATTGTGACTTCACTTACTTTGCCGAAGACTATGTCGGCGCATCGAGGACATTTACATGATGAACGATGGATTGAAACTACGAGGCGATGTCGCACTGGTTCTTCGGGACAAGGACGGCAACGTAAAAGACGAGCGTCTCATTGAGAACTTGATTGTGAATACAGGCTTGAACTTTATCTGTGACCGCATGAAAAACGACGAGACAGCAATGACGCACATGGCGTTGGGTTCTGGCTCAACTGCTGCTGCGGCTGGCGACACTACCCTGGGTTCGCAGCTTGGCTCACGCGAGGACTTAGACTCTTCCACAGTTACTAACAACCAGATTGTTTACGTTGCTTCATTCGAGGCGGGTGACGCAACTGGTGCGGTGACTGAGGCAGGTATCTTCAATGCTTTATCTGGCGGCACTATGCTCTGCCGTACTGTGTTTAGTGTAGTGAACAAAGGGGCTGACGATACGCTGACTGTCAACTGGACTATCACTTTAACTGCATCCTAATTTAGTAAGAGGTTAACCATGACTACGATTACAACACGCTCTGGGAAGGGTTCGCCTCTCACTAATAACGAGGTGGATGCTAACTTCACCAACCTAAAC
>Ga0075475_10001933_pt1 | contig 10421 bp, 12 predicted proteins | sample DEB08_DNA_10_FD_76342 | JGI IMG/M metagenome (GOLD analysis project Ga0075475, IMG submission 76342) | Aqueous microbial communities from the Delaware River and Bay under freshwater to marine salinity gradient to study organic matter... | ecosystem: Environmental > Aquatic > Marine > Coastal ... | reverse complement strand
CCCGACCAGTATGAGCTATAAATCGCCTGGATGTCGGGGTGAATATCAGCTTCAACCGCGTTGGCCAGCCCCGAGAAATCGACCGGTATCGGTTGCGGCACCGGACGCCAGCAGGTCAGGTCATCCACCTGGTGCAGTTCACAGTCTGAGCGCCAGTCAGGATCAAATGGCGCAGTCAGGTAACCGGTGTCTGTCAGTGTAAGGGTGCGTTCAATGAAAGCAGCCAGCGCCTGCATGGCTTACTCCAGGGCAAAAGGCCGGCATTATAGGCCTAGAGCGGTTTAACGACGACAAAAATCAGGATAGGTATGACCAGGACCAGCGCGCCTTCATTGAAGATTCTGAAAAACAGCGAGGAGCCATCCAGCTCATCCCTTCTCATCTGGCCGATATAGCGCAGTGTCTGGTACTGGTACGCCATAAGTGCGGCGATAAAGACCAGCTTGGCATAGAGCCACTGACCCGCGATGCCGTAGTAGAGCCAGAGCACAAGGCCGGTGGAAAGCGCAATGACTGCCATAACCACCGAGAACCGGAACAGCTTGTCGGCCATGATGATGAGGCGCCTGGTGTCTTCGCCAGCAGTCCTGCCTTCAACGTAGTGTACGAGGATGCGTGGCAGGTAAAAAATACCGGCCATCCAGGACATGACAAACAGGATATGGAAGGTCTTGAACCACAACATCAGACGATATCCACAGCGCCGCCATCGACGCGGATGTTCTGGCCGTTGACGAAGGAGGCTCGGGCACTGGCGAGATAGAGCACGACATCAGCGACTTCCTCGCGCGTCGCGATTCGTCCGAGTGGATTCGGGAAATAGGCTTCGGTGATGCTGGCTTCGGCCTCGTCGAAGGTATCCCCCCAGCCGGCTTCCCGGGCCCGGCGCAGGTACTGTGCCTCAACCTCGGGTGTTCTGATCAGGCCCGGTGAAACCAGGTTGACCGTAATACCTTTCGGACCCATCTCTTTTGCCAGGCTTACCGTCAGTGTGGCGAGTGCGCCCTTGGCGGCATAGTAGTGTGGCATGACGCTGTTGGGCCGGGTTGAGCCAATCGTGCCGAGATTGATGATCCTGCCGCCGCTCGGTAACACGCCGGCGAAACGCTGTACCAGGCGCACGACCGAAAGCGTGTTGATTTCGTAGACCTCGACCCAGTCATCGATACTGGCCGTGTCCCACTTGCCCCGCGTCGCCTTGCCGAGGTTGTTCACCAGGATATCGAGTCCGCCGGCCCGATCCATGACCTGCTCAAAGACCTGGTCAGCCCCGGCATCGGTCGTGATATCGCCCCAGACGGTGATTCCATCGACTGCCTGCGAACCATCGGGTTCATCCGGACTGTGAAACAAGACGTTTGCCCCTTCAGCAATAAACGCTTCAGCAATCACCTGGCCCGTGCCGCGGTTGCTGCCCGTCACCAGAACCGATTTGTCTGCAAGCTTGAGATCCAAGGTTTCCCCTATACTGTGACCTGCCTCTGAGTTGGATGAGGCAGACACCGGTTGTCAGTGGTTTTGATCAGTGCTCGAGATTAACACACTTCTATTTCTTGCCGTCGTTGCGCTCGGCGCCATGGTCCAGACCCTGACGGGGTTCGCCATGGGGCTGATCACGATGGCAGGTGTGGCCGTGCTGGGTATCGCCGATATTGCGTTCTCGGCGGCTGTCGTCAGTTTTGTCTCCCTCGTCAATGCGCTGGTCGCGCTGCGCAAGGGCTATCGCCAGGTCGACTGGCAGCTGGTGCGCTGGGTGGTGACCGGCCTCTTGCCGGCGATGGTCTGCGGCATTGCGCTGCTCGCTTATCTCAGCGAGAACTACTATAGCCTCCTCAAACTGCTCCTGGGGTTTGTGATTATTCTCGCAGGGACGCTGCTGATGATATCGCCTGCGCCTTTTGCACGTCGGTCAGGTCGATTCATGCAAAGTGCTGCCGGCGTTTCCGGCGGTCTGCTGGCCGGGCTCTACAGCGCCGGAGGGGCACCGCTGGCTTACTTCATGTACCGTCAGCCGGTTGAACTGAACGTCATACGCTTCAGTCTGCTGGCGATTTTCGCCATCACCACGTCAGCGAGAAGTGTCATGATCGGCGTCTCCGGTCAGTTGAATACAAGTATCCTCGCAATGAGTGCAGCGGCGGTGCCCCTGGTTGTTCTCGTGACGCTGGCGACGTCGAGACTGACGCCGCACGTCCCGGACCGGCTGGTGCGGGTGCTGGTTTTCTTTGTGCTGGTGGCTGTGGGTGGTTTCCTGATCTTTGGCGGTGCTGGGGCCGGTCAGGCCTGATTGTCTGATACCAGCCCCAGTCCCTGCAGCACTTGCAGCAGCGCATCCGGCCCGTCAGTGTGATGAGCCCGCCAGCCATAGTCCTTCGCGGCCTCGATGTTGGGTTCGGCATCATCGAAAAAGATGATATCGGCAGGTTGCAGACCAAGGTCCCGGGTGACGTGAGCGAAAACATCGGGATCGGGCTTGATACGCTGCATGAGGTGTGACGAGTAAGCGACATCAAACGGATCAGTAAAGCGGCCGGTCCAGTGCACGGCATTGGAATTGCTGAGGCAACCGATGCGGCAGGTGGGCCTGAGGCTCGCGAGCATGTCGGTCATGCCGGGGTAGAACCCTTTGGGCCAGCCCGAGAAGCGTTGAATGAACTCGGTGGGTGAGGCAGTGAGATCAAATTCCGTTACCACAGCAGCGGAGAAGTCAGCCACAGAGCACTGGCCCAGCTCAAAAGTCCGCGCTGCCGGGCTTCGCAACCAGCGGGCTTTCAGCTCGGTACTGTCGGCAGGCACCCGCATGAGCCGACGCAGCTCATCAAACATGTCGTTGGCGATCAGGACACCGCCGAGGTCAAATATCAGTGTCTGCTGCAAGCCTCGCCCCGAGTTCACTAAAAACGCTTCTCAAGCCAGAGCGTGTCCCAGTACTGGTCGAACTTGTAGCCCACCTCCGTCAGGTGGCCAACTTCAATGAAACCGAACTGCTTGTGCAGGCCAACGCTGGCTTCATTAGGGAGGGCGATAACGCCGTAGCAGCGTTTCGTGTCGGTCCCAGCCAGTGCATCCAGCAGGTTGCCGTAGAGTGCGCGGCCATAGCCCTGGCCCCCTGCCTCATGGTGCAGGTAGATCGTGGTTTCAACAGACCTGTCATAGGCCGGCTTTTTTCGGAATTGAGTGCTGCAGGCGTAGCCCACGATGCGCTCGCCTACTTCGCCAATGATGAGCCGATGGCGGGGATTGTTGAACTGATTCATCCATTTCAATCGATTGTCCCGGCTTACCGGTTTCAGATCGAAAGTGATGTGGGTCTTCAGCACGTAGTGGTTGTAGATACCTGCGAGCGCTTCAGCATCTTCCGGTACCGCACCTCGAATCCTGAAAGGCATTGAAAATGGCACAACTTTATTTCGAAGCGGGCAGTTTACGTCATGTGTCAGTCAATGAAACAATGGCAGGCGGTTAAAGTTTCCCCCGGGTAGTATTGATTGATGGGTGATTTCGAGGACATCAGGCCCTACCACGACCATGAGGTCGCAGATGCCCTGGCAGCGCTGGTGCGCGACCCCGAGCTGACAGATTTCCTGGGTGGCTGGCTCGCGCCCCGAACTCACCGTTTCTTCCCGGGGCTCGTTTCTGGTCTCATATCCCGCTTCCTGCGATCAAAAGTCAAAGGTGTCGAGGACATCCGCGGATTCCAGGAGATCGTCGCCGACTATGCCCGCAAGCTGGTGCGGGAGGGTACAACCGCCTTTATCTATGAGGGCTTCGAGCAACTGGACCCGGCCCAGTCTTACCTGTTCATCAGTAATCACCGCGATATTGCCGGTGACTCCATGCTGCTGGATTACGCACTGTACCTGTCCGGTCACGAGACGGTGCGGATCGCCATCGGTGACAACCTGATCCAGCGCGATTTTGCGACATCGCTGATGCGCCTCAACAAGGGCTTCTTCATCAAGCGAGGTGTTGAAGGGCACCGCAAAGCCTTTGCCGCGCTGATGCAGTCCTCTGAGTACATTCATCATTCACTGCAGGCGGGCCATTCCATCTGGATTGCCCAGAGTGAAGGTCGGTCCAAGGACGGCCTGGATCGCACAGATCCTGCCATCATCAAGATGTTCCTGCTGGCGGACCGGAAACGCCCGCTGGCAGAATCGATTCCGGACCTGCGGATCGTGCCACTGTCTATCAGCTATGAATTCGACCCCTGCGACACACTGAAGGCAACTGAACTTGGCAGGAAAGACCGGGAGGGTGGCTACGAGAAACCCCCGGGAGAAGACCTGCTGTCGCTGGTGCGTGGGCTCGGAGGTCAAAAAGGGCGAGTTGTGCTGCGGCTGGGAGAGATGCTGGGAAATCAGTTTTCGTCACCGGAAGACATTGCCGCTGAGATAGATCGTCAGGTCGTTTCGAACCTGGAACTGTTCCCGGTGAACTACTGGGCAGTCACGAAACTGGAAGAACCGGAATACCGTGAACTGGCCGAACGCGAGCAGATTGAAGTATCGAAAAAAGAGGCGATGGCGTTCACCGCCCGCCTTAAAACCTGCCCGGTACCTTACCGAAAATACTGGCTGAAGATGTATGCCAACCCGGTGCTGAATCGCGCCAGGGTCCTGCAAGGCTCCACTCAAATATAAGGCGCCTTACCCAGCTTCAGTAGAGTGCCAGTGCCGGTGCCTCTATCGCTGCCCACTGCTCCCGCAGTTCAAGGATATGCTCTGACCAGTAGCGCGGCGTATTGAAGAACGGGAACGCCCGCGGGAATGCCGGATCGTTCCAGCGCCGGGCCAGCCAGGCAGCGTGGTGCATGAGGCGCAGCGTCCTGAGTGGTTCGATCAAGAGCAGTTCAACGGGGTCGAAGTCCCGAAAATCGCGATAACCGAGCAGGATCTTCTGCATCTGGATCGCCCGCGTTTCTTCATCTCCTGACAACAGCATCCACAGGTCCTGTACCGCGGGCCCACTGCGGGCATCGTCGAAATCGACGAAGTGGGGCGCATCGTCGCGCCAGAGAACATTCCCCATATGGCAGTCTGCGTGCAGTCGGATACGCTTGTAGCTGACCTCTCGGAAGCGGGTTTCTATCATCGACAGCAGGTTGGCGGACACTGATTCATAGGACTCGCGCAGCTCCGCCGGCAGGAATTCGTTTTCCAGCAGCCACTGTCTTGAAGCGGTGCCGTAGTCCTCGAGACTGAGTTCCGGCCGGTGCCGGAAAGTGCCGGCACCACCGACATTGTGGAGGCGGGCAATAAACCGGCCGAGGATCTCAAGACAGTTGAGGTCGTCCACCGCCGGTGCGCGACCGCCACGGCGCGGAAACAGGGCGATGTGAAAGCCTTCGTAGGCAAAGGACCCGAGACCCGAGGGTTGCAGCAGTGGTGCGACAACCGACAAATCATGATCTGCCAGTTCTGCGGTAAAAGTATGTTCCTCGTTGATCTGCTCGAAGCTCCACCGATCCGGCCGGTAAAACTTGGCGATGATCGGTTCCTTGTCCTCAATCCCTACCTGGTAGACGCGGTTCTCGTAACTGTTGAGCTCGAGGATCCTGGCGTCGCAGTGATAGCCCACGGATTCGATCGCATCCATGATGAAATCGGGCTTCAGTCGGGAGAACGGGTGATCAGCGGTCATGTTCAGTAATCAGTGCGACCCCTTTGATCTGGGCGAAAACCTGATCCAAGGGTTTAAGTGACATTTCAACCAGAGACTTGCGGGTAATCCGCGCGAGCAGTGCCTGGTTCCCACAATGGAGGGTCACGGTTGCCGTCGGGCCGGTGCCCGGGTCGGAGATTTCGGCAACCCTGGCCGTCAGGATGTTCAGGATACTGCTGCCAACGGGACGTTCCAGCGTCAGGCTGACGTCCCTGGCGGGAATGCGGACGCGAAGGGTATCCCCGGTCTGGTAGCGGTCTGCTGCGATAAACATGGGCTGACCCTCGAACTCGACCTCGGTGAGGGCATGGGCTTCCTCATGCGACACGACCCGGCAACGGATGATAGCGGCAGCCTGGGTCTGGCTGGCGCCGCGTTCGCTGACGGCGAAATCGACAATGGCTGATTCTGAAACAATCTGGCCCTGATCAATCATGACGACGTTATCCGCGAACTCGAGAATCTCATCCAGGGAGTGACTGACGTAGATGACCGGGATGCTCAGGCTGTCATGCAGGCGCTGCAGATAAGGCAGGATTCGAGTCTTTGCCGCCGCGTCGATTGAGCCCAGCGGTTCGTCCATCAGCATCAGCCTTGGATGACTGAGCAATGCCCGGGCGATAGCGACCCGTTGCTGCTCTCCGCCGGAAAGCTGGCTCGGGAACTTCACCAGCAGCGCACCGATGTCGAGGATGTCGATGATCTCGCTGCGATCCAGCCCCTCGTTGCTATGCTGGCGGGATTCGGCGTATCTCAGGTTGGCATCGGCGCTGAGATGGGGAAACAGATTCAGGTGCTGGAAGACATAGCCGATGCCGCGGGCTTCGGGCGGAACGAACACGTGTTCATCCTGCCAGGTGTCTTGCCTGAACCGGATCTCGGTGTCCGGAGCCCGCTCGAGGCCGGCAAGCATGCGCAGCAGCGTGGTCTTGCCGGAGCCGGATGAGCCGAACAGGGCGGTCACCCGGTCAGATGCCATGCTGAGATCTGCCTTCAGCTCAAACCCCTCGGCCCGCCTTAAGGCAGTGCGCAGCTGGATGCTCATGATTCGCTGCCCGCCAGGGGTGATTTCTGCCACTTGCGGTCAAGACCATAGAGCAGGAACAGGAGGGCGAAAGAAAACACGAGGAGTCCGGATGCGATGACATGGGCGCGTTCATAGTCGAGCGCTTCGACATGGTCGAACAGGGCGATGGAGAGGACCCGGGTCTCGTCCGGCAGGTTGCCGCCGATCATCAGGACGATGCCGAATTCGCCCACCGTGTGGGCAAACGACAGGCAGATCGCGATGATAAAGCCGCGCCGGCAGAGGGGCACAACGAGCGTGACGAACCGGTCCCAGGGGCCTGCCCCGAGCGTTGCGGCGGCCTCGAGCAGTTCCTGGCGCAGGCTGCTGAATGAAACCTGCAGCGGCTGGATATAGAAGGGCAGCGAGTAGATGATCGAACCGATGACGAGCCCCGGGAAAGAAAAAGCGAGCGTCGTCCCCGTCACACTCTCCCAGAACCGTCCCGGCAGACTGTCGGGCGAGAACACGATTAACAGGTAGAAGCCAACCACTGTGGGTGGCAGGACAATCGGCAGTGCGACCAGCGGTTCGACGATGCTCCTTGCCAGTCCCTTGCTGTGCGCCAGCCACCAGGCGACAGGGGTCCCCAGCAGGATCAGCGCGACGGTGGTGACCGCCGCCAGCTTGAGGGTAATCAGGAGCGAGGCGAGATCAGGATCCAAGCGCTGTGACTCCGTCGGCAGGGACGTCGTAGCCGGCTGCCGCAATCTGGGCGCGGATGGCTTCGGATGTGAGGAACGCGACCACGGCCTCGGCTCTCGAGTCGGCGCGCTGCAGGATCACCAGTTGTTGTTCAATCGGCGGGTGCTGCGTGGCAGGAATGAGCCAGTAGGCGCCCGGGTCGATCTCTTGCGCAATCACCTGGGAAAGGGCCACCAGGCCGGCATCGGCGTTACCGGTGTCGACGAATGTATAGGCCTGGGCAACATTTGAACCCTGGATAATTCTACCGTGGCGGGTATCAAGCTGTTCCAGCAGATGCATGGCGGCTGCGCCGTAGGGGGCGTGTCGGGGGTTGGCGATGGCGAGACTACCGCTGTAACGCTGCAATGAATCAGCGTTGATGGCAGTGCCGGCTTTCTGCCAGAAAACCAGCCGGCCCACGGCGTAGGTTGCCCGGAGTCGTGTCCTGCCTTCTGCCTCGAGTTTTTCTGGTCGCAATCGGTCTGCCGCGAGAAAGATATCGAAAGGTGCGCCGTTTCTCACCTGGGCGTACAGGGCGCCGGTCGAGCCTGCACTGACGGTTACGGGGACAGACAGTGCACCGGCATTGCTGGCCAGCAGCATCTCAAGCGTCGGCTTGAAGTTGGCGGCGACCGCGAGTCTGAGTGGTTTGTCTGCGCTCGCCGGCTGACAGCAAAGCAGCAGAATCAGGCCAAGCAGGCGAAGCCTCTGGCGCGAAGGCATCTAGTCCGGCATCCGCTTGATATAGTCATCAATCAGCCAGCCGGAAATTGACATCATTGCCGGCTTGTTCGGCAGGTCCTTGTAGTGGAACCATTGGGCGTCGGCGATTTCTTCTTCCTGGATGGTGATCTCGCCGCTGTCGTACTCCGCGTGGAAACCCAGCATCAGGGAGTTGGGAAAGGGCCATGACTGGCTGCTGAAATACTTCAGGTTTTTCACCTTGATGCCGACTTCCTCGAACACCTCGCGGTGCAACGTCTCTTCAATCGACTCACCGGGTTCAACGAATCCTGCCAGCGTTGAGTAGAAGTTACCCCTGGCATGGGCATTCCTGGCGAGCAGAATTTCTTCGCCGCGATGTACCAGGACAATAATGGATGGTGAAAGCCGTGGATAAAATGAGATGTTGCAACTCTCGCACTTCCTCGAACGGTCAGTGGGTTCAGTCGAAGTTATGCCACCGCAGGCGCCGCAGTAGTGATGGTGTTGGTGCCATTCCACCAGCTGCTTGGCCCGTCCAAGCAGGTAGAAAACAGGCTGTTCGACGGTTGTCAGAAAAGACCAGAGCGAATCAAACTCGTAGCCTGGCGGTTCTTCGGCCTCGGGGTCAACCTCTTCGGCAAAGATAGGCACTGTTCCAATCGTACCGAGGTAGTGCGACGACAGGGCGTCGAGCCCGCACCAGCGCCACTCATCCTGCGTCAGCGGGCGCCAGGGATGCTGGCCATCGATACAGAGAATTTCACCGTCGGAGACAACGATGTGATAGCTGTTCTCCGCGTCCGGCGCCCTGGCGCTGGTGCCTGGTTCAAAGTCCTCGCTGATGTCTGCGTACTGCCAATCCATGATGACGTGCTTGCCGTGCCTGAAAGAGACGAGACTTTAGCATTTTTAGCCCGGGGTCAGGCAGTCCCGTCGTTTTCTCTCGGGGTCCGCGCGAGGGCAATGCCGATCACATCATCTGCACCTGCCTGGATCAGCACCCGGCTGATTTCGCGCAGGGTTGCGGTCGTGGTGATGACATCATCGACCAGCAGAATCCTCCTGCCTCGGAGATCAGCCACGCAGCTGAACACACCGCGCAGATTGGACGCCCGCTGCTGCCGGGTCAGTTGCTTCTGGGCTGGCCGCTGTTCATGGCGGCGCAGCAGACTGTCATGAACAGACAACCCCAGCCTGGCGGCCAGTGTCCTGGCAATTTCCTCTGCCTGATTGAACCCGCGCCTGCGCCTTGTCGCGGGGTAAGCAGGCACCGGTGCGAGGAGGACGGTGTCGTCAGTCTCCGTCAGCTGACGCAGCTTCTGCTGCCGTCTGAACAGCAGCTCGGTCAGGACCCGGCCTTCAGCGAGTCCACGGTTTTCCTTAAAGCAGTGGATCATGCGAGAGACGGGAAAACGGTACTCAAAGGCAGAGATCACTGTACTGAACGGTGGTGGCTGCAGCTCACAGTCGCGGCAGGTCGTTGCCGCTTTCCGCACTGGCAGACTGCAGTAGGGACAGGTCTGCGACAGCCACGGCAGGTCTAGCTCGCAGGCCTCGCACAGGTCGAGTTCGCGCCCGGTCCGGGTCCGACACAGCACGCAACAGCCGGGCAGGATGCTGAAGGAAGAGATTGCCATGGGCCCGATACTGGCGGACGCCAGCATCCGCGCAAGTCGAGATCAACGGCTGCGGTTGTCCGCTATGGCTCACCCGGTGCAGGACAGGGATGGGCCTCGGATTCATCGCAAAGGGAAACCCGGCTCAGGAACATGGACCAGTTGGCGATATCTTTGTCGGAAAAATCGGGATTGCTTACGTCGAAAGGTTCGATCCGACGCAGGATGCGGATTGAGTAGAGGAAGTCGTTGCCGCTGATGACCTTAACCAGCTTGATTTCACCCATGCCGGTAAACGCATTTTCGCCGCACATGAAGAGTCTGACAGCCGAGGGGTAACCATTCTCAAAACCGGCGTGGATATTGAAGTGCTGGACGAAATTGCACTTGTTCATATCGGACCGGGCTTCTGACATCAGCAGGGAGATAGGGTCGCCGCTGATGTCTTCGCTCAGGTAGCTTTCCACCGACAGCTTCGTTGTCCAGGCCTCGGCATTCTCGTCCGCGCGGACAAAATCGACCAGGCGGGTTTTCGTCGTGTTCAGCGAGTAGATACGTTGCCAGTCCTGCGGAACGGTGATCAGAAGCTGTTCCTGGCTGGCGACCTCCGTCTCCGGTTCAACGGGAGCCTGGCTGGCGCAACCACTGAGGAACAACAGGATGATAAGCAGCGTTCTGGTCAT
>Ga0075475_10001925_pt1 | contig 10434 bp, 8 predicted proteins | sample DEB08_DNA_10_FD_76342 | JGI IMG/M metagenome (GOLD analysis project Ga0075475, IMG submission 76342) | Aqueous microbial communities from the Delaware River and Bay under freshwater to marine salinity gradient to study organic matter... | ecosystem: Environmental > Aquatic > Marine > Coastal ... | reverse complement strand
CTGATTCAATATTGCTCGACAAAGACTCATTATGAATTCTATAAGAATAAATATCTTCATTCAAATGATAGAATTTTGAATGTCTGGCAGCCCTTATCCAAAAATCATGATCTTCTATTAAAAATAGATTTTCAGAATAACCTTGATTTCTTTCAAATACAATTCTTTTGTATAAAAATGAAGGGCCAATTATATTTCCAAACAACAAATTTGATACACCTTCAAGGTTTTTTTTGATTATTGATTCCCCGAATTCTGAAACTTTACTATAATTCGAATATACAATGTCACAATTCTTACTAGCCATTATATCAACCAATTGCTCAATTGCATTGATGCTGAAATAATTATCATGACTTGTCCAAGTTATATAAGTACCTTTTGCCTTTTTATGTCCAATATTTAATGACATGGAGAGCTTTAAGTTCTTTTCATTCCTCAACACACTAATCCGATCATCCTTCAAAGCATATTTTTGAATAATCTCTGGAGTGCGGTCAGTTGAACAATCATCAATTATAATTAATTCAATATTGTCATATGACTGTTTAATGCACGATTCAATGGCCGAATTAAGAAACTTCTCACCATTAAAGACGGGCAGAATTATTGAAACTAATTCTTTCATCCATCAATTTCTAATAAAACATAATCCATTAAAAGAGTTCAGTGTTTTAGATAGTTATTTGCTAAATAATTTAAATTGAGTCTCAAAGATTTTTCCTTGAGTATTTCACAAGATTGTAACCTCGGCCTGAAATAAAACCTAATAAAATTCCAAGAACAAAAATAACAGAACGAATTAATCCAAATAGATTTGCTATGTATCCTGCGGCCATAAGAATATTCTTATGTAGTATTTTATTGGAAGCTAGCTCAAATGCAATTCTCATATAACCTTCTAAAAACCATTTTTTCAAATTTTTATCACAAGATTGACATAAATCGAGGAAAGTTTGATACTTGATATCACATTGCGTTGTTAAATATTTTAAATTATTCTCTCTGGTCTTTACTGAAATAGAATCATCATGTTGACGATATAGAGATAAAACCTTATTAACAATTATTCCTTTTAATCCTCTGTCTAGAATGCGGACATTAAAATTGTATTCTTGTCCAGCTCTGAGATATTCGTTTAATGCAATGTCTTGTATTGAACTTTTGTAAAATGTCATGTCACATATTAACCAACCGGTAAGATTTTTAGCCACATTTTCAGAAGAAACTTCAATTTTTTCATCGTAATGGTATGGCCGTCTAGACTTGGTTTCTATTCCGAAGATCTCTGATTCTGTAATTACAAAATCATGTTTATTTTTTGAAAGCTCTGAAACCACTATTTCCAAATGATTCTTTAGCATTATATCATCAGAATCAAACCATTTGACATATACCCCTTTTGATTTTTCAAATCCAAAATTTCTACAGGAATTAGCACCTTTATTTTTTGAGTTTGGTCTTTTAAAAACTCTAAATCTATTATCTGCCGCAGCATAACTTAAAGCAATTTGAAAAGTAGCGTCAGTACTGTGATCGTCGACAATAATACATTCCCAATTTAGATAAGTTTGACCTGTGATGCTATTAAGACACTCGTTAATAAATTTTTCAGAATTATAAGCCGGAATTATTACCGAAATCAATTTATTCAATTGGACATCCATTTCAATGAGGAGGAAATTATGAATTTATATTGCTGAATAATAGATATTTAAGTCAGACCTGAGTTATAAAATTTATTTTGTTTACGACTCTTTTTAATCTCTGGCAACAACCTTTTTAATAAACTTAATTTGCGGTATTGTAAGTATGCCTCTCGAAAATTTAACTTCAACAACTCTTTAATTACTCCTATTGACAAAATTTTCGATTTAGTTTGAAATTGTTTTTCTAGGTTTATGTTTCCCAAATCTATTTTCAACATTAATTCAACAAGTTTAAGGTCTCGATTCCAATCCATATAGTTTCGTGCCCGTGACTCCCTGTCATGCCTTATCAATGCTTCTGGTACTATGCCCACTTTGAGTCCGTGGTAGTGCACTCTTTGGCAATAATTTTCATCCTCCCCATAATGGAAAAACATAGAATCAAATAATCCAACTCTTTCAACAGTTGATTTTGGGAGAAGCCAACCAGCAGCATTAACAAATGGTAAAGGGTAGACGTTTTTAGTACTCCCTAGCATAAAGTCGAATAATAAGTTTCCGGAGCTAATACGCTTAATATATTCACTAAATTTCCAGTCAAAATTAGTTCCATTACCGTTTAAATGCATGGGACTTAAAATACCATACTCGGGATTGCTTTGATGCACCTCAATCAGTTTTTCAATGCAATCTTGCCCTAGATACGCATCTTGGTTAAGTAAGAAAACATAATCTGCCCCCTCAGATATGGCTTTCTGAATGCCTATATTATTAGCTTGACCAAAACCTATATTTTTGTTTAGATGAATAAGCTCATTATGAGGATATTTGCAACAAATATTTAAAGTATTATCCGTTGAATTATTGTCTACAATAATAATTTTAAAATTTTTTATGACAGATTGAATGCACTTCTCGATATATTTTGATCCGTTGAAGGAAGCAATAACAACGAAAACTTTGTTATCATTAACGGCTACCACTTCCAACGAATAACTTATTTTTTATCAATCTCTTGATTTTAAAAAAGGGTAAGCATAAAAACTTACCAACTTTAAATGAAATTGAATTCTTTATATCACTACTTATTTTGTTCATTTTACTTTTTTCGATAAAATCTCGAATCAAACTTCCTGTGAAAATTGATCCGGAACTTTTATCAAATATAGAATCGGAAGCTACAGCAATTATTATTTTATGTTTAGAATCAACTATTTCAATATTCGTGTCGATTCCATCATAAAATTTAATTTGACTAAAATCCCTTTCTTTCTCAATTATTGAAGTGTAGTTTACTGTTTTCTGCAGATAAAAACTATTTTGATTAAAATGGCTCTCCATGAAATTTTTAAATTCATCTAAATAAAATTCTTTAGTATGAAATGGATTTTTATAGTTTCTATCATCACTATAATGTTTTTTGTCAGGTGTTGAAATCAGTAGCACTCCGTCATCTTTTAAAACTCTCTTTAACTCCAAAATCATTTTATCAGAATCTACCACATGTTCAATTGTTTCAAACGAAACGATAATATCAATTGTGGATTCTTTAAGAGGCATGCTTTCAATAGGTGCACATATATACTCCAAATTACTTCTAGAATATTTAGAGGACGCCCATTTCACAGTTTGTTCATCCAAATCAATCCCAATAACCCTGTTAGCCATTTTAGCCAAATAATTTGACCCATAGCCTTCACCACAGGCAATATCCAAAACATTTTTTCCAGCAACAAAGCCTTGGGCAAATGCATAACGATGCAAATGCTCAATAGTTATTTCGTTGGGATTTTTGAATACCAATCTTTCACCTGTATCTGGAAGTCGATTCATATATTTCTTCATTATAAAATTTTATAATCGAAAATCACCTCTTTTCACTTTATGCCTGTCTTCTTAAGTACCCATTAACGTTAAACGTGGCATTCGTTCCAAAAAAGTCGCACCAACTTCTATCAATAACAAAATTTGAATTACTCTCAATAAATTCAGAAATTGCTCTCAATGGTCCCCCATTATATTCTTTCTCCAAACCTAATTCATTGATAATACCATCTTCAATGATGAAATATGACCCAACAGAAATCAACTCATGAAATTTTTTCATAACTCCTAAAGTATCTTCGTAAATGTGCGATGCATCTTCAATGATCAGTATTTTCTCGAATTTTGAGGCATTATCTAAATCATAATTCTCCCATCCTTGATTATAAAAACTTATTCTACCATGTTTTCTTACAATCTCAGCAGCATCATTTGTAATATCAATAGTATGAATAGCTCCATGATTTAAACTATCCAATAAATCGGCCATATAAAGAGTTGTTCCTCCTTTACGAGTTCCGATTTCGATTATTAAGTCCGGTTTAATTTCACAAATTATCATTTGATAAATAACATAATCAAAAGGACATCTAACAGCCTTAACTCCCCTATATGTTACATTGTGATGACCCTCATTAACCGTTTTAACCGAAAATTTAACTTTCGGATTTCCGAAAGATTTTTTGTTAATTTTAAACATAATATTTTTTTGTTTCCCACTTTAACTTTGGCCTTATTAATCCAGGTAATTTACCTTTGAATTCTCCCCTCGTCGTGCTGATTTCAAAATCTTCATAAAGACTTAAATAAAGGGCATTTTTATCATGAAAATAGACCTTAAATGGATCTTGGGTTAATAATGCAACACCTACTTTTATAATTCCCTCATTAAAAATATTTTTATAAATCCAAACAGTTGATCGGTATTCACCCACATTTTTTACTTGTGAAATCGAATCATTAGCACTTTCATGTGAATCGAATAAATTTACATCTGCAGAGTTATAAAAGTTAAGGGCTGATTGTATTTTATATCCCTGAACTAAAACATTGTATCCTATTGTAATTCCAATTTTTTCATCTAATCTAAAACGTACTGAATTTTCACTTTTGTCATTATGCGCCTGAATAAAATTGATTTGAACAATTGGGTTATAATTTTGATTTGACCATGACTTATAATGGTTTAACGTAGATGTCAAATTCAAATATTGATCGATAACATCCAACACAGATCCATTATGTATTATTGATCCGTTGGACAGTAAAAGGGCCTTTGTGCAAATGTTTCGAACCGATTCTAAATTATGACTCACAAAAAGCACGGTCCTCCCCTCACCTGAACTAATATCCTGCATCTTACCAATTGCTTTCTTTTGAAATTCGGCATCTCCCACCGCGAGTACCTCATCAACAATCAATATATCTGGTTCAAGAAATGCCGCTACAGCAAAAGCGAGACGAACTGTCATTCCAGAGCTATAGCGCTTAACTGGGGTGTCGATATAACGTTCACAGCCTGAGAATTCGATAATTTCGTCGATCTTGGCAGTAATTTCTTTCTTGGTCATTCCGAGAATCGCACCATTCAAGTAAATATTCTCACGTCCAGTCATCTCCCCGTGAAAACCTGTCCCAACCTCAAGAAGGGAGGCGATCCGCCCCTTAGTTTTGATGCTCCCCGTCGTTGGACTTGTCACTCGAGAGAGAATTTTCAATAGTGTTGACTTCCCGGCGCCATTTTTCCCAATGATCCCCAAGACCTCTCCTCGGCGCACTTCAAAATTTATATCACGAAGGGCCCAAACATATTCTGATTCTCCTTTGATACTCCGATCATTAGTTTCTCCAATTTTCAAATACGGATCCTCCTTACCTCGGATGCGATGCCACCAGCGGTTAAAGTCATGACTCAGCGTGCCTGTGCCCACTAAACCGAGGCGATACTGCTTACTGAGATTTTCGACTTTTAAAATAACTTCTCTCTCGTCCATTAAACCGTATCAATAAAACTCCGCTCTGTTCGGTTAAAAACAACCAAGCCCGTTAAAAATAAGAAAACACTAATACCCCCGACATAGCTCAAAGTAGTGGCATCAGTGCTGCCTTGATTCAGCAATAAACCTCTAAATCCTTCAATGATTTGGCTCAAGGGATTCCAAACGACATAATCCACTACCCAGTCGGGAAATTTTTCTTTAGCCTCAGAAAGAGGATAAGGCACCGCAGAAAGATACATGAGCAGTGAGGTCGCAAATCCGACTAGAACAGTCAGGTCACGATATTTGGTGGTCATAGCCGAAATCGTCATCCCAAGACCCAATCCCATCAGTGCCATGCATAAAATATAGTAGGGCAATAATATTATTTCCCAACTCAGCCCCAGGCGCATGCCTTGAAAATAATAGACTGCATAAAACACAATAAAAATAAAGAGCTGTATCCCAAATCGAAACAAGCCTGAAAGCGTTACGGATAATGGTGTAATGACCCGTGGAAAGTAGACTTTTCCGAAGATCCCGGCGTTAGCACGAAAGGTATTGGACGTCCCCGAAAGGCAGGACGCAAAGTAGTTCCAGGCCGTAATTCCGGCGAGGTTAAAGAGAAAAGCGGGCACACCTCCGGTACTGATACTCCCAAGATTATTAAACACAAGTGTAAAAATCACAGAAGTAAATAAAGGTTGCACGAGATACCACAATGGCCCTAGAATAGTCTGTTTATAAACCGTTATGATGTCGCGTTTGACAAAGAGAAGCAGTAGGTCACGATAACGCCAAATCTCGCCAAACTTAAAATCCAACAACGGCTGTTTCGCCGATATTTCATAGAACCAATCGTCTTCTTTATCCAAAGACTTTTGAAACTTCATACGGAACTCAATATATAATTTTTGGAAGCGATATAAAAGGAAGAACACTTGAAAAATAAGAGTATTTAATAACATTTTCCAAGTGTTTAATGTTCTGAGAAAGAGGGGGCTGAAAGCATACTCCAGCAGGTATTTAACAATTAAATTGTGAAATACAATTTAAATTATGACTTACGTGAGGAAAATGGCCCCTTTAATCGCTGCCAAAACGATTTCGCTTGTGGCTCATGATACCCCTGACCGTAGCTTTTTCCATAACCATAACCATAACCATAACCATAGCCATAATCGTAGTTCAAGGTTTTACTTTGGCGCACATAATTAAATACCAAGCTCAGATGCGGTACCACCCCTTTACGGTAATTCTCATTGATAAGAGAGAGCATTCCGCGTTTGGAATAATTCTGACGGGTCAAATAAAGGGTCGCATCAGTAAACTTAAGCAGATTAAAGGTATCGGTCACCAGCCCCATGGGCGCAGAATCAATCACGATGTAGTCGTACTTGTGTTTGACCTGGTCGAAAAACTCAGTCATCGCCTCAGAAAGCATAAGTTCCGCGGGGTTCGGCGGCACAGGACCAGAAGTTATAATGTCCAGATAAGGATTTTTAGTTTTTTGTATGATTTCTTCTATCGATTTTTGGCGGCTCAAAAAGTGAACTACCCCAGTTTCATTATCAATATCAAAATCACCGAAAATTTTAGGTTTGCGCAAGTCCATACCGAGCAGTAAGGTCTTTTTACCACTCAAAGCAAACACCGATGCCAAATTAATGGCACAAAACGTTTTTCCCTCGCCACTCACTGAAGAACTGATCAACACCGTCTTAGCCCCTGTAATTTCTTGCTCATTGTAAAAGAACTGTAAACTCGCCCGAAGCGCTCTAAAGGATTCAGAAATCGGAGATTTAGGGGCATCCAAAACTGCCAAATTCCCATCTACTTTATGCATCCCAACTACCCCAATAATGGGAATTTCTGTAACCCGCTGTAGGTCCCCCACATGATGAATCTTGGTGTCGATGAACACCCAGACAAATACCAAAACAAAAGGCACCAAAAAGCCAAAAAACAAGGCCATAGTGTAATTCAATTGATTATTGGGTCCAATTTGTCCACCACCCGTGTCTTTGGCATTATCAATGACCATGACATCAGATACATTGGCGGCTTTAACCAACCCGGCCTCAGAGCGCTTGGATAAAAACAAATCGTAAGTCCCACGACTAAGTGTATAAACCCGTTCAATTTTCAAGAGTTCTTGCTGATCCTGAGGCAACTTTCGAATATCACGCTCTTTAATGGCAATATCGCGCTTAACCCGACTGCGTTCTTCGTTTTTCAGGGACTTTGAAGAACTAATATTTTCTTGCAATACGCGCTTAATCGCGTCTATCTGACGATCGATATCGCGAAAAATAGGCGCTCCCTCTTGGTAGGAATATTCCAAGGTACTTCGTTCTAAAGCCTTTTCAATAATTTGGGTTACACCAGTGACGACACTCCCCTCAGAAATCCCAATAACAGAAGGCGCCGGAATATCACTGTAATCATCATGGGTCGCTAAATAAGTCTCCAAAACGGCATAGTAATTTAGCTCACGCTCCAAGGCCTCTTCTCGAATATCAAGCTGAGTAAGTTCAGTACGCAGGGTTTCTCCCTCAAATTCAAGATCAATAATGGAATTTTTATTCTTAAATGAATTTAATTGATCCTCAGCCAAACTCAACTCAGTAGATTTTGAGGCCAGACTGCTGTCTATGAACTTGATTGTTTTAGTGGCGTATAAGTTTTTACGCTCTAACATATCACGATCCAGCACGGAAACTGAGCTATTGAGATAATCCACCATGCGCGCTTTATTGTTGCCCGTCATACTTAATTTGATGACCGAAGAACCGCTAAACTCACTCGATACGCGAACACCCAAATAACCCCCTACGGCTTGATCAAAGGGTAAAAATGTAATATAATATTTTTGACCTTTGGCTCCTTTTTTTCCTTTGACAGGCCAAAGGGTAAATGCAGCGAAATTCTGTTCAAATGACTCCCCTATCGCTCCATTTTGCTCAATCCCATCTCCCATTAATTTGACCGATCCAATTTCTTTTGAATCATCATAAAGCTGGGTTCTGCCATAAGTATCGGCATTCCATGAAGCACTTAAGATGTAATTATTCTCATTTAAGAATTCAATCGTAAAAACCGTATTCAATAGCTGGGGTTTAGCTCGATCGACATCAATTTGAAAAGGAAGACTGCCATAGTCATCGACGCGCTGATAAGTTCCATCCTTTTGAACTTGAACAAAAAACCCTAAATCATCCACTACTTTTTCATTATGGGTTCGAGAGCGGAGCGTTACTAAGGCAGTGTTTACCTTGTCGGTAACACCGCCCCATTTAAAAGTAAGACTCGTATTCGTGGTAAAAAATGGATTTGGATCATCTTTAATGGAAATCGAATTTTCCATATAATACACCGGAAGTTTTCTTACACTGATATAGTAGGCATAGCTATAAGCAATACCTATTGACACTATAAATATGGGCCAAAAGCGCAGAAGCTTTATCAAAAATCCGCGGACATCAAAAATGGCGTTTATGTCATTAAATTTAGCACGATATGCAGCGGGTTTTGGGGTATTCATAATGCTTTTTCGTTATCGCGTTAAGAGTAATGTGACTGTCCCAATTGTGGTCAACACCGTGAGTATCGTAGTAAATGTTTGAATTGCTGTAGTTCCAAATCCCCATGCTTTTTGAGGCAGCGGATTGACAATAATCAAATCATTGGGCTGAATGTAATAATAGGGTGAATTCATGGCGTCCAGCTGAGTCAAGTCAACCCTATGGATTTTTTGACCCAAAGGATATTGGCGTATTATCCGAATATCGGTTCGGTCTCCAGTCACTGGGATATCTCCACTGGCAGCAATGGCCTCAATGAGCGTGACTTGATCGCGGTAAATGATTTGCGATCCAGGACTTCCGACTTCGCCCGTGATAATAAATCGAATCCCGGGCATTTTTACAGTTACAAATAAATTCGATTCTTCCTTGAATAAATCTTGAAGCAGTCGCTGCTCTAAATCTTCACGCACTTCTTCCAAAGTCTTTCCGAGGACAGGCAATTCACCAATGACTGGAATGCGAATATTACCATGAATATCTACCACGAAACCATTAAAATAAAGGTCTCCCTCCTCGGTGGCATTCAGCACCTCATTCGATGTTGGGTTAAAAAAACCGATTTGTTCCTGGTCCAAAGCCTTAATCCGGATACTGAGTAAATCATTGACCTGAAGCCTGTATGGCGGTATGCTAGGTATCAATGCTACTAAATCTTCACTCTTTTGCGCTTCATTTTCTTGAAGATAAGTAAGGCGTTTTATGGGCACACAAGAACCCATAAATAGGATTAAAAAGATTAAAGAATACAAAGCGCTTTTCGGCATAGCCATGGGGTTGTTTGCACAAATATAACCTAAGGCATTTAAAAACAAAATGCTTTTGTACGCGAACTCTATTATTTGCCTTTATTTTGTAAAAGTTCCGTTTGCTCATTACGAACTTTGCAGCATTAGCATCATGATTAATTTTAACTCCTTTCGATACGCCCTTTCGAGCTATTTAAAATTTCTTTGGCAGTCTACTAATGCCCACGGAATCCATTCGCCTTTTGTCTATGACCTGGTTACCAAATGTTTTTATGACCAAAATAAATATCCCAACTACCAAATACTTGAAAAAATCCGAAAGGAACTAACCCACTCAATTGACTACATTCAAGTGCTGGATTTCGGCGCTGGCTCCAGAGAACAGGTTTTACAAAAAAGTCATATACGCCGAGTAAATAAGATGCTCAGTAGTGCAGCGACCTCTGCAAAAAGACAGAAACTATTGCTGCGTTTGGCTCAATATTTAGAGCCCAAAAATATACTCGAACTTGGCACTCACTTAGGGATGGGCACATTGGCCATGAAACTTGGGGCTCCAAAGGCGACCATAACCAGTATTGAAGGCTGCCCGAATACTTTTGACTTCACAAAAAATAATATTGAACGTTGGCAGGCCATGGCCTTGCCC
>Ga0075475_10001903_pt1 | contig 10487 bp, 8 predicted proteins | sample DEB08_DNA_10_FD_76342 | JGI IMG/M metagenome (GOLD analysis project Ga0075475, IMG submission 76342) | Aqueous microbial communities from the Delaware River and Bay under freshwater to marine salinity gradient to study organic matter... | ecosystem: Environmental > Aquatic > Marine > Coastal ... | reverse complement strand
CCAAGTCCCGCTGTGAACTCTTGGTCGCGTCCGATCCAGCGTCGCAGTCCGGGAAGGCACGGAAAGCTCGCGCCTATCGGATTCCGATCATCTCCGTAGAAGACTTCCTACGACTTGTTCATGCCCGAGCATGACTGGCCAGGAAGTCCGCCACTCGAGTCAAGGATCTCAATGCGCAGTTGTTGCAACGCGTCTTGGGCCATGGGGAGTTCGGTTGATCGGGCGGTGGCCGAGAGCAACGTCGAGGCGGTGTCGAAGGCGGTTTCAGCGTCAATGGGCTCGAGAGAGAGGTGGCGGAGCCACCGCAGGGCGATCTCAAGAAGACCGTCGTGATGTCGCATCGTCTTCGAAATGCAGAGCGATCTGAGTTCTTCCGCATATCGATGGCGAGACAGGTCAAGCTGATCGCCGTTGCAAAGCATCGCGCATCGAATCGCGAAGAGTCTCGGCCACAAGTAGATCTGACTGGAAGTGAGCTTCTTCGGCTTCCCCGGCGACCACGGCGCGGCCTCGGGATCGGGGCATGCGAGGAGGCCAATGCACTCGCCATCGGACGCGGCCAGGTGCAGGCCGGTGATGATCACGCGTGGCGCTCGGCGCAATTCCTCGGAGTACGGTTGGTGCAGGATGTCCGCCCGCAAGCGGTCGGACTCGGCCCAGCGGCGATATCGGGTGGTGCGGGGGCCGGAGTAGGTCTCCGTCCCGGGAATTCGCAAGAGAGCACCTAGATCGAGGGGCGAGTGCATAGTGAGATGGTAGGAATTGCCGCACGATCGGCCACGTCGTCTGGTTCGAAGGATCCATCGCTGCTGGCGGCTTGCCGAAGGATGGGTCCAACGCGGGCGAGGGTGACGGGGGGAGGTGGGAGTGGTCGTGCGACCGCGCTCACTCTCCGTCTGCGATCGGAGTGTTCCCGTCGGGAAGGCCCAGCGCCGCACGATCGAGAGCTCGAAAGCGAATCGACTCGTAGGGATGCGAGGCGCCGGCCTCGTAGAGGCAGGCGACGATCGTGGTGGCGTCGGCGGCGCTCGCTCGCGGTGCGAGCGTCGCCAGCGACGAGTATGCCGACGCCCCGGGGTGCAGCAGCAGACCTTCGGACCAGGTCCTTCCGCCGTCGCGACTGGTGCGAACCGTCATGCGTTCACGGCGATCGGCGCTTGCCGGATTGGAGAAGATCAGGGTGCGACCCTCGTCGATCGCGACCATCGCCGCCTGACAGATCGGTTCGGGCAACGCCGGATCGCGCACGACCTCGGACCAGGACGATCCGCCGTCGGTCGAGCGCGAGATCGCCCGGGCCCGCTTCGACCGGTCGTAGTTCCGCATGTTGAGAAGCAGCGAACCGTCGGCGAGTTCGGCGACGGCGCATTCGTTGACCTGGTGCGAGGGGGTTCGTCCCAGCACCCGCCAGGTCGCGCCGCCGTCGTCGCTGGCGATCACGTGGGAGTAGTAGTGCCTCGTGTCCCGTTCGATGTGGTCGCACGGCACGAGCAGACGGCCCGCGTGCGGACCGCGCTCCAACTGGATCCCGTTGCCGGGCCCCGTCGCGTACCAGGTCCAGTCGTCGCGCTTGGCGGTCGCGGTGATCTCGCGAGGTTCGGTCCAGGTCCGTCCGTGATCGGCGCTGGACAGCACCCAGACCGTGCGGGTCCCGGTCGAGGTGCCGTCGATGATGCGGGGCTCGTGGTCCGTGCCGAGGTTCCGGGTCGCCAGCAGGTGGATCGTCCCGGTGCGGCGGTCGAGCACCGGGCAGGGGTTGCCGGCGGTGTTCGCGCCGTCGCTCCAGACGACTTCGAGATCGCCCCAGGTGCGTCCGCCGTCCTCGCTGCGCCGCAGGACCAGGTCGATGTCGCCGGAGTCGCCGCGCCCGTTCACCCGGCCTTCGGCGAAGGCGAGAAGCGTGCCGTCGGCGGCTTCGAGCAGGGCGGGGATGCGGAAGGTGTGATAGCCGTCGGTGCCCGAGGCGAACACCGCCGGATCGGCAGGCGTCGCGGCGGGCGGGGGCTCGGCGGCGGAGACGGACGAGATCGCGGCCGCGCCGCCGAGGCCCGTCGCGAGCATCGCGACGGCCGATCGGAATCGGGCTTGAAACGGGCTTCTGACGAGTTCGGGCATCGCGACGCTCTCCGGAGACGTGGCTGACGACCGTGCAGGCTATTCGAAGCACCGGATCGCAGTGGTACGCTTCTGCGATGCGAACGAACACTCGAATCCTCGCGGCGGCGGTCACGGCATCGCTCGCGCTTCCGGCCTCCACCACGACCGTCGTCGCGGCCGAACCGCCGCCCTCGACCGGCGAGGCGAAGGCGGTCAGGGTCTTCCTGCTCGCGGGGCAGTCGAACATGGAAGGCCACGGCGTCGTCGATCTCGACCACGAGCGCGACTACAACGGCGGCCGCGGCAACCTCGTCGAGTTTCTCGCCAGCGACGACGGCGCCCCGTGGCGAGACCTTCGGAGCGACGCGGGCGGCTGGACGGAACGGGACGACGTCTTCGTCAGCTACCTGACCGAACGTGGGGAGCTCAAGTCCGGACCGTTGTCGATCGGATTCGGCGTGCACTCGGGTCGCCACCACATCGGGCCGGAACTCGGCATCGGCCTGATCCTCGGCGACGCGTTCGACGAGCCGGTGCTGCTGGTGAAGACCTGCTGGGGCGGCAAGAGCCTCGCGAAGGACTTCCGACCGCCGAGCGCCGGCGGCGAGGTCGGCCCGTACTACCGACGCATGCTCGCGGAGTACCGGCAGGCGATCGCCACCATGGCCGAGCGGTTCCCGGCGCTCGCCGGCAGGACGCCGAAGCTCGAGGGCGTCGTCTGGTTCCAGGGCTGGAACGACGCCTGCGACCGCGACGCGACCGCGACCTACGCGGCCAATCTGAAGCATCTCGTGGCGGATCTGAGGACCGAGTTCGACGCGGCGACGCTGCCGGTGGTCGTCGGCGAGACCGGCAACTGGGACGGCGAGCAGTTCCGATCGGCGCAGCGGGAAGGCTGCGAGGGCCTCGAGGCGGTCGTCTTCGTGCCGACGCGACGGTTCCTGCGTCCCGCGGAGTCGTGCCCGAACCGGACCCACGGCCATCACTGGTACGGCAGCGGGGGCAGCTATCTGCAGGCCGGCGACGCGATGGGACGGGCGATGCGCACGTTGACGTCGTCGGCCGGGGCCACGGAACCCTCGGCGCCGTCGCGGTAGGCGCGGCCGCGACGGGAAGGGCATCGGAGACACGGCGACCATGACGCGACATCGCTGCGACGTGCTGGTGGTGGGAGCCGGTCACAACGGGCTGGTCGCGGCGATCATGTTCGCGCAGCGCGGCCTGCGGACGCTCGTCGTGGAGGCGTGCGACGTCGTGGGCGGCGCCGTTCGCACCGAGCGACCGTTCGCGAAGGCGCCGGGGCTCGCCACTTCGACCGGCGCGTATCTGCTCGGCGTGATGCCGCCGGAACTGATGGAGGCCGTGGGCGTCGAGATCCCGCTGCGGCGTCGCGATCCGCACTACTTCCTGCCCACCACCGACGGACGATCGCTGCTGCTGGGTTCCGACCGCGAGGCGACGCGGGCCCAGCTGCGCCGATTCTTCTCCGAGGCGGACCTGCGGGCCAACGACGCGATGCTGGCCGAGATCGAGGCGATGCGCGACGACATCGCCCCCACCTGGCTCGAGGAGCCGCTCTCCATCGAGGAGACCGCCGAGCGCTTCGTGCGACCGGCGCTGCGCGACGCGTTCGTCGCGCTGTGCCGCGGCTCCGTCGGCGAGCACCTCGACCGCTTCGGGTTCGAGAGCGACCTCCTGAAGGCGATGTACGCGGTCACCGACGGCTTCAGCGGCCTCTACGGGACCTGGGACACGCCGGGGACGGGCATGAACTTCCTGGTGCACAACATGTGTCGCCTGCCCGGCAGCGACGGCACCTGGATGATCGTCGAGGGGGGCATGGGCACGGTGACCCGGCTCCTTGCGGAGCGGGCCCGCGAACTCGGGGTCGAGATCCGGACTTCGTGTCCCGTCGAGCGGGTGCTGGTCGAGAGCGGGACCGCGACGGGCGTGCTGCTCGCCGGCGACGAGGAGATCCGCGCCGCGGCGGTGGTGGTCAACGCCGATCCGTTCCGCATGCGCGAACTCGTCGGCGCGGAGGCGTTTCCCGACGCGTACAACCGACGACTCGATTCGATGCGTCGCCCCGGTTCGACCTTCAAGGTGAACCTCGCGTTGTCGGGACTGCCGAAGTTCACCTGCCTGCCCGAGGCTCTCGATCGGAAGGGTGTGGCCTTCGGTCCGACGATCCACCTGCTGCCCGACGAGTCCGAGGTGATGGCGTCGCTGCGACGGGGCTTCGAGGAGGTCGCCGCCGGACGCCTTCCAGAGTTCCCGACCATCGAGTGGTACATCCACACCACCGTCGACCCGTCGATGCGGGACGCCGAGGGGCGCCACAACAGCGCCCTGTTCGTGCAGTGGGTGCCGCACACGCTGGCCGAGGGATCGTGGGACGACCATCGCGACGACTACGCGCGGCATCTGCTGTCGATCTGCGATCGCTTCGCGCCGGGCACGTCGGATCTCGTCGTCGACATGTTTGCGCTGGATCCGGGCGGCATCGAGCGCCACTTCGGCATCACCGGCGGGCACATCCACCACATCGACAACGCCTACGGCTTCTCCGATCGCGTGCCCTATCGCCAGCCCGTCGAGGGCCTCTATTCATGCTCCGCCGGCACGCATCCGGCAGGCAGCGTGATCGGCGCCGCGGGCCACAACGCCGCGATGCGGACGATGGCCGATCTCGGCGTCTGAACGGAGGTCGTCCGAAGGCCGGGCGGTGCCGAGTCGGCCTCTGCAGGGGTCGGGATGTTCGACTTCGGCGCCGATCGCCGCGAACGATTTCCGGAACCGGGCAGTAGGATGCCGAGACCTCGGTACCTCGACCTCCCGGAGCCGACCATGAGCCTCCCGATCAATCGTCGCACCATTCTCCGTTCCACCGTCGCCGCCGCCGGAAGCGTGGCGGCGTCGTCGCTTCTCGCCTCGGCCACGACGGCGATGGGCGCGGTCTCCGCGCTGCCGCGATCGCTGCGTCGCTCGAGGCTCGAGAAGCTCCAGATCCTGCAGATCGGCGTCGGCGGCAGCATCGCACCCTACGACCGGCAGCAGCTCGAGAGTCATCCCGACGTCGTCTTCACCGGGCTCTGCGACGTCGACGCCAACGCCCTCGCCAATGCCGCGAAGGATCGCCCGCAGGCGTTCACCTGCAAGGACCATCGCGAGGCGTTCGACAAGCACGGCGACAAGTTCGACGCGGTCATCGTCTGCACCCCCGACCACAACCACGCCCTGCCGATGATGCTGGCGCTGGAGAACGGCAAGCACTGCTACGGCCAGAAGCCGCTGGTCCAGCAGCTGTCCGAGGTGGCGGCGATCGAGGCCTGTGCCGCGGCGCATCCCGAACTCGTCACCCAGGTCGGCAACCAGCGCATGGGCAACACCGGGCGGCAGTACGCGGTGGAGATCCTCGAGAAGGACCTGCTCGGCAAGCCCGTCGAGTGCCACGTCTGGGTGGGTGGTCCGCCGGACGAGGGCAACGGCTACTTCTACTACGGCCCGAAGCCCGATCCCTCGACGCCGCCGGAGTCGATCGACTGGCCGTTGTGGCTGGGTTGCGCCGAGGACGCGCCGTACCGCGACGGTCTGGTCGGACTGCGATGGCGCTCGAGCTGGGACTACGGAACGGGCCAGCTCGGCGACTGGTGCACCCACCTGCTCGACGTGCCGGTCTACGCGTTCGACCTGAAGAGCCCCACCTCGGTCATCTCCCACACGCGGACGCCGTCGGGCTTCTACCACGCCCAGCACGTCGCCTCGACGCTGGCCTATCCCGACCCGGGCGATCGCTTCGCCAACGCGGTGCTGCCGCTGCACTACTGCGACAAGGGGCAGCATCCCTCGCGGGCGGCGCTGAACATTCCGCCGGGCAACTTCTCCGCGACCGGAACCCTCGTGGTCTGCGAGGACGGCGTGCTGCACGTCGAGCCGGGCGGGAAGCTCGAGGTGTGGCGAGGCGGCAAGGACTTCGACTGGAAGACCCTCCCGGGCCTCGAGGAGCGCAGCGAGCGCAACCACTGGCACTGCTGGGTCGACCGCTGCATGGGCAAGGACGCGTTCGTCCAGACGCCCTTCGCCGCCGGAGCCGCGATGGCCGAGGCCGGCCTGTTGTGCTCGAAGGCGGCCCGCTACCCCGGCCAGGAACTGCTCTGGGACAAGGCGACCAACTCCTTCACCAACAACGTCGAGGCGACGGAGTCGATCGTGAGCCGTGCGTATCGGCCGGGCTTCGAGCTGCCCACCGGCGTCTGAGCATCGCCACGTCCGAGTCGACGCGGTCGCCGCGCCCTGCGGCTCCTGCGCAGCGGGATTGAACCCCGTCCCCATTCGCAGGAGCGACCATGACCACCCGCCAGGATCCCGCCGCGACCGTCGAGTCGCCGCACCGCCGCTCTCTTGCGGGACGCGCCGCACTCGGATCGGCACGCGTCCTCTGGTCGATCGTGCTGGCCGTCTCCGGCATCTGGGCGGTGCTTGCGCTGCACTACTCCAACCTCCCGTGGCCGGCGATCCGACTGGCCATGGCGTTGGGATTCGCGATCTTCGGCCTCTGGGTGTTCTGGATCGATCGCCGCGGGCGAACCAAGCTCGTCTACGCCGTGCTCTGGATCGGCGTGGCGGTCTGGTTCTCGTCGATCCCGCCTTCCCACGACCGAGAGTGGCGACGCGAGGTCGCGGTGATGCCGCGGGCGATCGTCGACGGCGACACCGTCCGGTTCACCGGCTACCGGAACTTCGAGTATCGCGACCGCCACGACTTCGACGAGCGTCTCGAGGAGCGCGAGGTGTCGCTCGACGCGCTGGAGTCGGTGGATCTCTTCATCTCCTACTGGACCGAGGGGCCGGTCGGCCACACGTTCGTCAGCTTCAACTTCAAGGATGCCGCACCGGTCTGCATCTCGATCGAGACCCGGCCCGAGATCGGCGAGAGCTATGCGCCGATCGCCTCGATCTTCAAGGAGTTCGAGTTGATCTACGTCGTGGGCGACGAGCGGGATCTGATCCGCGTTCGCTCCGACCACCGCGACGAGGAGATCTTCCTGTACAGGCTGAAGACGCCTCCCGCCGCGGTCCGGCAGTTGTTCCTCGAGTACTGCCGACGCATCGACGAACTCGCCGACCGGGCCGAGTGGTACCACCTGCTCAAGAACAACTGCACGCTGAACATCATGCGGTACAAGAACGCCGCCGGCCGGGAGGGCTCCTTCGACATCCGCCACCTGCTGAACGGGTGGATCGATCGGTACTTCCACGCCACCGGGATGATCGACACGACCCTGCCGTTCGCCGAGATGCGGGAGGTCTCGCGGATCACCGCGGCTTCGAGAGCGACGGATCCCGATGCGACCGCGGAGGAGTTCTCACGCTCGATCCGTCGAGGCCTTCCGGGGCATGGCGACCCCTCGGATCCCGCGACGTCGCCGGTCTCCGACTGACCGGCGTCGCGACGAATCCCGGCCGGGCCGACGGTAGACTTCGCGCATGAACCGAATCTCCACCGGACCGACACACGCGATCCCCACGCTCGCGGTTCTGTCGGCGGCCACCTTCCTGCCGGCCTGCGAAACCGCGACCTCCGTCTCCACGTCCGGGTCCGGGTTCGGACCGGCCACCTCGTGGTCCGAACCCATCGCGGACTACCTCGCCGTCGGCGAGGCGAACTTTCCCGACGGCTTCACGCGCGAGATCACTGCGCTCGACGCGTTCGATCCGGACGGGCGAGGTCCGCAGCCGGAACTGCTGTGGATCGGCTACGGCGACGCCACCCGCAACATGGGATCGAAGACGCCGGTCGAGTTCCGCTACTTCATCTCCCCCGAAGACCCCGGCTACCGCGTCGCCCGCGTGCTGGCGGCGCCGCCGGTGACGCCGACGCAGCAGGGCGAGCGGCAGCGCACCCCGTTCGACACGGGCGAGGAGCAGATCGAGCCCTACCGCGTCGTCGACGGCGTGCTGTGGCAGGCCGGCGTCGACTCGACCGACGCCGACGAGCTCTGGACGCAGGCCAAGCCCGCCGAGCATCGGCCGATCGAGGGCAACGTGTTCCGCCTGGACGACCGGCACGGCCAGCCCGCCTGGCGGAAGTTCCGGACCATTCCCGGCGGCGAGCACGTCCACGACATCTGCGCCTACGACGGTTCGATCTGGGCGGTGGGCTCGGGATCGGCGCATCGCACCGAGTGGGAGTCCGGCGAGATCTTCCGCTACCTCTGGCGCAGCGACGACGGCGGCGAGACCTTCGAGCCGGCGCTTCGGGTGATGTTCCCCGAGAAGGGCAAGGGCGACACCCGCTTCCGGCGCCTGCTTCCGGTCGGCGACAGCCTGTACGTCTTCGGCTACGTGAACCCCTTCGTCGACGGCGGGCCGATCGAGGGCCGGCACGTTCGACTCCGCGACGGCATGGTCGGCGACGTCGGCGGGGAGATCGCCGACCTGCTGGTGCTGCGCACCTGGCCGCTCGACGGCGAGACCGGACTCGCGCTCGCCCGCAATCCCGATCGCACCACGCGGATGTTCGTCGTCGAGGCCGAAGGCGTGCGCGAACTGGACGCGTGGAGCGATCTCGCGGTCGTCGACGTGGCGCCCGTCGGGTCGGCGGCCTCGTCCGGCGAGTTCCTGCTGGTCGCCGGAGACCGCGCCGAGGAGCCCGCCCATGCGGTGTTCGCGTTCTCGATGGAGGACGTTCGGGCGAACCGGCCTCCGCGCGAGATTCTCGACCTGCCCGAGGTCGCACCGAGCGCCATCGCGGTCTGGCGCGGGGACCTCTTCATCGGCACCCGTGAAGGCGCGGTGCTGCGGGCCCGATCCGAGCGGCCTTGAGCATGACCACGCCCCGGGTCGTCGTGATCGGTTCGGTCATGGTCGATCGCGTGGTGGCGGTTCCGGCCATCGTGCGGCCCGGCGAGACGGTCGCCGCGCTCGGCATGGCGATCCATCCCGGCGGCAAGGGGGCGAACCAGGCGGCCGCGGCCTCGCGGGCGGGCGCGGAGACGATCTTCGCGGGCCGGACCGGTCGCGACGGCGGATTCGTGCTGGACGCGTTGCGACGACTGGGCGTCGACGTCTCCGCGGCCCACGTCGACGAGGGTGCGAGCGGCACCGCCTTCGTGCAGGTCGACGCGACGGGGCAGAATGCGATCGCCATCGTGCCGGAGGCGAACGCCCGCTTCGATGCTCGGGATCTGGATCGCGCCGTCTCCTCGATCCGACCGGGCGACCTCGTGCTTCTGCAGAACGAGACGGCGCAGCTCGACGAGGTCGTCGGTGCGGTGCGGGAGCGAGGCGGGCGCCCGTGGCTGAACGTCGCACCGGTGGACCCTCGGCCCTCGGCCGCGACGCTCGCGGCGGTCGAGTGCCTGCTCGTCAACGAGTCCGAGGCCGCGGCGCTGAGCGGTGGGGAGTCCGATCCCGGCGAGGCGCTTCGGATTCTCTGCGACGAGACCGCAGGTCGCCTGGTGGTCGTCACGCTCGGCGCCGACGGCGCGCGTGCAGGTCGCGACGACGCGAGGTGGTCGCAGGCGGCGCACGAGGTCGAGGTGCTCGACACCGTCGGCTGCGGCGACGCCTTCATCGGCGCGATGGCGGCGTGGACGGTGCGGGGCGCCCCGGAAGGCGCGGCGCTGGCCGCCGCCTGCGCCGCAGGATCTCTGGCCGCCACCCGTCGCGGAGCGATGCCGTCGATGCCGGATCGAGCCGCGATCGAGGCGCTCGTCGCCGGATACTGATCGGATCGCTTCGACGGGTCAGCGGCGACGGGTGCCCGAAGGAATTTCGCCGAAGAGCCGCCGGTAGTCCGCCGCGAATCGGCTCGCGCTGCGATAGCCGTGCGCGACCGCGATTTCGCCGATCGGATCCTCGCACGTGGGGTCGAGCAGGCGCGTTCGCGCGAGCGCGAGCCGGCGTCGCCGCACGAAGTCCATCGGGCTGGTCGCGCCGTACTCGGCGAAGTTCGCCTGCAGCGAGCGAACGCTGCACTCGGCGGCCGAGGCGAGATCCTCCACCGTGAGATGAGCCGAGGGATCGCGGTCGACCAGCGCCCGCACCGTCTCGATCCGCATCGACTTCACCGCGCGATCGTCGCGCACGAGATCGTCCGCGTAGGAATGCGGCTGCAGGTCGAGCAGAAGATCGATGAACGCCCGCTGCATGGCGGTGCAGGCCGGTCCGTCCACGACGGCGAGGCCGCTTGCAAGCGCCTGATCGATCGCCACCGCCATCGCCAGCAGAGGATTCCGCGCCGCGACGACCCTGGTCCGGAACTCGATCGGACGATCGAGCGCCGCGGAGACGCGCTCGGCCAACCGGGTTCTCAGCGCGATCGAGTCGACCACGACCGACAGGCCGACGCTGCGCTGCGTTCGTCGCTCGAATCGGCAGCCGGGGGG
>Ga0075475_10001900_pt1 | contig 10499 bp, 9 predicted proteins | sample DEB08_DNA_10_FD_76342 | JGI IMG/M metagenome (GOLD analysis project Ga0075475, IMG submission 76342) | Aqueous microbial communities from the Delaware River and Bay under freshwater to marine salinity gradient to study organic matter... | ecosystem: Environmental > Aquatic > Marine > Coastal ... | reverse complement strand
TCCAAGGTAGGCATTTGCTGCCGTCATCAAAACGCCAAGGACGATTCCTACCCCGATGACTCGGCCCGTCAGTTCGAGCGGTGATTCATCCGCAGGGATGTAAGGCTGTTGCGCACCGCTCATGTCCGTGCGATGTCGAAGAAGTAGGTATAGCCTGCGATTATCACCTCGTGAAAATATAGAGTCTTTGGTGGGTGTCCCATCCATCCATATAATAGAGGGGCCGAGCGAGGAGGAAGTGGTTTTGGTGCATGCCATGGCCGCAGGTGAGCGTCTATGGCGACGGAATGGCACAACCTTTCTCCGGAAGACAGCATCGTTCAGCAAGACAGTTCCATGGAAGGAATCTCCATGGAGGAAGTCCTCGCTCGAACGGAACGGTACGGGTTGAACAAACTCGCCGAACCGGAGAAAACGCCAGCGTTTTTGCGATTCATCTCCCAATATAACGACCCGCTCAATTACCTCCTCATCGGGGCGGCTTTGGTGGCTTTGGCCATCCATCCCGATCAGCCCGGTGATGCGATTTTCATTTTTATCGTGCTCACTGCCAATGCGTTTTTCGGTTTCTGGCAGGAAGGTCAAGCAGAGCAAGCGATGGATTCGCTGAAACAAATGTCCGTCTCAACCTGCGTGGTCATTCGTGGAACATTTGAGAGTGAAATTCCAACTTCTGAATTGGTTCCGGGCGACATTGTATGTTTGGAGCAAGGCCTCAATGTACCAGCGGACGTGCGCATGATTCGCTCTCTGCAGTGCAAAATCGACGAATCAGCACTCACCGGCGAGTCCCTTACGGTCCGCAAAACGGTTGATGCCTTGCCTTCGGAAACGGTTCTTGCGGAACGAACCAACATGGCGTACATGGGCACGACCGTTTCGTCGGGTCGAGGTTTGGGTTTGGTGGTCGGCACAGGAATGAACACGGAACTGGGGAAAATCGCGCAAAATCTTGCCGAAAGCACCACGCCGAAAACTCCGCTTGAATTGAAACTCGAGAGCCTCGGTCGTTTTTTGGGTTTCATCGCCCTCGTTGTCGCCGTTCTGTTGGTGAGTCTGAACCTGATCGTTTCCTACGGTCGACCCGGTGTTGACCTCAGGGAGGTCGCCGTGCAGCAATTTATCGTCGCCATCGCCATCTTTGTTGCGATTGTACCCGAAGGACTTCCGATCATCTTGGTCATCACGCTCTCTCTTGGAATGCGCAACATGGCTCGTCACAAAGCCATCATTCGTCGCATGAAGGCGGTTGAAACGCTCGGTTCAACCACCGTTATCTGTTCCGATAAAACGGGAACGCTGACGAAGAACCAGATGACGGTTCGCCAAATTTTCACCCTCGACGAAGACTTTGGCGTCTCAGGCGAGGGCTTCAAACCCGATGGAAATTTGGTTCGTCACGGCGTTGAACTCTCCGATGACGACCTTCAAGCCCACCAGTCCGACATGGGTTTTCGGTTACTCAGCGCTTGTTTGTCGCTCTGTCACAATTCCACCATCGCCAAAACAGACGGGCTCTGGCAAGCCATCGGTGACCCGACGGATTCGGCCTGCGCCGTTGCTGGTTGGAAAATCAACGGAGACGTGAAAAAGTTCGCACATCGCCACCCGAGAATCAATGAATTCTTTTTCGATTCAAACCGAAAACGCATGAGCGTTCTCCATGAATACCAAGGAAACCGCTGGGTGTTCTCCAAGGGCAGCGTAGAAGGTTACCATGAGTTGATGACCTCGAAAATCGTCAACAACGAAGTGGTGCCCTTGACCGATGACGACCGTGCCTCGATTCGGCAAATGAACCAGTCCATGGGCGGGAAAGCCATGCGAGTCATTGGTTTATTTGCTCGTCCTTTCGGCAAAGACGAGGATACGAACGACGTGAAAACGGTTGAATCGAATTTGGCTTTCCTCGGATTGATCGGCATCATGGACCCGCCTCGCCCCGAAGTAAAAGACGCAATTGCAACCTGTCAACGAGCCGGCATCAAGGTGAAAATGATCACCGGTGACCAGCAAATGACGGCTGCCGCTATCGGCAGGGAATTGGATATCGAATCCGGCACGCTTGGTGCACTCGACGGGCAAAGCCTTTCCGACATGTCGGACGAAGAACTGGTCAATGTATCAGCCAACGTTTCAATTTACGCTCGCGTAACCCCGGACCAAAAAATGCGAATTGTTTCATCGCTTCAGGAGCAAGGAGAAATCGTTGCCATGACCGGTGACGGTGTGAACGATGCACCTGCGCTTTCAGGCGCAAACATCGGTATCGCCATGGGCATATCCGGTACGGACGTTGCGAAAGACGCTGCTGACATGGTTTTGCAAGACGACAATTTTGCAAACATCGTTCATGCCGTGGAGGAAGGTCGAAAAATCTACCAGAACATTCGCAATTTTGTCCGCTACCAGGTCTCTACCAACGTGGCCGCCGTTTTGCTCCTGGTCTTGGCCACCGTTCTTTTCGGCCCTGAATCCATCCCGTTAACAGCGACCCAGATTCTTGTGATCAACATCTTGATGGACGGCCCTCCAGCGGTTGCGTTGGGGGTCGAAAAGAAACACGGGAACGTCATGAACCGACCGCCGAGACCGGTTGACGAAGGTCTACCCAACGGAAGAGACATCTCCTTGATTTTCTACCTCGGCATCGTCATGGTCACGGGCACCCTCGCCATCTTTTACCTCGCTGGTGGAGGTTTAGCAGAATGCGAGATACTGCCGACAGAAACCGCTACCACCGCCTTTGATGTCGCTGCCTGCAACGCAGGGGATGTTGAGGAATTGAACAAATGGCAGGTTTACGCGGACGGTCATTTTGCTCATGCGCAAACGATGACCTTCTCGGTGTTCATCGTCTTCCAATTGTTCAACGTTCTCAATTGCCGATCAAACGACCAATCCGTTTTCGAGTTGGGTTTGTTTTCAAACCGAGCCATTAACCTCGCCTTGCTGATTTCAGGTGGCTTGTTGCTCTTCTTCGTCCAACTGGCGGATGCTTCCATCCCGCTTGTTGGTATTCAGGTGGGCAACTTGCTCTCGACGACCACCCTTTCCTCAAGCGATTGGACCGTCGTGGTGCTCGTCGCCTCCGCCGTCTTCATCATCGAGGAATTTCGAAAACTGCTCGTAAAATCGAAATTTTTTGCCGTTCGAACCTCATGATGGTTCTAAGCACATCTTCATGAACACCGGCTTGCTCAGAGGTCTATGGAAGCCTTGAGGGTGCCTCAACCGCTCGCAGGGGAATCCCCTGAGTGGTTGTCAAACCTTGATGCCCTCCTGGAGAGACAGGGTGGCTGGTCAACGGCGTTGCATGGCATCATCACCAAACTCAAATCCAACACTCCCCTTACGGTTGAGGATGGTCTGACACTTTACCACCATCCGAACCTCTCCGAGGTTGGTGCCCTCGCCAATGCGGTTCGCACAGCGCGCTTTGGACGTCAAGCCTTCTTCAATTCAAACGTGCACATCAATCAAACCAACGTGTGTGTTCTGGCGTGCCGATTCTGCGCTTTTCGTCGTGGGCCAAAGGCCAAGGACGCATACGCCATGAGCGTGGCTGAATACGTAGAGGACCTTGGGAAATACGCCCACGCCGTGGATGAAGTGCATTCCGTGGGCGGACTTCACCCCGAGTGGGATGTTTCTCACTACGAACAGATGTTTCGTGAAACTCGTTCCGCCTATCCTCATGTCTCGATCAAAGCCCTCACGGCGGTTGAGATCAAACACCTTGGCCAACGCTCCCAAATCACCACCAAAACCGTTCTCCAGCGGCTAAAAGATGCAGGCCTCACCTCGTTGCCCGGTGGAGGAGCAGAGATCCTTGATGACGATGTGCGAGCGATCATCTGCAACGGAAAGGAAAGCTCGGAAGAATACCTTCGCATTCATCAAGAAGCCCACGAGGTTGGTCTGCCGTCGAACTGCACGATGCTCTTTGGGACGGTTGAAACGCTTGAACAGCGTCTTCAGCACATGATTTCGCTTCGGGAACTTCAAGCAAAAACGTCTGGATTTCAATGCTTTGTGCCCTACCCCTTCCTGCCCGACCACACCCGTCTTCCCGAAGCCCAACTCGCATCCGGGACCGAAATCCTGCGAACAATCGCCGTTTCTCGTCTTCTCCTCAACAACATTCCCCACATCAAAGCCTACCGAATGAACATCGGCGATCACGTCGCCGAACTTGCACTGCAATACGGAGCGGATGACATCGATGGCACCGTGCAAAAAGAGTCGATCATGCATCTTGCCGGTTCCACTGCACCGCTCGATCATGACCGTTCCCGTCTTGCACGCCTCATCCGTGATGCCGGTTGTGAACCCGTGCAACGGAACACCGTTTACTCAACCTTCACGCCTTACACGGCACCTGAACCAACTCACCGCCGCCTTCGGATGGCACAATGAGGTGGTACGATGGAACAACCCACTTGGCTCTCGACCATCGGACGGGTGGCGTTCATCAACTGCGACCCCCTTTTCCATGGGTTGTCCTCTCGTTGGAATGTCCTTGCAGCTCCACCGTCTTGGTTGACCGGCCACGTGCTGCGAAAGGATTGCATTCTGGCGCCCATTCCCGCTGCTGATTACGCAAAACATGCCGATGAACTCCTGTTGTTGCCGGACATCGGCATCGGAAGTCAAGGTGAGGTCGGGAGCGTCCTTCTGTTTGGAGCCATTCCCCTCGATGCGATGAAAACCATTGCATTGCCCTCCGATTCAGCAACGTCCGTGGCCTTGTTGAAGCACCTCGTTTCAAAACGCGAAATGGAGATGAATTACGTTGATACGGGTCCCGATTACGAGGCGATGATGTCCCTTGCTGACGGCGCTCTCTTGATCGGCGACCGAGCATTGGAAGCAGCGAGGGAGTTTCCCGAAATGGTCCAATTGGACCTCGGAAAGGCGTGGATGGAATTGGAGGGTCTGCCGATGATTTTCGGTGTCTTCGTCGCTCGCAGAGATACTCCTGTTGAGGCTCTCCAACAGGCTCATCTCGCCTTGGTTGAGAATTTGGCTGCGTTTGAGAACGGTGGTCAACGACGAGAGGAGGTTATCGCCGGCTCAATGGAAAAATCCGGTCTTGCTTACGAACGGCTCAACCAATACTACGGCGAGGTATTCAATCGGCTTGATGACCATCATTTGGAAGGTTTATTTCGCTTTCTTTCGGAAGCCTGCAAGATGGGGACTTCCCCGGAGTTTGCACCGATTTGAACCGGGTTGTTTCAATTTTACAACGGTTGGTTCTTGAAGGGGTCGCGTTTGGAAGAAGCATGGTGGTTGAACTCCCTCTTGACTCGGAAGGCAACAAAATCGTTCGAATTGGCCACAGTCCCGACCCGGATGACGCGTTCATGTTCCACGCCATGACCACCGGTGCCTTCCCGACGCCCGGGTACACGTTCGTTCACGAACTGCAAGATATCGAAACCCTCAATCATCGAGCGATGAATCAGGATCTCGAGGTTTCTGCCGTTTCCATTCACGCCTATCCGGACATCGCCGAACATTACGCATTGATGAACTGCGGAGCTTCAATGGGCGAGGGCTACGGCCCCATGGTGGTGTGCAAGCAAGGGGTGACCGAGGCCGAGGCAAAGGCGGGTGTCATCGCTGTCCCGGGCTTGAAAACCAGCGCCTACCTCGGACTTCGCTTGGCGTGGGGAGACGTTAACGTGGCCGTTGTCCCCTTTGACGAAATCATCCCACGAATCCTCGACGGAACCTACGTGAGCGGCCTCATCATTCACGAAGGCCAACTCACCTATGTCGACCACAACTTGGATGTTCTGGTCGATCTTGGAAAATGGTGGAACGGGAGAACAGAAAATTGGCCGATGCCCCTTGGCGGAAACGTGGTTCGCCGTGATTTGGGTGAAGACGTGATGCAGGACATCACCAAATACACCAAAATGAGCATTGAATATGCTCTCAAATCCCCCGACGAAGCGCTCGAGTTCGCCAAAGCCTGGGGAAGAGGCATTGATGATGAAACCAATCAAGCCTTTGTCAGCATGTACGTCAACGACCGGACCATTGACTACCGAGATGAAGGGCGAAAATCCATCCAACGCTTCATCAAGGAAGGCCAACAGATTGGCCTCATCCGAGAGGATTTTGACACGGATTCCATGGTCTTCATTGGCGCTTGAGGGATGCCCATGGACGGTGACTCCCCTCGCCCTCAAGTGAGTCAATACGGTTCGGTGGATCCGGCTCCACCTGAACAAAGCGGCGAACTCCAGTCTTGGACCGGAACCCTGTGCGATGAACAACAACCGATGTTCCAGCGCATGCGCGCCGTCTTTGCATTGCGCAATCACAGCAGCGATGAAGCCTGTCTTGCCCTCTGCAAGGGCTTTACCAGCGAGAGCGCGCTGCTTCGCCATGAAATCGCCTATGTTCTTGGTCAAATGCAAAACCCCGTCGCCCTTCCAACGTTGATTCAACGCCTCGAGGACGAAAACGAACACGTCATGGTTCGCCACGAAGCGGCCGAGGCGATGGGCGCCATCGGTGAACGCTCGGTGATTCCCGTTCTCCAACGCTTCACCTCCGACCCCCTCCCGGAGGTTGCAGAATCGTGCGTTGTTGCACTCGATCTGTTGGCTTGGGTGCAGCGAGCGGAATTTGCTGAAACCGAGTGGTAAGCGACCCCAAGTTCAAAGACTAGGATGAATTGCCCAGAAACGGAAGGATGACCATGCCTCACGACCACATTCAACTTGCCCAAGCTCCAAACGGCGAACTTGGCCCACGCTGCCACAATTGCGGCGTGAGGTTGACGTTTGGCAACGCCATGGTCGTTGACAAGTACTACATGTGCTGGGAGCACTATGTTGAAGCGACCGGAGCCGACACCTCTACCGAAGTTGCTCAAGCCGACGAACGCTTCTGGATGAAGCAGGATTAGAACGGTCGCCTTCAAGAACCCTCAACCATCAGTTGCGGTCGGGGACGACGGCCGTGAGTGGATGGGCAAAGGTAGCGCACCGGTTTGGCCAATACTACCGGCACGCTTCGTTGTGGTCGCCCCCTCGTATTCGAACGCGCGAATGGATGTTCATACCGTTCGGCGGGGCTCCTCCACTTCGACACAAGTCGTTTTCTGATGTTGGTCAGGTACAACGCTTTCTGTCTGAGAGGGCCATGCACTCGTGTTTCTATTCTACGGCATATTGGCGCCGCCCACATGAGTTGAAAATGGCGGATAAACTCTGGCAGGGAGCCGATTTGATTTTTGATTTGGACGGCGACCACCTTCCCGGAGTGACGGACAAAGATTTCCCCGGCATGCTTGAGGTGATCCAAGACCAAGCATGGACGCTTTGGAACGATTTCTTGGAGCCCGAGTTCGGATTTCAAGAACAGCACCTCCAAGTGACGTTTTCTGGACACCGAGGATTCCATTTGCATTACCGCGACCCGCGCCTGTTTCACCTGGACTCGGAGGCCCGCAGGGAACTGGTATCGCACATTCGTGGCGAAGGCGTTGATGTGCAAGGCGGTTTGGCCAGGTACCACGACGCTGATGCACGAGGTTGGACCGAACGTATTCGGAACGGCATGGACGACATGATCGTTACATTGCGCAACATTCACCAAGGTACCGAAGACGGACACGGTCAACTGGCACGTCTCGAATCGGCGCTTCAATCCCTCCAGGACCGCGAAGGCGTCACCTCGCAACGTTCGGCTTCCGCCATCAAACGGCTTGCGGAATTGACCGACCACGATGGGCGAATACAACGCCTCAAAGACGGGCGTTTTGATGTCCTCGGGAACTACCAAGGTTTGTTCCTGAACCTCCTGAAAGCGGATGCTTCGGTCGTTCTCGGCAATGCAGGAGAAACCGACGAAGTGGTTACCATCGATGTCCGCCGTCAAATTCGTTGGCCGACCTCCCTCCACGGTAAATCGGGCATGCGCGTGAGTGAATTCCCCCTTGCAAGACTCGACCCCGACGGTGGCGATGCCTACAATCCGCTCAAGGAGGCCTTCGTCCTTGGCATGGACGACGCTCACGAGATGGAGTGGACGGTCGATGATGCGATTGCACAATTTGGAGAACACCGGCTTGAGAGCCAAAAAGGAGAACGATTCTCCATCCACGAATCCGGTGCCACCTTCCTCGTTCTGAAGGGATGGGCGGTCTTCGTCTGAGGGCGCCCGCAGTGCGCACCATACCCTTTCCATCGATTGCATTTTGAGGTAAGGTTCAAGGGTGGTTTCTTCCCCCTTAGGACGAGGTGAGGGTCATGGGTCTGCGACGAGGGAAGAAAAGCAAGGCCGCAGATACCCCCCTCCCGATGCCGAATCTACCTCCTCCCGGGGAGCTACCGGCGCCTCTCCCACTTCCGCCAGGCGGTGCCCTTCCGCCTTTGCCTGGTGCTCAGCCCGCTCCCGTCCCAGCACCAGTTCCTGCACCGGTGCCAGCACCCGTTGAGGCCAATCCACTGCCTCCCGCACCGCTTCCTGCGGCCCCCGTACCCGTCAACGACCCAAACACCACGCTCTCCGGGCTGGCTGAAGAGAAAGGGTACAACGACCTCTGGGCCAAACGCTCCGAAAAACCGTTGCAACAAATCTACGGCCACATCGACCGAATCAGCAACAAGGAAGCGGGCTCGTTGTTGGACCGGTATGCAGACCGCTTTGGGCACTCGCTTGACCGAGAGATCATCGTTATGCGCAAAGCAGCGGTTGAAGAAAAGGTTGCTGAAATACGTGATGCTCCGACGGTTGAACTCATTGAGGATGAACCCGCTGAAGGCACGACTGAACTTGAGCGGGTTGAAAATGAACTCCGTGCACTCAAACCACTTTACCAGGAGGCCAAAGCCCTCGGCGACAAAGAGACGCTCGCCGAACTCACCCCGGCCCTCCAAAGCCTCATGGCTCAACGGAAGGCGCTGAAGTCTCAGGGCGAAATGGGTACCGCCGAGCCAACCACGGCCGTCGCTGCTTCGGAAGGGGATGACATGTTCGTTCAGTTCGTCGCCATCGTTGATGATCTGCTTGGTGAGCATCTGCCTGAAGAGATTGTGAATGCATTCGTCGCAAGCCCTGAATTTGACACCTACAGAGAGGTGCTCGCAAACCCAGCTGGTGTTGACGAATCCACTCGGTCGACCTTTTGCAACATGGTCGATGACCAACTTGGAAACATGTTCCCCGAATCCATTGAGGCGTTTATCGCTTCACCTGAGTTTGAGATTTATCGCCAAGTCGGCGAGCAATACAAGGATGCGTGAGAACCATGGGACTACTTGACAAAGCCGGTACGACCACCGAAGAAAAAAAGAAGCCCGCACCAAAGGCGGTGGCGGTCGCTGCCAAATCAGCAGAACCAGCGAAAGCAAAACCTGTGAAGGCGGCCAGAGCCGCAAAAGCGGCCAAAGCGACGGCGCCGAAAGCCCGGCCAATGGGTCTTGCCGACGACTATGAACTCGCCTCAAACATGAACCGGCGTATTTCTTGGCTCGTCAACTTTGCAATCAACTTTGGTGTGCTGTTCGCAGCCCTCTTCATTGCGGCCTCTGACACGGGCATCATCACCACGATTCTCTTTGGCGTCAGCTTTGCGATCATCATCCTCAATGCCATCTTCATCCCAATGAAGTTTAGCCGAAACCTTGGACAATTTGTTTCGCGGACCAAATTTATTCGCGGAGACGGGTCAAACCCACTCTTTTTGCACGGCATCATGGCCAACACCTCGGGTTTGTTGGCTCTTATCGGTTTGATTTTCGTCGGCACGGAATTCCAAAACTTGTCAGAAAAGCAGACCTCCTCCATTGTTTTCTTTTCGTTGGGCACCGTTTTCATCATCGTTTGGTTCATTGATCGGTTCCTGCGAAACGGAAGCGAAATGGGCCAAGGCATGTACGATTTGATGTTCCGAGCCTACCTCGTCAAGTACATCCCACCCGAGGATGAGAAAGCGACGGGGATTTGGGCACGTCTCGAGAACATGGGTAATTTCGGCGACCAAATGATGAAGCGTCAAGAAGAGCGAAAAGCCAAGAAGGAACAGGCCAAGGCCGAAAAGGAAGAAACAACGCCTCAAGAAGACTGAGCCCAACCAATCGCCCGTGGTCATTGAGTTGTTGGCGTTTTTGAGGAGGCACAACCACATATTACCTGTCCTCGTAGCCTTCGCAGGAATTCTTCTCACAATGTTTGCCTGGCGCATTTCGCTCACCCTGTCAATCATTGTCGCCGCAGGCGCCCTCTATGCGGTTTACATGGAAGTCATGACACAATGGGCCTTCCGGGCACCGATGACACGAAAACCGAAACTCATTGAGGAAGAATGGAATCCATTGACTTACGATGTCGCAGGCATTCGAATGTTCACCAATCATGCCGTCGGTGAACAAGGTCGCCCGACCGTTTGGATTTGCCACGGATGGACCTCCGGGTCTCAGCGTATGGTTGGACGGGCGCAGTCTTTTCGAGCAAAGGGTTGGAATGTGGTCATG
>Ga0075475_10001897_pt1 | contig 10501 bp, 6 predicted proteins | sample DEB08_DNA_10_FD_76342 | JGI IMG/M metagenome (GOLD analysis project Ga0075475, IMG submission 76342) | Aqueous microbial communities from the Delaware River and Bay under freshwater to marine salinity gradient to study organic matter... | ecosystem: Environmental > Aquatic > Marine > Coastal ... | reverse complement strand
CATCACTGCTGCCCACACCGTGTGGACGCTGCCCTCGCTTCAGCCTCGCAATCATTACGAACACGGTCCGGGAGCGGCTGCCTGCCTGACGATTTCCAGCGAGGGCCGTCTTCACCGCTGGGAGGTGTTTGCCACTGCGGCAGTGAGCTGGCAGATCGTGCGGACGGTCTGCTCTGCGCACGAGCAGGAAGAGGAGCTCTCAGCCACTGCGGCCGCAGAGGTCGAACAGGCAGTCGCTACCTGCGACACCCCGTTTTCCGTAGTGCGGCTGCTTGTGGACTGCGAAGGCGACGCCGATCGCCGCAGCCGGGTCTCTCGCATGGCACCCGCAGTGCTCGCGGAGATGCGACAGATGCTGGAGTCGCTTCCTGCCGACCCCACACGCCCCCTGGCCTGGTGCGAGCATGTGGAGGCCGACCCCGACGAATCGCTCGAGGCGGTTGCTGCTGCTGACGAGATCGGCAGCAGTCGACGCTTCCCCGCCATGCTCGCCGAAGAGGCGATCAGCTGGCCGCTCGCCTCAGCCGGTGATGAACGGGTGGAGCCTGCCGCCGTGGTGCGTGAAGCGGCCTGGATGACGCTGGAACTCCTCGAAGACGACTGAGCAGCCACCGCAGCCACCCTGCAGAGGCGACAGGAGCAACAAGACACAATGGATATCGAAAAGCTCGAGATCACCCGGTTCGGCTGTCTTCGCGATGTTGCGATGGACGACCTCGGCCCGGGCGTGCATGTCTTTCACGGCACCAACGAGACGGGCAAGACCACGCTGCTGGAGTTTGTCCGCGGCATGCTCTTCGGCTTCGGCTCACTGATCCGCCGCGGCGTGATTGATGCCAACGTTGAGAACCTGGGGCGGCTCGTGGTGCGGCCGGTGACCGACGGTCGTCTCTGGTCGGTCGTCCGTCGACGGACTGCAGACACGCCGATCACCGGCAAGAACGCGCACGATGAGCTCCTCGTCATCGATGATGCCGCCAGGGAGCATGTGCGGACGTCGCTCGAGGAGTGGACCGGCGGGCTCGACGAAGCCTCTTACGTGTCGGTGATGGCGTTTGGGCTCGATGAACTTCACGAGTTCTCGTCATTGCAAGCAGCGGGCTGCGGTGGGCGACTCTATGAACTCGCAGGCGGCCTCGATCGTGGTCATGTGTTCCGCGTGATGGAGAGTCTTCGCAGCGCGATTGAGCGGGCTGACAGCGGTGACCCAACCACCTCGCCGCTGGCGGCTCTTCAACGACGACATGACGCAGTCTGCGAGCGGATCGAGGCAGCGAGCAGTCCCGCCCTCACCCGCGGCCAGCAGGTCATCGATGCCCGTCGTGTGCGGGCGGAAATCAGCAGCGTGGAACCGCAGCTGGCCGCAGCCAGCCTCCAGCACACACAGCTCCTCGAAGCGATTGAGCTTGAGCCTCTGGTGCAGGAGCTCGCCGAGGCGAAAGAAGCGGTCGAACAGTTCGATCCGGAAGACCTTGTGCATCCGGACTACCGTCGCTGGCGACGGCTCGACAAACGGCGAAGGCGTATGCAGCGGGTGCTGGAGACCCGCCACGAGGCTCGCCGTCGTCTCGCAGCGGAAGGGCGAAAACTCGCCAAGCCATCAGCGGTCTGGCAGAAGCGAAGGCTGATCCGTCCGCTGCTGGATGACGAGCCGAGGCTCGAGCGACTCACCGCCGAAGCAGCCCGCGCCGAGACCGCAGCACTGCTTGCCGCCCGCCGCTTTGGCGAAGAGTTGGGCAGCCTTGGTCTCGCCAGGCTCGTTGACGATGACACCGCCGCGTCGCATCGCGGATCGCTTTTGCCAAAGGGTTTTCGCTCCGCCTTCCGTTCATTGCGTTCCAAGTCGGCTGCCTGCACGGCAGCCACCCGCGAGATGCGGGCTGCAGCCGCTGAGGTGGAAACGCTTCAACTGGAAATCGCAGCGGCCGAGTCTGGGCCTTCTGCCGATCGGATTGCCACCAGTCAGCAGCTCGCAGAGCAGCTGGAGCATGCCTCTGCGTTGGAGTCACTGATTCGCAAGCGGATCAACGTCGGCAGCCAGCTCGACGACGTGCACCGCTCCATCGAACGCATGGAGCAGGATGTTCGCCAGAAACTCGAAGGCCAGGTGCTCCCGCCGGGGACCCTGGCCTCTCTCGGTGCCGCTTTCAGCGTCGGCATCGGCCTGCTGTTCTCCGGTCTGCTGCTTCCCAGCGACGTCACCGGCTCGCTGGCGTATGCGATGTCGGCGGTGGGCCTTGCAGGGGCCGGAATCGCTGGGGCCACCACCTGGTCACTCGATCGTTCGGCCGCGGCCCGGCTCACCTCCTCCCGAAGCCAGCTCAGCACCGCCCACCGTCAGCGGCAGTCGATGCTGGAAACCGTGACCGATCTCGACGCTCGACTGGAAGCCGATACGAACGAGCCCCTCGAGTCGCGTCTGGTCACCGCCCACGCCGAAGTCACCCGCCTGGAGTCTGAAGCCGCTCGACTGGCTGCCATGAGTGACCCACGCGACCGCCTTCCGGCGGCGGAAGCCCGACTCGCCCATGCCCGCCAGGCCAGCGACCAGGTTCGCGGCCGCTGGAAGCGAGCCCTCGAGTCACGAGGGTTTCCGGGCACCCTCACGCCCCGGACACTCCGTGAGCTTGCCCGTCATCGTCGCCATCTTGAAACGCTCGACGAGGACCGTCGGCGGGCCGTCGAAGATGCTCGTGGCATGCGAGAAGATCTGACCACGGTCTCGCTCCCGATTGAACAGGCGGTTGCCGCCCTTGATCTCGACTGTGATGGGCTCACGCCGGTGGAGCAGCTGACGATGCTTCGCGAACGGCTCACCGCCGATGGCGTGCTGGTTCGTCGGCGGAAGCGGGTCCGGCGGGCCTTCGTGCGAGCCCGTAGTGGCCATCGGCTGGCGGCGGGTCGCGTGAAGGCGATCAAGAGCCGGATCGATGAGCTCCTCCGCCGCTGGGATGTTGAGAGCGAAGAGGCACTCTTGGAGCAGATCGACTGCCGTAAGGCCTACGGAGCAGCGGTGGACCGCTCGGATCTCGCCAAGAAGACCGTGAACGAGGCCCGCCGTCAGCTGCCAGACGAAAGCCTTGAGTCGATCGATCGCTGGCTTTCCGAAGCGCTCGAACATCCGCTGAAGGAGCGGGCGGATGCCGTCGACGCTGAGTGCGATCGCCTCAAGGCTACGCTCGCAAATCTTCGCGAACGCCTCGCCGGCATCGCAGCTCTGGTCGAAGCCTCGCGAAATGACCGCAACCTCGAGCCACTGCAGTCGGAACGTGCCGAGATTGAGGAAGAGCTCGCTTTCCACCGTCGCCGACGAGTTGCCCTGCAGACGGCGCTCGAACTCCTTACCGAAACCCGCCGAAGGTTCCTCGAAGAGCATCAGCCACCAGTGCTGCTGGAAGCCTCCATCTGGCTCGAGCGGCTTACAGGTGGTCGCTACCGCCAGATCACCGCCGTCGCCGACGATGCGGTGTTGATGATCGAGGATGTCGACGGCATCCGCTGGTCGCCGGAGCGGCTCAGTCGCGGCACCCGAGAGCAGGTCTTCCTGGCGCTTCGGCTTGCCCTTGTTGCAGACCTCGAACGCGCTGGCATTCGGCTGCCACTGATCATGGACGACGCCCTGGTCAACTTTGATGATGAGCGTGCCCGGTATGCCGCCGAGACCTTGGTGAGTTTCGCCAACGAACGTGGTCGACAGATGCTCGTGCTCTCCTGTCATGCCCATGTGGTGGAGCTCTTTACGCAGGCTGGCGGTCACATCCGAGGCCTCGATGGCCGGCGGCTGGCCCCCAGCCCAGAGCACGCACGCCGGCTGTCCCCCGTTCCCCATGCTGCTCAGGCGGCCGCTATGCCTGCGGAGCATCCCGCTTCCGCAGCCGAACGTGTCGTCGCCTCGCCTGCTGTCCCCAGCTGGTCATCTGCCGAGACAGCCCAGGTGTTTGAGGTCGCGGGCCCCGGCGACGGCATCCCGGAACTCCCCGTTGACTGGGTACTGCCTCCCCAAGCTCACGGCGAGCCGACGGTCGTTGCGGCGTCTGCCGCCGTGGAACGGGCCACCGTGGAACGGGCCACCGCGGCTGAACCGGTCGTGGTCACAGACCATGTCGCAACGACAGCCGACGTCGACCATCCTGAAGATGACGAAGAGAACCCTATCACCGATGTCGGTCACGAAGAGCAGCCATCTAGCGAGCCGGGCTCTCTCGAGACCACGTCCAGAGAGCACTCCGGTGAGCCGACAGAGCACCGTCCCAAGGGAAGCCGTCGTAAGTCGCGCCGGCATGGACGTCGTCGCCGCACGTAACCGCGCTCCCAGTCACGATCAGCCAGCAGTCACGGCTGCCTGCTGCACGTCATTGAGATACCGGGTACGGAGCTGCGTGAGCAGCATGCCGAGATAGGCGTTGGCGCCGAGTGAGAGAAACAACGCCACGAGCGAACCGATAAACAGCCCCCAGGGCTTCGGTGTTTCCGCGTTGGCTTCCTCGACAGATGCCGGCTCTGTGGCCACTGCCTGAATGACCGCTGGCGGCCGTGGACGGCTCGCAGCTTCCGCAACAGTGCGTTCCACAGCAGTGGGCCAGCGATCTGCGAGATACACCCGCACGCGTCGCACATCGCGGACATCCGCAGGAACATCGCTCGTCAACGCATGCTGCGTTCCAGCGAGCGCCAGATCCGGCTCCACGCGGAGGAGATAGTCGTAGCCGCCTTCCTCTGCTGGCACACACGCAGCCTCAATGCCGGTGGCCAGCACCGTAGCGATGATCATCAGCGATTCAAGCAGCATCTCGACACCTCTCTCTGAATACCTGCCATCCGCACCACAGACAGCCCCCACGATTTCACGTCGAGTTGGCCCGGGATGCAACCTCTCCGTTTTTTGGCGAGTTCTCAGCGAACGCCACAGAGGCTCCATCCCCTACGTCTGGAGGGCTCGCTGAGCCCTCCGACATGCTGTCGAGTTCGGTCTGCAGCATCGTCAAGGCCGCCTGCAGAAAGGCCACCACGATGGGGCCGACAAAGACACCGATCGGGCCGAGCGTCCCCACCCCTCCCAGCACGCTGAGCAACGCCAGCAGTGGATGTAGCTTCGACTGGCCTTGCAGCACGACCGGCTTGACGACGTTGTCGATCGTGGAGACCACCAGTCCGCCCCACGCAGCCAAGCCGATTGCCGCCCAGGTCTGCTCCGCAAAGAACAGCAGATAGGCTGCAGCCACGCCCCACACGATCGCCGCCCCGACAAAGGGCACCATCGCTCCAAAAAAGGTCAGCATGGTCAGCAGGAACACACCGTTGAGCCCGGCGACCGCGTAGCCAATGCCAGCCAGGGCAGCCTGCACCACGGCCGCCAGCAGCGTCGAACTGACAACGGCTCGGCTCACCTCTTCAAACTCAGCCAGCAGTTGCCACTGATACCGCCGGTCGAGCGGTATGAACTGGGTCACCGCGGCCATCATGTGACGACCATCAAGCAGGAAGTAGAAGAAGCTCACCGTCATGACCACCAGGCCGATCACCGCCTTGGCGAGCACCGCTGGAGCCCCGGTCGCAACTGGCCCCACAAACTTCTCCGCCAACTCGCGAAGCTGCTCGTTGACCGCATCAGCCGTCAACGCGAGTCCCGTAGCCTCGTTCACCGACCCCACCAACCGGTCAAGCACCATCGGATCAAGACGCGGGTCGCTCGGACCACGAAACATCTCAATGGCATCGCCGATCGCTCGGGCGGCAATCAGCCCCACTGGTGCGAGCACAAGCACAAGCACAAACAGCGTTGTCAGCCCTGCGGCGAGCCATTCAGGACCAGACAGCCGCTCCCGCAGCCAGCGGTGCAACGGGCCAAAGATCACCACCAGCATCGCGGCCAGCAGCAGCGGTAGAAAAAAACTGGCCATCACCTGGATGGAGAGCAGTCCAAAGACCACCACCAGGCCGATAATCACTCCGAGCGACATGAAACGGGCCATCGCGATACTCAGTTCTCCAGTATGAGTAGCCGAAGCCTGCAGGGTGGTTCTCCACCCTAAGACCTTGCTTGAGTGTACGTTCCCGCAGCTCAATGGCTTGTGACTCGAACGGATCGCCATGGCCGCAGCGGCGGTAAACAGGGTATCCTCTCCGCGGTTCATACCTCCCGATCCCACCGCCCCAAACGGCCGATCTGCCGGCCGGATCGACCTGCCTCATGTCTTCCACGCCCACGGTCTCGCTCGTTATTCCCGTCCGCAACGAGGCGGGAAACATCGCCCCTCTCATCGATGAAATCGGCGCGGCGCTCGACGCCGCCGGCCAGCAGTGGGAGGTCACCGTTGTTGATGACGGCTCGACCGACACTTCCTGGAATGAGATCTCCGCGGCAGCAGAGGCCGATCCTCGAGTGCGTGGCATCCGTCGCGAACAGGGGCAAGGCAAATCAGCAGCTCTGGCAGCTGGCTTCGCCAACTGCACGGCTCCACGGATCGTCATGCTCGACGGCGATGGCCAAGATGATCCCGCTGAGATTCCGGCCATGCTCGCCCAGCTCGACGCCGGGGCCGACCTGGTCAACGGCTGGAAGTCACCGCGGGTCGACCCGCTCCACAAGACACTTCCTTCGAAGGTGTTCAACCTGCTTGTGGGCTGGATGACAGGCCTCTGGCTGCACGACCACAACTGTGGCCTCAAGGTATTTCGCCGCGAGGTGCTCGACGCCTTGCCGCTCGAAGGAGACATGCACCGCTTCATCACGGTGCTGGCGTCCTCCCGTGGCTTCCGCGTTGTCGAAAAAGCGGTGCACCACCGACCACGTGGTCATGGCCGCACAAAGTATGGATCGTCGCGGTTTATCACCGGTCTGATCGACCTCGTTCAGGTGGCTGGACGGATTCGGGCCATCACGGCAGCTGCTCAAGAAACCGCTGACCCAGCCGCGGTGCTACGACGACGTGTTGGCCTCCTGCTGACGATCGTCGTCTGCGGAATGGCTGCCGGCCGTATCGGCTCGGTCGCGAGCATCGATCGCACGGCGCTCGAAAAACGGATCGTGTCAGACACGATCAAACGTCGTCGAGGAGAGGGCAAAGAAGGCAAAGCGGTCGACGAACAGGCAGTCCGTGCTGAGATCCGTCGCGACAAAGGTCTGATCCGACCGTTTCTCTCCGCCAACGATCGCAGTCGCTGGCTGACGATGCGGAGCCTGGTCGAGCGGGGCAGTTTTACAATCGAAGACCTCGTCGTCGAACCAGGCTGGGACACGATCGACGCGGTGGTCCACGAAGACGCCGACGGCGTCCGTCACCTCTACTCAAGCAAGCCACCACTCCTCCCGGTATTACTCGCAGGGCCCTACTGGGTGGCCACCAAGCTGACCGGCTGGACCCTGGCCGACCATCCGTTCGAACTCGGCCGAGCCCTGATGATGCTCTACGGCATCCTCCCGCTGGCAGTCACGATTCTCTTCACGCACGGCCTCATCGAGCGTGTTGGCCAGACGGACTGGGGCAGGTTCTATGGCATGCTGCTGATCTGCTTCGGCACATTCCTGACCACCTTTTCGGTGGTACTCACCAACCATCTCCCAGCGGCTGCCTGCGTTGCGATCAGTGCCTGGGGCTGCTGGCGGATCTGTGTCGAGCGGGAGCGTTCGCTGGGGCTCACTGCCGCAACGGCCTTGGCTGCGGGACTCGCAGCCACCTTTGATCTTCCCGCCCTGGCCTGGACCGCGTTTGTAACAGTCGCTTTGCTCTGGTGCGACACGCGTCGAACAGTACTGGCAGCAGCACCAGCTCTCCTGCTTGTTGCCGCAGCCTCCGTCGGCGCGAACTACGCTGCCCATGGCACGATCGAACCGGCGTACGCTCACCGACGAGGCGAAGACAGCTGGTACGACTACACCTACGAGCTGCCCAATGGCCGGGTGATCGAGAGCTACTGGCGTTCGCCATCAGGTGTTGACCGTGGAGAGCCTTCGGCTGGCCTCTACGCCTGGCATTCGTTGCTCGGTCACCACGGAATCTTTTCGCTAACACCCGCCTGGCTGCTGGTGCCGTGTGGCTTGGCGATGCTCGTTGCCCGATCATCGACCGATCGCCGACTTGCCGCATTGGGCGTCGCGGCGATTTCCGTCACCGTGATCACCTTCTACCTCACGAGATCGCCGGGAGACCGCAACTACGGGGGTGTCTGCAGTGGCTTCCGCTGGGTGTTCTGGCTGGCTCCGCTCTGGGCTACCGCAGTCGTCCCTGCAGCGGATGCCGTCAGCCGTAGCCGCTCTGGTCGTGCCATCGCGGCCACCTTGCTCGGACTCTCGGCACTCTCCGTCGCTTACCCCACCTGGAATCCGTGGATCCACCCCTGGATCTTCGAGTGGATGGGGCATGCGGGCTGGCTGACTCAGTAACCGCCGTCACGACCACACACGCAACACTCGCCAGTTCCCTGCTCCACTGGCTGGTCACCGCTGGTCAGTCGCTTCGCCAGTCAGCCAGACGCCTCGCCGGGCTCACCTCTGGGCTTCGCCCACCACGGCCAGGCGATCACCTCTCGACGCACCTGTGATTGTCGATCGCCCGGTATGCCAGGATCGGTGTAGCCAATCGAGATCGCCGCCAGCGCGATCTCTTCCTGCCTCTCGTCGGTTGTCACCACACCACCCTGCAACGGCTGGGTACTGCCGTAGAGTCGATCCCCCACCATCGGCATCCCTCTGGCAGAGGCCTGGAGACGCAGCTGATGCATCCGTCCGGTTTCGGGAGCGAGTTCCAAGACGACGGCGGCGTCCTGTCGCGACACCGACGCCACACGCGTGCGAGCCTCCTTGCCATGCGGATCGCTCGCAGTCGTCACCACTCCGCGAGCCTCATCCGGCACCTTAGCGAGAAGATCGACCCACACATCTCCTGCCTTGGGCAACGGCCCAACCACCGGCAGCTGTACCATCGCGAGATACCGTTTCTCGATCTGCCGACGTTCAAACTGCCGCGCGAGCTGGCGAGCTGCCCGACGTGTTGTGGCAAACAGCATCACGCCCGATACACACCGGTCGAGCCGATGCGGAATACCAAGATAGTCCTCTCCGCACCGGACCTGGAGCAGACGCCGGACGCGGGCCTCCATTGAATCGATGCCGGCCACCGCCTGTGTTGCGAGGCCAGCCGGTTTGAGCACTGCGAGCACTCCAGAGGCCTCAAAGAGCACATCTACAGAGTCTGCAGCAGCGACCGCGTTGGCAGCAAAGGTTTTCTCAGCGTGCACGGGGCTCTCTTGTAAAGGCGGCTTAGCAGCCCCCCCGCGAGCCACATGGTGAGCCGAGCGGCATGGTGAGCGAGGGGTATGACGGGCCGCCTTCTCGCAATTCTAAAACACCATGCGGGAAACACCATGGCCCGTGACATGAATGCCACGGGCCATGCGTTCTTTATCTGCAACACGCCGACAGCGAGCTATGATTCGATCCGCTTGAGCGCTGCGAGGGCTGCGAGGGCGCGGTCAGTGCCGCCGAGCTGCGCCGCAGCCTTCTTGGCTGCCAGGATATCGTCGATCGAGATCGCGGCGCTGCTCGACGCGGCGACCACAGGCTGCTTCGCAGTGGGAGCCGCCTTGCGTCCGGCACCAGCCTTGCGACCACGAGACGAACGCAGGCCGAGCTTCTTCAACACAATGCTTACCTGAGGAGACGAAACGGTAATTCCCCGCTTCTCAAGCTCGGCGATGATCGCGACCGGCCGAGGCTTCTGGCCGTTCTCCTTCATCTGCTTTGCAACAGTACGAATCTCTTCAGACTTATTCACGCCAGCTTTCTTGGCATTAGCCATAATGAACATCAACTCCAAACAAGGGGAACGGCATGCGGTGAGACATGAAACATTACCCAAACCATAGCACTGTTTCTGACAGTAGCACTGGCTTGTTACATATTTTGTAAGCCTGTTTGGAATACAACGAAACGCAACCCGCTCGCATGAGGGGCAACACCAGCCTGCGACTACACCCCGGGTCTCTTTCTGCATCTGCCACCACCACGGTGACGCCGGCAAGGCCTTGAAACCGAAGCGAAAGATACCTGAAACCGGTCTGCCGCCTGATCGCCGTCGGAGGATCGCGGTCGCAACTCAGCCGTCAAATGAGATCGATCACAGCAGCCAGGCGTGTCATCACACACAAAGCGGCGGAGCATTCGCAGCAGCACGGCCACGCCCCAGGAAATGGCCATTCAGACGAGCCCTACAAAGAGGTCCTTTTGATACGTGGCCCAGGGAGAGAGGCCCAGGGAGAGAGCCTAGTCAGGAGAGGCCCAGCAGAACGCGTGAGCACACAAGCCCAAGAAAAAAAGATGCCCCGTCTAGGACTCGAACCTAGAACCCTCTGATTAAGAGTCAGATGCTCTAACCAATTGAGCTAACGGGGCGGAGATCATGTTGTAGCGGCCCCCGGGCTCTGCCACAAGGGTGTGCTCTACGGCCGCACAGTCACGCAAAAACAAGCCGAAGCGCCAGGGCCTGCGTTGAGGCATTCGCCG
>Ga0075475_10001885_pt1 | contig 10534 bp, 9 predicted proteins | sample DEB08_DNA_10_FD_76342 | JGI IMG/M metagenome (GOLD analysis project Ga0075475, IMG submission 76342) | Aqueous microbial communities from the Delaware River and Bay under freshwater to marine salinity gradient to study organic matter... | ecosystem: Environmental > Aquatic > Marine > Coastal ... | reverse complement strand
GACTGCGGGGTATACGCAGCGTGAGATTGATGGTTTTTCAGCTTTGTTAGAGTCTGGCTGGCATGATGTGTATCGTTCACTGCATCCAGATTCTGTGGGTTACACCTGGTGGAGTTATCGGATGGGTGCTCGAGAAAAAAATATCGGTTGGCGATTGGATTATTTTGTTGCATCTGAAGAGTTGTTCTCCCGCATAGAAAACTGTACCATTCATAGTGAGGTTCATGGTTCGGATCACTGCCCAATATCAGTAAGTTGTGTAATTTAAATAATCGGTAATTTTGCTTAATTGAAGTAGGAATATGAGTGAGAAAATGTATACTATAGGAATTATCGAAGACGACGCCAGTTTGCGATCGAATTACACCGATTTTTTTAATTTATCCGATGAGTTTGAGGTTGTTTTCAATTTCGAATCGGTAGAGGCTTTCCAAAACTCAGATTTCGATGAGGATTTGCACCCCGTAGATATTTTACTGTTAGATATTCGTCTACCTGGAATTTCGGGAATCGATGCTATTGAGCAAATAAAAAAACGGCTTAAAACCACAGCTGTAATTATGCTCACTGCATTGCTGGAGAAGCAATTGCTCGCGGAGAGTTTTCTAAAGGGCGCAGATGGATTTTTAACCAAGGATCTTACCTTAAATCAAATTAAGAATGCGTTGCTCAACCGGGAGTTTGAATACCCAGTGATATCGCCAGAAGCCACAAAAATGCTCATCGCTCATTTCGTGGAGTCGCGTTCTCGGGTAGAACTTGTTAAGGCCAAGTTAACGCGTCGCGAGTTCGAGGTGGCAGAAGAAATTTCCAAGGGCTTTTCGTACAAGGAGATCTCAAAAATCTTAGATATTAGCACGGGTACGGTAAATCAACACCTAAAGTCGGTTTATGTAAAGCTCGGTATCGAAAGTAGAGCTCAGCTCGCATTCATGTTGAATCGCAGCTGATTTCGCATGAAAACTCTCCACGAGTTATTCAATCGAAATAACGGTTTTTTATTTTCGTTAGACGAAAGAGGGGTGGTGGTAGACCATCTTCTAGGTACTGCTTTAAAATCAATTCTTCCTGTTGAAATTTCCAATGGAAAAACAAAACTGATAGAGGTTTTTCCAGATCTCAGTTCATTGCATGATTGGTCATTGAATTCCAATGAAAATGATCCACAGAATGAGCTGATCTCTTTAGGAAAAAACGAGTTTTATGTAATTACAGACTTTGTTTCGCGAGAAATATTTGGCTTTCAAATATTTAATTACACCCGAGCGCAATCTAAAACTTCTGATTTCTCTGAGGCTCATCGTCTGCTTCAAATGAAAACGAATTTCATCAACGTGGTATCTCACGAATTGCGGACGCCTCTTGCAGGGATTCAGTCCAGCCTCGATTTGCTGCGCTTGCGCTTTGCAAATCAATTGCCTCTGGAAGTTTTCGAGTACTTGAGTAAAATTGAATTGCAAACTGCGCGCATGTCTCAGATGATGCGCGATGTAATCGATATGAACAGACTCGGTCTAAACGATAGTGAAATTGAAGTAAGTGAATTGGATGTCCGTCAACAGCTTATTGAAATTGTCGATTATCTATTGTCTACCAAACACATGAAACGAAAGGTGAGCTTTCATTTACCGCCTGCAGCATTAAAGGTACATACAGATGAAAGGGCGTTCTCCACCATGTTCACGAATCTCATCGATAATGCCCTTAAATTTTCTCCAAAGGGAAAGGTGCAAGTTCACCTCGAAGAATGGAATGAAGGATGCCGTATTAAAGTAATTGATAATGGCGTGGGTATACCTTTGGAAGATCAAAAAAGATTATTTGAATCCTTCTTCCGTGGGTCAAATGCAAATTCTTTTGAAGGTACTGGATTAGGACTGGTAATTGTAAAGCGGTATACAGAACTGCTCGGGGGTGAAATCGAAGTGAAATCAAAAACTGGACACACCGAAATTACCGTCTATCTACCCGATTTAGCCACCCAAGATCCTCCTACACTCAATACATTGGGCAACGCTAAATAATCTTTGTAGTCGTTCTCGTTTATTCCTCCTGTGGGACAGAATTTTACTTGGGGAAAAACAGCACCATAAGCCTTTAATGCCTCCATTCCTCCAACTAGATGTGCCGGAAACAGTTTGAGGAAATTGCATTTTTCTTCCAATGCGGAAATAATATTGGTAGGATTGGATACTCCGGGCAGAAAAGGGATTCTAGCGCTTCGGAAGGCATCGAATAATGCCGGAGTAGTCCCGGGTGAAACTAAAAAGTCCACTCCCAATTCAGCAGCTTTTGATATTTGTTCCACATCAACAATAGTGCCTACGCCAACGGAAAAATTTGGATAATTAGTCTTAACCCATTCTATGGCTTCCCAGGCTATTTCACTCCGCAGGGTAATCTCAATACATTTTATTCCCTGATTCGTTAAACGCTGCATTACGTCCGGAATGGACTCGAGGCTTGTAAAATTTACTACGGGAATAATCGGACTTTCGCGTAGGATTTGTTCAATTCCAAATTGCATAAAATAGCCTTAAATTATTGCGGAAGCGCCTGCTTCGCTGTTTGATGAATGGCTGCGCATAAGATCAAAAAGTTCCCTGCCCATACCCGTATTGTAACGCTCTAGTTTGCGCGGAGTTCGATTCTCAAAAGGTTCTAAACCTGGCCCTGGAACTGCTGAAATTTCCCCAGATTGCGCATCAACCTTAATTAAATCCCCATCCTGTATTGAGGCTAGTAAACCGCCATCGGAAGCCTCTGGCCAAAGGTGGATTGCGGCGGGCACCTTACCTGATGCACCTGACATTCTGCCATCGGTAACCAGCGCAACTCGGTAACCCCGTTTTTGCAAAATGGTTAAAACGGGGGTGAGTTTGTGGAGCTCGGGCATTCCATTGGTTTTAGGTCCCTGAAATGGAAGCACGGCTACAAAATCTCGGTTGAGTTTATCGGCCTTAAAGGCCTTCATTAAATCGTCCTGCTCATCAAAAACTACTGCTGGGGCTTCGATGATGTGGTGATCCTCCGGTACAGCAGATGTTTTGATAACGGCACGTCCAAGATTCCCTTGAAGGAGTTCGAGTCCGCCTGTTTTCTGAAAGGGGTCGACAGCGGGCCGCAGGATGGATGAGTTACCCGACACATCTTCGGCATCTTCCCAAACTACCTCGCCATCGATCAATTTTGGTTCTTGAGCATATTTATGCATTCCCCGGCCCATAATAGTCTGGACATCTTCATGCAACAATCCTTCCTTGAGAAGTGAGCGCACGATAAACGGCACCCCACCAGCGGCGTGAAAATGATTTACATCTGCGGCGCCGTTCGGATAAACGCGGGCTAGTAATGGAATTACACCCGATAAATCACTTAAATCTTCCCAATTCAAATGGATGCCCGCTGTCTTTGCAATGGCCATGAGATGAATGGTGTGATTGGTAGAGCCGCCCGTGGCGAGCAATCCAATAAGTGCATTTACAAAAGACTTTTCATTCAACTGATATCCAATTCCCGACGAATTTTCACGTGTGAGTTGGATGAGCTGAGCCACACTTTTTTCCGTTAGTTTTTCGCGCAAAGGGGTACCTGGGTTTATAAAACTTGATCCGGGTAGTTGGAGCCCCATCATTTCCATGAGCATCTGATTGCTGTTGGCTGTGCCGTAGAAGGTGCAAGTACCAGGAGAGTGATAGGAATCGGACTCCCCCTTTAACAATGCAGCGCGGTCAATTTTTCCCTCGGCGTAATCTTGGCGAATTTGCGCCTTTTCTTCATTGGAAATTCCTGTTTCCATTGGACCACCGGGAATAAAGAGTGCAGGGAGATGGCCAAAACGAAGAAATCCCATTGTGATTCCTGGAACGATTTTATCGCAAATACCCAAACCAATGGAGCCATCGAACATGTCGTGGGAAAGGGCGATGGCGGTAGAAAGGGCAATAACATCACGGCTCAAGAGCGATAATTCCATTCCTACTTGGCCTTGGGTTACCCCGTCGCACATAGCCGGAACGCCCCCAGCTACTTGCGCCACACCACCGTGCAGCAATGCCGCATTTCTAATTTTTTCAGGGTAGTTTTCGTAGGTTTTGTGTGCAGAAAGCATATCGTTGTATGCCGTTACAATACCCAAATTAACGCGCTCTTCTCCCGCTAAATGCGATTTTTCCTCCGCTCCACATCCGGCAAAACCATGCGCTAAATTTCCGCAGCTCAGGTGTTTGCGTTTAACGCCTTGGGGTTTCCATTGCTCCAATTGATGCAGGTAATTCTCGCGAGATGCGGCACTGCGTTCAGCAATTCTTTGGGTTACTTTCTCGACTATGTTGTTCATGTATCTGCAATTTAAGGGGCATAATAAATTGATGCCGATGCGGCCTCCGACATGATACGCCAAATGGGCAAATTTTGTGCCGAAGAACTTTCCCAGATGCCCCATTTATCCGCCCCGAACATGAGCAAAAATAAATGAGCTGAGCTTTTTAAATAGTTTGGTGTGCACGATATACGTTCATGCGGTTCTTTGGGCGAGTGCGTTTGAACCAACACTTCCTTGCCTGCATCATCCCTAAATGAGGCTTCAGAAGCGGGATCATTTGGGAAAAGGGAAGCGGTATGGCCGTCTGTACCCATTCCCAAAACCACCCATCGCTCTGAGGGTAGGGTATTGTAATTATGAACAATTTGAGCCCAATCTTGATCTAGATCGGCAGGGGAGTAGACCATGGGAAAGAAGCGCACATCATCTCGCCCACCTAAAAAAGTTTGCTTAATAAGGGCAGCGTTGCTCGCGGGATCGTTTTCATCAACCCGACGCTCATCCACCAACCCCACAGATAGCGTGGGCCATGGGAAATCCGCTTCGTTCATTCGGCGGTATAGGCCTGCAGGTGTAGATCCTCCAGAGAGTAAAATAGTGCATTCCTCATTCGATTGCGCACAAGGTCCCAACTGCCTCAATAAATCTTCCATAAGTGCCTTTTCGGCATCCTCACGGTCTTCGAATTTAAAAACGTTCATGTTCGTAGGCGTTTATCCAAGTGTGACCATTTTCCATTATGTTATCTCCAGGCCCCCATGAACCTGCTCGATACAATTGATTTTTCTTTTTGAGCACTTCCCAGTTGGAGGTGATACTTTCGATCCATTCCCACGAGGCCTCCAGCTCTTTTTGACTCATGAATAGGGTTTGATTTCCGCGAATTACGTCAATAATGAGACGTTCATATGCCTCTGGGAAACGTTCCTTAAATGAATCTACAAAATCGAGTTTAAGCGAAATAGGTTTGTATCGGTAACCCCCTGGTCCTGGTACTTTAGACATCTGAACCAATTGTATGCGCTCCTCGGGTTGAAGGCGAATAATCAGCCGGTTGTTGGGAATGGACTTTTTAGTGGAGAAAATATTGTGACGTACGGGTTTGAAGTTTATTACAATTTCAGAATAGCGCATGGCCATGCGTTTTCCTGTGCGCAGGTAAAAAGGTACACCGTTCCACCTCCAATTATCAACCCATACTTTAAGTGCAGCAAAGGTTTCGGTATTCGATTCGTAGGTTTGAATATCTTCTAAGTAGGAGGAAACTTCTTTATTCCCCATTTTTCCGCGGGAGTATTGGCCTCTTACAGTGTCTTCATCAGCCGATTTTTTCGTGAACGGACGAAGTGAATTTAATACCTTGAGTTTTTCCCCGCGAACGGTATCGGCGTCCAGCGCTTGTGGCGGTTCCATGGCCACCAAACAGAGCAATTGTAACAAATGGTTTTGAACCATATCCAATAGCGCCCCGCTCTTGTCGTAATAACCCGCTCGACTTTCCACTCCTAAACTTTCTGCTACTGTAATTTGTACGTGGTCTATGTGTTCCGCATTCCATGCGTTTTCAAAGAGGTGGTTGGCAAACCGCAAAACCATCAAATTCTGAACAGTCTCCTTTCCAAGGTAGTGATCTATACGGTAAATCTGATGTTCCTGAAATGCCTCGTTGATGCGCGCATTTATAGCAATAGCCGATTTTAAGCTGTCTCCAAGGGGTTTCTCCAGCACCACTTTACTCGATGGTCCCGCGAGCCCATTAATTTTAAGTTGGTGGCTGATATCTCCGAATGCAGACGACGGCGTAGAGAAATAGAAAATATTTTGAAAACTCGGATTTGCTGAAGTAATGGTTTTTAACTCCGCATAGTACGGTTCCTCATGTGTAGGAATTACAATGGGCGTTACCTTTTCACAAAACGCGTCGAGCGTTTTTTGAATTTGATTTTTATTGGTTTCGTTTTCAATAAATTTTCGAATACGTGTAATAAAATCCTCTCGGTCTATAGGTTTGCGAATTACTGGGATTACTAGAAAATCGAAATCGATTTGGCCATCCGCATATCGATGGTATAGTGCGGGATATATTTTGCGAAGGGCCAAATCTCCATTTCCACCGAAAATAATGGCGTGAAAAGGGGAGAGTTCTAAATTCGAACGTTTGGTTTTCATAGGCCTGGCTCAAAGAGCAGAAATTTTTTCAAATATAGATAGATATTGTCAAAACTACACTAACGCGGATTAACTCCTTGTTAGTTAAAGGTTTACAAATATCTCGATTTAGAAATCGAAATTGTTGTATCCGGTATCCGAGAGGCGCTCATAATTCTCTTGGTTAAACGTGTAATACCTGCTTGGCTTATGGGGTACTCCTTTTTGTTTCTCTTCCAAACGGGTGAGGATATTGAGTTTGAGCATTTTTCTTCTAAAGTTCCGCTTGTCCAGAGGCTTATCTAAGATCGCTTCGTAGAGGTGATGGAGTTGGGTCAGGGTGAATTTTTCCGGGAGTAAATTAAATCCAACAGGTTTGTTCTTTAATGTTTCGCGCAATCTGCGTTTGGCTGCATTTAAAATGTCGTGGTGGTCAAAAGCTAGCTCGCGTACCATTTCCAGAGGAACCCAGCGTGCACTAGCGGCAAAAGAACTCGCCTGCGGCGCGTAATCACGCATATTAACCAATGAAAAGTAGGCCACCGTAATTACACGTGCATCGGGTTGTTCACGAACCGATTCCAACCAGTCGCGGTCTTCAGAAGCGCTGAGACGTTCGGGATCGCCAAATGCACCAATTTGTTGCAGGTAGATGTCTTTAAGTCCCGTTAGCTCCCCAAGTACACGGCTTGCAGCCTGGTCCAAGTTCTCATCTTCGTATATTAAATCACCGGGCAGCGCCATACGTTGAGACTCGCCTGATTGTTTGGACTTACGTGTAATTAATAGTAAGTTTAACTTGCTGTTGTCAAACCCGAATATCACACAGTCGGTTGAAACTCGAGGATTGACTACATGATGGAGCTTTGCATTCATCTTTCAAAATTACCAAACAGTTATATATTTGCAAAGTGTACTTTTGACAAATAGACATATCTTCACCCTATGATATTAATTGTAGAAAGCGGTTCCACAAAGAGCGATTGGGTGCTCGTGAACGATTCGCAGATAATAGATACATTTTCGACCGTAGGTATTAATCCCTACTTCCACAATGAAGAATTTATCCGTGGCGTAGTGGATGGAAACCCCGGGTTGGCTACTTTAAAATCACAAGTGCATCAAATTTACTTTTATGGGGCGGGCTGCTCAAGTGAAGCGCTGAATCAGGTGGTGCACCGCGGCCTTAAGTCGCTCTTCCAAAAGGCAGAAGTTGCAGTAGATCACGATCTTAAGGCTTGCGCATATGCGCTTTACGAAGGAGAACCTATGATCGCATGCATTTTGGGTACGGGCTCCAATTCATGTTATTTCGATGGCGAAGATGTTTTTGAAGCGGTACCAGCATTGGGCTTTATTTTAGGGGATGAAGGCAGCGGTAGCTATTACGGTAAGCAAATCCTATCTGGGTATCTTTACCACACTCTTCCTGCCGATCTTCAGCGCGATTTTGATGCGACTTATGGCATTTCCAAAGATGAGATTATCGATCATGTTTATCGAAAACCCAATGCCAACGTGTACATAGCTTCGTACATGAGATTTTTTGTTGCACATAAAAACCATCCGTTTGTGCGTGAGCGCGTGGAAGAAGGTATGCGCCGTTTTTTAAAAATTCATGTGCTCTGTTTTGAGCAAGCACAGCGGGTTCCGGTAAGTTTTGTAGGATCGGTGGCTCATTTTTTTGATGATATATTGAGTGATGTAGCCAGTGATCTCGGAATCCAACTGGGAACCATAATTCGCAAGCCAATCGATGCTCTGGTTCAGCATCACATCGACCTCGCCTACAACAAAATCAAAGGATAAAATATGAAAAAGTGCAAATCATTAAGCACCGTTCTCGCAGCGGTTGCAATTTTGGCAACTATGGTCTTGTCCGCACAACCCACTCCTCCCGAATGGGCTGCTAACGCCACAATTTATGAGATGAATGTTCGCCAGTTTTCGGAAGAGGGAACGTTGGCAAAAGCTCAAGAACACCTTGAGCGAATTGCGGATATGGGAATCGAGATCATCTGGCTCATGCCTATCCATCCCATAGGTGAACTGAATCGCAAGGGGACTATGGGTAGTTATTACGCTGTACGCGACTACTTGGAGGTGAATCCAGAATTTGGCAGCAAGGAGGACTTTCGCAGTTTTGTGGATGCTGCACACGAGGTGGGTTTAAAAGTGATTATCGATTGGGTGGCAAATCATACTTCTCCCGATAATGTGTGGATAGAACAGGGGCATCTGGATTGGTATACATTGGATTCCAATGGTCGCGTTCAGCCCACCTTGGGCACCGATTGGTGGGATGTGGCCGACCTCAATTACGACAACTTTGAAATGCGCGAGGCCATGATGCAAGCTATGGAATATTGGGTTCGCGAGTTTGATATTGATGGGTATCGTTGCGATGTAGCGGAGTGGGTACCGATGGATTTTTGGGATTCAACACGGGTCCGACTCGATGCCATCAAGCCCGTTTTCATGCTGGCAGAGGCTGAAAATGAGCATCTTCACGAAAAAGCATTTGATATGACATACGGATGGTCGTTTCACGCATTCATGAATCAAATGGCCAAGGGGGAAAAGAATGTTTCGGATATGAAGAAGTTCTTTATGGAGAATGAGGCAAGGCGTTTTCCCAAACACGCTTATCGGATGCATTTTACCACTAATCACGATGAGAATTCGTGGAACGGAACTACAGCAGAGCGACTGGGCGATGCGCGGCAAACCTACGCGGTCCTAGCTGCCACATTGCACGGTATGCCTTTGGTGTATTCTGGACAAGAATCAGACAATCAAAAGCGATTGGAATTTTTTGAGAAAGATCCTATTGACTGGGGGAATTACAAGTTGGCAGATTTTTACAGTAAGTTGCTGCACCTGAATCAGGAAAACTGCGCATTGGCGAATGATTCGGCCGCGGGGTATCCGTACTTTTTTGGGAGTGATGATACCGATCGATCAATCGCTTACGCTCGTTTTGGAAGGGCGGACGGGAAAGTTATCGAGGATGGAATGGTACTCGTATTTTTGAACTTCAGCGCCAAGTCCGTGAATCTTTCGTATACGTTCAAGGGCAGCACAGATGGTAAATACGAAGAGTTATTTACAAAGAAAAAATTCGCGATTGCCAAATCGGGAAATATGGAGCTCGGTCCTTTTGAATACCGCGTTTACGTTAAAAAATAACCGAAAGTATGGATAAAAGAAGACTGAGTTTTTGGGAAATATGGAACATGAGCTTTGGCTTCTTGGGAATCCAGTTCGGTTTCGCATTGCAAGGCGGTTTTATGTCTCGCATTTTTCAATCGCTTGGAGCAGATAAAGAAGCCATACCATTTCTTTGGATTGCAGCCCCCTTAACTGGACTTATTGTCCAGCCCATCATCGGCTACTTGAGCGATCACACCTGGCATCCTCGCTGGGGGCGCCGCAGGCCGTACTTTTTACTCGGGGCCATATTTAGTTCACTTGCGCTTTTCTTTGTTCCTCATTCGTCCGCGTTGTGGATGGCTGCCGGATTTTTGTGGATTATGGATGCTTCCATCAACATTAGCATGGAACCCTTTCGCGCATTGGTGGCCGATAAACTGCACGAGTCACAGCGTTCCAATGGATTTGTTATTCAGACGTTGATTATTGGGATTGGAACCTGGATTGCAAGCAACCTGCCGTGGTTGGTAACGCAACTTGGCGTTTCCAACGATGCCGTGGCGGGGCAAATCCCAGATTCTGTAAAAGTGGCATTTTCCATAGGGGCCTTCGTTTTTTTAGCAAGTATCCTGTACACCGTATTTACAACCGATGAGTACCCCCCGGAAGACCTCGATGAATTTAATAATCGCAAGAATTCCAATCGATTTTTTACCGACTTATGGGAAAGTTTGCGATCCATGCCCGTTACCATGCGCAAACTCGGGGTAATTCAGTTTTTTAGTTGGTTTGCCTTTTTTACCATGTGGAGTATGGCTACACCAGCCCTCACGGAACACGTGTTTAATGCTCCAATGCCCAACGAGTCTGCCTTCGATTTAACCATTCCCGAGCAAAACACAGCTTTTA
>Ga0075475_10001882_pt1 | contig 10550 bp, 11 predicted proteins | sample DEB08_DNA_10_FD_76342 | JGI IMG/M metagenome (GOLD analysis project Ga0075475, IMG submission 76342) | Aqueous microbial communities from the Delaware River and Bay under freshwater to marine salinity gradient to study organic matter... | ecosystem: Environmental > Aquatic > Marine > Coastal ... | reverse complement strand
TCCAGACCCTGTTCAGCAAGTTCGAGGAAGTTCGATACAAGGCCGGTGATGTTGTCATTACCCAGGGTGAAACCGGCGACTATTTCTATGTCATTCAGGCTGGCCGCGCCAGGGTGGAACGGTCCGCGGGCGGGAAAACTGCCGTGCTTGCCGAGCTTAAACCCGGTGACAATTTCGGCCAGGATGCCCTCGTGAGCGACACACCTCGCAACGCGACCGTCACCATGACAACCAGCGGCACCCTGATGCGCCTGTCAGAGCCTGACTTCCAGAGCCTGCTCATGAACCCGGTGATCGAGACGGTCACCATGGATGAGGTCAAGGAGATGGTTGAACAGGGCGACCCCAAGACCTATATCCTTGATGTAAGGACGCCCAAGGAAGTGGAGGGAGACAAGATTCCAGGCAGCCTGAATGTGCCACTGCAACTGCTTCGCAAGAACATGAAGAAGCTAAAAGAAGAAGCCGTCTACGTCGTCGCCTGCGATGGCGGTCGACGCTCAGCACTGGGGGCCTATCAGCTCAACGAAGAAGGGTTTACCGCCTACGTCCTGGACCAGAAATCAGACAGCTGAGCCAGTCCGCAATGAAATCCACCTCACCTGTTGATTCTGCTATCAGCCATTTCGATGCCGCATTGCGAACGCTCGCGGGTGTCACGCGTGCGTCACGACCTAACCCGGCCAGGACAATCCGGGGAACGTCAGAATTGACCGAGGAAGAGCGCCGCACCGCCGGCCGCCTGATGCGTGTGAACCACTGCGGGGAAATCTGCGCCCAGGCACTTTATCTCGGCCAGGGACTCACCAGCAGCAACCCGGCGACCCGACAGGCCATGCAACAGGCAGCGCAGGAGGAATCCGATCACCTCGCCTGGTGTGAGGACCGCCTGGATGAACTCGACACACACAAGAGTTACCTGAACCCGCTGTTCTTTGCCGCCAGCTTTGCCGGTGGCGCTGTCACCGGCCTGATCAGCGACCGGGTTAACCTGGGTTTCGTCGCCGCAACCGAGGAGAGGGTAATTGATCACCTGGAAGAACACCTTGAGAAACTGCCCCTGAAGGATGATGAATCCCGGGCTATTCTCGAGCAGATGAAACAGGACGAGGATACGCACCGGACCACGGCACTAAACCATGGTGGCGCGGATTTCCCGGCACCTGTAAAGAACATCATGACACTCGCCAGCAAGGTCATGACGAAATCGACCTACTGGGTCTGATCGTTTTTCACGATAGGCAGGTGGTAAATCATCTGCACGCGCACCCCTGAAGGGTCCAGGCAGTAAAAGCTTCTCGCACCATCCCGGTGGGTCCTTGGCTCTGTCAGCATCTGCACACCATTGCCTTTAAGAAACTCGAACCACGCGTCGATCCGGTCAATGTCATTAATAAAAAACCCAATGTGGTCGAGCTTGCCCGCAGGCTGATCGTCTGAGCGATGCAGCGCCAGGTTATCGTTGCCATTCGACAGGTAGACGTTGTCGGCGTCGGGCCGCCATTCAACCTCCATCCCAAGCAGCTCTGTGTAGAAGTGTTCGGATGCCTCGAATTCATGGACAAACAATGCGACATGGCGCATCCCATTAGTTTTACCCGGCCTTATCATCAGTTTCCCGCAGATCAATCAATTCATAGTCGTGAGTGATGTTAACGCCGCCCCGCTCGAGCATGATTGACGCGGAACAATATTTCTCCGCTGACAGTTCAATCGCCCGCTTGACCTGCGACTCTTTCACACCATGGCCGGAGATCACGAAATGTACGTGAATGCGGGTAAACACGCTGGGTATATCGTCCGCGCGTTCGGCACTGATTTGCGCGACGCACTCGGTGACGGGTTGACGGCTCTTCTTCAGAATCTTCATCACATCAAATGATGTGCAGCCGCCCATGCCCAGCAACACCAGCTCCATCGGCCTGATACCGACATTCCTGCCACCTTCGGATTCGGGGCCGTCGATCGTGACCGTGTGGCCACTGCCGGATTCAGCAAGGAACATGGCGTCCCCGACCCACCTGATACTTCCTTCCATGTCTCCACTCTCAGTTCAAAGGCGGGAAAGGATACCATACAGCCGGTGGAGCGAACCGCCTGTCCGATGTGACAAGGCACCAGGATCGTCGCGGTTGTAAAGGCAGGACACGGGACGTACCCTTGCTCTTATACAAGTTAGGACAAGCTCACAGCAAGCGAATGAAATGGTAAGCCTCACTCTGAACTCACCCGATTTTAATAACATGGAAGAGTTCATGGCATCTGCCCACAAGCGCAAGTATCCCAAGGGCAGCACCATCATCTATGCGGGTGAGGAATCAGAATCCATCTACTACATCATCAAGGGTTCGGTGACGGTCCTGATTGAAGATGACTCCGGCCGGGAGATTATCGTCGCCTACCTGAATGAAGGTGACTTTTTCGGGGAAATGGCCATGTTCGGTGAGGGTACGCGAACTGCCTGGGTGAAGGCCAAAACCGAGTGTGAAGTCGCAGAGCTGGCTTATGCCAAGTTTGTCGACATCAGTCAGCGGGACAGCGGCATGCTCTACGAGCTCGCCACCCAGCTTGCCGACCGGCTGGGTAAAACCACGCAGAAGGTCGGTGACCTGGCATTTCTCGATGTGACCGGTCGCGTCGCCCGCACGCTGCTGGACCTCTGTGAACAACCCGACGCCATGACCCACCCCAACGGCATGCAGATCAAAATCACCCGCCAGGAAATCGGTCGCATCGTTGGCTGCTCCCGTGAAATGGTGGGACGGGTATTGAAAACGCTCGAAGACCAGGGGCTGGTCTCGGTCAAGGGCAAGACCATGGTGGTATTTGGCACGCGGTAAACCTGGCTGTGTTCAGGCCGCGAGCGCAGGGGCTCAGAAAAACAATCGCTGCAGTGCTTCTCCCGGGTCGGCTTCCCGCATAAATGCCTCACCGACGAGGAACCCATAGACATTGTGCGCCAGCATCAACTCAACATCGGCGCGCGAGCTGATGCCGCTCTCCGTGATAACGAGCACATCGTCAGGTATTTCACCCAGCAAACCAAGCGTGGTCTGCAGATCGACCGAGAACGTTTTGAGGTTGCGGTTATTGATTCCGATAATCTCCGGCTGCAGTGAAATGGCCTGTTCAAGCTCCGCTGCATCATGCACCTCAACCAGCACATCCAGCCCGATGGAACCGGCAAGCTCGTAAAGCGATTTCAGGTCCGGCATCGACAGGCACGAGACAATCAGCAGGATGCAGTCCGCACCCAGCGCCCTGGCCTCAAAGACCTGGTACGGGGTCACGGTGAAATCCTTGCGGATCACCGGCAATGCCACACGGCTGCGGGCAGCCTGTAGGTATTCATCCGCCCCCTGGAAGAAGGACACATCAGTCAGTACTGAGAGACAAGTGGCACCAGCGTGCTCGTAGCTGGCGGCAATCGCTGGCGGATCGAAATCTTCCCGAATGACGCCTTTTGAAGGCGAAGCTTTCTTAATTTCAGCGATGATAGCAGGCTGACGGGCAGCTGCCTTGGCCTGCAATGCGGCAACAAAGCCACGCGCGGCATCGGCATCACCGATGCGCTCAACAAGCTGCGCCTCTGGTGTGACAGCACTTCGCGCCGCGACCTCTTCACGCTTTTTCGCAACGATAGTATCGAGGATCGTCTTATCCGTCGTCATGGCTGATCTGCTGCGTAAAGTTCACAAACTCTTTCATCTTCTCTGTCGCGAGCCCACCACCAACCGCGTCCCGCGCCATTTCAATACCGTCAGCAAGGCTGAGCGCCTGGCCGGCAACATAAATGGCAGCGCCTGCATTCAGGCAGACCATGTCACTGGCACCGGTATCACTGCCATCAAGTGCGGCCTTGACCAGGACCAGGCTTTCGCCGCTGTCATTGATTTTGAGGGCATCAAGGCTGCCGCGCGCTAATCCGAACTGTTCCGGTACAATTTCATATTCTTGGACAGCGCCGTCTTTCAGTTCCGCCACGCGTGTTGCCGCAGCAATGCTGATCTCATCCAGGCCATCGGCAGAATGAACGACCATCACATGTTCACTGCCAAGCTGCTGCAGGACTTCGGCAACCGGGCGAACCAGCGCTGCGTCATACACACCCAGCACCTGGCGCCGGGCCCTGGCGGGATTGGTCAATGGTCCGAGCATATTGAAGATCGTCCTCACCACCATCTCACGACGCGGTCCAATCGCATGTTTCATCGCAGAGTGGTGATTCAGGGCGAACAGGAAACCGACGCCCACGGTATCAATACAGCACGCGACCTGTTCAGGCGACAGCATGATTTCAGCCCCCATGGCTTCGAGCACGTCGGCACTGCCGCTCTTGCCCGAGGCCGCCCTGTTGCCATGCTTCGCCACACGGGCACCGGCTGCTGCTGTGACAAAGGCACTGGCCGTCGACACATTAAATTTGCCCGAACCGCTGCCACCGGTACCGCAGGTGTCGACCAGCAGGTCCTGACTGACATCGACCGGTGTCGCGAGTTCACGCATGACCTCGGCCGCACCGACAATCTCATCCACTGTCTCACCCTTGATGCGCAGGCCAACCAGGAAACCACCAATCTGGGCCTGGGTCGCCTCACCGGTCATGATCGTATTCATCACGGCGTACATTTCGTCCCGGGAAAGGTCATTGCCTTCAATGACTCTTGCAATGGCTGCAGGCATATCCACCGGCTTATCTCCTGTTCTGGATCAAGAAGTTATTGAGCAGGTCATGGCCATGCTCGGTAAGAATCGACTCGGGATGAAACTGAACACCCTCTATTGCATAGTCGCGATGCCGGAGCCCCATGATCTCGTCGATCTCGCCATTTTCAAGCGCTGTCCAGGCGGTAATTTCCAGGCAGTCCGGCAGGGATGCCCGGTCGACAACCAGGGAGTGGTAGCGCGTCGCGGTAAAGGGTGCCGCCAGCCCCTGAAAAACACCCTTACCGTCATGGTGAATCGCAGAGGTCTTGCCATGCATGACGTTTCGCGCTTTGACAACGCTGCCGCCAAACACCTGGCCGATACTCTGGTGCCCAAGGCAGATACCCAGGAGCGGAATGCGACCCTTGAACGCCTCTATCACAGGCATGGAGACGCCAGCCTCATTCGGCGTACAGGGTCCTGGTGATATCACGATCAGCTCCGGTGCCAGGGCCTCAATCTCACCGACGGATATTTCATCGTTGCGATGGACGACAACCTCTTCGCCCAGCTCAGCCAGGTACTGCACCACGTTGAACGTGAAGGAATCATAGTTATCAATCATCAGCAGCATGTCAGTCTCCCTGCCCGACCGTCGGCCGGCTCGCTGCATGGTCATAGATGCGCTGATTCTCGGCAGCAACCCCGAACAGGTCGAGACCGGCTTCGGCCATGGCCGCGGCCTGCACGATTGACCGGGCCTTGTTCATGGTCTCCTTCCACTCCAGCGCCGGCACGGAATCTGCGACAACGCCAGCACCAGCCTGAATGTAAAGCCTGCCGTCCTTGATAATGGCAGTCCTGATCGCAATCGCCGTATCCATGTTGCCATTCCAGGAGAGGTAACCCACCGCACCACCAAAGATGCCGCGCTTCTCCGGTTCGAGTTCATCAATAATTTCCATGGCTCGAACCTTCGGCGCGCCGCTCAATGTACCCACCGGCAGCGTCGCTCGCAGCAGGTCAATCGCCCCGATCTCAGGCCGGATTCTGCCGCGGACGTTTGAAGCAATGTGCATGACATGGGCGTAACGCTCCACCACCATCATCTCACTGACTTCGACCGTGCCGGTCTCGCAAACCCGGCCGATATCATTTCGACCCAGGTCGATCAGCATCAGATGCTCAGCAATCTCTTTCGGGTCCGCCAGCAGCTCGGCCTCAAGGGCCAGGTCCTCGGCCTCATCTGTGCCGCGACGACGGGTGCCGGCCAGCGGCCGAACGGTGACCTCACCATGATCCATTCTCGCGAGGATCTCCGGCGAGGAACTGACAATCTGGAAGTCCGCCAGGTCAAGGAAATACATATAGGGTGAAGGGTTAAGCGACCGCAGGGCCCGATAGAGGTTGATCGGATCAGCTTCGAACGCCACCGACATCCGCTGGGCAAGCACCACCTGCATCACGTCGCCCTCAATGATGTAGTCCTTGATTCTGTCGACATCGGCCATGAAGGCTTCTTTGCCATAGCTCGACACAAAGTCGGCCTCATGCAGCGCAGGACCAACCTGCGGCTGATGCAGCTGGCTCGGCACGTTGTGCTGCAGCTGCGCGACGATTTCATCAAGTCGCGCCTGGGCACTGTCAAAACTGCCGGGTTCAGCCGGATTGCCATGGGTAATGGCATGGATCCGCCCCAGCACATTGTCGAAGATAATCACGTCGTTCGACACCATCAGCAGGATATCCGGGGTGCCCAGTGTGTCCGGCGGCGTGGTAGCCAGAATCCGTTTCTCAACGTACCTGACCGTGTCATAACTGAAATACCCGACCAGCCCGCCCGTATAGACCGGCATATGCTCAAGCTCAGGGTAGGAGAACTTTGCCTGCAGTTCCTCGATGTAGGCCAGGGGGTCATCGCACTCGAATTCGTCGGTAACAACACCCTGCTCTTCAATCGTCACACGGTTACCGTGGATCTTAATCACGTAACTTGAAGGCAGGCCGACCACGGAATAACGCGCCCATTTCTCACCACCCTGGGCAGCAGATTCAAGCAGGTAACTGTAAGGGCCTCTCGCAACTTTGACATAGCAGGAGAGCGGTGTATCGAGATCAGCAAACAGCTGCCGCACCACGGGGACGTGATTGTAGCCTTGCTGGCCGAGTTCTACATATTGTTCAGGCGTCATTTCGTTCTACCAGGAAATTCGTTCAAGTCATTTCGTTCAGTTCATGGAGCAGGATTCGCGCGCAGGGGAGCAGGCGATACGAAAACTGGAATCAGCTTCGCCAGGAATGGAACCGGTAACTTGACCTGATAGTTGTGGACATGATGTCTCTTTCTTGGGCTCTGGTAGCCTTCTGAGCGCTGGCAGCTTAAATCAACTGCGTCGGCGTTTACAAGTCGCCACCGCGGGCTGCATCAATTTCGCTTCTCATCTTCGCGATGGTTGCCGCATAACTCTCACTGTTAAATATCGCAGAACCCGCCACAAACGTGTCTGCGCCAGCGGCTGCGATCTCGCCGATGTTGTCTGTCTTGACGCCGCCGTCGATCTCGAGGCGGATATCAAACCCTGAGGCATCGATACGCTGCCTCGCTTCGCGCAGCTTGTCGAGCGCACTCGGAATGAAGGACTGGCCGCCAAAACCCGGATTGACCGACATGATCAGGATCATGTCCAGCTTGTCCATGACATGATCCAGATAGTGCAGCGGTGTCGCCGGGTTAAACACAAGTCCTGCCTTGCAGTTACTGGCTCGAACCAGCGCAAGAGACCGGTCAATGTGTTCGCTCGCCTCGGGGTGGAACGTGATGTAAGTCGCACCGGCGTCAGCAAAATCCTGGATCAGCCCGTCCACCGGCTTTACCATCAGGTGCACATCAATTGGCGCACCAATGCCGTAAGCCCTGAGGTCAGCGCAGATCTTCGGGCCAAACGTCAGAACAGGCACGTAGTGGTTGTCCATGACATCGAAATGAATGATGTCGGCGCCGGCTTCCAGCACGTTCGAGACTTCTTCCCCAAGACGCGCGAAATCAGCCGAGAGAATAGAGGGTGCTATACAGGGGACCACAGACTGCTCCTTCAAAACTGCCGGCATTCTACTGTTTCAGCCCCGAGTAAGCGAACCTGCCTGTGCCTATTCAATGTAAGCCTGCACCGCTTCGAGACGCTCCAGCGTGCCAACGTCGCACCAGTAGCCGTCGTGCCTCAGACCTCGCATTCGTCCGGCAGCGATCGCCGCATCGAACACCTTGCGCAGGGCAAACGGGCCGTCCGGCTCGCCGCTGACCAGGTCTGGTGACAGCACGGCCGTACCGGTATAGGTCAGGCAGTCACCTTCTGCCAGGAGAACGCCTGCTGCATCAATCGCAAAATCACCGTCCGGATGGTGAGCAGGATTCTGCGTCATCAGCAGGCAGCCGAGGCAGCCTGCGGGCAAGGCCCGGGGCAGTTTGCCAAAATCAAATTCAATATAGGTATCAGCACTGACAACGACGAACGGGTCTTCTCCCAGCAAGGGCAGCGCTTTTCTGATACCCCCGCCGGTTTCAAGCAGTTCCGGCTCAATGGAGTACTCGATCTGCACGCCGTGCGCCCGCCCGTCGCCAAGCAGTGCCTGGATCTGGTGGCCGAGGTGGTGCAGGTTGATGACAATATCCGTGATGCCGGCTCGAACCAGGTTTTCAATCTGGTATTCAATGAGGCTGCGAGCGCCGACCTGCAGCAGCGGTTTGGGTGTTGCCTCGGTCAGAGGCCGGAGTCGCTTGCCCAATCCGGCAGCCAGCAGCATGGCTTTCATCGCCGGTACTCTGGTTTTTCGAGTTGAGGCAGCACAACGTCGTGCAGCCAGCTGCCGAAGGTTTCCAGCCGAGGATAGAACCCGGCGACTTCTACCAGGTAGGCAATCACGAGCGGTATGTCAGCGAGGTAACCCGGCTTGCCGTCCCGCAGATGCAGGCGGCTGAAGATTCCCGCACATTTCAGATGCCGCTGAGCTCCCATCAGGTCGAACCACTCAAGCAGCGGTGCATCCTCGTTTATCCGCCCGGCGTCCAGGAGCAGGCGCTGGAAGCGGACAACCGCGGTAACGACATCTGCCCGTGGAAAACGGTAGTAGCAATCCTTGTAAAGCGACACCAGGTCATAGGTAACAGGGCCCACGACGGCATCCTGAAAATCGAGTATGCCGGGTCCGTTTTCAGCCATCACCATCAGGTTCCGGCAGTGGTAATCACGGTGGACAAAGCCCTGCGGCTGGGCCAGCGCACTGTCAATCAGGTAGCCGTATACTGACTGCAGCATCTGCGTCTCGGCCGCGCTGACAGCAAGCCCGAGCTGACGCGGCAGGAACCACTCATGGAAAAGGTCCATCTCCTGCTGGAGTTTCTCTCGGCCGTAGACCGGGATATCACAGCTCACCCGCTGCATCGTCACGAGCGCCGCAACCGCATCCTGATAAAGCGCCGGAACAGACGAGGGCTTCGCTGTTATCTCATCCAGGTAGAGCCTGTCACCGAGATCGCTGATTTTCATGTAGCCTAGCGTCACATCGGCAGCATGTACGATCGGGCAGTTCAGGCCGGCATCAGCAAGCGCGGCCGAGATCCTGATAAAGCTTTCGTTATCCTCATGCTCTGGCGGCGCATCAACATAGACATAGGGAAGATCACTGCCGGCAAAACGGAAATAGCGCCTGAAACTGGCGTCATCGGATACAGGTTTCAGCATCGCACCGGGAGGTATGTCGGGATCAGTCATCCTCGCCCAACGGGCAAGCCCATCGGCTCTGGCATCGCTCATGTTGCTACTCGGATTAAAACTGACTGACCTGCGTGAATACATTATTATCCCCAATGCCGAGGTCAGGACAATAAGCGGTATGAAGTCAATCAGTGCGTTCAGGCATGTCAGCGGGTCTGGCCTGGCGACCTGGATCCTGACGCTGTCAGTCCCCTTTTTAGCGCCTATCACGGACGCCATCGCCGGTGATGCAGCGAGCACTGACTGGCAGCCGGGCGCGACTGGCCAGTGTCGCGGCAGTTACATTGAACCCAAGCGTTCCGCTGGTGACCTGGCAGACGATCGCGTCAGGGCCAGTGCCGAGAGCGCACTCCATGTCCGCGATCATTCAACCACGCTTAACGGTGATGTCCGGATCAGCCAGCGCAACCAGACGTTGACCGCCGACTTTGCCAGCATCGATGCCGTGACTGAGACCTATACCGCCGAGGGCGACGTAGCGCTGCGGCAACCCGGCCTGCTCATCACCGGTGAAACCATCAAGGGCAATCTCTTCAGTGGTACCGCTTTTGTCGACAGCGCCAGCTTCCTGCTGCATGCGAACCGCGTTCGCGGCAGCGCCGCCAGTATCAGCCGGGATGATACCGAGACCCTGACTATCGCCGGCGGCAGCTTTACGACCTGTGAGCCCGATTCAGACACCTGGGCCATCAGCGGTGAAGAGATCCGGCTCTTTACCCGTGACGGCTATGGGACTGCCAGAGACGTGACCCTCAGAATCAAAGATCTGCCAGTCGCCTATGTCCCCTACCTGCGGTTTCCTATTGACGACAGCAGGCAGTCGGGATTCCTTGTACCCAGCGCGGGTCACGACAATGACGGTGGCACTGACATCGCCGTGCCCTACTACTTCAACCTGCGACCCAATCTCGATGCCACCTATACCCTGCGCAGCATCTGGAAGCGCGGTGTCATGCACGAGGCAGAACTGCGGTACCTGAATGCCAGCAGCACCAACACCATCGCCGCGACATTCCTGCCATCCGACGATATTTATGATGGCCGGGATGTCATCACGGCGACAAATCCCGATGAGGAAGACCGCTGGCTGACACATATCAACCACCGCGGTCAATACGGACTCTGGTCATC
>Ga0075475_10001875_pt1 | contig 10567 bp, 6 predicted proteins | sample DEB08_DNA_10_FD_76342 | JGI IMG/M metagenome (GOLD analysis project Ga0075475, IMG submission 76342) | Aqueous microbial communities from the Delaware River and Bay under freshwater to marine salinity gradient to study organic matter... | ecosystem: Environmental > Aquatic > Marine > Coastal ... | reverse complement strand
TGATCACGCCCTGCCGAGACGCAGGCGACTGACAGTGATGTTTTCCGACATTGAGGGATTCACTCGCCTGATGGACACGGCGGATGAATCGGCTGTGGCTGCGTGGCTGAACCGGTATTTTTCGGTTATGGCCGGTATTGCCAGTGTCCATGGCGGTGTCGTTGACAAGTTTCTTGGAGATGGCCTGATGGTGGTTTTCGGCAGCGTCGAATCACGCGGTGCAGCCGCTGATGCGCACGCCTGTCTTTCGATGGCATTGGAAATGCTCGATCGACAGCAGCAGGCCGACCTCCGGCGCTGCCAGGGTCAGAGGGTGCGCCTGCGAATTGGCATCCACACCGGTTACTGCCTGATGGGCTGTTTTGGATCCGAGGATCGGAGGGACTATACGGTGCTTGGCAGTGCCGTGAACCTCGCGAGTCGCATCGAAGGCTGCGCCGGCAGCAATGAAATCCTGATCAGCGAGGAGACCCGAGCCCTGCTGGATCAGTGGGTGTCAACGAGCGCCATGGGCGAAATCTGTTTGAAGGGTATTGCGCGGCCGGTTTCTTTGTATCGGGTTGACGGGCTGGCACCTATGGGTACCTCGCCATCACAGTCGGTGCGGCTCTTGACATAATCTGGCCCCCAGGCAATCGCAAGTCTGTATAATGCGCGCTCCGAGAAGGTAGGACTGTAATGAGCGAAGCGCTGCAAAATTCGACATTTCTGAAAGCATGTCGGGGCGAACCGACTGACTATACACCGGTCTGGCTGAACCGCCAGGCAGGGCGATACATGAAGGAGTATCACGAGGTGAAGGCGGACACGCCGAGTCTCGATTTCTTCAAAACGCCGCACCTCGCGGCGCAGGTTACCTGCGATGCCCAGCGTATCCTCGGTGTGGATGCAGCGATCCTGTTTGCTGACCTGCTGCCGATTCTCGAACCGATGGGACTGAAGCTGGACTACCTGCCCGGTATTGGCCCCAACATAGAAAATCCCGTCCGCACCCACGCCGATATCGATAACCTGCGGGTTGAGCCGTCGGTCGAGACCATGCCCTACATTGGCGAGGCTATACACCTGATCCGCCAGGAGCTGCCGGCCGATATTCCGTTGATTGGATTTGGTGGTGCACCCTTTACGCTCGCGTCCTATGCCATCGAAGGCAAGGGATCGCGCAACTATATTCACGTGAAACAGCTGATGCTGAGTGATCCTGGTGCCTTCAACATCATCATGGAAAAGATGACCCGTTGTGCAATTGATTACCTGAACTACCAGATCGAGCAGGGCGTTCAGGCCATCCAGATTTTTGACAGCTGGGTTGGCTGCCTGTCGGTGGCGGACTATCGCACTTATGTATTCCCGCACAGCCGGCGGCTGATCTCAGAAATCAGCGGCCGGGTACCGATCATCCATTTTGGCACGGGCAATCCTGCACTGCTGCCGGCGATGGCCGAGGCCGGCGGTGATGTTATGGCGCTGGACTGGCGTGCACCGCTGGCAGAGAGCTGGGACCTGATGGGCTGCACCGCCGTGCAGGGCAATATGGATCCGGTGGCACTCTTTGCTGAAAGAGACGCAGTGCTGGCGACGGCCGGTGCCATTCTCGCCGAGGTGGACCAACGCGCCGGACACATATTCAACCTGGGTCACGGCATCCTGCCGGAGACACCGGTTGACAACGTCAAGGCGCTGGTGGACTTCGTACACAATTATTGATGCCCGCGGGCAGGGAAATCAAACGGGACGAATCAATACCCGCGAGTTTCGCTGGTAGTTATAGAACGCCTGCTTCTGCGCGGGCAGGTTTGTGAGTTCACACTCGCTGAACCCTCTTTCCCTGAACCAGTCAGCGCTCTGGGTGGTCAGTACGAACAGCTGCTCCATGCCTGCTGTCGTGGCGGCCTGCTGCACTGCCTCCAGCAGGCGGTCACCGCGGTCACCCTTGCGATAGTCCGGGTGAGTCACGACGCAGGCCAGTTCCCCCATATTGTCGAAAGGGTAGAGTGCGGCGCAGCTGATCAGCAGCCCGTCCCGCTCGATCACGAAGAAACGATCGATCTCTGATTCGAGCAGCTCCCGCGAGCGTTTCACCAGCACCCCTTCAGCTTCGAGGGGTTCAATCAGGCGCAGGATGCCCGGTACGTCGTCAATGCTCGCTGCCCGAACCTGTTCGTAACTGTGGCCGATCACCTGGGTGCCACAACCATCACGGGTGAACAGCTCTTCCAGCAGTGCACCATCGGTCTCAAAGCTGACGATGTGACAGCGATCGACACCGCTGCGACAGGCACGATGACACAGCGTCAGCAGCCTGTCGGCTTCAGCGTTGTCGGCAAGCAGTCTACTCGCGTCCCGGCTGAGGTCGATCTCATTAATGACATCGCCATCCCGGTTACGCAGTCCCTCATCTGCCGACATGAAGATCAGCTTGTCAGCGTCAAGTGACTGCGCGATGTGACTCGCGACATGGGTGGTTTCGAGGTAAAAAACTTCGCCGGATGGCGAGTACCCCAGCGGCGGAATCATGACAATGGCACGGCCATCAAGCTGGTGCTTCAAGCCGTCCGCGTCGACGCGCCTTACTTCACCTGTCTGCAGATGATCGACACCATCGATGATGCCGAGGGGTTTTGCCTTAAGGAAATTACCTGTTGCGACGGATATTTTCCTTTTCACGGGTGAGTCCGGACGGCTTGCCGAGAACTGACTCGTCAATTCAAAAGTCACTTTGCCAAGCTGTCTCGCGGCCTGTTCCATCACGTCAGCGGGTGTGATGCGTCGCGAACCGTTTGCAGGCCATTCACCTGCCTGTCTCGCGATGCCGTTTTCATCACCGTAGACCACGACCAGGCGGACACCGAGAGAGTTAAGCAGCGCCAGATCAGAGATGATGTTGCTGAGATTGTTGGAATCGAGCGCACCCTCGCACAGGCAGACAACAAACGTCCTGCCGCGATGGGCGTCGATATAGGGAGATGAATCCCTGAACCACTTGATATGTTCTGCGTTGAAGGCCATTACGCTGGTCTGGCTCGAAAAAAGGCCGCGGATTATAACAGTTCGGCTGCAGCGGCAAAGAGCGGTAATAACCAGGTCGTGGGGTCCCGCGGGCCATCCGGCACAGGTCAAATAGGTATTAAAACAGTGTAAAGTTAGGTTTGATGCAGCCAGGTCGTGAAGCCCTTGAGTATCCAGGAAGCAAACAGCAAGAAGCCCGATATTTCCCTCAACCTCAGGACGGTCGCGGATGACCTCGCGGCGGACGGGCGTTTGTCGGCGCGTGATGCCGAACAGTTGACGCTGAAAACCCGCCGCAAGGAACAGCTGAACTGGAATCCGATTGAGCTGATTGCGGAAGAGATGTACGAAGATCAGGCCAACCCTGGCAAGTACCTGGATCTTGAAACGCTTACCATCTGGCTCGCTGGAAAAGCGCAGCAGCAGTACGTGCGGATCGACCCGCTGAAAATTGATGCCGTGCTGGTGACCCGGGTCATGTCCCATGAGTTCGCCCAGCGGCACCAGATTCTCGCGCTCGAGGTCAAGGACGATGAGGTGGTTGTGGTCAGTGCCCAGCCCTATGTCCATGCCTGGGAAACCACGATAGAACAGTCCCAGCCGGGCAAGGTGCTGACCCGTGTGATTGCCAACCCGGCTGATATCCGTCGTTACACGACCGAGTTCTATACGATGGCACGCTCGGTCAACAAGGCAACGGCGGCCGGTCTTTCCACCAGCTCACTGACAAATCTCGAGCAGATGCTCGAGCTCGGCCAGATCGACCAGATGGAGGCGAACGATGCCCATATCGTTAACATTGTCGACTGGCTGCTGAACTATGCCTTTACCCAGCGGGCTAGTGACATCCATCTCGAACCGCGCCGCGAGAAAGGCAGAGTTCGTTTCCGGATCGACGGCGTGCTGCACCTGGTTTACGAATTGCCCTCGCCTGTGATGACCGCGGTGATCAGCCGGCTCAAGACCCTGGGCAGAATGGACGTGGCTGAAAAGCGTCGGCCGCAGGATGGTCGTCTCAAGACCAAAACCGTTGAAGCGCATGAGGTCGAGCTGCGCCTGTCGACGCTGCCGACTGCCCACGGCGAGAAAATGGTCATGCGGATCTTTGACCCGGATATTCTCCTTAAGTCATTCGAGCAGCTTGGCCTGGCGGACGACGACTACGCCCGCTGGGAATCGCTGGTTGATAACCCTAACGGCATTGTGCTGGTAACGGGTCCGACCGGTTCGGGCAAAACCACAACGCTTTATACCAGCCTTAAGCACCTGGCGACGGAAGACGTTAACGTCTGCACGATTGAGGACCCGATTGAGATGGTTGAACCGAGCTTCAACCAGATGCAGGTTCAGCAGAATATCAACCTGAACTTTGCCGACGGCGTTCGAGCACTGCTGCGACAGGATCCTGACATCATCATGGTGGGTGAGATCAGGGATCTCGAAACGGCCGAGATGGCGATTCAGGCTGCCCTGACCGGTCACCTGGTGATTTCTACGCTGCATACCAATGATGCACCGTCTGCGATTACCCGCCTGCTTGAACTGGGTGTGGCGCCTTACCTGATCAAAGCAACGGTGCTTGGCATCATGGCGCAGCGTCTGGTCAGAACGCTCTGCAATAACTGTAAGCACCAGGGTGACCCTGATCCCGATGGCTGGAAGGTGGTCACCTCGCCCTGGAAAATGAAGATGCCACTGCATATGTATCACCCGGTGGGCTGCCTCGACTGCAGGGATACCGGATACATGGGCCGCCAGGGAATCTACGAACTGCTGCCGATGACCGATACGATTAAGGAGCTGCTGGATGATCAGGCTGAAATCGGCAAGCTCCGACTCGCCGGCATGAAAGAAGGGATGAAAACCCTGCGGCTCAGCGGTGCGCTGAAAGTCGCCAACGGTGAAACCACGATCGCTGAAGTGCTGCGGGTCGCGCCTTTCTCAGGCACGCAATAAATCCCGGAGGCGTTGGGGACAGTGCTCGAGAGTCTGCCTGATTCACCGCTGAAACAGGCGCTTGAGCGTGTCGCTGCACTCAGTCCATTTTTCTCTGATCTCGTTGCCAGGAACGAATTGCTGGCCGCCGCCGCATTGAAAGACATTGATGTCGACCTTGATGCAGCGGCGCTGGTGCAGCGTTACCACGCGTTCATCGACGCAGATCCTGCTCAACCCTTGGCTGCCCGACTGCGCCAGCTGCGTCAGCGTGAGATGATCAGGATTATCTTTCGTGACCTGTCGCGCCGCGCCAACCTGTTTGCGACAACCTTCGAGCTGAGCCAGCTGGCAGATTTCTGTATCGAGACGGCGCTCGCAGACTGTTATGGGGCGGCCTGCGAAAAGTATGGGACACCTGTCGTCGATGGCATACCGGAAAAGTTAATTGTTCTCGGCATGGGAAAGCTGGGTGCCTATGAGCTGAATCTTTCCAGTGATATTGACCTGATATTTCTCTACAGCAACCAGGGACAGATCCTGCGTGATGACGGCAGTCAGCTCAGCTTCCAGGAGTTCTTTCTGCGGCTGGCCCGCCAGGTGATTGCCTGCCTCGACAATACCGGCAGTATCGACCGGGTGTTCCGGGTCGACATGCGGCTCAGACCCTATGGAGACAGTGGGCCGCTGGTGCTGCATCGCGCGGCCATGGAAAAGTATTATCTTGAGCAGGGCAGAGACTGGGAGCGTTACGCCTTCATTAAGGCCAGGGTTGTTGCCGGCGACCTTAAGGGTGGTCGTGCCTTCCTCGACTGGATGAAACCGTTCGTGTTTCGCCGTCACCTCGATTTCGGCTCGATTCAGTCATTGCGGGAAATGAAGGCGCTGATCCGGAAACAGGTCGAGCTGAAGGAGATGGGCAACGATCTCAAACTGGGGCCTGGGGGTATTCGAGAAATCGAGTTTATCGCCCAGGCACACCAGCTCATCTGGGGTGGCCGCTACCTGGAACTGCAGCAGGCTGGCCTGAAACCCGTGCTGGAAGCACTGGTCACACTGGAGCTGCTGCCGGCGGCGGATCAGCAATTGCTCTCATCTGCCTATGTTTTCCTGCGGAACTCGGAGCATGCCATCCAGGCTGAGCATGATCGCCAGACCCATGCGTTGCCGGAGAATGAGATTTCGCGGGCGCGTCTCGCCGCGGCGCTGGGTTTTGAAACCTACGACGCCTATCTGAAGCAGCTAGATCATTATCGCCAGGGGGTCTCAGCCTGTTTCGACCAGCTGATTGCCGAGCGGGCAGAAGAAACCAGCCGGGATGTCGATCCCGCCTATGTCGAAGCGTGGCAGGCAGGCAATGACCGGGTCGTCAGTGAGCTGCGCGAGGATATCGTTCGAATGAACCTCACGGATGAGGTCAGAACGGTGCTCGACCGGCTGATGCCCTGCCTGATGCAGCACTGTGCGGTGACGGATGAACCGCTACAGACGCTGCATCGCATGCTGGCTGTCGTCCGGGCAGTGCTGCGCCGATCCACTTACCTGGTTTTTCTTGATGAGAATCCTGATGCCCTGCAGAGAGCGGTCACGCTTGTCGATATCAGCACCTGGATCGCGGACCAGCTCGCCGCCTATCCCATCGGGCTCTACGGTCTGACAGACCGGTCGATGCGCGCGGTTTCCGTGACGCGCAGGGAACTCGAAGGTGAACTGCGGGAGCACTTGCGCACCGTTGAGATTGATGACCTCGAGACCCGGATGGATACGCTGCGCCAGTTCAAACTGTCAGCGATGTTGAAGATTGCGGCCATGGAGCTGCTCGACCAGCTCTCGATCATGGAAGCTTCTGATGGCCTGACTGCGCTGGCGGAGGTACTGCTGGAGGCGAGCTGTGACATGGCCTGGCATCATCTTGAAGCAAAACACGGGCTTCCCTGTGATGTCGATGGCCAGCCGCTCAACCTGAGAATGGCCATTGTCGCCTATGGCAAAGCAGGTGGGCTTGAGCTCGCCTATGGCAGTGACCTGGACCTGGTATTCCTTGGTCCTGATGACATCAGGGGCTCGACCGACGGCAGTGCACCCGTCAACAACAATGTCTTTTTTGTTCGCCTTGGCCAACGGGTGATTCACATACTCACGTCGTTCACGCGCTTCGGCGTTCTGTATGAAGCGGATCTGCGGCTTCGACCCCAGGGTAACAAGGGACCGCTGGTAGCGACATTGAATGCCTTTGCCAGGTACCAGGCCGGCGAGGCCTGGACCTGGGAGCACCAGGCGTTGGTGCGGGCACGTTTTGTTGCGGGCGATGTGATCCTTGGTCAACGGTTTGAAGCAATCCGGGCCAGCGTGCTGCAGACAGCCCGGGACCGCAGCCAGCTTCTGCAGGAGGTGCTTGAGATGCGGCAGAGAATGCGCGAGCACCTCTCATCTGAAACGGCCGTAGGCGCAGAGGACAGGCGCAATATTCTTGGTCGCTTCGATCTTAAACACGATACCGGGGCTATTGTTGACATAGAATTTATGGTCCAATACGCGGTCCTCGGCTGGGCCTCTCAGTACCCGGTACTGAGTCGCTGGACGGATGTCATGCGGCTGCTTGATGAATTGTCTCAAACCGGCATTTACAGCGAGGAAGACACAGATGCGCTGCAGCGAGCCTACCTCGCGTTTCGGGCGGCTGTTCATCATGAATGGCTGGGACTGCCGACAAACTACGAGCGACTGCAGAACTACAGAGAGCAGGTAGAGCGCATCTGGAACAACACAATGCTGATAACAGACGGATAGAAAGATGGCGGAATCCCTGGCAGACAGAGACGGTGTAATCTGGTTCGACGGCGAACTGGTACCCTGGCGTGAAGCGCAGGTGCATGTGCTGACGCATACCCTGCACTATGGTCTCGGCGTCTTTGAGGGTGTGCGTGCCTACGCGACAGAACAGGGCCCCGCGATCTTCCGTCTGAATGAACACACGGATCGTCTGTTCCGTTCGGCGCATATCCTCGGTATGCAGATTCCCTGGTCGAAAGACCAAATCAATGAAGCGCAGGTAACCGTCGTACGCGAAAACGGGCTAAAGGAAGCTTACCTGCGGCCGATGTGTTTTTACGGTTCTGAAGCCATGGGCCTGCGCGCCGAAGGGCTCAGCATGCACTGCATTATTGCCGCGTGGGAGTGGCCGAACTACATGACACCGGAGGCGCGGGTGCAGGGCATCAAGGTCCGCACGTCCTCCTACACGCGCCATCACGTCAATATCACAATGTGCAAGGCCAAGGCCAACGGTAACTACATCAACTCGATGCTGGCTTTGAGAGAAGCGCTCGACAGCGGCTGCGAAGAAGCACTGCTGCTCGATAACGAAGGCTATGTGGCCGAAGGCAGCGGCGAAAATATCTTCCTGGTTGAAAAAGGTCGCCTGATCACACCCGAGCTGACCAGTTGCCTTGAAGGCATCACCCGGGCCACAGTGTTTGATCTTGCCGCTGAACTCGGCCTCGATGTCGTTGAGCGACGCATTACCCGTGACGAAGTGTATATTGCAGACGAGGCTTTCTTCACTGGTACAGCGGCCGAAGTTCTGCCTATCCGCGAACTCGATGGCAGAATCATCGGCGCTGGCGGCCGGGGACCGATCACCGAGAAACTCCAGACCATGTACTTTGACCAGGTCATGGGACGTCGTGCTGAGAATCCCGAGTGGTCCACCATCATCAAGTAAACGGTAAAGGCTGATTCTCCATGTCTCGAGAATCCCGCCGCGTCCTCGTCGTCGGACCCGCGTGGGTCGGTGATATGGTGATGTCGCAGGTGATCTACAGCGCACTGCGACAGGCTGACCCTGATGTCCATATTGATGTGCTGGCACCACGGGCAACGCTCAGTCTTGTCTCCCGCATGGCCGAGGTGAACCGCGGTATTCTCATCAACCAGGGGCACGGCCAGCTGGGGCTTGGGTATCGTCATGCCCTTGGCCGGAAACTCGCCGAAGAGCAGTATGACCAGGCGATCATCACGCCCAACTCCCTGAAATCAGCCCTGGTACCATTCTTCGCCGGGATTCCAAAACGGACGGGTTTCCTTGGTGAATATCGCTACTTCCTGTTGAATGACATCAAGTTCCTCAACAAGAAACAGCTGCCGCTCATGACCGATCGATTTATGGCGCTGGTTGATCGATCCGGCGCTGAGCTGATACAGCCACGTCTCATGACGGATGCTGATACGCAGACGCAGGTTTGTGAGAAGCTCGGCCTGGACCCGCAGGCAGAGATAGTCGGGTTTTGTCCGGGCGCGGAGTTTGGTGATGCCAAGAAGTGGCCGGAGGCCCACTTTGCTGCCCTGGGGCGGGACCTCGTGGCTGACGGCCGGCAGATCTGGATATTTGGATCACCGGCTGACCAGCAAACTGGTGATGAAATCAAAGCGGCCATTGGCGAAGGCTGCTACAACCTGGCAGGGCAGACGACGCTGCCGGAGGCAATTGACCTGCTTTCACTTTGCAATCATATCGTCAGTAATGATTCGGGGTTAATGCACATCGCGGCAGCCTTGGATGTGCCCGTGACGGCCCTCTATGGATCGACATCACCGGGCTTTACACCGCCGCTTTCCGATAAGGCCAACATTGTCAGTCTCAATCTTGATTGCAGTCCCTGCTTCAAAAGAGTCTGTCCCCTTGGCCATAAGGATTGCCTGAACAGGCTCTCGCCGGATCGGGTCAGAGAACACCTGTGAAAGTCCTGCTGGTAAAAACCTCATCGCTGGGTGATGTCATACATGCGCTGCCGGCTGTGACGGAAGCTGCACAGCATGTGCCCGACCTGGAACTGACGTGGGTAGTGGAAGAAGGGTTTGCCGAAATTCCGGCCCGGCATCCCGCTGTTAAACAGGTACTGCCGGTCGCTGTTCGACGCTGGCGTCGCAACTGGCTCGGTGCACGGCAGGAGATTGGTCGCTTTCTCGCGGAACTGCGCGCAGAAACCTATGACCTCGTGCTGGACTCCCAGGGCCTCATTAAGAGCGCCCTGATCGCTCTCGCAGCCCGGGGCCCGGCTGCCGGCTATGACCGCCACTCGGCGCGTGAAGGTATGGCGGCAGCCTTTTATCGGCAGCATTCGCCGATCGGCAGGGATCTGCATGCCGTCATGCGGCAGAAACTGCTCTTTGCCGCGAGCCTGGGATATCACTGTTCAGACGAGGTCGACTACGGTCTCGCGCAGCAGCAGACTGCGGAGCGGGCGCTGGTGTTTCTGCACGGCACAACCTGGGCCAGCAAGGAATGGCCGCTGGCCTGCTGGCAGCAACTGGCCACGCTGGCCAATGCCGGGGGATATGACATCCTGCTGCCGGCGGGAAATGACAGTGAAGCCGAGCGGGCGCAGCAGATCCTTGCAGGACGTCAGGGACGGATCCTCGAGAAACCGCCGCTGGGAGAGCTGATGGATTTGATGGCGAGATGCGCGGGTGCGATTTCGGTCGATACGGGTCTTGGTCATCTTGCAACCGCGATGAACCTTCCGGTGACTGGGATTTTCGGTGCGACTGACCCGCGTCTGACGGCCATGTTCGGCCCGAAAGTGGAGGTGGTTGTGAGCGATCACTTACCCTGTATTCCCTG
>Ga0075475_10001870_pt1 | contig 10575 bp, 9 predicted proteins | sample DEB08_DNA_10_FD_76342 | JGI IMG/M metagenome (GOLD analysis project Ga0075475, IMG submission 76342) | Aqueous microbial communities from the Delaware River and Bay under freshwater to marine salinity gradient to study organic matter... | ecosystem: Environmental > Aquatic > Marine > Coastal ... | reverse complement strand
GGTTCCGCGTCGCCCTTCGGGCTGGCGCCTGGTGCGGACACGCGGCGACGCCTCTCTTCGCGACGGAGGGCAGTTGCAGACGCCGTCCGACGCTCGCAGCGCCCCTCCGTCATCTCGCGTCATCGAACGACGATCGACGTTCGGCAGCGCCGTGATCTAGACTCGCGCGATCATGACTCGACATGACGCCCCGCGATCGTCCAAGGCTCTCTCGTCGAAAGCACTTCGAGTTCGCGCTCGATGGCGGGGTGGTCCGGAAGGCGCGAGGAACAGACGCCGGCCCGCCCTGATGCAGATGGCCGTGGCCGCGGTCGTTGGCTGGTTTGTCTCGGGGGCCGCGTCCCCCGCGGTGGCGGCGTCGGAGCGAGACCCGGACCGCTCGGACGACGCGCCTGCAGTCGTCGCCTCGTCCGTGGCGGCATCGACGACGTCGCCCGCATCGATTCCGGACCCGACGCCCGCGCCGACCTGGATGGGATCGTCGGCGCCGCTCTTCGCGGAAGCGATCGCGCTCGCCGGCCTGCCTCCGGGCGGATTCCGGTTCGATCCGGATGTCGTGGCGCTCTGGGGTGGCGATCGTTGGCGACTGCCGCTGTTCGACGCCTTCTTCAACGATCCCTGGAAGTCGAGTCCCTACGGCCGCGAGCATGCCGCCAACGCGCGGCGCAGCGCGGCGTCGGTGCACGACCTGCAACATCTCGCCCAGGCCAACACCGGCATCCGGGTGCGGGACAACTTCTACGGCTCCTTCCTGACCGAGGCGAAGCGCCGCGTCGAGGCCGATGGGCCGATGGCGCTGGCTCGTGCGATCGCTCGGCTCGGCGGAGAAGGTCCCGAGGCGCTCGCCGGTCGCGAGGCCTACCGCAGCGTCCCGCCGGCGGCGGCCTCGGCGGCGGCGCTGGTCCTGCAGGCCGTGGCCGACGCGGTGGTCTATCGCCGTCTCGCCCTCGTCGAGCCGCTCGAGCGCGAGGGAGTCCCGCTGGCGTGGGCGCACGCTCGGGCCTTCGAGGAGTGCTTCTGGCGGGCGGCCGACGACGACGATGCGAATCTCGCCGACGACGCCAAGTTCGACGAGGTGCGGCGCATGCTCGACACCGAACGGGCAATGGAGGCGATCGATCGTCATCTGCTCGCCCGCGGCGCCAACCTGATCGCCCTGGCCGTCGATGCGGCGGTCGAGACGCTTGCGGCGGACGGTCCGTTCGACGACGCCTGCGACTTCACCGCCGACACGCCGCTGGGCAGGATTCGCATCGCCGATGGCGGGGTTCAGGAGTTCGGGGCCGACGGCGCGCACCTGCTGCTGGCGATCGATCTCGGCGGCGACGACCGCTGGCATGTCGGAGGGGCCTCCGGCGATCCTCTCCGGCATCCGATCGGCATCGCGATCGACCTTGCCGGCGACGATCGATACGAGACTCCCTCGGCGCAGGCCTGGCTCGAACGACTGGAAGGGGGGCCGCAAGGCGGCGAGGACGGCTTCCGTCAGGAGGTGCCCGCGGATCATGCGCCGGCGTTCGGGGCGGGCGTGGCGGGCTACGGGGTGCTGGTCGATGTCGCGGGCGACGACGTCTATCTCGCGCCGATCGCCGGGCTCGGCTGCGGCCTGCTCGGTCATGGACTGCTGCAGGACCGCTCGGGCGACGACCGCTATCGAGGCGACGCCGGCGCGATCGCCAGCGGCACCTTCGGGACGGGGGTCCTCGCCGATCTCGGCGGCGACGACGAGTACCGCCTCCTGCACAAGGGCATGGGCTACGGCGGAACCCTCGGCTCCGGCGTGCTGGTCGACCTCGGCGGCGACGACGCCTACCTCGCCGAGACCGATCGCGTGAAGTACTCGTGGTTCGACGACTTCGGCACGCAGCTCAACATGACGCAGGGCTTCGGGTTCGGGCGCCGCGCGGACATGGACGACGGGCACTCGTGGGCCGGCGGTGTCGGCATGCTGGTCGACGGCGGCGGAGGCGACGATCGATACCACTGCGGGATCTACGGGATCGGATGCGCGTACTGGTACGCCCTCGGCCTGCTGCACGACGACGGTGGCGACGACCGCTACACCAGCGATTCGTACTCGATCGCGAGCCCGCCGCATTTCGCCGTGGGCATCGTGATCGACGAGGCCGGCGACGACCTCTGGCGGGGACGCGGCTCGCGGGCGTGCGGCTTCGGCCGGGACTTCTCGCTTGGCTGGTTCGAGGAGGGCGGGGGCGACGACGTGTACCTCTGCAACGACTCCGCCTTCGGCATCGGCAACGTCAACGGTCTCGGCGTCTGCTGGGACAAGTCCGGAGACGACGTCTGGTGCGCCCGCGGCAACTCCTTCGGCCAGCCCTACGTCGAGTCGGACGGCACGCGCCGGGACCTGCCCGTGAATGCCGGGATCTTCATCGATGCGGGTGGCCGCGACCGCTACCTGAAGGTGCCCGACGATGTGGACGTGTGGGCCGTCGATCGCAGGGACCTGTCGGCCCTCGAAGCGTTCGAGCAGTGGCCGTTCCTCTTCGACGGAGCCCGCCACCACTGGCGGGACCACATCGACCAGCCCGGCTCGACCGGCGCCGCGATCGACGCGGAGTAGGGGAGACCGTCAGGGGAGGCGCGAGGACGTCGAGTGCTCGACAAGTTCGGCAAGTTCGGCAAGTTCGGCGACGACGAGCGCGGCGATCTCGGTTCGGAACCGTTCGCGGGCGACGCTCGGCGCGGCATCCGAGGTGGCTGGACTCGCGAGACGACTGCGAACCTCCCGCAACGGCTTCACCACTTTGGAAAGGTCCCGAGGCGTCGCCGTCGAAGACCCTGCGCCGAGGGCAAGCGGTTCGACGCTGGCGTGTCCCCGCCGCTCGAGGCCGCGAACGAGGGCGATCGCCCGGGCTGCCAGCAGCGACAGCGAGGCGTCGCCGACAAGCACCTCGCGTCCGCCGCGGGCGAGGAGTGAGATCTTCCGGGCGTGCCGGCCGGCGGCCCCGAGCACGCCACCGATCGCCGCGCCGAGGGCGGCCGCGGCACCGAGGCTCATGCCGCCGACCGCCAGATCGATCGCGGCCCCGGTGGCGGCTCCCGCGGCGGCCCCGGTGGCGGCGGAGAACCCCGCGGTCTTGAACGCCTCGGGCGAGAAGAGATCGACACCGACGTCGAAGGACTCGAGCGCGGCCTCGGCGACTGCGGCGTCGTCGGCATCGAAGCCGGCGATCGCCAGCAGTTCGAGGTGGGCGGCGTGTTCGAGGTTCCGAAGCCGATCCCGCAGGGCGTCCAGCGCCGAGTCCGCCGCAGCGCCTTCGTCGCCGTCGGCCTTCTGAACCTCGATCGCCATGCTGGCCGCATCGAGCAGCAGGTCGGCGATGCGGCTCGCCGACGCGGTTCTGCGGCGATCGCGCTCGCGCTGCCGGGCTTCCAGCAGTCTGTCTATCGCGCCGCGATGCTCCGGGACGAGGGTGCGAATCGCCTCGAAGAGCCGTCGCTCGTCCTCGACCTCGTAGGCGACGGTGTCGAAGGCGACCACCGCGTGCATGCCCAGGCGACCGAGCGACGCCCGCCACGCCTCCGCGTCGGCGTCTGCGGAGGCGACGAAGTTCAGCACCGGAACCACCGGCCGACCGCAGCGGCCGAGCAGTTCGAGCTCGTCCAGATGCCGTGGCAGCACTCGATCGCGTGCGTCGATGACCGCGAGCATCAGTTCGGCGCGTCGGGCCGCCCCGAGCGCCTGGATCTCCTGCGGATACTCGCGAGTCGCCGCCGGCGAGGCGAGGAACGACTCCAAGGCCGCGATCCGGTCGGCGCGACGATCGGCGGTCGCCGCGTCGACGGCTTCGAGCAGCCCGATCGAATCCTCGAGCCCCGGGGTGTCGAGAAGCACGATCGCCTCGACGCCATCGACCCGGAGGGCGATCGGCTCGACGCGGCGCGTGGTCGCGGGGCTCGGCGAGACCTCGCCCACGTCGCGGCGTCGGGCGAGCGTCCGCAACAGCGAGGTCTTCCCGGCGTTGGTGTGGCCGACGACGGCGACCTCGAGCGGGGGGCTCATCGCGAGTCTCCACGGTCGAAGGCCGCGAGTCGCGCCTCGACGGTGCGGCACCAGGCGGCGACGGCGTCTGCATCGGGAAGGTGTGGGGGTTCGTCGGCCTCCACCGCGGCGCCGAGCGCGTCGCCGATCGCGGCCTCGCCGCGACCCTGATGGGCAAGCAACACCGCCTGCAGCACGGCCGTGGCGACGGCGGGCCCGAGGTCGATGCGGGCGTCGTGGTCGTGCCCCGCAGCAGACGCGGTGGTCGCCGGCGATCGCGCCGACAGCAGGCCGGTGACGGAACCACCGATCGCCGCCCAGACTGGAAGCGCTGAGATCGCCAGCGGCGAGATCAGCGTGGCGGCGGCAATGCAGCCCAGGGCACCGGCGGCGGCACCGGCGGCGAGCCACTTCGGCCGCAGCCGCAGCGAGGCGGGCAGCATGGACTCGATCCGAGAGGCGGCGCGTCGGATCGATCCAGCCGGATCGCCGGGCGAGAGCGGCGGGAACGGCCACCGGGCGAGTTCGCCGTCGCCTTCGAAGATCCGCACGATGCGGCGGTGCAGATCGGCCTCCTCGGCGGTGGTGGGCAGGCGGGGTGAACCGGTCTCGTCGTGCCAGCCGCGGGACGCGGCGACGATGGTTCGAAGCGCCGGGGCGAGGTCGTCGGCGATCGGCGGCGGCGCGCCTGCATCCTCAACGACGCCGCGTTCGGTCGCCGCGGCGGATCCGATCGCGTCACCGAGACGACGCCGACTGTCCGCGGTCAGATGATCGAGATCGACTTCGACGAAGAACGCCCCAAGACCGGCCGCCAACGCCTTCCAGTCCTCGAGGCGCTGCAGCGTCGTGGCGCGAGACTCGCGACTTCGCAGACGATCGCCGCCGGAGACCACCAGGAGCAGCGGACTCCCTGCGGCGGCCGCGAGGTCGCGGATGGTGGCCCCGACGCCACGGTCGGGGGTGGCCGACGCGGCGCAGACCACCACCATCGAGATGGGGCGTCGTGTCGAAGTCGCGAGGTTCCTCTCCACCCGACGTCGGTCCTCACCGCTCGAGACGAGGCCGAGATCGTCGAGTTCGCGATCGAGCGCCGGTGGCCATCCGCCCGCGGGTGGTTCGATCTCGAGTCCGACGATCGCCGCAGTTCCCACCGGGCGTCCGGCAGCTTCGGAACTTCGATCCAGAGGGCTCGCCGACGGAAGCTGGGCGTCGGGCGGGGGAGTCGACGGCGCGGCGGTGGTGCGGGCCGCCTCGAGCAGTGCCGCGACGGCCGGATCGGCGACATCGACCGCCACCGCACGACGCGCGGCGCGACGTCGGGCCAGGCACAGGCCCGTCAGCAGCAGACGCGGCAGCAGGCCGTAGGCGACGATGGCGCCGATCAGCAGCCCGCTCCACGCCGCCCGGAGTTCATCGGACTGCGTCGGGAAGGCGTCGGGTGAGGTGGGATCGAAGCGGCTCGCGGCGATGGCCGCGGCATCGGGCGCCGTGAAGCCCAACTGCCTCGGCAGCCAGGCGACGGTGTCGATGGCCGCGACGTACCGATCGGGGCCCAGGATCGTGGACTCCCAGGCGAACTCGTACTGGCGGGATCCCAGCAGCACCAGCGCGGCGGCGAGTCCCGCAAGATTGAACGCCGTCCACATCGAGTTGGTCACGACGCCCAGACCCCAGCGGGCCAGCGGAGTCCGGGCCTCGAGACGACTGCGGCGTCGGATGACCAGCGACATCGCGCTGGCGGAGGAGATCGTCCCGGCCCGGTTCGCGTGTTCTTCGGTTCCGGCGGCCCGCGTCGCGACGAGGCGAGCGAGTCGGGCCACCGTCCACGCGGCAAGTCCGCCGGTCCGCTCCCGCGATGCGAACAGCGCCAGGAACAACCAAAGAAGCAGCAGCACGGTCTGGATGCCCAGCACTCCGGCGAGCAGCCAGAAGATGTTGGTGGGGGCGACGCGGTTCGTCGGCAGACTCGCGGCGACGGCCAACGCCCCCAGAACGGCAGCTGCGGCGATGCCGATCCAGGTCGCCAGCGAGACGGCGTGTTGCAGGCGACCGATCGCCTCCTTCGTCGGTGCCGACGCCGAGCTTGCCGACACGGCGGCATGCAGACGCGCGTCGTCGGTCAACTGGTCCCAGCGATTCCCAGCCTCCCGGGCGGCACCGGCGCAGGCACTCGCTGCACGACTCTCCGCGCGACTCCAGTCGGCAACCGCCTCGACGTGGATCACCTCGTCGAGCCGGTCGTTCGTGTGCGTCATGGGTGGGCGGCGGGAGCGTTCCGACGGGGGTGGGAGTCGGGACGGCTCTGCAGACTCAGCCGTTGCTCGTGGGCCGGTAGGGGCTCGCCTCGGCCTCGGAATCGCTCGCGTCGAGCTTCCCGCGGGTCTCCTCGTCCGCCAACTGACGAGGCGTTCGATCGGGGCGGTTCACCTCGTCGCGGATGTCGTTCTCGACATCCTTGAAGCCCTTCTTGAACTCCATGATGCTCTTGCCCATCGAGCGGGCGACCTCGGGGAGGCGGCGTCCGAAGATGAGCAGGGCGATGATGAGGATGACGATGAGACCCGGCATGCCGATGTTCTGAATGAACGCGAGCGGCATCGTCTCCATCGCGTCGGGCAGAAGGGAGGCGGCGTCGGCGGTCGGCGGTGTGGGGGCCATCGGCGGTTCCTTTCGGGGCGGCGGGATTGTACCCCCGGCAGGTGGAGCACCGAACCACGCGGCCACGGTCGGGAGGCGGACGCGGAGATCGATGCGGTCTGCGTGGACCGATTCTCGATCCTTGGGCGTCGTGGGACCGATGTCGAGGACACCGAAGGTGGGGACCACCGCATGGAGACGAGCGTGCGAGGAGACGGAGCCTTGAACGAAGATCGGCCCTCGAGACCCAGGAGAAGCGGCATCGGGGCGTTGCTGTGCCTGACGATCGCCGCCGCGCTGGCCGGGTGCTCCGCCGCGCCCGATCCCGCCCCCGAGTACGCCCGTCCGCTGCCTCCGGGCGGCGTGGCGCTGCGCCTGGTGGAGCCGGGAACCGGACCCGATCTCGCGGAGGCGTGGAGGAACCGGGATTCCGGACTGCTCGATTCGCTCGAGGAGAGTCTCGAGTGGTACGCGGCGCCCTCGAGCCGGACGAAGTTTCCGTACGAGGTCGCCCGGCCTGGGGGTGTCCGTTCGATCTCCCATGCCGAGGCGCAGGCCTCCGTCGCGGCGTTTCGAGATCTGCTCCTGCGGAGTCGGGACGCCGCCGAGTTCGAGCGAATGGTGCGCAACCGATTCGAGGTCTACGAGTCGATCGGCTGGGATGGTTCGGGCACGGTGCTCTTCACCGGCTACTTCGCGCCGGAGTTCGACGCGAGCACGACGAGGACCTCGGCCTTCACGTCGCCGATCCATCGTCGGCCGCCGGATCTCGTGACGGCGCCCGACGGCACGCCGCTGGGTCGGCGTCTCGAAGACGGCCGCATCGTGCCGTGGGCGTCGCGCGCGGAGTTGATGCGCAGCGGTGCGCTCGACGGACTCGAACTCTACTACCTGCCCGACGGCCTCGACGCGTACCTGATCGAGGTGAACGGATCCGCCAAGCTGCGCCTGCCCGACGGCACGATCCGCCACGTCGGCTACGCCGGCAAGACCGGGCGTCCGTACGTGGGCCTGGGGCAGTCCCTCGTCGACGAGGGCATCGTTCCCGAGGACCGGCTGAATCTCGCGGCGATCCGTCGCCTCCATCGGGAGGATCCGGCGCTGATCCGACGCCTGATGGATCGAAACGAGAACTGCGTATTCTTCATGGACTACGACGGCGAGGACTGGCCGGAGGGGTCGCTCGGGGTTCGCGTCACGCCGAGGGCGTCGATCGCCACGGACAAGAAGGTCTATCCGCCCGGCGCCGTGGCGGTGGTCGACACCCGACGCGCCGGGCACGACCCGCGAGAGGACTTCACGGCATTTCTTCTCGATCAGGACACCGGTGGAGCCATCCAGGCGCCCGGGCGGTGCGACATCTTCATGGGCATCGGCCCGCAGGCGGAGGTTCTCGCGGGCGGGCAGTACGCCGAGGGAGAGCTGTACTACCTGTTCCTGGCCCCGGGCGCGTCGCCGCCGGCGACGCCCTGACGCCGCGACCCGACGACGCGCGAGTCGCGCGGAGCATCCGATCGGCGCTGTCATCCGATCCATCATGAACAGGGGCCCCGGCGGAATGCCAGGGCCCCTTCATTGCGCGTCTTGGAGTGATCGAGAGATTCTCAGCCGACCTTCACCCACTGGGCGCGGCCCTGCTTCTTGAACATCGACTTGTTCTTGGCGAGAGTCTGCGAGACCTGAGTCCCGAGGGTCTTCGCATCCTTGCGGAGCTTCTGGGCCCGGATTGCCGCGGTGATCTCCTTCGGACTCATCGGCTTGCTGCCCATCACCTTGGCGACGGAATCGGCGAGGGTTCCGCCCCGACGCCCTCGACCAGACGCCTTGCGAGCGACCTTCTTGCGGGTGGTCTTTCGCCCGGACGTCTTGCGCGTCGCCTTCTTTGAGGTCTTGCGACGCCGGGTGGTGCCGCCCGCGGGGCGTCCGCGGCGAGCGGCCTTCCGCGGGCGTCCGCGACGGGGCTTCGAGGTCGATCCGCCGAGCAGTTCGATCTCGGCTTCGACCTCGGCCAGTTGCTCGCGGAGCGCTGCCGCCTTCGCCTCGAGCTTCGGAATCGAGGAGCGACGACGCTCGAGTTCGGCGGTGAGGGCTTCAAGCGTGGCGTTGGTCAGTTTCGGGGCGCGAGCCATTGGTGGACCTTTCTTCATTCACGAGTAGCTGGACAAGCATGCGGACAGGGGCGGTTCGTACACGCGGCGACGATTCGTTCATGTCGGCAGGATGTCGCCAAACAGGATGTCGCCCGAACGGTCAGGCTCGATGCCAGAGCATCAAGAGCCGTCGAGAGGACCATGATCAAGCACGTGATCAAGCACGTGATCAAACACATGATCAAACACATGATCAAACACACGATCGGCCACGTGATCGATGAAGCCGAGAGGTGCCGCAGGATGCTGGGCCTCATGAGGCACTGACATCCCCGCTGGAACGAATGTAACAGATCGGCACGGAGCTAACAATGTTCCGGACCATGCTCCGGACCATGCTCCGGAGGCACGTGGGGCCGGCCGCAGATGGCATGGATCGCGTCGTTCATCTCGAACCCGCCGACTTGCCAAATGCATGATGCGTCGATGAGGAGGCGTTCTACCGCGATTCTCGAAAGATCGATCGGTTGCGCGAGGGTGCCCAATCGACGACGCGGGGCGAATGGAACGGATCGATCACCTCGATCCCGTGCTCGGGCGTGTAGCGCATCGCGGCGAACGACGCCGGCCACGCGCGAGCGCGAGTCCATTCGACCGGGAACTCTCGAACGACGACTTCGGGTGGGTTCGAGGACTTCGGCCACGGCCGCACCAGCACCTCGCTGTCGTCGACCACGGTGGCGGTTCCGGGCTCGCGTGCCGGCGCGAACGAATCGTCGATCACACGGCCGCGGATCGCGTGCGAACCGATCGAGAGCACGAAATCCGACCGGGCAGGCAGGTAGCGAAGGTCGAGATGACAGAACGCGTCGGTGGGACGCCACTGACGGCTCCAGTTCCAGACATGGGCGTTGCCCTGCACGGTGGTCGCGACCGGAGTGCGGTGGACGTCGAGCACGATGGGCCGGGGCGCGCTCGAGACCCGGACACCCGCCGCGGGGACCGGTCGTGGATCTCCGGTCTCGACGATCCAGGCGAAGGCCTGCACGGTGCCTCGAATCCGCCAGGCTTCGTCGGTGGCCGTTCGCCTGACGAGGATGTGTTCGTCGAACGGGCCGAAGGCGTCGAGCATCGCCTGCACCTTGGATTCGTAGGTCTGCGCCTCGGCGAGAAACGCCCGTTCGTCGGCGGTGGTCCACGCCTCGCCGGCGACCACGCCCAGGCCGAGGCCGACGAGAAGCACCAGCAGAAATCGGCGGGCGGTGTGCCAGGACAACTGCCACGTGTCCGGAACGCGACCGTCGTGTCCGCATTCGGGACAGCGAACCTCGCAGCGGCCCTGAAGGTCGTAGTTGCAGGCGGGGCATCGCCCTCGCCGCGCTCGACGCTGGGGTAGGGCGTGGCCGAAGACGATCTCCGGAAGTTCCGCGAGCGGGACCAGCCAGACGATGAATCCGCTCATGGCCGCCGTCGCGATCGCGGCCTTCAGCACGGTGCCGGCGGAGAGACCGAAGTCCGCGAGCAGCGCACGAAGGATGCAGTAGCAGAGAAAGCAGTAGGCGAACATCAGAAGGGTGAAGACCGCCAGATGGATGCGGAGGATGCCGGGGGGCACCGCAACCGGCGAAGCCGCAGGAGATCCGTCGGGCGGATCGGAGCGTGCCTCTGGCGGCGACGCCTCGTTCGTGAGGTCCGCCTGCACGTCAGCCGCGGCCGGAGGAGGGCCACTCCGTGCGGGGATCGAGTCCGAGCGAGTTCGCGAAGCGATCCTCGACCCGCCGTACGACGTCGTCGCTCATCGAGACGAGCGGCGGATAGTCGCGCACCGGCCGGCCGTCC
>Ga0075475_10001860_pt1 | contig 10598 bp, 9 predicted proteins | sample DEB08_DNA_10_FD_76342 | JGI IMG/M metagenome (GOLD analysis project Ga0075475, IMG submission 76342) | Aqueous microbial communities from the Delaware River and Bay under freshwater to marine salinity gradient to study organic matter... | ecosystem: Environmental > Aquatic > Marine > Coastal ... | reverse complement strand
GATGTCGCCAGCGGGCGCGGTGCGGTGCTCGATTACCTGGCAGCGTCGACGCTGACGCCTCGGGAGGTCATTGCCTCGGACTACTCTGCAGCCGGTCTCTCTTCGCTGAAAGCACATTATCCAGTAGCAACGACTGTTGTCGCGGACGCGGCGAATCTGCCGATTGGGCCGGCGACCATCGACCTGGTCGTGAGCCAGTTCGGCGTTGAATATGCCGGAGACCAGGCTCTGCAGTCGCTGCCGGTGGTCCTCGGGAAAGGCGGCAGACTTATCATCGTCAGTCATGCCGAGGGCAGCCTGATTTATGAGGAATGCCGCGCCAACCACCGGGCATTGACTGAGTTACAGGCGCTCAATTTCCTGCCTTTTGCCGAGGACATGTTTCAGTCCGGTTACCAGGTGATTCGCGGGCAGATTGGCAGAAAAGAAGCAGGTGCCATGGCCCGCCGGGTCATAGAGCCGTTCAACGGTCTTCGGACGATCATGGATAAATACGGCGAAGAGGTTGCTGGCGGCACCATACGTACGCTTTACCAGGAGACGGCACGAATTCAGCAGCGATTCCAGTATCACCTCGAAGAAGAAGTGATGGGCTGGATCCGGTCGATGAAGCAGGAAGTCGCAAGCTATACCGGTAGAATGAGTTCCATGATGAATGCAGCACTGTCAGCAGATCAGGTTGAGGCGGTGAGCCAGGCCTGGTCCAGTCAGGGTTTGAAGATTGAGCAGCAGACACCCCTGATAGATGAAAGTGGTCAGCAGTTGGCCTGGACTCTTAAGGCGTTAAAGCCATGATCAATACGAACCTGAATGTGAAATCCCTGCGGCAACGGTTTTCCCGCGATGATCGAGTGCGCGTGGATAACTTTCTGCAACCTGATGTGATCGAAGAGGTTGCCGAGGAAATTGAGCAGGCACCTTTTGAGCTGGTCTATGTGCTTGACGGCAATATGCAGACTACGAGCAAGGCCAGGATGGACGCCATGTCCGCGACGCAGAAGAAACAGATCAATACAGCAATACGTGACCAGGCAGGCTACGGCGTTGGGTTCCTTTATGGGAGCTGTCACCTTGGTGCCGGGCGGCCGCAGAATATCGGGCCCAATATGACGCGCCTGTTTGATGAGTTCATTACTTCCCCGCAGATGATTGAGTTCGTCCAGGGTGTGACGGGTGACAAATCCGTTAACAGTGTCAGCGGGCATTACACGCGTTACCTGCCAGGTCACTTCCTGACGCGGCATCGGGATGAGGTGCAGCAGGAACGTCGAAGGTTCGCCTATGTCTTAAGCTTTACGCCGGAATGGCACCCTGACTGGGGTGGTTTGCTGCAGTTCTATGAAGAAGACGGCACGCCGCGAGATGCCTGGGCGCCGAAGTTTAACTCGCTGACCATCTTTGATGTGAAGCATATCCACGCTGTGACTTATGTAACGCCTTTTGCCAGAAGTCCGCGCCTGTCGCTGACGGGCTGGTTTATGGCAACGCCTTTCCAATAACCGTGCCTTTACTTACCGGATAACCAGATAAATGACATCTTTTGACGATATGACACAAGAGTGGGCGCAGAACGAAATGAAAAAGGCCGTCGACGCGATTGTCGCGGCTGGCGTCTTCCAGGGCGCACGACTCGAAGCACGCGTTGCCTGGGCCATGAACAATGCGGTTGTGATTGGCCAGATCAGGGAGAATATCGACAAAGCCAGTTTTCGCTGGGTCGTGACGGGTAACAACGTGCCAATGGACCACGTCCAGGGAGATGTCGCGGCAACCCCGAGGGAAGCGCTGCGCCATTTCTGCCTGAAGTGGCAGATGGGTGCCGACCGGGTCATCGAAGCATCACAGAACGACCCTGACACGGGCGATCACTATCGCTCAAAAGCGAACGAACTCATCAAGCAGGCCGAAGACCTCTACGAACTCGTCGAAGCCGACAACCTCTGGACCTGAATCCAACCGTCAAGATTCTTCACAACTTTGGGGCTGGGCGTACAGCCTTGAGCGTTACTTGGTACTTTTTTATTGGGACCTGATCAAGTTTCGCGGGTAATGCCGCTAAGTAGACGTCCATAAACCAGCCCTGAGCGTTGCTCGGAGAGATGGAAGTGGGACCTGCTTAAGGTCAGAGGGTAATGCCGCTAAGTAGAAGTCCATAAACAGCCAGCCAAAAAAAAGGGCCGCATCAGCGGCCCTTTCTCTAAGACTTAAGACTTTCGTCTATCAATCTTATTCCTTACTCCAGGTTACACGCGCATAGTAACCGCGACCGAACAACCGGTAGGTTGACGGGTCAGTTGATGCGTTGAAACCAAAGTCGATGTAAGGAGGCTCTTCATCAGTGATGTTGGTGATACCACCGGAGAAACGGAAGCCCGTGTCACCCAGCTGGTAGATCACTGTCAGGTCATGATAGAGCTGATCATCAACGTCCTGCTTGTAAGAAGAGAAGAAGCTGACGTCAGCCTCGAGCTCACCGATGTACTCACCGAGGTAAGAGACAGTCCAATCACCACGACGCCATGCGATCGTGTAGTTGATCTTGTCTTCCGCATACGCTTCACCGTTGTAACGGCCTACCTGGTCGTCTTTCGCGTCGCCCGGGAATGCCTGGCGATCAAACTCGAGGTAGTGAGCCCAGATCAGTTCTGCTTCGATGTCACCGATATCGGTGCTGAAGGCAGTCTTGATTTCGAGGTCAACACCAGAGGCGTCAGACGTCGCAACGTTCAACGGAGCGTTCAGAACGCTGTTGAAGAGCCACTCAGGGCTGTTGTCGTTACGACTGATCAGGGCACAAGAGCCAGCATTCTGGTCGATGTAGCAGTCATTCAGGATGTACTGCACGCCCAGTGTGCTGATTCGACCTTCGAGTTCGTTCTCCCAGTAGTCAACAACCACTGACAGATCACCGAAGTCGAAGTCTGGCGTCCAGACCACACCGACAGTCAGCGTGTCACCTTCTTCAGGCAGCAGGCCGGGGTTACCACCGACTTTTGCCAGAAGCTGCGAATCCAGCTGTACGGACTGTCGACCACCACAGCCTGCAGGCAGCGGCAGCGTCGCACATGGGTCTGAGTAAGTCGGGAAATCATCTACCTGCCCACCGAATGATTCGAAGATGCTCGGCGCACGGAATACTTCACCTACCGTGGCGCGCAGCTTCAGAGTTTCAGTCGGTCGGAATTCGACACCCAGCTGGAAAGTCGTGTCGTCACCGAAGGTGTCGAAGTCATCCCAGCGAACACCAGCCGTCACATCAAGAGACTGAGTGCCGTTATCGAACAGTGGCAGGAACAGTTCGCCGTAGACTGAGTCAGAAGTGTAGCCGCCTGTCGTGCCGGCACCGGTGTTACCGGTTACGGCGTCAAGCTGCTTACCTGAGTCAGGTGAGTAAACTGTTTCTTCCTTGCGGTATTCGTAACCAACCGCCCAGCCCATCGGGCCGCCCGGCAGTTCGAACGCGTTACCTGCGAAAGAGAAACCGTACTGGTACTGTTCCTGTTCGAAGGTATCAACCAGGTCGATCGCCACATAGTCGATCATGTCCTGCGTTACCGCACCGGCGCCACCGAAGAAGTTCATCGGTACACAACCTGCGATGATTGAGGAAGGATCGTTTACGTCAGCGTAACACTCAGGTGTACCGTCGCCGTTGAGGTCAGCAGATGGACCAAGCGCGTTGTACAGCTGAGGACCAGAGAACTGGCCGTAGTCAATGTCAGTGCGATCGCGGAAACCGCGGTTGAAGTAGACTTCCCAGGCGATGTCGTTGAACTCGCCTGCGAGGCTTACGTTCAGCTGAACCTGGTCAACGTCCTGCTCGAAACGACGAGTCGTTTCAACCATACGACGACGTGCGTCACGTACGGGCTCGTAAGCCAGCGGTGCACCGGGGTTAGCAGCGTTGTAAGCGTCGATTGACTGACGCAGGTAGTAGTTCTGCTCGGAAATACCGGAATAGGCAGTACCGTTGAACACGCCGTTGTAGGCAGGGTCAGTCGGTGAGTTGTAGGGCTGAGGAGCGAGCTCCTGAGCTGAACTACGGTCATTCCAGCGCATTTCTGCAGCCAGCTGTACACCGTCAAAGACTTCGTAGTTCAGGTGAGCAAATACGTTAGTACGCTCATACGGAGTCTGGATGTAGTTAACCGGTGCATAGTTGTAGGTTCGGCCATCATGCGGAGTCAGAACGCCGCCCGGTGCCATGAACGTACCCTGAGTCAGGAAACCAATTCGGCTTTCTGGAATACGTGATGAACCGAGTGGGTAACAACCGCCTTGAGCAGTTCCGTCCCACGGAGCAGTCGGCTGGCTTTCACAGCCTGTCGGATAAATGTAGTAGGAATCCTGGAAGTAATCCCAGGGAGCGTCAGACTGGTAGGCTTCTTCCTGGTCGACGAACTCAGCGCCGAACATGAAGTTACCGCCGTCAAATGACTTACCAGCGATGAAGTTGTAGCTCTGCTGCGCACCTGAATCCATATCAAAGAAATCAGTTGTGTAGGCTTCCAGAGACACGCCTTCGTAGTCACGACGCGTAATGATGTTTACAACACCAGCAACAGCGTCAGCACCGTATACAGCAGAGGCGCCATCCTTCAGGATTTCAACTCGCTCGATCATGGTAGCCGGAATAGTCTGGTAGTCGCCGCCGTCAACAGTACGCTTACCGTTAACGAGAGTCAGAGTACGAATCGCACCCAGACCACGGAGGTCGATTTGAACCGAACCATTACCGCCGTTGTTTGTGGTTGTGCCGATTGGTGAACCGGCCATGCCAGGCATTCTCTGGAGCAGGTAACCGACGTCAGATACCCCTCTCCATTCGAAGTCCTCGCGAGTCATGACAGTTACCGGGCTTGCAGAATCCAGGTCAGCACGCTTGATGCGTGAACCTGTAACGATGACCTCTTCGATCATCTCTGATTCTTTAGCGAAGGCACTGCCAGACAACATACCTGCAGTAGTAGCTACGCCCATTGCAGTAGCAACGGCCACAGATAGTGGCTTTCTTCTTAACATGTTAAATCCCCCAACTAGTTGGATAGTCTTTAGTAAGACATGGCTTTTGGCCTGTCTTGCTCTGGTGCAGCGCGGTAAAACGCAGCACCGGTAATACATTAGACGAACGAGACGACTAACCCCTGAATAAAAATGAACAAAAAATTTATAAAAAACTCAAAAAAGTATCAAAAAGATGAAAATCCGGACTTTTTAATAATCAAATGGAATATGAAATGCTTTTTATATGCATTCTAGATTCAGCTTATCTCAGAATGCATGTAGGTTACCGCAATTTTAAGACATGACCGCCAGACGACGGGTAAAAAGAATGGCATAGGGTGAGCGGCGCAGTCCCTGCCCGGTTGAACTTCTCGATCCCCCCGGCGAACCCACAATCGGAGCAGGACACAACCAAACTGCGCTAATCAGCGTCATATTTACTGTGTTCACTACTCTGGATTGCTGGGGATCAACCGATGACCAATACACAGGTAACTGAAGCCATGGCAGACCTGGCGATTGCATGGTTCGCACGACTTCGTGCGGATAATGTGTCTGCCAAAGATCGGATGGAGTTTGTTAACTGGTTGCGCGCGGATCGCAAACACCAGATTGCATTTGTTGAGATCATGAACCTCTGGGATGACATGGCCGTCGTCAAGACACTCGATTTTGCCGAGCTGCGTGAGTTTGATGCGGTGTGGGAACAGGCCAGGCAATCTGGCATTACAAGAAAAGAGGCAGAGGTCTCTTACATCCCCGTCTACTCGCTGGGATCTTTGCCGGTCTAGGAAACGTTCTCGCGAATCAGCTTCAGCGCCTGGATAATGTATTTCTCAACCATGCTGGTTGAGACGTTCATTTCTGTGGCGATTTCTGAGTAACTCATATCCTTGCCGCGGTGCAGCAGGAAAGCCCGGCGTACTTTTACCGGCATTCTGTCGACGATTTCGTAGATGCGATCGAGTTCTTCCTCAGCAGAAACAGTACGTTCTGCAGAAGGCGCGAACTTGTCCTCATCTTCGTCTGAATGTTCTGGCAGCATCTCCGAGCTCATGTACCTGTCATGCACCCGTGCGCGACGCAACTGGTCAATGACAAGGTTGTTTGCCGTACGGTAGAGAAAAGCCCTGGCATTTTCCAGATCTTTTGATTGCTGGAATTTATGCATGCGCAGGAAGGCTTCCTGCGCGAGATCGTTCGCATCTTCGTCGTTCGGAACTTTCTTGGCGAGATATCTGACCAGTGGTGTGGCCAGCTCATCCATCAGGAGTGCGTTATTTGCTTCTTTGTCCATACACTACTTCGTTAGGGTATAACGATGGCATAGTCGACCAGCGGTAACCGGTTGCGCTCATGCCCATCCCAGGGGGGGTGCAGGATGGAGGCGATAAGACCTGCCTTGCAAGCATGAGAGGATACCACACCTCAAGGGGCGCAGGTACAGGAAAAATTAAGCCAATTTCCGATGAAATGGACTTAACCTATTGAAATCTGGATATTTTGACCATGAGCTGGCGCGCCGATCATGAGGTCACGCGCAACAGGTTAGCGACCACGCGCTCGAGATGTGTCAGGGAGTTGCAGACCTCTGCCTGATGGCAGCAGGGTGCATATTTCTTCATCTCGGCATCACCCACGGTCCAGGCTGATTTCGGCTCCGGATTCAGCCAGATCACCCGTTGCGCCTTGTCGTAGATCTCACGCAGGATTTCTGCCTTGGGGTCGCCGTAGTTGTTGCGCGCGTCACCCAGGATGATGACAGTCGTTTTACCGTTCACGTCTTTCATGACGTGGCTCTTGAAATCCTCCAGCATCTGGCCGTAGTCAGTGGAGCCGTTGCCATAGTCGCGCATGGTCCTGGCCATGGCGTCTTCCAGGTTGCTCTCCTCAAACAGGCGGGTGACTTCGCCCAGATCGGAAGAAAAGGCAAAAGCCCGGACCTTCGGCATGACTTCCGCGAGGCTGTAGAGGAACATCAGCAGGAAGCGTGAGTAATTACTCACTGACCCGCTGACATCGCAAATACACATGACTTTGGGACGGTCGACTTTCTGCGACTTCCATTTGACGTTGAACAGCATGCCGTCGTACTGCATGTTTTTGCGCAGGGTCTTGCGCACATCCAGCTGGCCACGTTTGAAGGTTTTGCGTCGCTTGGAATGAATGGCGATGAGTTTCTTCGCCATCTTAAAGACGATTTCCTGCACGTCTTTGAAGTTGCGCTTTTCGAGGTTGGAAAGCTTCACCTTCTTCAACAGCTCTTCGCGGAGCTGCTTGCCGGATTCATCCGCGTGCAGGAAAAACTGCTTTTCGACATAGTCCCTGACCTGCTCGCGCAGCAGTTCGCGGCCCTTTTTCAGTCGTCCGGCCAGGTCACGTTCGGCAACCCCACCTTCTTCCTGCAGTTCAGCGATTTCGTCCTGCAGGCCTTTCAGGCCCATCTCTTCCATGATCTTGCGGGTAAACAGGCCTTTCTGGGTGAAGACGACGATTTCGTTCACACCAACGGCGCGGCCCGCTTCCGTCATCTTGATGAGAATTTCCATGCGGTTGCCGGACATGAGCAGCTTGCCCAGTTCAGATGTCGGGGACAGCGGTTCGAAATCGAGGGCTCCGGTTTCCTCTTCGCCGCCACCGGCACCACCGCCCTGGCCACCGCCTTTACCGCTGGACTGGCCGGATGGGTTGCCTTCACCGTCGAAGTCGCCATCGTCGAATTCGCCGTCATCAGCATCGCCCGCGTCGTTGGCTGCCGAGTCTTCATTCAGCGTGCGCATCTTCTCGAAGGTAAAAAACTTCTCGAAACAGGTTTCGAAGGCTTCTTTTTCTTCCGGGGTTTTTGACAGAACGAGCGCCAGTGAGTTCTTCAGGAAGCCGCGATCCTCGAACCCTGTGAGATCGAGCGTTTCCATGGCGTCCAGTGTTTCTGCCGGAGACACCTTGATATCGGCCGTACGCAGGACTTTGACGAAGTCCACCAGCGTATCGTGCATCTGGCTCACTGTTTATGGTCCTCCATTTGAAGCTGGTACCACGCGTTTCGTCTTGGCGTCGGTTTGACGCATGCCCAAGTAACGCTGAGGGCTCTTTTATGGTCCTCCATTAGAAGCTGTTACCCCGCGTTTCGTCTTGGCGTCTGCTTGAGGCCTGGCCAAGTAACGCTGAAGGCTCTTTTTATGGCCCTCCATTGAGGGTAATTACCCCGCATTCCGCCTTGGCATCTGCTAACGGCTTGTCCGAGTAACGCTGAAGGCTCCCCGTTCATCCTGACTTTAAGAGGCTTTGAGCGCTCTGTTGGTGAGGCCCTGGACTTCGGCCTGGACGGATTCGACGTCTTCCTGAAATTTCAGGATGACGTTGAGTGTTTGCCTGACGAGGTCCGGGTCGAGGGATTCGGTGTGCAGCAGGATCAGGGTGCGGGCCCAGTCGATGGTCTCGCTGATTGCCGGCACTTTCTTCAGGTCCATCTCACGTAGTTCCTGGATAAACGCAACCAGCTGGTGGTTGAGGCGACCGGGGATATCGGGCACGCGGGCCTCGACAATCTGGCGCTCCAGGTCAGCATCAGGGAACGGGATGTACAGGTGCAGGCAGCGACGTTTCAATGCATCACTGATTTCCCGGGTATTGTTACTGGTGAGGAAGACCAGCGGTTTCTTGTCGGGTATGGCTTTGACCGTGCCGATTTCCGGGATCGACAGCTGGTAGTCAGACAGCATCTCCAACAGCAGAGATTCAAATTCGTGGTCAGACTTATCGACTTCGTCGATCAGCAGAACGCAGCTTTCTTCCTGCTTCAAAGCCTTGAGCAATGGTCGGGGCTCAAGGAACTCCTCCGAGAAAAAGATATCGCCAAACTCGTGCAGTTTTTCAACGGACTCTGACAGTCCCTTCGCGCCGTCGAGAATTTCGCCCAGCGTCTCTTTCAGCACCTGCGTATAGAGCAGCTGCTTGCCGTACTTCCATTCGTAGATCGCCTTGGATTCATCCAGGCCTTCGTAGCACTGCAGGCGAATACATGGCAGGTCCAGCAGGAGGGCGGTCGTCTTGGCCAGTTCGGTCTTACCGACACCGGGCGGGCCTTCGATCAGAATCGGCTTCTCAAGGTGATAGGCGAGAAATACCGCCGTCGCGATCTCAAGCGAGCAGATGTACTGCAGGGCTTCGAAATTCTCCTGGATGACATCAACATCCTTGAGTTTTTGCTCGTTTTTTAAGGCCAAGGGTGGTTCCTTCAGGCTTGAAAGGCGGCTCATTATGGGAACGAGCGTGAAAATTGTATATAGCCGGGCAGCGCATTCGATCAGGGAATTGCCCGGGATAACAGCAGATGATGCGCTCTAGCGGCCGAGCCCTTTAGCCTTGTTTTCTGCCCGTTTGCGTCGATTCTCTTCACCCATTTTCATCAGTTCCGCCCGGTTCTCATCGTTGACCCTGCCGTAGACTTCGGGCCAGTCAGGCCGGCCGGTCCAGGGAATGTCAGCGATCTCGACACCGGGTGCCTGAAATTGACTGGCCAGTCGCAGGGCATGTTCAACGGATCGACGCTGGCTCTGCCGATCCCCAGGTTCCCCTAACGGGTTTCCAAGGGGGAGATTGTTGTGCAGGTAGCGTGGAACCTTGCACCAGGTCACGATGTCCATGGCGCTGCCGATGACTACGGTCACGATGCCCGCCGCCTCGAGGGCTCTTGCCGTCAGACTGACGGACTGGTGGCAGACAGGTCACAAGGGAATCAGCAGCGCAATGTCGACCTCATCCTCGATGCAGGCATCAACAATTGCCGGTGCATCCTCGTCGATGGTGGCGCGATGACTGTATTGTGTTGGGACGAAGTGATACCGAGGTGCGAGGCTGCCGATCGTGCCTTCCCGGGTCATCTGCATCAGCACTTCGTACGGGAAATAGCTCTGGCGATCTTTGGTGTGAGTTGATTCCTTGTCCCAGGCGAGTTCAGAGGTGTCGAGATGTTCGGGCAGTTCGTTGAAAGCGATACTTTCCGCCTTGCGAATGGGTTTGGGCACTTCTGGGTAGGTCACACCCGTTGTCACCACGGTCACCCGGCATTCCTGCAGGGGTTTGCCAGGAGCGTGAAAAGGTGTGTCGTCAAAATGCGCCCAGACGTAGTCGCGCTCGAAACCCTGCGCGCGGTAAAAGAGCCGGGTGCGTTCCATGTAATCGACGAACTGCGATGGGTGAGGCATGCCTCGAGCTTCGCTTAAGCCTCGTCAGGATGCAAGCGGATCAATGCTTCCTGTGTGGCCGAGGCGATCAGCTCGCCACTCTGGGTGTAAAAGCTGCCGCGATTGAAACCCCGGGCGCCGCCGGAATAGGGGCTGTCCTGGTAATAGAGCAGCCACTCATCGGCCTTGAAGGGTGCATGGAACCACATGGCGTGGTCCAGACTGGCCGTCTGGAAATTGTCGTTCCAGAAGCTGACACCGTGGGGTCGCACCGACGTATCCATCAGTGTCATGTCCGATGCGTAGGCAAGCAGGCACTGGTTCAGCCGGAGGTCGTCCGGCATCGTGTCGCAGGCCCGGATCCAGGTATGCTGGTAGGGTGCTGTCGGCTCGGGATCACGCTCATCG
>Ga0075475_10001835_pt1 | contig 10659 bp, 24 predicted proteins | sample DEB08_DNA_10_FD_76342 | JGI IMG/M metagenome (GOLD analysis project Ga0075475, IMG submission 76342) | Aqueous microbial communities from the Delaware River and Bay under freshwater to marine salinity gradient to study organic matter... | ecosystem: Environmental > Aquatic > Marine > Coastal ... | reverse complement strand
TCCCTTTTGGGAACTCTTTTGTAATTGTTCTATAAGCCGTTCTAAGGACACTTCTTTTAAGGAAAGGAAATATAGGAAACTACAAAGAAGTGTCCTTATATGACTTTATATAGCTTTATTTAAAGACGCTAAGCAATTCATTCTTAGTTTCATTCAATAAATCTCGTTTCATATCTTCTCGGACTGCTAATATACCATCACATTTCTTAGGCTCTCTGCATCCACAGACCCATCCTTTATAGGTCTGCTTAGGCTTTTTACATAGATTGTAATGGGTTTCCAAAGGATATTGCATCACATCCCCCACTTCCAATTGGATTTCTCTTTCTTGCGATTGTAAGCCTTTTTAGACTTCACAACCTGCTCTCGCTTCTTACCAAAGCCACCAAGTTGACTGATACGCTCTTTGCGTTCAATAGCTTGTGCTTGTTTTACTTGATTTAAATTTGCCATTTTTGTTTCCTTCCTCTGTCATTTCCTTATACCTATATATAGAAATTGTGATAATCATTTAACTACTAATAATTAACAATTTTTAATATATTTCATTACTTGTTGAATATCATGTTCTTGGTCTTGACAAGAAAACATATATTTTGCGTCCTCTTCAGTGATTTTAACAATTGTAATTTTTTCAACCTTTTCTAAAAACACTGACCTTGAAATCATTTCGTTTTTTGTTTGTTCTCCAAGTGAATCTAAATAATTCCCATTTGGTAATTTAACCATTATATGACAATATTCATATCCCCATTCACGAATACCACCCCATTCGGGTTCTAAATATTTACCCCTAATTGCATATAACGGATAACCATATAACCTATGTAAAGATATAGCATATATATCACAATCCCCACAATTGAAATTGTGGTTAGTAAAATCATAATCATCATCAAACCGAGTAGCTTCATTTAAACTCATATTGTACCTTTCCTTATATCTATATATAGAAATTGTGATAATCATTTAAATACTAATAAATAAAAAAAATATCTTTGCCACGATCAAAAATAAAACTTTTCCCCTTAACAATAAATCAAAAAATGTCAATAAAAAAAGTGGGATTTCTCCCACCTTATTATATGAATGATATTTCAGTTCGTTTGCATCGCTCTGCCATTTCGTCATTATACTTATCAATAACCTTCTGCACTCTATCGTGAATGTCATCTTTAGTTGGCATATCTTCCTCAATAGGCGACCCATACGCATAGCTAGGTATGTATGTATTGCCGATTTGCCCTACATAACCATTTGACAAGCATACATAGAATTTAGTACCCTTACCAGTACATTTCAATATTCCGTCTCCCTGTGCAATACTTAGTATCATATGCTCACCATACTCTTTAACTGAGCAATACCTTTCAAATAACTCGTTTATTTGATGACGATGACTTTGAGCAGTTGGGCAATACTTTGCTCGATTTGCGTAGTTATTGATTACCTCAGAAAAATATTTTTTTGCGTTTGATGTATTCATTTTTAAGTTCCTTCCGTTGATACTTATATATAGAAATTGTGATAGCCATTTAACTACTAATAAATAAAAAAACTATCTTTGCCACGAATAAAAAATAAAATTTTCCCTTAACAATAAATCAAAAATTGTCAATAAAAAATTATAAAAAAACCTATCTCCATTATTACCTATTGGGTAAGTAATATTGGAGATAGGTCTTTTGGGAGATATTTAAGCAGGGATTCTAATGAAGAAATCCACTACTTCTTTCTTATAACCACGATACTTCTTAGGACTCTTTCTCTTTGAAGGGACTAGGCTAGTAGCCTTAAAGAGATAACCCCCATCCTTAGTCTGATAGATTTTACCTTGTTTGAGTCCACCAAGACTCATATAAAGACCATCTTCATCACCATCCTCTTCCAGTACAGGACAACCATACGAACCATCCTCAAAAATATACATACCATCTTCTTCATAGATACAAGACCCACAAGAGCGTTCCGCTTCTTCAAATGCGGCTTCATCTGCATCACCTGCATCAAGATAACTATTCAACTGAGATTCCATATATCTATCAAATACACCACCACCAAAACATCCTGCCATTTTAAACTCCTTTGTTCTGTTTCCTTATATCTATATATAGAAATTAGTGTACCTATCGTACTACTTTTTCTACATCTTTTTTATCTTTGCCCCGATCAAAACGAGTTTATTTCCCCTTAATAATATTCCGGGATTTGTCAAGGGTTTATAAACTAATTGTATACTAATTTTAAAGGTTATATAATGCACACAGACAAGTTTTTAGCATTCCTTGAGTCATTGACTACCGATGATAATAAATTGCTTATAGAAGCCATTACAGAAGGTTATAATAGCATATTTGAAGCCACCTTTGGTAATCCTGATGAGTTTAGATTTAGAAGTAATGCAAATACATTAGAATCTAAAGTATCTAAGATAGTAGATGGACTACAAATTAAAGCCGAGAGACGCAATGAGCCTTATGCCATAGATGATTTAGATGGTATTGTAGGTGCTTATAAAGTAGGTAATACTACTAAGGCACTTCAACTATTTGAAAGGCTACCAAACGAGCTTAAAAGTAGCCCATTAGGTAATCAATTAGCTGATTTATTATATGCTTAAATATCGCCTTACATTGACATATACATACTGATACAAGGCTTTTAAGTCTTGATATAAGTCAATATAAGTCAATTTAATACTTACCTTAAATCCTTGTAATGCAAGGATTTTTTCTTTTTTAGTGATAAGTGTAATTAGTATCATAATCAAATTGATATTATGATACATAAAATAAATAAATAAATTTTTAATATGTTCCCAAATGGATATTTCAAAATTTCTAAAAGCCATTCTATCATTATGATGCGAATCGCTAAAATGCTCAAAAACCTCTAGTGGGCTTTGGTGCATATGTTTTATCCATTTAATAACTTGTTTCATACTCTATATATAGAAACTATTGTACCTATCGTACTACTATTTCTATGCTTTTTTTATCTTTGCTATGATCGAAATGAATTGATTTGCCCTTAACAAACTATTGCAGTCTGGCAACAAAAAAGTGCAACTAAATGCACTTTCTTTTGTTATTATGTAATTCTAAGGCATCGTTTTTCAACTTCACAATGGTAGTTATCTATAAATGCTTGGGCTTCACTTTCAGTATTGAAATCCATTGCAATAAAACCACCTAACATAGAGCTATATACATTATACTTCTTCATAGACGGACTCCCATTTGACGGATACGCTTTGCAACTTGATTGTCCTGTGTGGACTTAGGTTTGCGTTCAATGTTATGTTCATTCATCCATTGACGCATAGCCTTATGATAGGCTTTCATAGACTTTTCATCCCCATTCTTAGGGCGTTTAGGCTTAGAATTTTGTGCTTTCTTTTCAGCACTAGCCTTAGCGATAGCGAGAGTTTGAGTACCTTTGAGAGCCTTTTCCATTTCGTTTGCAAGAGACATTGTTGTTTCCTTTCGTTATATCTATATATAGAAATTCGTGTTAGTGATATGCTACTTTTTTGTATAAAAGTTATCTTTGCCACTGATTGAATATAAGTTATTTCCCTTAACAATAATATAGTATTTGGCAATAAAAAAGTGCAACTTAATGCACTTTTCTCTATTATATATACCCTTCTTTTTTAAGAAACCTAATATAAGGTTCTTTGTTTACTAACATATTATTAGTAGATATGGCTTCTTTGAGAATATCAATACAGCTTACTGATTGAATATCCCCCATAGCTTCTACACGACCTCTTATAGTCCCGAATTGGTTTTTCTCTACCCAAGCATACCCCGTAGCCTTTCCACTCCCAAATAACCCCGCATAAGGAATTCTCCCACTGAGCTTTTTGGTAATCCGTTCCCATTTATTAGGTGTGAATATTCGCTTGATTTTCCGAAACATTATACCCCCCTTACTTTGTAGTAAGGTTGGTAAGCAAAGGGAATATCATAGAATAGCCCTTCGCCTTTAATTTCCGATTGGAAAATAGTTGCGTTTTTCTTATGCAATGCAAATTCGGGGCGATTGAGAATTTCTTTTGTAGTCTCATTTACTGGTACATACAAATCAGAGCAATGATTAGAACACTCAACACCTGCAAATTTCATTTGCACATAGATTGAATCAGCGTCAAAAAGAGTTACATTTTCCATTTTAAGTTCCTTTCCTTATATCTATATATAGAAATTGCTCTATTGATTTAACTACAAATAAATAAAAAATTATCTTTGCTTCGATCAAAACGAGTTTATTTCCCCTTAACAAAAAATAAAAATTTGTCAAATAAAAAAATAAAAAAAACACCCCATTTCTGAGGTGCTTTTGTAGGAAGGAAACAAAATCAAATGTAATATCTAAGGTTTTTCACTTCTTTATTGATTTGCCTTTCAAATGAAGTGCCCTTTGCTGAATAAGCTTCACTTTCACTTTGTAATACTGTTTGCATAATGATTTTGGGAATAATCATAGGCTTATCGTGTTCATCCCAATTATCAATATCTAATGCACCACTTTTAATAGCTTTGATAAGTTTTTCTTTCATATGCTGAACACTATCAACAATCATTTCATTTACAATTGTTTCAATCTTTTCTGCATTACTCATTTTACACCCCCAATGCAATATCAAACACATCAACTGCAATTTCAAAGAATACATCATCCTCACTATCAAAGTGAATCTGTGCACATTCGGCTAGTGCCGTGTATTGTGGCTCTCCACATTCATCAAACACCAAGTTATCTAACATATAATTAATGATTTTTTCTCTTAATGACATAATGTTTCCTTTCCTTTGATACTTATATATAGAAACTTCACTTAATAATCCCCAAGTTTTTGTAGATTTATTTCATCTTTGCCCCACAAAAATAAAAGAAATTTCCCCTTAACAAATCATTTCGATCTGTCAATAAAAAAATAAAAAAAAATCCCCTATTTCTAGGGGACTCTTTGTAGGAAGGAAAAAACTTTTATCGGATAACACAATCTCTAAGGTACATATCAACTTTGTCAGGTGCATAGTCCAATCGGGCTGCAAAGATTGATGTATCATTTTCTGCACAATATTCAATCTTTTCATTCAAACTCAATTCACTCCAATACTTTTGGACGGCTTCACTTTCACGCTCAGACCAATCATCCTCATTAAGAATAGGATAATCGTCAATAGCACATTCCAATTCCACCAACTTTTCTACAATAGCAGTACATTCAGTATTGTAGATAATCTGGTCAATCCACCCACAAGCCCAATGACTTGCCTGAAATATTTCCCAATTTTCCCCTTCGGGTTCAATCTCTTTAAGTGCCTTGAGAATTTCTACCCAATTGGACTCGCTTATGATTTCGCTGTCACGGGTCAAGGCTTGAGACTTCCAAACACCCCAAGTATCAAACAATGGGCGTTCACCCCAATAAGCGAAGTCAGAATAGCGGGTAGTATCACGCTCAATCATTTCAGTCTTTTCAATGCTCATTTTCATTTCCTTTGGTTATATCTATATATAGAAACTTCACTTGATAATCCCTAACTTTTTATGCCCATTTTTTGTCTTTGCCCCTAATGAAATAGACTCATTTCCCCTTAACAAAGTATTGGATTCTGTCAACAAAAAAATGGACTTTCGTCCACTTTTTTTTGTTAGTCATTAAATGTAATTACTCATCTTCTAAACACATTTCCCATTCATCAAGTAATGTATTTGGGTCTTGCCAATCAACACATTCAAATAATTGTTTAGCGATACCTTGAGGTGTATTACTTAACCCATTTCTTTTTACATAATCAGTAGCCATTTCTAAAAAGTCGGAATATCTATAAGCAGAAGTGTCTTCTGTAATTATATCTCCCTCAATCCCTAATTCGGGTATATAACATATTTCATCAGTCTGTTTGTCAAACGCAAAACTGTTTTTGTATATATATCCGTTATCAGTTGCTCCTAATTCAACTCTATTTCCTTGTATTAATCCTATAATCATTTATTTTCGTTTCCTTCCGTGGAGGCTTCATTGCCTACATTACATATATAGAAATTCATCTATTGGATTAACTACCTTTTTTTATCTTTGCTTCGATCAAAATCAAAACGTTCCCCTTAACAAAAAAGAAAAATTTGTCAATAAAAAAAATAAAAAAACACCCCATTTCTGAGGTGCTTTTTATCGGTAGGAAACAAAATCAAATGTAATATCTAAGGTTTTTAACTTCCTTATTGATTTCTCGTTCAAAGGAAGTTCCCTTTGGTGAGTATTGCTCACTTTCGCTTTGTAATACTGCTTGTATTATTACCTTTGGGATAATCATAGGCTTATTATATTCGTCCCAATTCTCAATATCTAATGCACCACTTTTAATGGCTTTCTTGACCTTTGCTTTCATATGTTGGACACTATCATCAATCATTTCAAGGGCAATTCTTTCAATCTTTTCTGCGTTGCTCATTATGAGTCCTTTCTTGCGGGGAAGTGCTTTCTAAAATTGCGTATTGCATCTGTCATTGAATAGCCAAAATACTTTTGTCCCTCAATATTGATAACACCATTTTTATACTGATATGCGTATACACCATTACGAACTTCTTTTTGCTTAATTGGGCTTTCAAACATAATGTTTCCTTTCCTTATATCTATATATAGAAATTCACCTATTGTTTTAACTACCTTTTATATACCTTTTGTTATCTTTGCCCCGATCAAACTGGAGTTATTTCCCCTTAACAAACTATTGTAATCCGTCAACAAAAAAAGGGCATAAAGCCCAATTATTTGTTTAGTAGTTACCTTTAATCGTCTAATTGTACTATTTTATCTACTCTACCATAGACAGATTTTCTTAGTAGTGTTTTGTTTGGAGCATAAATCTCACACCAACTACCATATTGCTTGTATAGATACTTTTTAAGGAAAGGTCTAAAATCATAGAACCAACCTGCAAATTTAACACCACCTTCATGTTGAATATTGTCTAGTTGGGAATGATAGCCACCATCATAAACCTTCTTCAAGTGTTCTTTTGGACACTCGGTATAGTTAGATAAAATTGCGGGTGCTTCACTTGGTACATTTTCGTGGAACGCAAATTGTCTAGAATTGATAGTTGGAGTATTCATAATGTTTCCTTTCCTTATAACTATATATAGAAATTCATATATTGTTTTAACTACTAATAATTAAAAATTTTTATCTTTGCTCCGATCGAAATAAAAAATTTTCCCTTAACAAAAAAGAAAAATTTGTCAAATAAAAAGTTCCCAAATCGGGAACTTTTCCATTTTAAAAAAATTTTCTATGGTTAAATTCTGAAAAAATTTTATTAAATACCATATAAAAGCCTACGATAGCCAATATAGACGCTTTGCCACCAATCCATACCCCAACTACTAGATAATAAGTTAAAAGGGATAGAAAGAGGCTTAAAAGCCTTCTCTCTATGCCATGTAGAATGTTATCCATTAGATATGCCCCCCACTTTGGATAGTTTCCATTACTTCACGCAAAGGGGTTTTAGTGAAGTGTAGGTCTCTCTCAATCTTAAGACCAAATGGCAACTGAATAGACTCAAGCTCACCCATTGGGATATACCCCAACTCTGCCATTTGTGGGTCTCCCAAGTTTACAAAGCCAAACGCTTCATTGTATTCTGGGTCATAGCTTGTAATATACCAAGTTTGTGAACCACAGGGGTTAAACAACTTTGCATAGACAAATTGTTCGTCAATTCCCATTTCTGCTGTTTCGTCACAAGTTGGGATTTGGTTGATAAGTGTTTTAGTTAGAAGTTTCATAATGTTTCCTTTCCTTATATCTATATATAGAAATTGACCTATTCTATTTACTACCTTTTCTACACTTTATTTATCTTTGCCACGATCGAAATAGAGCCGTTTCCCCTTAACAATAAATCCTATTTTGGCAATAAAAAAAAAATAAAAAAAAACACCCCATTTCTGAGGTGCTTTTCATCGGAAGGAAAAAGAAAAAATTTATTTTATATCTAGCTTATAGCCAATAGACTCTAATTCGTCTGCTAATGGCTTATATTCGCTCTCACTAGCTTTTTCAAGCTCATTGATTAAATCAGTATCACAAGCCCCATGCTGACCAATGTGCATATAGCTTGTAACATTGCCTTGTGTATCCCATTCAAGGTCTGGGAAAATGGCGATAACTTCACCATCTTCAAACTTGCGAAACAATACTTTGTCTTTCATCTCACTTGCCTTTACTTTCATCTTATTTCCCCTCATTGAGAATTGCTAGGATTTTCTTTGCTTGACGCTTGGAAATGTTCATCCACTTTGTGGTGGATTCTGAGCCACTAATTTGCAAACGAGGTGCAAATTCTGAGGTTTCATCAATAATAGGTTGAAGCTCTTTATCGTAGTAAGTAGCCATTTTGTAAATCCTTGTTGTTTGTTTCCTTATACCTATATATAGAAATTGTCCTATTGATTTCACTACCTTTTCTTATCTTTGCCACGAATAAAAAATAAAAATTTCCCTTAACAAATAATCCCAGTTTGGCAACAAAAAAATGGGCTTTCGCCCACTTTTTTTAAACCTCTGTAATTTGAATGTATTTAGTCCAAGATTGAATATCTTGATATTCGTCAAAGTCTTTATATTTCTTAATGAATTGAGCATCGCTATGCTTAAACCCACTTGGGACGATTTCAAAGCACACATCTACATCTAATGTAGGGGCAACTTCACTAAGAACTATATAACCTGTTCCTGCTTGTTTACAAGCTTTATGAACGGTTGAAAATTTCAACAATCCGTAGCTAGTTTGACAATACCCAATCTTATTATCTTTTACGAAATAAATATAAGATATTGTATTCTGTGAACTACTATAAAATACTTGGTATCCATTAGCCAAGAATAGTTCAACTTGCTCTTTAAGAGCTTCTGCGTCAAATGAGTGTTTCATAATAATTTCCTTTGTTCCGTTTCCGATACTTATATATAGAAATTGTCTTATTGATTTAACTACTCTTTTTTATCTTTGCTTCGATCAAAACCAAACATTTCCCCTTAACAATATATAGAGTTTTGTCAACAAAAAAAATGAGGACTAATCGTCCTCATCTCCACCGAACATTGCGTTCCATTCTTCGGGGGTGACTCCCGTTTTGATGAACTCTCGCTCATCGGGGTTAAGGTTGGGGAATACATTTTGAATTAGCTCATTCCCTTGAGCATAAAGGTCAAGTTGAGCTTGAGTGACATCAAGCTCCATAGTGTGAGTGCGACCAGTGAATGTTGAGGTTTTTGTTACTTGCATTGTTATCTCCTTCCGATACTTATATATAGAAATTCGGACTATACCCTAACTACCTTTTTTTATCTTTGCCACGATAAATAAATAAAAATTTGCCCTTAACAATAAATCTTATTCTGTCAATAAAAAAATTTAAAAAGTTATCCTATCATAGCAGAAATAAAAAGAAAATTTAAATCCATTCTGAAGCCCATAGAAGCCCCTTGTAGCCCTTTTCTCTACCATACCTATACAATGATATATAAAAAATTTTAAAGCCTTAGAAACGATCCTAGAAGGGTAAATAAAAAAAATTAAAAAATCCATTGACGAAAAAAGAAAATTTGTTAAGGCTATATATTAAAAATTTTTCGGGGCAAAGATAAAAAAATAAATAAAAAAAAAGGGGCTTTCGCCCCTTTCTTATCCAATAGCCAACCTTTCGTCTTTTTTGGCTCTGTATGTTTCAGAGCCAAAGGTGTTGCGAATCGCATCCTTAGACATTCTCTTACCCCTCCAAGGCTGTCCGTTAAAGAACCATTGCTTTTTCTTTGAAGCCCACTTGAGTCCCACAGACTTCAAGTCAGAAGCCATTGAGGGGTTAGTGGCACTAATCCAAATCCAAGTGCCATTGATTTCCATCTCGGCTCCGTGTTTTTCAATTACGGGGCGAATCTCGGTTGCGGCTTGGCGAACCACTGGGCTAACATTAGCCAAGAAGTCCATCCAATCACCATAGGCTTCAGGTGAATCTTCAACTGCCGTAAAGATTGAGCCTACTCTATCTAGTAGAGACTGATACTCATCTTGAGCCTTTTTGAAGGCTTCGGCATCACCACCCTTGTCGGGGTGCAATTCAAGGGCGATTTTACGCCATTGAGACTTGAGAAACTGCTCAGTGATTTTCTTAGTTGGGTCAATTTTGAAGTATGTCATAGTGTTTCCTTTCGTTCCGATAATTATATATAGAAATTCCACCTTTCCACCAACTACCTTTTTTTATCTTTGCCCCGAAAATTTTAGGGCTATTTGCCCTTAACATTTTCAACCTATTTGGCAAGGTTTTTTTTCAACTTTTTTCACTTTCCTATATATACAAGCAATATATCACACAATATTGGATAGAACACCATATAAGCCCCTTACAAGCCCCTCACAAGCCCCTCAGAGCCGTTTCTAACTTTATCCATACCATTGCATACCCTTTGGGCTTAAAGCCCCTCAGAACGCATTACAGAGCCTCAAAAAAAGTTCAACTATTTTCATAAAAACCCTTTACAATATCTAACATATTGTTAAGGCTAATCGGTAACATTTTTTCGGGGCAAAGATAGTTGAATAGATACAAAAAAGGGGCTTTCGCCCCTTT
>Ga0075475_10001834_pt1 | contig 10663 bp, 20 predicted proteins | sample DEB08_DNA_10_FD_76342 | JGI IMG/M metagenome (GOLD analysis project Ga0075475, IMG submission 76342) | Aqueous microbial communities from the Delaware River and Bay under freshwater to marine salinity gradient to study organic matter... | ecosystem: Environmental > Aquatic > Marine > Coastal ... | reverse complement strand
ACGTTGCAAGCACGTTTGAAGGTCGGCCACGCGGCCAAGTCCAAGCGCGCGTTCGCGATGCGTGTCAAAGCTATCGTTGAGTTCCTGTTGGAGACCCCTGAGGTCGTGGACATCGACGACGTCATTGCGGGCTTGTCCGACATCATCGCGGGCGAAGCCGTCGCTGAACTGGTGGCGTAATTCACTTTCAAGGGGGCGCAGTCGGTGCGCACGTCCTTTCACTTTGACCTTCTGGTCGGACGGCGGTTGTGTTCGAATCCCAACCCCCCTTCTATTCATTCACTCAAATCAACACCATGCAAAACAACCTTCACCTCGCTATCGAGGAACTGACACGCAAGATTGCCAACGCAATTATGCGCGGAGACAAGCACTATTCAATGTACGAGTACGACGAAGAACTTGACAAGATGGTCGAGTACATCCGTGCCGACCTCCCTTCACCTCAGCGTGCAGGGACAATGTATCAACAGGTCACATACGCCACCTTGAAAGCGCGTCCAATCGCCTCAACCCTCTTGCAATCATGACACGCCACGACTTCAACTTCATTTGCAGTAGCAACGCAGTATCACCTGACATCGCCCTCGAAAACGAGCGAGTACGTGCCCTGCTCAAACGATCGATTCACCCCCACAACAGCAAGTACGACACGGCAAAAGACGTCAAGTTGCAGTTGGAACTGAACACCATCATTCAACAAGAATTCTAAACGCAAAAACAATGAAGATTCAAGTACACGGATTGGAGCGACACAGGTACGCCCCTGAACTCAACTGCCTGCATATGACTGACGGGACAGAAATCAGAACACCACGATGCACAACCATCGAGGAAGCTATGGCACACCCCAACTTCCTGCAATTCAAATCCAAGAACTCTAACCCCCAAGAACAATGAAACGTTTGACTTACATCATGGCCGCCATCGTCATGGCCATCACCATCACATCCTGTTCCACCACCACCAAAAATGCGGCTCACTACAAGAAGCCGTACAACAATGGTGCGTGTGCGGCCTACCACTAAATCAACTAGCATGAACAGCAAAGACATCTTCAACATCGTAGTAGAACTCTCCAAGATGCAAGAGGCGGAACTTGTCAAGCACAACAAGTCCCTTGCGGAGAAATTGTCCAACACCAAACCGAAAGAACAATGACACAAGAACAATGCGAACGAGCAGTCAAAGCACTGCGAGATGAAAGTCACTACGCATCCTACGTACAGGGCGCACCTGACGACCACGGCGTGTGGATTGAGGTGTGGAATGGCCCCCTCGGTGTTTGCCACGAGTTCCGCATCCACGACGAAGAGATTGCGTGGTGGGAAGCAAAATCAACAAGCAAATGACACAACACAACAAATGCCACAAGTGCGGAGGCGAGGGCATCTTCCTCGGCTCACAAGAAACAGGTTACACCGCAGGCGGTTGGGTACAGCAATCCCACGACTTCGAGTGCGAGGACTGCCAAGCCACATGGGATGTAACCATGGAAATCACACCAACAAAGAGATACAATCATGATTGACATCACAGTTCATCCATCACAGGTCGCCGAAGCAAAGCGCGACATCAGAGAGATTATCCAACGCCACAACAGGTACAACGAGTACAGGCAAATCGACTTACGTCACCACGACGGAAAGTTCATGTCAACCGATGAGTGGTTGTGGGTTATCGACAACACCGACCGAGCCGATGGGGAGTTCTTCATTAGAATCGAGTTTGACGACGACATCCTCATTGCACAAGAGGTCGCGGAACACTTCGGTCACTTCAACGTAGGATATTGCTAATGAAAAAAAACAAATACAGGTACATCGTGTACTACCAAAAAGACAGGGACGATTGGCGGGATGGTACGCTCGAAGCGAACACTCTCGAAGAAGCCCTATCAATGACTCATTCCAAATACATCGACACCCCTTGGACAGTCAAGCGGGTAGAACTAATGAAACCACAATCATGAAAAATAGAATCAAATATGGAATACTACCTGCAATCCTTGCGCTCGTTTTTCTTTCGGGTTGCTCGGCGGCTAAATGCACAACGTGTCCTCAAGGATGCCACACTGCCTATCAAAACAAGTGCAAGAAACCAAGCATTGTCAGTGGAGGTTTGTGCCCCAACGTCGCACAAAAGTACAAGTACGGCGAACCCATTCGCTGAGTTCTCACACGACGAGTTAGTCCTTGCCTACGTCAACTTCTCTTACATGAAGGATGTAGAAGCTATCGACATGGTTATCGAGATGTACGACATCGACACGTACATCGACCTCACATCATTCGGAATATCAACGCGAGACTTCGCATAATTTCATTCACTCAAATCAATTTACAATGTCTTACAATTACAACAACCCCATGAATCGCGTTTGCGATTACACAGAAGCCCTCAAAATTCTCGGTGACAACGTCGTTGAGGGTACCAAGTACCCAAATCTTGCGGCAATCAAGGCCAAGTATGATTCAACGTCAGACAAGCACGGGAAAGCATATCGCTACAACGCGGTCGCCAAGATTCTACCTGACGTATCAGTCAGTGGATTCTATGGGACTAAATACTTCCGCAACGGCAAACGCAAGTGGACCTCGCAAGAAGAGCAGTTCCTCGTTAGAACGGTTTGCGCATGCGTTGACCCCGAATCAGATCGACATGGGATGACCATGAGCAAAGTTTTATCTTGCGTGGGTCAAATTATTGGCAGAACCTTGGGTGCATGCCAGCTCAAAGCATCGAATCTGGGGCTAACTAAGGAGTCTATCCAATATGCCACGGTCGTAACAAAATGTGGCAGGGTGCTGTCCACCAAGACAGGCAAGATGATTGGAGACTGCTTCTCCTCAAAAGAGGATATCGAGAAAGAACTTGACAAACAAGACAAGAATGTTGGTTACAAGTTCAACTTGAGCAAGACCCCAAAGAAAAACAGAACACCAAAGAGTGTGTCAGGCAAAAGTGTCATCAACCTTGGCAAGGGGGTGCGCAACGTGTCCATCTCGTACACAGAACAGGGCGAGATGCAAATCACGTTTGAGGGGTAATTGGTTTGAGTGACCAACGGAGGGGGTGAACGCTGAAACGTCAGTCTAGCCCCCTCTTAACACTTTTTTACACTTACTCTATTCACATTTGTCTCACACCACACTATATTTGTGCAAGTAAATCACTCAAATTCAATTCATCATGAAACAATACGCATTAGTCCACGGAGTATGCGGCATATGGGAGGGCTACTCCGAAACAAGCTGCGACTTCTACGACGACCTTGACGTTGCCCGCAAGCACGCAGGTCAACTTGTCAAAACGTTCGAGGAGGACGACACTGTCATTCAGATCGACCACCCCGAAGATGACCTGTGGTACTACCACATGGATGACGGCTCAGGCGACATGGAGTACGCGACGCAGTTCATCATCACTATCATCACTATCGACATGTCCAACCGCTCTGACTCCACCGAGTCATGTTGGTTGACGTGGGACCAACTCGACAACTGCCAAGCATGGGACTATCAACCCCTGTGTATGTCCTTGGTGGCTCGTGTATCAAGCGACGTCATGGACAACACGGCTGACGGCAGGGGTCTTTGGCATCTCCAACAACTAACTGACTTCATCTCCTCGGTGTACTACCGCAACCATGCCATCATCGACGTTGACGACTACGTGATGCACGCTTTCCGTATCCCCAAACCCAAGAACAATGACGAAGAAACAACTGCTTAAACTACTTGCGCCATATCCTGACCGCGCAGAGATAGTAATCGAGGTGCATGACACCACGCTACACGAAGACCTATACAACTTCACGTTTGACCCCATCGAGTGGGAGCAATTCGAGGGATTGACACGCGAACCCACAACCATGTACGAGCTACGGCTCTGCCCAATCAAGAACACAAATGACTAAAAAAGAAATCATCGAAGACCTTACATACAAGGTCGCAGACATCAAGCACGACCTCCAATGCGTGTTGGACATCCTTTACCAATTAGACAACGAAGACGATGAGTGACGAATGGAACACCCCCATGGAGCTTACGCAAGAAGAGCGCAAGCTCTACGGCATGACTGCCGAAGATTATTTGAACTTCAATGCAAAACCAAAAGACAATGAATCCAATCCAAGAATCCAAGCAAGAGCTTGAAGCAAGCATCCGCTACGCTGAGAACGCTATCTCCAAAGCAAAACAGACCATCGAGTCATTGGCTACACACCAAGAGCAGACGGGACGTGAGGAGGCACTAACCAAGCAGGTGCAAGAACTCAACGCTACCGTGCAGTTCCACATCGACAGAGAGGCAGGGTTCCTTGACCAAATCAAAAGACTCGAACGTGAGTTGGAGCACCAACAAGTCCAAGGGCAGGGGTACTACGACAGCATGAGGGACTGCATGGCGGAGCTTGAGAAGCTACGCAAAGAGAAAGAAGCATCAAGCGGGCCATGCGGTTGCCAAGCATACCGAGACCTCGAAGAGAAAGCCACTATGCCCGTCATCCCCAAGGACGTAGCCATCGCCATCTTCCGTGAGGGTATTCAAACTGGTGTGCTTTCGGCGTGCGCAGAGCTTGAGGGGCAGAGAATCGAGATTGACGAAGAAGAATACTGCGGGGGCTTCGAAGTTCGCTTCATCAAAGAGATTGACCTCGACGACGAGCTTGACCTTGACTGGATGCGTGGCAAGTGCGGTGACTACACCGAGGAGGCTGTCATTGACTCGCTCAAAGGGCTATGTGCAGACAAGGAGTTCGAGTGCCGAATCCACGGAGTAGATGACCAAGAAAAATGAACATTGAACAACACATCGATCGAGGCAGATGCCCTAAATGTGGGGGAGTCACCGACTACGACAAGTACGAACCCCCCAAGAATGGGAGGCCACCACACAAGAATTGTAGCTGCTACTCATACGATGTGAATGACGACACTCAAGATTTTATAAACAAACTAATCTCAGACCTATAATGACTGACGAATACATGGACAAACAATGGGCTAAGATCGAAGCCCGCATGAAGCGATTCGAAGAGACCGCATCACCACAAGACAAGCTATTCCTCGACTGCATGGTCAGAGACTGGGAGGCTAAGATGAGACTAAAACTAAAAATGGAAAATCAAAAATGAAAAGGTACAGGGTTCGATTCCACCTAGCAAAAGGACACAACTACATGAAGTGGCAAGTATTTGATAGACAGCAGAATACAAAGGATTACTTCAACCCAGACTCTAAGTCTATTGTTATGTTCAGCTGCGAGCTTGGTAACCAACCCAAGACAGCTAAGAGGATCTACGACGGAGAGAACAAAACGGTTTGCGCTTGGGTGGCATGCGATGACATCGAGATCAAAGACAGAGACGGAGTTATCCCCCCTGCTTTAAACGGAATGACACATTACAAGTTCAACCCCAAGAAGAACCCGCATTGGTTCACGGACACCCACGACAACCGCGATGGGGCCAAGTTCAACATCATGATGACACACGAAAGAAAAGTTTATGGGTAATAAGACAAAAGCGGAGCAAAAGATGAACTCAAAAGCGCTTGGTGGCGACAGTCATCGATCGCCAAGATATCGTCGACGTAAAATGCAGAGAATGTTAGAGAAGAACCCCGCTCTGTTAGAGGAATTGACGAAGCAAATGATCCTAAATGGTTCGTTACCAGCGAGTTACCTCAAGCCACCTGAAGCAAAGGATTAACACCTGCTTTTAAACAGTTATATAAGCTTCTATAAAGCTATATACATACTTATATACTAAACAGTATACAAACATGTCAGAAGAAAAGAATCTATTAGTTGCAAATTTCTTCTCCACAATTAGGGAGGAGTATGAAGATAGAATTGGTTGGAAGTTGAATACGAACAGCCGACTGAGAGTTCAAGTGGAGGCGCGAGTGGCGCTTGCGAATGCGATTCGTCCATACGGGACGTTAACGGAGGTGGCTAAGCTCATCGGCAAGAAAGACCACACAACGATTGTCCATTCGATGAAATCGCATGAGTCGCATTTCACTTGGTCACCAAACTACCGAAGCAAGTACAAGATAGCTTTGGAGTGCGTCAGAGATCTGGCCAGAGACCAAGGTATCGACCCGTACTTCAACCAGTACACGCTAGACTCTATGCGGGATGAGATCCATACAATCAAGAAGGTTCTCGACCTGAATATCGAAACGATTAACAAATTTTATATGAAAGCTGAGCAACAGAAATCGCATTGGATGCGGAAAATTGAAGATGAGATTCTATCTTTGCCAAGCGAAGTTGCGTAATTCAATTCACTATCATCATGTCAAACTACAAATTCAAGACAACCAACATCCGTGGCAAGCAGTACGTCGAAGTCAACGAGCGCATCAAGTACTTTCGCCAAGAGCAGCAGTACAAAAACTGGACTATCGCTACTGACTTCCCCGTACTCGATGCAGAGCAGTGCGTGTGCAAATGCACCATTGCTAACGAACAGGGTCGTGTGGTTGCAGTAGGCCACGCTCACGAGGAGCGGAGTGCTTCAAACATCAACAAGACTAGCTATGTCGAAAACTGCGAAACATCCGCCGTTGGACGAGCTCTTGCCATGCTCGGAATCGGAATCGACTCTTCTATTGCGTCAGCTAATGAGGTCGAAGACGCCATCGCAAAGCAAGAAGCCATCGTTCAAAACCCTCATGTTCAAAAGCTTAGTAAGGCGCTCGACGCGCCAGTAGAGAACATCATGGACAAGGCGGTCGGTTACATCAAGTCTCAGACCGACAAGAAGAAAGCATACGAGGCTATCACCAAGAAGTATGGTGATCAGCTTACAGACAAGCAAAAACAAGGACTACAAAAATTTGTGCGATGAGCTATCTACTCGAATTCAATCTATCCCTTGTGCTGTTTTTGAGCAGCGTTTACATCTTAGTCCGACTGATCGATCGACCTAAAAAGAAAAGATCATATGGACGAGGTGGTGGATCAACTGGGATTTATAAATGGAATCGCAGTGTAAGACGCCGTGTTTATGAACTTCATACAGGTGGTCACAGCACCCGTCAAATCACGAAGCTGACAAGCATTCCGAAATCAACTGTTCATCAAATTATTCAAGAACAAAAAAACCTAATGTCATGATTGAAGCAGAAGACATTGCTCTAGACAAGAATGGCATTCGAGTTCCAGATCCCAAGTCTGGCAAGCTCGTGAAGTTCATCCCTTGGGGCATGATTAACAGAGAACGCATTATCCCCAACATCGACAGGATGACTGGCAAGAACAGGGATAGCAAGTTTGAGTTCTACTACGTCCGCAAGACTGTGAACGGAGTTCAGCTTGAGCAGATCTATCCAAGTAAACGAGATGCCATGAAAGCAATCGACATTTTCTTAATCCGCAATGGTAAAGATCCATTGCACATCCTCAAGAAAACATGATAGAATGGATGGCCGAATGGGATGGAGACAATAATGATTTGAACTTCCATCCCCTTGACGGGGATTACAACCCCCCAAAGAATCCCAAGTGGAAAGTACTTGGCAAAGTAACTGACGAATTCGTATCAAACTATCTTGAACATGAGCATGAGAGACGCACTGCAGGAGCGTGTAGGTAAACCGCACCTGTCTTATTCATCACTGAAGTACGCTCTCGGAGACATGAGACTTTGGGAGATGTACATGAAGGGTCAACTGAAGAAGGAGTCAGACGCTCTGTTCTTTGGCTCTCTGTACGACCTCTTGCTCTTTGAACCAGAAAAGTTTAATGATCAGTACTACACTCTCAATGATGCTGATATTGTCGCTGATATTGGCGGCAAGTATCCTCGCAATACTAAGAGGTACAAAGAATGGAAGGCTGAGGCGGCGCAAGCAACGCAGAATGCAGACAAGATCTTGGTACCTCAAGAGGACGTCAAGAAGGCGAAGGAAATGATTCAACGCCTCAAAGACTGCGGATTGTACGACAAGAGATTTGCTGGTGGCAAGTTTCAGGTTGAGTTCAACGTAGATCTTGACGGAGTCCCTCTAAAGGGGTTCCTCGATTGTCTTCGCGAAGGTGAGTTCATCGTAGACTCCAAGTCGTCACGATCGATCGACAAGTTCAGGTATGATGTAAATAGCTTCAGCTATGACATCCAAGCCTATGTCTACACCAAGGTATTTGGGATCTCAGAATACTATTGGGTTGTGCAAGAGAAAGCCTACCCATTCTATCCTGCTGACGTCAAGTGCTCGGAAGAAACGCTTTTCAAGGGTGAGATGAAGTTCCATCAAGCTCTAGAAAACATTCAAGAATATCTCAATGGAAACACAGAGACTACTACGCATTATACTTCGTTTATTGTGTAATGCGGTTGCGCTACTAGGGAAAGCTTTGTTTTGGGGCTTTTCCATTTTTACTCTATTCACTCTTTTTTATTACCACATTTTTAAAACCTTTAGTCATGAGTGACCAAAAGTATGATTCAGTACTCGTAGGGTACGCAGAAGAGCCTCGTCGCGACGAGCAGGGAAACATTGTTGCATGGACCGTTCGTCTCAAAGACCATGAGATGAAGGAGATGATCGACAAGTACACCACGTCCCGTAACGCCGAAGGCCAAGGAGGTAACCTCTACCTCACCATGTTTATGTCTAAGAATGGCAAGTCCTGCTGCCGTGTGTTCGATCCGAACAGTGAAGCAGCTAAGGAGAAGCGAGCAGCTAAGAAAGCAGCTCAGCCAGTGACTGATGACCTCCCATTCTAAGGGAGCACCTATCTACTACATGACCGCTCGTGTGGCCTTCAAAAAGAAAAAGAAGGTCCACGAGCGTGTCTTGTGGATAGTCTCTGTTTTTGATGACCCTAATGACATACGCAACTTCTCTCCGTACACCATGCATCGCATCGAACAGGAGCTGTATGGTAAGAACACAAAGTCTGAGAAGCATGTTGTCATCAGAGAAATACTCACCAAAAAGTTTATTTCACATTCAAACTTGACAATAGATGAGCACAAAAAACAGCATCAGAAATAAATGCAAGCAGCTGGAGGATCTTCTCCTGCGCAAGAATGAAAAGTACGGAAACTCAGCTCTCGAACCGCTGAACGTTTTCTCAGAAGCTGGTGCCGTTGCAGGCATCAAGGTGCGCATCGATGACAAGCTCAAGCGCATCAAGAATGCAGGTCTCGTTGACGCAACGGAGGATACGTTGCAAGACCTGGCAGGGTATCTTATCCTCCTCATGATCGCGAAGGACAATGCAAGTAACGATATTCAAGAACGTCTACGACAAGACCAATCCGCACTACATTCCTCTTCTACAAGCATTGGAGAGGATTCAGACTGGGAAGTCGAGTACTTTAGTGACTGAAGTACGCGATGGGAACAAAGACAAAAAGAAAGAGCTCCCCGTTGTATGTTTCAGCGGGGAGTTTACGTCTAGGGCTGATGAGTCGCTATTTGACCATTCGGGCTTCATTATCCTCGATTTTGATCACGTGGATGTTGACGCGACCAAGAGGGCTCTTGCCACGGATGATTTTATTCAGTCATGCTGGACGTCGCCTAGTGGTCAGGGAGTCAAAGCTCTTGTCAAGATTACGCACCCTGAGAGACACAGGGATCACTTCCGAGCCCTCATCAAGTACTTCGAAAGAACACATGGACTAGAACTAGACGAGTCTGGCATCAATGAGTCACGGGCTTGCTTTGAGTCCTATGACCCAGACATCATCATCAAAGATGAGTACAAGCCATTCGGTGCGTTTACCACTGAGCATGCCGAGGCTCAAGCCCCAACCAACGAGGCTTACGACTACACGGACTACATGAAGCTCAACTTGGCGGCTCGCATGATCCGTCAGGCTGAGGATGGTGAGAAGCACAAGCAGCTGCTTAAGGCTGCCGTTTTGTGTGGTGGGTTTATTGCTGCGAAGCGCATGGAGGAAGAAGAAGTTATCCGTGTGCTTATGAGAGAGATCGTCAAGCGTGACATCAACTCAGAGAAGGAAGCATATGATACTATCGTCAGGGGTATCGAGAAGGGTAAGACCATGCCCATCAGGGAGATCATTCAAGAAGAGAAGGATGCGCAGAGAGAGATGCTTATCAACGATGGGGACATGTCCTTCATCTCTTCTGACGACGAAGACTGGAGATGGATTGATGACTATGCTCAGGGTAAGATTGAGCTAGGCTTGGACACTGGTGACGTAGAGTTCGACAAGTACTTCCGTTACAAGAAGGAGTTCGTCATTATCAACGGTCACTCAAACGTAGGCAAGACCACTACAGCTCTTTACTTGATCACCAACTCAGCCATCCGTCATGACTGGAAGTGGATAATCTATTCCTCAGAGAACAGAACCGCATCCGTAAAGAAGACGATCATGGAATTTGCAATGGATGTCAAGCTTCAGGACATGAACTACGATCAGCGTAAGCAAGCGTACAAGTGGGTGCAGGATCATTTCACTATCATCAACAACAATCAAGTGTACAGCTACAGCGACATCATCTTGTTTATGGAGAAGGTCATGCGCCAACAGCCTGTCGATGGGATCTTCGTCGATCCATACAATAGCCTCAGGTTGGATATGCGAAACAGCGGCATCGGAGTACACGACTACCACTACGAAGCCGCATCAGAGTTCCTAACCTTCAGCACAACTAACAACGTAGCCGT
>Ga0075475_10001832_pt1 | contig 10666 bp, 3 predicted proteins | sample DEB08_DNA_10_FD_76342 | JGI IMG/M metagenome (GOLD analysis project Ga0075475, IMG submission 76342) | Aqueous microbial communities from the Delaware River and Bay under freshwater to marine salinity gradient to study organic matter... | ecosystem: Environmental > Aquatic > Marine > Coastal ... | reverse complement strand
GAATGATATCTGAGAGGATATAAACTCCTCGTTCAGATGGACCATCGCGTCGTCTATAATGTCTTGCGGGATGTACGTCCCGTCTGCTGTGTCTGTGTAGTGGATGTGAACAACAGAATAGATATTCTTCCATGAGATGTCTCTGTTCCACCCCATAATTTTTGGTTCTATTCCTTCTGGGTCACCAAGAGAGAGACAGATGTTTTCCTGTGCTGCAATCATATTAAATGAAAGCAAACACAGGACAAGATGTATTAATCTCATTGCATTTGATTCTTCGCAAGAAGAAGCTTAATCTCTTGAATGTCTTTAAGAAGCTGTTTTACATCAGCTTTAAAGTCAGCGTTGTCATTCTCTAGAGCCTCCACTCTAGCCGAAAGCTTATTGTAATCCGCATGAAATTTCACCCAGCCACCTACAAGCGTGATCGCAAGCATTAAGAATTCAAAATGACTAAGATGATCCATCATCGCTTTTTAGTCTTCTCTACAGTGCGCCCAGCGAAATACGCGCCAAACACAGTCAGCATTAAGATTTCTAACAAAGATACGTAACTCTCCTTGACGTTAAATGGCTGATTATCAAGTGAGTCAAATATAACCAACCCTACAAAAACGCTAATTAAAACAATAAGCATAATTGGACGAATGGTTTTTGCAAGCTTCACATCACCGCTCATATCCGCTTTCCACCGCTCAGTTACATTGTTCTGAAAAGCAATCTCTGCATCTACTTTAGCCTTAGCTTCTGCTGGATCAATATCTGGTTCTCTGTCGAGCAGGTTCTTGACTACCCCTAGACCTCCTTGGTCTGGGAGTAAATCACCCACCGTATCTAAAATACCTGGAGCTTTTTCTTTAAGCCAAGCGCCCAGTTTTGTGTCTTTAATCTTGTCCATACTGTTCTAAATATCTTTGTTCCATAACTTCAAGTATATATATGCTATGCTCCATAAAGCTTCCGTCAGGATTGTATGAAAGAAGCGACTTATATCTATCATTTATTTCATCGAGGGCTTCAATCTTTTCATTAGATGTCATTGATTGATAATCTTCTGTTTGCATGAAAGCTTTTATCTCTTCATACCTAAGTGAATTAGACATTTGTAAAGCGTTGTTTATTTCTTCAGCGGTTAGTCTGACAAAGAAATCTTCTTGCGGGTTATTAAGGAAGTTGTAAGGCTTACCTAAAGCTTCATAAGCTTTCTTTGCTTTTCCTCTGCTGACAGAAGGAGGGTCGAGCTTTCTGTATACAGATGAAGCGTAGTATGGCGTACCAACAGCTTTTGTCAGGATTCCTGTATCTAAATACAGATTTAAGATCTCGATTGAAACCTCATCCTGAGATGCTGTTTTTCCTTTTGTTGCATCAAACATGTAATACGCGAACTGATTTCCACCTTCTGGAGCTTGTTCAATTCTCTCTCCTTTCCAGTTTACTTTCACTGGCAAGCCTCCAGTATTGAATGTTCGTTCTCTAACGTGATTCTTTATTCTATCGATCAGATCAACATCTCTCTTGTCTGGCATAAATTCTCTGGTCGATTGATCGAGTCCGCTGAGTGCGTTTGGAAGGAACATCGAAGAGCAAGCTTTAGAAATTGTTTCTACGTACTTGAAGAAAGCTTTTTCGAAATCGTCTGGGTCTTTCGTGCTGGCAATCAAGCTCGTTATTCCGTTGAGACCTTGCAAGAAACTTTGATCCATCATGTACGCAACAACAGATGCGTTGTCAAAACCAAACAGCTTCTTTAGTACGTTGTTCGCTGTGAACGGCTGATCAGCCATTTCCTTAGCTGCTTCTGGGGTCGTAGTATGAGCGTAAGCACCCATGATCGTACCCAATACACCAAGCGTTTGATAAGACCTGAATTCATCTCCTGCTTGAGGCGCTGGATCCCCTCCGTTCAAAAGCCTTCTTAAACCGCTTACGTTAATGCTGTTCGGAGGGAAGGTGTCGTACATCAGGTTTGTTTTCTCGTCATCCTCCCAGTCAATACTTCCGCTAAGAAGACCCTGAGAAATCAGATACAGAGCCGCTGAACTAACTGCCTGACCGACCATCACTTTTGAAAGAGTTTTAGATGCTTCCGTGTATTCTCCGTTACTCATCTGAATAGCCATCTTTCCTCCACCAAAAACTGGAGAAGCGTAAGTCAGTGTTTCTTCTGTAAAGTTTGCAATCGTGCTTACGTAAGGGACGTTTAGTCTGATTAGGAATTTAAAGAAGCCTTCCCCATCAAAACCTTTAACGTTATTGAACGCCTGTCCCATACCTCTAGACAGATTGTCGATAACCCACATGCTTCCTTTTGCCAATCCCATAGGCTCCTGGAATGTAAGTTTTCTACCTTCCGTTGCTGACCGCTCCATGCTGTCCTTGTCTGGGAACTTAAGGAACTGAGCTAGCGCGTCTCCTTCTAGTCCTTTGCCTCTGCCTAAAGCGTGTAACTCAAGACCCTCTGCAAATCTTCTGAAAGGAACGTCACCAAGACTAAGAAGCCTAAACATTGTTTCTGCTGGGATTCCAAACGTTCCCTGTACTAGCAGCTTCGCTCTTTGATTTAATTCGTCCCTGAGCGTTTGTCCTTCTGGTAACTCGCTAGACATAGCCGCCATAAGAGATCGAATAGGCATAAAACCTCTGCTCATTCTCCATTCAGACATGTCTTTCTCCCTACCAGTAATAACCTGTTCCATCGCCTCGACTGCTCCAGCTCCGAACTTACGCATCGCGTACAGATAGCCAGCGAGGGACAGCTTTCGTTGCTCTTTGTGCAATCCCATCAACTCGAAAGCCTTAGAGGTAGGCATAGACATCAAATCAATAACTGTCTTTGGTATGACGTTAGCAAGATTGTAGACTACGTTTCTAGCCTGAGACATCATAGTAAGTAGGTTACCCTGAACAAGCTGAACGCCAATCTCAGACCACTTCTTCTCAATAAACATATTCGCAAGCGTGTCGAGGTCTCGCTGAGCTTTATCAAGGACGTCTTGAGCTTTCTTAAATTCAGTTTCTACATCCTCCCCTGCGATACCTCTCTCCATAAGGTTTTGGGCGGCTCTATAAGCGTCCATGTATACTTTAGTTGCCTCTAAAACCTTGTTTTTTTGAGCTTCTGACAAAATCTTTCCTTGCTCCTGAGCCTTCTTGATGATGACATTTGCCATTCCTTGCGGCGTACTTGTCTTCAGTTCTGCCATGTGGCGAAGAACTCTACCAGCAGTTGTACCTACAGCGGCTAGCTGATCAAGAACGCTCACGATTCCAATATCGTTTCCTTCCTCTTGCATTCTGTTGATTAACTCAATTCCAGCAAGAACTCCTACGTCGTCATTTCGTGTAGCCAGGTTGTTAAGAGCATCACCACGCATTAAAGAAACAAGCTCCTGTGGGCTCATTTGTTCTAAATTCTTCTGCTCGTTAGCAATTCTCTGCTGATCGATGTAGTTGTTTGGATTGTTGACAATCTCGTTTTTAAATCGACCAAACTCAGAAGAGCTTGCAAGTCTTTTAGAAGTGCCTCTTAGTCTTCTTCCTTTGATTACGTTTCCGTGCTCATCAATAGTTAGGTTTGCAAATCTCGCTCTTTCTTTTGCCGACATGTTTTGATAAGCCATTTCAAACATTTCGTTTGAAAGGTTAATCATCGAGCTGTTTCTTTGCTTCATTATAGAAACAAAATTTTGAAAAGCTACAAAATGCTCTGGAGAGGATACATCTATGTCTTCTTTTTGTGCTGGAGTGTAAGGATCTAGCATCTTTATATTACCAGAAGCAATAATTACATCTCCTGACATCACTGCATTATCTGCCGATTGAAGTCTGTTTCCGTAGACGTCAACAAAAGCTTCAGAATACAGCGGATTTCTCATAAACAGAACGCCGTCAACAAGACCATCAAAGTTTTCTGCTTTCCCAAAAGAGGAAATGTTAGACTTCATTTCAATTTCACCTGCTCTGCCTTCTAGCATCTTGTTTAGAGGAACTAACGATGTGGACAACTTAACCTTTGACATCGATGTTACTTGTTGACCTCGAAATAGCTGAGAAGGACTATAAGTTCTAGCTTGAGGGTGATTCATAGCTGGAAGACCCGTTCTTTTTCTAGCGGAAAAGAATCGCATCTCAGTAAGATTAGGGTTCAATCCAAGCCTAGCCTCAAGCTGAATCTCTGAAACCTTTGCGGAATAAGGATATTTACTTTTAAACTCCTCGTTATCCATAAGTTCAAACGGGTCCATTTTCGAAAAATGCCTCTCCTTCGATGTAAATTTAAGATCTAATGGGCTTGTTATAATTCTATCCTTATATGAGTTAATCGCTTCCGCAACAGCTTCGCCAGAGAAATCTTCATAGCTTCTGTTAGCCACTCCGAGAGCGTTTTGCAGGATATGGTTTTCAAGAAAAATCATTTGACCTACATCGGCTGTTGACACGTTCTCATACCCAGGGAATTTTCTGATCCTGTCTCTGAGTTTAATAACAAGTTCTTTGTTTTCTTTTCTGTCTTTAGGTTTTGGTGTTGTTTCTGGTAAAAAATGCCCCTCGTAAAACCTTTTAAGAGCTTTAGCCGCTTCATTTCCACTGCACACGCCTCCATCCCTTTTTGCTGCTTGACTTTTTATCCAAGCAAAAACTTTTTTAGAATTGTAAACTTCCGTGTTCGCTTTTCTCCTCCCCTTTGAGTCAGTTTCATAAGAAAGCAGCCAACCTGTTTTTGGGTCGTGCGCTATCTTTCTTACTTCCTCTTTAGTCATGCCAAGAGAGCTTTCCATAAAAGCGAGAAGCTTGGAAATGTTTATGCTGTTCTGCGTTTGTGGTCTGAACACTCTATTCATGCTTTCGACTACATGAACATCTTGGGTAAACACATCTGAGTTACCCATCAAATTCACCATAAAGGCTCCAATTTTAGGTCCATATCCTCCATCAGCAATGCTTCTTTGAGCGGCGACATCTATATCAGGGTCTGAAACAGCTTCATTTAATTGCTTTGAAAAGGCTCCAGGATCACTAAAGTCGTATCTTTCTAGAATCTTTACAAGAGACAAGGCAATATTGTCTACTCTGCTTGGATTTAGAACAGATGTTTGAAATATGTCTGCGTTGATAATTTGTTCGATTCGGGCAAGAACTCCAAGTCCAGAGTACCACTCCTTAAGCCAAGCCTCCTCTTTCTTTTTGTTCCACCCATCTTCCTGTCTTTTTTCTGCTAGATCTGTATACAGGTCATTCATGACAATATTGAAGAAAGCCGCAGCCTCTTTAAAGTTTTGTTCTGCATGATTTCCATTAGATGTAATGGCAATAATGCCAATTAGCAAATCCATGTGCTGTTGAGCGAACTCTTTTACTTCTGGGTCTTGCTGCAACTCAAATCTATCAGTATCTCCAACTCTTGCAAGTCTGTACCCTATATTTTCGAGAGCAAAGTCTATATTTGAATTAGTATTTTCAAAAAAATTGCTACCTCTAAGGTCAAAAATATCATTAATTGTCCTCAACCTGTCTGCGTACACATCCAAAAGTTGCCCGACTGTGGCCTCATCTCTCGTTGACTTATAGGCTTCAGAAAGGTAGTGCGTGTCAATTGCAGTTATAAGCGCGTTAACTAACGGTCTTGGCATAGATCCTCCGATTGAACCCTTTTTTAGACCTTCTATGTATTTTATAGCTTCCTTAACGATTGGTGAGTTTTCCCCGTTTGAATCCTTAATGACTTGGACAACTCCGTCAATATTCGATCTTTTTTGCCGAGGTGATAAGCTGCCAGATCTTAACCCTAAAACAAGATCAAGATCCTCAAATGAAGCTCTTTTTCTTGCAGAGAACAATACGGCACTTCCTGGGAAGTTGTCGTCTAGATACTCGTTTACTCTTACAAGTAATTGCTCGTGGTATTCTGGACTGCCCAAAACCTTTTCTCTTTGAGATTGACCTTCTACCTCTACGCCTCCAGAAACGTAATCATCCATCATTTCATTGATCAACTCAGTCGTGTTACCCATTCCCCAATCTATTTTTCTAGCCCTCACCATAGATTCATATATGATTGGGTGTAACTGATCTCTGACCGCTCCAACAGACATCATAGCTTCGATTTCAAGCCGCCTCAGCTCGTCTCTTTCTTTTTGACGATTAATATTTTGCTCTAACTCGGCTTGCTCCCAAGTCTTTAACGCTGCTTCCATCCAAACTGGCTCACCAGTAGTTTTGTCTAAAAGTGGTTTTGGTGGATTTAATGTTTTAATGTTCCCATCGCTGTCCTCGTATCGCATCATAGATATGTTGGTAACCCTACCGTTTCCAGTCATCTTTCTATACCAGTTAGCAAAATGAAAATAGTCATTGAAGGTTGTCTCCCTTACGGATTGAACTCTTGAAATCCCAGTCCACTTACTAGTAGACATTACTACATACTTTACTGTCTTGTTGTCTAAAAATGTGGCTGGTCTTCTCTTATATGACGAAAGCATCCCACCAACCTCTTCTTCCGCAACCTGTCTATCAGCGGCCTGCTGTTCAGGATTGGGGGTGAATATTGACTCAAAAGCCTCAGAAAGCTTTTGAGCGGAAGAATACTTTCCAGCAATTGTTTTGGACAGCCTTTCCATGACAGATAGCTCGCTTCCCCCAACTGAAGAAAACTTATCTACAATCCCGTCTATAAAGCTAGTCAACGAGGACTTTGTTGTGCTTGAAACATCGGAATACTTAGAAACGTATTGAGCAAAAACCTCCACAAAGAACTCTTCTTTTAACTGAGAGATTGACATATTACTCATTTCCTGATAATAAGCCATCTTTGCGTTCACGGCCTGCTGAATAGCAGGATCTGAAGACAGTATTGATAATAAGCTGTTTTTGAATTGCAGGCTTTGATTATCAATGCCGTTCATTCTTTGATCTATCATCGCGTGAGCATACTCCTCAACAATATCTTTTGCTGTAGCCGAATCAGTAATCGTTATCTGGCCGTCCAAGTATTGCCCTCCTATGACGTCTCCGTCGAGGTACCTGCTTATTATCTGTTTTCTTTCCGTTTCGGTTTTAGCGGATGCGTATAACTCCCTGTATAGCTGCTCTTCAGATATTAACCGAACCCCACCTACACCCGATTTGAGTTTTTTAGCAAGGCCAGAAATAAGATTGTCATAAACAGTTTGGGCGCTTTCAGAAAGAACTGGTTTTCGATCAGGAGCAACCGAAGAAGTTAAGTCTTCCGCTGATCTATTGGCTATTCTGTCTATATTAAACTCATTCCAAAGCTCTAATTCACTTTGGCTTAAGTTCTCCTTATTATATACGGTCACGCCGTCTTGAACTTCTCTTGCTTTTATCAGCAAGTGATCAGCAACTTGACTAGCGCTAAGCGTATTCTCTTTTAAAGCAACCTTATAAGTTGCCTCTGCGAGAGCATCCTCCATAGTCTGGTTTGAGTCCACCTTGATGTTTTTAGCTCCCCTAACCATCAACTTAGACGAATCATTAGATCCTTCGTACTTAACCTCAGAATAACCCATTCCTTCAAGTTTCTTAGCTATAGCCGAATCCACGATTGCGCTACTACTTCTTGAGGTAATTATACTGGCTAATTGACCCGCGTCTCTATTTTCAGATGAAATGCTGTTTTGCCCTGCTATTGCAGAGCTGACATACATGTGGTTTTCTGCTACACTAGCTCTATTTCTAGCCACTTCAGCTCTTTGTAAAAGAGACTGAGCTTGAGAAGACATTCCAGCTTCTTTTAGCTTTAAAGACTGAGCTTCAAATATGTCGGCCCTTTTATTAAGGTTTTCTATAACCTGCTGTGAAGATTCGTTCTGAACAGAATTAACAGCTAGTTGATTAGCAAATGAGCCTAAATATTTAGACTCAATGTCTTGCCTTTCTTTCACTAAGTTCTCAGCCTTCAATTTTAAAGACCTCTTTTCGGACAAAGAAGTCGCGTTATCAATGGCTTTAATTGTATCAACTAAAAGCGACGAGTTCTCCACTAATAGTTGGCCGTCTTGAGCGTTTTCTGAATTTATGAATTGATGAAGCTGATATGAATCGGACTGAAGCTGAGGAATCACGCTCATCTCTTCGTAAAGAGCTTCTAATGCTTGAATCCTCGCTTCTGAATTAACCTCTGTTTCAGAAAGGATTTTGCTAATATTGGATTGAAAGTAGTTTGCAAGACCAACTCTATTTATATCTACGCCAGAGCTTATAGCACTATTGACTGTATTTTTTACACCGCCAATAGCTCTCGTTCCCCCCATCAAAAGAGAGCCAGACATAAGAACATCGGCAATTTCCCCACCAAAATCTAGATCATTTCTGGCTCCAACGTTATAATTTATAACTCCTTGACCAAGTGTGTTTCCAATCTCCCCTGCATGGTCCATCCCCATGTCCGCAAAGAAATCGAACACTTGGTTTCTTAGAAAGCTAGACCTTGTTTGACCTAGAGCTCTAATACCAGGAGACAACATCTTCGATCCGATTTTACCAGTAAGCCATTCCGACCCAGCCTCCAGAATAGATATCGAGTTTAAATAAAGAGCTCTTTCAAGAGGGCTCATTTCTTTATACCAATCTTGATCTCTACTCTCAGTAAATGTCCTTGACATACTGGAAGTAAAAAATAAAGCAACAGAACTCCAGCCTCCAGTAGCCGTCATCGCCCCTATTGATAAGATTGTCTCTGGAGCCATTTCAGCCGTCTTGTTTACAGCTTGGTACCAGGCGTTCCAGTAATCTCCACTAGCTAAGCTTTCTTTCCAGTCGTTTTCAAAGCTTACAAGTTGAGACATTGCTTTTTCTTGAAGATCGTACACAAACGTTCGTTCTATTTTATCGTGCGTTGCGTTGTAGTAATCTTCAAGAAAGTCGAGTTCTTCTTGCGTCGCCCCACTAAACTTTCTTGCACCTCTTTCCGCATTATAAGCAACCCACTGTCTGAGATGGCGAGGAGCAGCAACCACATAACCAACGAGGTCGATTAAGCCGCCACCTATAATCAAAGCTGTGTTTGTTTTTTTTCCGCTCCCGACAAGTCCGTCTCCATCAAGATCGATGGCCCTACCGTGAACAAGCTCAACGGCCTTTTCTAGCTGTTCAATCTGAATTTTATTTAAGCCGTCGGTCAAGGATTTTAAATTCTTCTTAAGTACTTCATCTACCCCTTCAAACGCAGCTTCAATTTCTTGGGCTTCTAGTCCGCTTATAGGAGGTCCTTCGACGAGCGGTATAAAACCTTCGAGCGCTTGAGTGGCCTGAATACCCGCAACCGATGCTTCCTCTTCAACCTCGGCTGCTGGGAGAGGATTTAGTATCACACCAATCTCTGGATCGTTGTCCGTTTCTGATAGATATCCAGACTCGACAACCCAGTCAATCATCTCTTGCCTTTCTTTTATGTAGGTGCTGTAATCCTGTCTTTCTGTGGTTCTACCCGCCGCCGACACCTCTGCTTCATGACGCCTTTCTTGATAGGCAAAAATTAAAGCTTCTTCTAGTGTCATACGACCTGACCTATACTCTTCTTTTGCTCTTTTTGGAAGAGTGGAGACTAATTCCTGCTTTGAAAGAGCTACCAAAGACATTGCAGCGTCAAACGTAGGGACATTTCTTCTCGCCTCTCTTAAGACGTCCATAATCTCGCCTTTATTGTCTGCTAAATCCTGAAGATCTTTTATTTTCTGCTTAATAATAGTTGACTTACGATCTCGTTCAATGAAGCCTATATCTTCGTTGTTTTGAATCTTCTTAAGCTCTCTTCTAAGCCTTTGAATTTCACGAAGACTGTCAAGACCCCTTTGACTTATTGAATTATAAAGCTCTTCACCCTGTTCATTAAATGCATAAAGAAACCTTTGCTTGAATTTCTCTTTATCTTCGTCGGATATGTTAACCGCATCGATACCTTCATTAAATGCCTCTGGACTTACAGATCCTTCAAAAAGATCATTAATAGTTATTTCAAGACCACGAGATTGAGTCCATCTTGCGTGTGCTTCATTTATTTTCTCCTCGCTAACTCCATTAGCTTCGAGATAGTCTAAAACTGGCTGGTATGTTCCTGATTCTTGTACTAAATCCTCTGCTTCTCTTAGTCCTTGCTGAAACTCCTCTTCCCTTTGTTTTCTTTGCTCTAAGCGTTTATAAAGATTCGACCTTAATTCATCGTCTATCGCAAATCCAGTCTCTTGCTCAAAGGTGTTTATAAGGGATTCTGGGTTATCAGAAGAAACCAGCAAACTATCCAGCTTATCGAGCTGTTCGTTTAGACGCTGAGTGTACTCGCCCATTAAGCCTTCATACTCAAGATTTAAAGCATCTGCCTCTTCTTGAGAAGAAGCGGTTGTCTTCATGGACCTTACCAGATCTTCGTTAATGTCTAAGTCTATAAATCTTTGCTGCCTTTCGGTTAAAGGCATTAATGGTGGTTCAATATATTCGAACGTTCCACCCGAAGAGTCTGAATCTGTACTCTCGTCTCCGTTCTCTTTTTTTTTTACTTCCTCATCAGCTAATTGCTTTTGAGCAATTTCTGCCGCTTCACTAGGAAGTAAGTTTTGATCTAAAATAATCTGATTAACTCTTTGCTCAAACTCTTGATTCATGCGAATACGTTTTCAGCAAAGATAACCAAAAATGGCTATTAGGCTCT
>Ga0075475_10001825_pt1 | contig 10692 bp, 5 predicted proteins | sample DEB08_DNA_10_FD_76342 | JGI IMG/M metagenome (GOLD analysis project Ga0075475, IMG submission 76342) | Aqueous microbial communities from the Delaware River and Bay under freshwater to marine salinity gradient to study organic matter... | ecosystem: Environmental > Aquatic > Marine > Coastal ... | reverse complement strand
AATCTGTTACAAACTCACTTTTCTACTATGATTATTTTTCAGGGTTCCCTCATTTTACTGTGACAAAGATGCATAGTAATCCCACTCTCCGAAATATTTTGGCAGCACTCGATACCTCTCATGACGGCTCACCGACGGCCTGAGCTCCCTGTCTCTCTTCTGAGGCTGAACTTCCTGATTCAAACTCAGCCCCAAAAGGCGAGAATTCTGTATTTCTATCCATCTTTCCAGTACTCTCTGAGGACTGCTGCGAGCTCAGCGTTCACGGGTAAAGAAGAGAATACTCGTCAATAAGAGAACAGCGGATAGGAATCATGACGCAGTGGCGAAGAAGCGTGTACTGATAGAGAGGGATCATGAGCAGTAGTGACAGCGAGAATCAAATTCCATTCGATGATAGGAAAGCTTCGCTTTCGAAAGTCGCAGAGCTCCGCTCTTACATCGCAAACAACGACGACTCTGATGAGTTCATTCACGACTCTGAACCACTGCAAGAGCTAGCAGGAGCACTTTTCACAGAGGCGCCGGAAGAGTTTGTCTCGCGCCAGTCGATGAAGGAACTCAGATGGATCACCAAAGAGCTGAATTCACGTATTCAACAATTTCTCGAGGGTGACGGAACCCAGGTTGTCTACATTAGCGACCAGGCAGGGAGTAATGATCAATCAGATCAATCATCAAAAGGCTTCCTTCACATTTTCACAGTTCTTGGTGACCGTCCTTTTATAATCAATTCTATCCGCGAATGCTTGCTACAAGGTGGCGCTTCCATAGAAGTATTATTACACCCAATACTCTTGAGAGATGGAAAGCGTCTTTCCTGCTGCTATGTTCAACTTTCAAACATAAATCCTTCTGAACAGCTTATTCTCAAAAAGGCGATAGAACGCTCACTAACCCACGTTTGCGCAGCAACTGATGACTTCACGAAAATCCTCGTTCGTATAGAGACCCTCTCGCGCATCATGGAAACTACGAAGCCTGCTCCTGGCATATCCCCGATTGATCGAAATGATGCCGCATCATCCCTTCGATGGATCAGCCAGGGAGGATTCTTATTGACAGGGCTCTCAGTCTGGGAAAGCTCCTCACCAGAAACTCAGCCCCAAAAAACAGAAATTACTCTTGGAATACACCGCTTGACTGGTGCATATGTCTCAGCACTTCATGACGAACTGAGAGAAGATTTACGTAACTTCGAGGATGAAAATGTCCTACTCATGATATCTCGATTGCGTTCTGAAAGCTTTGTGCAAAGGCGCTCAAGACTACTGAATATAACTGCTTCAGATACTTCTCCAGATGGCAATACGCGCACTATTTACCAAATCACTGGCTTACTCACATCCTCAGCACTTGCCGAAAAATCGGCGGAGGTCCCTTTCTTAAAGAGGAAACTCAATACGCTCCTTGAATCGGAGGGTGCGCCTGAACACTCGCACAACCATAAAGGTATTACAAAAATCTTCAATTCCATGCCAAAGGAGGAAGCTCTTCGTCTTGACATTGAAAGCCTGCGCTCTGTTATCTACACGATTCTCAATGTTCAAAATAGGAATGAAACTCATATATCCGTAAAAGTTGATAAACAGTCACGCAGCGCATCAGTTATTACGATAATGCCTCGAGATAGGTTTAACACCGAGGTCAGGCATCGTGTGCAGGCTCTCGTTGAAGAGGTATTTTGTGCAACACCAGGTTCAAGTGAGTACTTTCTTGATCTTTCTAACAAGCCTCATGCACGTTTTTACTTTCATGTTTCAATGCCCAAGACGGGGCTACCAAAGATCGATATTAGCAAACTGAAGACTGACATAGCAGAACTGACAAGAGGATGGAGAGAAAACTTAGAAGAACGTATCTTTCATTCAAATGATTTCGAATCTCCATCGGATATTGCCAAAAAGTATGGAGATGCGTTTAATACTCGTTATCAGGCAAGTCAGACAGTCGAAGATTGTGCACATGATATTCTGCAAATCGAGAAGCTAAAGAAGACTTCGCCGATACGCATTTCTATGCGTCCGACCGATGAAGATATCCCGAATAGCTTCTTTCTTGTCTTGTATAAACTTGGCTCAAATTTAACCATTAGTCATACCCTGCCGATTCTAGAACATGCAGGCTTAGAGGTACTGTCTGAAAACTCCTTTCGTATTAAGGTAATAGACAAAGACAGAGTAGCAATTCATAGATTTCTCGTAAGACCACGAGAGTGTTCTCATATTTCCCTAGAAAGTTTTTCCGAGGTACTTGCTCCCGGATTAAAGGCAATATTCTTGGATGAAGCGAAGAGCGACCTTCTGAATGCCTTGCTCATCTCTGCAGAGTTGCCCCTACGCTCTATTGAGCTTCTTCGAACCTATTGTTCTCTCTTATGGCAGGTCAATAAATTCGCATCAAAGAGTGTTATTCAGCAAGCTCTGGTCAATGCTCCGGCAGCAGCGAATCAGTTGTGGAATATGTTCGATCTGCGATTCAATCCAGAGCTATCGTCGTCTCTAGACTCACGACAAGAGCGTTTTATGGCTCTTCTCTCTACCTTTAGAGAGAGCTTGAAAGAAGTGAAAGATATTACCCATACACGAATTCTTCGAGGGCTCTCAAATCTACTAGAGCATACAACTCGGACCAACTTCTTTCAAAATACGGCGACTATTGCTCTGAAAATACATTCCCAAAATGCGGAAATCATCCCTGAACCGAGGCCAAAGTATGAAATCTTTGTTCGCGGAAAAAACTTAGAAGGTGTTCATCTCAGAGCCGGAAAAGTTGCAAGGGGGGGACTTCGCTGGAGCGACCGACATCAAGACTTTCGCCAAGAAATTCTTGATCTTGTAAAAACTCAAAACGTTAAGAACGCTCTCATTGTTCCTGAAGGTGCAAAGGGGGGATTTGTTGTAAAGAACCTGCCAACTGCACACAATGACCAACAAATCGCAGTAACATTGGCATACAAAGAGTTTATACGAGCACTCCTCTCAATAACCGACAACAGAGATGGGGAGCATGTCCTTAGACCGAAGCATGTAATCGCATACGATGGAGAGGATCCGTATCTCGTAGTCGCTGCAGACAAAGGAACTGCTACGTTCAGTGATTTAGCAAATGCAATTGCAACGGAAGAATTTAACTTCTGGCTGGGAGATGCCTTCGCATCTGGGGGCAGCGATGGATATGATCATAAGCTCTATGGCATCACTGCAAGAGGGGCGTGGGAGTCAGTAAAGCGGCACTTCTCGAACCTCGATATCCGCTACGCAACCACGCCTTTTTCTGTTATCGGTATCGGAGATATGTCGGGGGATGTATTTGGCAACGGGCTTATAGAAAGCGACAAAATAAAACTCATCGCGGCTTTCAATCACCGTCATATTTTTCTTGATCCAAATCCCGATCCTCTCCGCTCCTACGGTGAACGCCATCGGCTATTCAACCTCCAAAGGTCAGCCTGGAGTGACTACGACTCTTCACTGATCAGTAGAGGGGGCGGCGTATTTGATCGGGCAGATCGAGAGATTCCTCTTTCACCAGAAGTTCGTTCTGCATTAGCTCTTCCAGAGAGTTGTCCTGAATGTATTGATGGAGAGCAACTCATTAGTCATATACTTAAAGCTCCCGTCGATCTTCTCTGGAATGGTGGTATCGGAACCTATGTTAAAGCAAAAAATGAGTCTCACGCTGATGTGAATGACCGTGCTAATGATGCAGTACGTATCAATTCCCAGGAACTCCGAGCTCGAGTTATTGGAGAAGGTGGCAACCTAGGCTTCACGCAGCGCGCGAGAATAGAGTTTTCCCGGTTGGGAGGGGCAATATTTACGGATGCAATCGACAACTCGGGAGGAGTAGATCTCTCCGACCATGAAGTAAATCTAAAAATCCTCTTTCAACATATTATCTCTGAAGGGCGAATGGAGCTCAGCGAGCGAAACACCTTACTCAAAAATATTTCAGGAGAGGTAGTGAATGAAGTCCTTCGACATAATTATAATCATGCCTTGATTCTTACGCTCGCGATACACCGCTCGCATCAAAGCATCGACTATTTTTACGGTCTGCTCAGAGACATGACACGTCTTGGATTTCTTAATCGTCAGATTGACAATCTTCCAGAGGATGAAGAAATTGCTGAACGAGCGCGTAAGAAGGAGGGGCTCTCAGCTCCTGAACTCGCAGTCTGCATAGCGACCGTAAAGCGCTGGATTAAAGCTGAGTTAGAACAATCTCGGTTACCGGAAGATCCCTTATTGCAAACCTACTTACTGAATTATTTTCCAGAAGAGGTTAGGCGCACTTATCAAAAAGATATCCTAGCGCATCCATTGGCGAAGAATATTATTTGCACTCAGGTAACCAACGAACTCGTTGACTCGATCGGAATAACCTTCGTACATCGAATGTGTCAAACCTTTTCAAGCAATGCTGTAGAGGTAATGAAAGCAACGCTGGCTGCTGAAAGCATACTACGAGTACGGCAGGTCAGAGGCGAACTACGTGCGATCGAGGCTGAGCACCCAGACCAAAATGTAATTCCATGTCTTGAGGAGATGCTGGAGGCTCTAAGAGAATTGACCATGTGGATTATGAGCTATCATCCTCATTCTACACTGGAAGAAATAGTCAATCTGTATCAGGAGGGATTCCATCAACTTCTTGATGCTGATACCGCCCTCTTCAATAACGACCAGCAATCTCTCTGTGAAGAACGGAGACAAAAGTATGCGAAGATGGGTCTCTCAGATTACGCCTGTAGAATGTTGTCCATGATTCCTCACCATCTGCTACTCATGGAAGTCCTTTGGACAACACGTCGACTTGAACGCAAAACGACGGAAGTGCTTCCTACCTTCCTCGCAGTAGCGAATACCCTTTGTTTACCTGTGGTCCTGAACTTAGGCAGTGCTTTGACAACAAAAACAAAGTGGGAGTACGAGCTCGCAATCGGTGCTCTAAGAGATTGTCGAAGAGCAATCGCCCTAATAAGTGCTGAACTCTTAAAGCAGGACTGTTGCACACAAGAAGCAATTCAGGAGCGTCTTCAGTCTCACTCAGCAGTCCGGTTGGTAGTTGATATGGTCAACGAGTTAAAAGATGTCAGCCCAGGCGTCGTGCCGCTTTCTGTGCTCAGTCGCCACTTTCTCGGTCTTCCAAGACATCTTCATAGCGATCTTTAGGACAGTACATCTTTAGGACAGTACATGGATGTTTGCTCTGCCAGCAGAGCACGCTACAAGGGTCGACAATACGAACGAGCTTGAGCAAATAATTGCCTTATTGAAACGAAAATGAGTAACATACCTGCGAGGAAAGAACTCAAGGATGAGACGTATGACAAATCTTACCTACCGCGAATCAGGCGTCGATATCGATAAGGCTGATCATTTAAAATCAAACCTAAAAGATACCCTCAAGACAACTGAGTCCCGTGTCTTAAATAGTGTTGGGGCATTTTCTTCTCTATATGATATCAGCAATTTAGAGGGAATCTCACATCCAGTATTATGTCTGAAAATGGAGGAGCCTGGGACAAAGCAACTTCTTGCGGCGCAACATGGAAAACTTCCCTCCGTTGGAATAGATCTCGTAAACCATCTCATCAACGATACCGTCATGAATGGAGGTAGACCACTTGCGATATTGGATACAATCGTATGCGGTGCGCTGGAGAATAGCGTTGTCGAGCACCTGGTTAAAGAAATGGTCATCGCAGCCAACAATGAAGGGTGTAGTCTGGTCGGTGGAGAGACTTCTGAGCAACCTCGGGTCTTGGAGTCTGGTCGATACATCCTCAGTGCTGCGTGCATCGGTGTAGTTGATAAAGAGGGAATCATCGATGGCAGCACCATACAGGCTGGCAATTCTATTTTTGCTGTTGCATCGAATGGGGTGCACACAAATGGCTATACACTGATTCGAACACTCCTCGAAAGAGAGCCAACCCTTGCCGATGTGAGTGTTGCCAATGGTTCACTCATTGAGGCAGTACTTACTCCTCATCGGTGTTATAATACTCCTTTGCAAGAAATCTTCTCCTCGCTAAAGCTCAATGGCCTTGCACATATTACAGGAGGGGGAATCGTAGATAATACAAAACGAATTCTTCCAGATTCCCTAGATGGACTCATCGACCTATCTCTCGTAGAGGTTCTTGAGGTGTTTCACGTTCTTCAACAAGCTGGAAATATTCCAGAGAGCGATATGTTACGAACATTCAATTGTGGTGTTGGAATGATTTTTATCGGGCAAGATGATGCCTGTAAAAGCAGTGCGGCAATTTTTGAACGACATGGAATGTACTCCTATAAAATTGGGGAAATAGTGCCGGGGAGCGGAAATATTCAAACCACGAACTCCCTCAATTTGTAATACTCATACCATTATTTCGACCAGAACTTCTGATAATCTGCGCCGGCAGATGCTGGTTTCGCTGTAGGCGGTTCGATGCGCACCCTGAGAGGGAGCGGAAAGTCTACTCCAGAAATAATCGCCTCTCCAGGACCAAGGCTTGGAATAAATCTCAGCGAAGACTCATCAACTTCTGTAGAAGCTCTTTCTATGACGGCCCGATCACTATCATTAATAAGTCGATGTACTATCAGCGTTCCCATCTGACTAAGAATATCATCTGGAATATCTCTCGGCCGCTGCGTTGCCATGCAGAGATTAATGGCATATTTTCTTCCCTCTTTCGCAATAAGGTCAAACATATTGAGCTGAAATTCTGTTGAAGCATCATATTTTTCAGAAAAGAGTTGATGTGCTTCATCAACCACCATCAACATTGGCTTTTTATAAAAACAACCCGCTTGTCCAAGTTCAAAAATATGCCTGCCAAGCGCGTTGGCTATAATACGACGCACGTTGTAACCCGAGGAAAGGTTGCTCATATCAATACGAAGAATTCGATAATCATCTCCTCGAATAAAATCATGCAACTTCTCAAAAACTGAAGGTAGCCTCTTTGGTCTTAAAATTGGCGCCATGAATGGAGCTTCCAACATATCATGGATTCGGCTGATAAGCGGCATACAGCTACCAAGATCAATAGCATTCGTTCCGCCCCACACATCAGTCTCAGAGCTGCTTCGCTGCTGCTCGACACACTCATTCTCAATTTGTTGGGGAAGCATATGAATGTCAAATATCGCATAAGGCGACTCAATTTCTTTTCGATACTTACTGAGTGCGCGTTCATACGAAATCTTTGACCTATGCGCCTTAATGAGCGTTCCTTCGATACCAACTGAGCTACTTAATGCAACGAGCTTTAACGATTTTATTGCAGCTCGCAATTTTGGAGCTTGAGAGGCTCCTGTCGGACAGAACATCGCAAAAAGATCCTGTTCATTAAGGTGAAAGTAAGGCACCACTGCTTCCTGTGATGAACTACCAACTCTAGAATCTTTCCCAAAATGAAGATGAATGACTTCTTGGTTCAATTGACCATATTCACCAGTTGCATCAAAAAGGACTACCTTCGATCTATATCGTGCTGCCTCCTCAACAATTCGAGCAAGAGTCCAACTTTTCCCTCCGCCCGTTGCGCCAAGAATCGCACAGTGGCGACCAACGAGCCTCTCGGGTGAAACGCGCATCTCAGTTTCACCGACATTCAGAACACTAGCCAGATTGAACTCTACTCTCTTCTTTTTTTCTGACGTATTCGAGCCAGAAATAACGAAGTCAACTAATTCGCGAGTTGGAAGAAATACAGCATCACCCAATCTCGCTGGCTGAATAACCCCAGGAATCACTTTCATTTCATCCAGCGAAACTGAGGTAAAGAGATTTATGATGAGATCGAAGTCTGTATCCTCAGACGCCGCATAGCGCATCTCAACGACCTGCCCTATGATGGCATATGTCAGCCTCCCAAGAACAACATAATCTCCTATACTTACTGAAGCCTTCGACCGGACTTTGAGATCTTGACCGTTTCCTTGGACGACTCTTACCACGACCCGAGAAGGAGCAACTTGTATGACCTGTCCAAGCTGTCGAGAGATATCGAAAGGAAATATCTTATTATCGGCCATTAGGCTTGTCGTCGGTTTGTTTCTGCTCATGAAGCCGTCTTTTTAAAGTGCAATTCGTCTATACACTCACCCCATTATAGAATCATCGGACAGGAGCTCTCCAGTGCTAAATGATATTGAGCGAGATCGATAAAATGTTTTCTTCATACTCCGATTGAATTTCTCTCTTGAACTCCTCCAAACAGCTCTGAATGTAGGAAATTTTACCACTAATGAGTGCAAAACCGAGAAGTGTTCTCTGTATTTTCGATTGATAATTAAGCTCGGAAGCAGAAAGTTGATATCCCCGAATACCTCGCTGCAGGAGGGGTTTAATAATACGGCGTTTATCTTTTAGCGACTGCGCTTGAGATAGACAAAGATCTACTATCAGAACTCCAAGATGAGCGGGATACAACTCAGGGGCTGCCGTCTCCATTTCGTTTCCTCCTCTCTTGCATCCTCTTACCCCATCACACTGTGCAAACTCTCAGCACGGTGACCAAAATAAAGACACCACATTACAGCACATTTCTGTCATAAAACACTGATTTCAATACATTACCAGTTGGCATGTCTCTTGGATATAACATCTTAGCCTCGTTGAGAAGACCGCATACTCTGGAGCAGCAAAGAAAAGTAAGACTCGATAACAGAATACTGGGAGGCAATTCTGGAGTCTTCTCTCGCGACAACAGCCCCTTCTCGCACAAGGAGTCGGCCTAACAGCAGACAACTGAACCCCTAACCACCCGAGTACTCTTCGTACTCGGGTTTTTTCCATTTCTCACAAGACTGCCCTCATGGGCTATAAGGTGATAGGACAGCACACCTGCATCTTTGAAACAATCAGCGTTCCAAACCGCAATACAATATCAAGAGAAATAGGACGTTCCATTTCTGATGGCATCTTAAAGAATTAATGGCACCATGGAAGTTGTGCTTGAAGTTCCGCGAAGATCTCCTCCAAAGAGGCAGCAGCTGGTATGAATACAACTCCAGATCCTGACCGAGCTGCAAGAGATTTTGCAAATTGCTCAAGTCTTTGCACCTCAAGAAAGCTCTCTTCATTGAAACCAGCGAAACTTTCTGGGGAAGGGATACCATCATCTCCCCCTAAAATGGGGATTCCCCGTATCTCCTGAATAAGAGCATCATCAGATAACTGGTCGCTTTCAGGTGAAATACTATCGGAGCCGCTCCAATCAAGGGCTTCCAGATCATATTCTCTGACCTCAAAATCTATTGGCAACTTTCGTTCTTCCCTTTTCTTTTTAAGGCACACTGGTGTTCTCACGGCCTCCTCTTCCTTCGGAGGAAAACTTGCTCCCTCATGATCATCCCCAGAAGTCGAAACACGATTCGATTCACTATCATCTCTTGTAAAACCCGAACTCAGACCAGAATCCGTCGATACAACCGACTGATCTTCAATAAGAGCCGACTGATCTTCAATAAGAGCCGACTGATCTTCAATAAGAGGTTGAGAACCCAGTGCTTCTTCCCCAAAAAGCGCGGTTTCCTCAAAGACATCAGGAGAGGTTCCCACCAATACCAGATCATGGCCATTTATATTGACCACAACCGGTACATTGCCAAAATATGGAACGTAGCATCTGCTCATATAATTCATTTAAGACCTCTGACCAAAAACTACAAGGGCTCAGCAAATTTTTCTCATAATATTCTCACTTCCATCTTATGACCCTCTCTTCAGCCGAATATGGGTATACGTACCCCCTTTTGTCATGTGAGAAACGGATATAATCTCTAGAAAGCTATGAACTTTTTTGAACATCAAGAACGAGCATTCAAGAAGACTCGATTATTATTCGGGATTTTCGCGATAACCATATTACTGCTTATTTGCGGAATATATGGCATCATCTCTCTTGTTCTCTGTTCTTCGACGGAAGCTCCCATCCAATTTCAACCAAAGCTCTTTCTAGCCGTTTCTATCGGTGTACTTCTGATTGTTAGTCTTGGAAGTATCTTCAAGGTGATTAAGCTCCGCACTGGAGGAGGCGCTGTTGCCGAAGCACTTGGGGGCATACGGGTTCCAACAGATAGTCAAGATCCGCAGTTACGGACTCTGCTGAACGTTGTTGAGGAAATGGCGATTGCATCAGGCATAACCGTTCCCCCAGTTTATCTTATTGAACAAGACTCTATTAATGCCTTTGCGGCAGGATATACCTTAGACTCAGCGGTCATTGGTATTACGCGTGGCGCACTCCAGCAGTTAAATCGAAGTGAACTGCAAGGAGTGGTTGCTCATGAATTCAGTCATATATTGAACGGAGATATGCGTCTCAATATTCGGCTCATTGGTCTGTTACATGGCCTCCTTATCATTTCTCTTATCGGTCGACGGATCCTCTTTTCAGTAAATCAACGGCGCTACTATTCATCATCTGGGAAAAGAGGAGATTCAGCACTACCGCTTTTGGTTGGTCTTCTGTTGAGCATAGTGGGGTGGTTGGGAGTATTAGGCGGACGCCTCATCAAAGCTGCAATTAGTCGACAACGAGAGTTCCTAGCCGATGCTTCCGCTGTTCAATTCACACGGAATCCACACGGTATTGGCAATGCCCTCCGTAAAATTGCTCACATAACAGCAGGCTCACGGATTCAACACCCTGAATCAGAGCAATTTAGTCATCTTTTTTTTGCG
>Ga0075475_10001818_pt1 | contig 10710 bp, 4 predicted proteins | sample DEB08_DNA_10_FD_76342 | JGI IMG/M metagenome (GOLD analysis project Ga0075475, IMG submission 76342) | Aqueous microbial communities from the Delaware River and Bay under freshwater to marine salinity gradient to study organic matter... | ecosystem: Environmental > Aquatic > Marine > Coastal ... | reverse complement strand
ATCTCTTTGGTCACTCCCTGAGTTTTATTTCCAGCGACGAAGCAGGTGGTTGCTCGATAGAAATCGAAATCAAGGAAAACAATCTCGAACCTCTCCAGAAGAGATTCGTGACCAGGCTTTCAGAGCTTGAATTTCCCATCCGTAGCGTCAGCTGGTTGTTGTTCCTGACAATTATTTTGGGGGGGCTGCTCGTTCCTTCAATTGGTCTCTTCGTCCCTATGAAGACCCTGAGGGATCTGCCGCTTGTCCCGGATGATCATCTTTGGAGCTCAGGTGATCTCCATGACACTCACGCTTTTTTCGAAGATCAATGTGAACTCTGTCACGTCGTCCCGTTTACACAGGCACGGGATGAGGAGTGTCTAACCTGCCATCTCAATGTAAACCACCACTTTGATACTGAACGTAATGGAAAAGAATATTACCTGGGGGAGAGCTGCCAGGATTGTCACAGGGAGCATAACGGGCCTCTGGCTATCACGCGTCAGGACCAGGGGGTCTGCAGCACGTGCCACGAAGATCTTGAAGCGGTGGGTTACGCGAACAGTACCCTGAGGCGAGCAACCGATTTTATGGAGGACCACCCGCCTTTCATGGTCTCGATGACGGAAATGAAAGATGATGGCAGTTGGGTCACGAAGCGAAGTGAGACCTGGGAAGAGGGGCTAAAGGAGAGCTCTAATCTTACTTTTCCGCATGACGTTCACATGAACCCTGATGGCATCAACGGTGAGTCTGGTGTCGAAATTATGGAGTGCTCGGACTGCCATCGGGAAGAAACCGGTGGGCTCGGAATGCAGCCAATTACGATGGAAAATCATTGCGCTGGATGCCATCAACTGAGCTTTGACGTAACCGCTCCCGATCGAGTGGTCCCTCATGGCGAGCCTGATGAGTTGATCGAACTGCTTCAGGGGTTCTATGCCTACCAGTATCTGTCGGGGGGCGATGAATTCCAATCAGCACCTGATATGTCTGGCATGCAGGTGCGGCCGGTGCGACGACCCGGACGGCAGGATATCTCCAAGATGCCGGGGGCGCATTCACAGCGTGACTCGGCAGATGCGTTAGTCCTTGCAGCGGATGCGGTTGCGGATATTCAAAGTCGTGTTGATGAGGCTGCAGACAACCTCTTTGAAAAACAGACCTGCAATGTATGCCATGAGATCAGTCGCCTGGATGGAGATAAGCGATGGCAGGTTAAGCCTGTGCGATTGACTTCAGACTGGTTCCCAATGGCCGTGTTTTCACACGAGGCTCATCAGAATATGGGCTGTGACGGTTGCCATGAGTCCTCGGGATCAGGCAGTGCCGAAGATATCATGATGCCTGACATTGGTTCCTGCAGGGCTTGCCATGGTGGTGAGAACTCAGAAGGTCGGTTGCGCAGCACTTGTATCGACTGTCATGATTTTCACCTCGCAGATCAAAAACCGATGGGTGTCATGCTGATGATCGATGAGGAAGGTAACCTCATTGACCAGTTTGGCGAACCTGTTGATGAAGAAGGTAATCCGGTTGATTCGACTTCCGGGTCGAACGACAAGGGTCAGCAAGAATGAGCAGGCGGGCAGCACTGGTCTGTTTACTGGCAGGTTTGACTGCCTGCGGTGGTGGTGGTGGCGGCGGAACCGTCTCAGAAGAACAGTCGGCGGTTGGTGCCTCTGCTGTCGGTTCGGCATCATCGACTTGTGCGCCAGACTGTAACTTAGCCTCAGAAGATGTCGAGAAAGTCATCTCACAGGCTGTTGCAGAAGCCTCTGCAAGAGGAGTTGCTGCTGCGATTGCAGTGGTTGACCGTGTGGGTAACGTTCTCGGTTACTACGAAATGACCGGAGTTAACCCGGCCGTCACTATTACTTCTACGCATGAGCAGGGGGCGCCGGTAACTGGTGGTCTCGAGAACCTGAACTTTGTTCCGGTGAGCCTCGCGGCTATCGCAAAAGCAGTAACGGGCGCTTACCTGTCGACGTCAGGTAATGCATTCAGCACGAGAACTGCCAGTCAGATCGTTCAGGAGAACTTCAACCCGGGAGAACGGGACGTACCATCCGGGCCTCTGTTCGGTGTTCAGTTCAGTAATCTGCCGTGTTCGGACTTTTCCGCCCGCTTTAATGGGCAGGTCGGTGTCGGTCCTCACCGTTCACCGCTTGGGCTATCTGCTGATCCTGGTGGTTTTCCGCTCTATATTGACGGTGTGGTAGTGGGTGGTGTTGGTGTCCTGGCTGATGGGATCTATGGGCTTGATAAGAATATCGGTGATTACGATAACAGTCTTGATGAATACATAGCTGCTGCCGCTGCAGTTGGATACGCAGCACCGGTTGAGATCCGTGCTGATCAGATTTCACTGATAGGCAAAACAGGTCGGTTTTCAGATGTGTTTGTCGAAGACCTCCTGTCTGATTCCGAAGATGCGGAGAGTATGGCGGAACTTGCCAGGCAGGGTGTTGGCAGCCTTGTTGCAGTGGCAGGCTATTACTCGGGAGAAGCTCTCCTGCGGGGTACGACTTTCGGGAAGCCTGACTCGGGCATTCGGGCAGCCGACCCCCAGGTGTTCCGCGACGGTGCTGGCGAGAGCCTCGATGCTTTTGTATTTGTCGACGCTGACAACCGTAATCGATTTCCGGCAAGGGACGCCACTGACGCACCGGGTGGGTTTGAGAGCAGCAGGCTCGTTAAAGAAGAGGTCCAGACGATTCTCAACGAAGCACTCGCAGTCGCCAACCGCTCGCGAGCGCAGATTCGAGTACCGGCCGGTACCCAGGCCAGGGTGACAGTATCTATTGTAGATACGAATGGAGTGATCCTCGCAATGGGCCGTACTCGGGATGGCCCGATGTTTGGTTCGGATGTCTCGCTACAGAAGGCCAGAACGGCCACTTTTTTTTCTGGATCTGGCCGATTAGACGGTGGTGCTCCTGCAGATGTCATTCGGAGATTGCCGTCACCAGTTTACCTGGCGCCGCTTTCAGACTCCCGGTCACTAGATGGCCTCGAAGTGCTTGCTTCGCCGAAACCCGAACTCAATGATTACATTCGTGCGGTGCAGGATTTCCTAGGGAAGCCGAATGCTCTCGAAGGAGCGGGCGAAGTCGTCGCTTTCTCTGATCGTTCTGGTGGGAATCTGTCGCGGCCCCACTATCCTGATGGCCCTTCCAGCGGTCCCCACGGTCCCCTGTCAAAAACAACCGGGGAGTGGAGTGTCTTCAGTACAGGTTTTCAGTCTGACCTTATCTACAACGCAGTTATCCAGCATGTGGCTTACGTGCTGGGGGTTGGCGTTGATGTGCCAGCAAACTGCACAGGGAACACTGGATTCTTGTCCTCGTCTCTTTTCACCCAGCAGGCAAACATTCAGGCCCTGGCAAATGGCGTACAGATTTTTCCGGGCAGTGTGCCGATCTTCCGTGGAAATATCCTGGTAGGAGGCATAGGTGTTTCTGGCGACGGCGTAGATCAGGACGACATGATATCTTTTCTCGGGCTGCACCAGGCGGGTCAGGTTCTTCAAACAGGCGTAGGAAATGCTCCACCGGAATTACGTGCCGATCAGTTGACGATTCCGGGCCAGAGCGCACGGTTGCGATATGTCAACTGTCCGCAGGCACCCTTCATCGACAGCGATGAAACCGAGGTGTGTAGTGGCATTTAGCATGGTTGGCAGATGCACCGTGGCAGTTCGTGGTCTTGTGCCGGTTGTTTTTCTGACCCTGGTTACCTGTTCTGTCGCCGCTGATGATGAGTCAGCGGTAAAGCGTCCGCTTCCTCAGCCTGCAAATCTCTGCGCAAAACCTGATGACGAAGTCAGGCGTCGACCTGGTGTACCGGTCGATCACTACAAGTTGCCTGATTGCGACGGCACCGATGAACGTGAGGCTGTTACACCCTGGGTAAGGCCAATAGCCCTCGGGCCAGCTGTTCCAGACCGCTGGCGAATCGTTCAGGCCGTTGGTGTAGAGGCTAATCTCTGGGACCCTTATAACGGGCAGAATGTGCTTAAGGGTGATATGCCGATGTGGGGTGATGACTGGTTCTATAGCATCATCGCGATATCAGACACGATTATTGAGCCAAGGCGATTTCCAGTTCCTGTAGGGGTAGCGACGACCAGTAGAGCTGGCAGCCTCGACACTATTGGTGAAGGTGAATTCACGATTCTCGCTGAGAACCTGATTATTGAAAACGTTATTTACAAGGGAGATACCGTTTTTCGCCCGCCTGACTGGGAGTTTCGGTTCACGCCAGTCTTTAACGTTAATCAGGTGCATGCAGAGGAAAAAGGCGTCCTCTATGTTGACCCCGATAAAGGTGGAAGCAATGGTAGAAGACGTACAGATACGTTCATGGGTGTGCAGGCACTTTTCGTGGACAAACACCTGTGGAACATTGGCGACCGATATGACTTCGACAGCATCAGGGTTGGTATTCAACCGTTCTCCAGCGATTTTCGTGGGTTTCTGTTCCAGGATGCGCAGCTTGGTGTTCGACTGTTTGGGATTCGTGACAATAATCGCTATCAGTATAACCTCGCCTGGTTTCGGCGCCTTGAAAAAGATACCAACTCAGGCCTGAATGATGTGACGCAGGCCATCAGGGATGATGACGTATTTGTTGCAAACCTTTATCGACAGGATTTTATAAAACTGGGACTGACTGCCCAGGGAACAGTTATTCACAATCGTAATCGCGAGAGTGGGCAGTTTGAATATGACAAAAATGGTTTTATCCAAAGGCCTGCTTCCCTCTTCGAAGAGCGCTCACGAGACTACGATGTCACTTACCTGGGGTTCAGTGCGGATGGTCACTGGGACCGCCTGAACATTTCATCCTCCTGGTACTACGCCTATGGAGAGCAGGAGAGCACCAGGATCCGATCGAGCGACGAGAAGGTCCGCGCATGGTTTATGGCGACAGAACTGTCATGGGACTATGACTGGTTTCGTCCGCGGCTGTCGTTGCTGCATTCATCAGGAGATGACAATCCTTTTGATAATGAAGCCAACGGATTCGATGCTATTTTCGAAAATCCACAGTTTGCCGGGGCCGATACCAGTTTCTGGATTCGACAGAATGTACCTCTCATTGGTGGTGGCGGGGTAGCCCTGGCGGGTCGAAATGGTGTCATACCTTCACTGAGATCAAGTAAAGAACAGGGGCAGTCAAACTTCATAAACCCGGGGCTGACCTTAGTAGGCATCGGCGCTGATGCTGACATTCTTCCTGAATTGCGCCTGTCCTTGAATCTCAACTATCTTCGGTTTGACACAACGAAGGTGCTTGAAAGACTCCGTCAGCAGGCTCCGATTGATGAAGAGCTTGGTATTGACCTCTCTGTTTCGGCCATCTGGCGGCCTTTCATGACACAGAATATTGTCATGCGGTTGTCCGTCGCTGGTTTGTTGCCGGATCAAGGCTTTGATGACCTTTACGGCAAGGAAGCGCCAACACCCTATTCTGTCCTCTTCAACCTCACGTTAACTTACTGATGAAAATTCTGATTAGAGTCTTCGCTTTGATGGTTTTTGGTTTCGCTGTTGCAGTGGATTCACATGCTGCAGGCGGTCATAACTATGTTGAGCGAAAGCGTGAACCGGTGCCGCCGGCTCCGCGGTCTCAGAGCAGCGAACAAGTGCAACAAAAAAGTGCTGGCTGTATGTCGTGTCACACAGATACAGATAGCAAATCAATGCACCAGAGCCCCGGAGTGATGCTCGGTTGTATTGATTGTCATGGTGGTGATGCCTCTGTTTTTGCGAGGGAAGGGCAGATTCATGATAAATCGCTGATGGAAGATGCTCACGTTCTACCCAGTTACCCTGAAGACTGGGGATACCCTCACAGTTCAAATCCGAAAGCCAGTTACACACTGTTAAATCGTGAGGCGAAGGAGTTTGTCAGGTTTGTTAACCCCTCTGACCTGAGAGTGGCAGAAGAAGCTTGTGGTGCATGTCACCTGGAGATAGTTCAGGCGGCCAAACGCAGCATCATGGCGACGGGGTCAATGCTTTGGGGCGCGGCGAGCTATGCCAACGGTATATTGCCATTTAAACGGTATTTATTGGGTGAGGCCTACACGCCCGATGGTGAGCCCAGCGCGATTTTGAATCCGCCGCTGGAAGATCCCGATCAAGCCTGGCGTGATCATGGCGTTCTGTCTGAACTGTATCCTCTGCCAGCCTGGGAGACAGTGCCGCCGGGAGATATTTTCAGGGTGTTCGAGCGAGGTGGTCGAAACATCACTAACCTGTTCCCGGAGACAGCATTACCCAATGCCCTGGGTCTCCTTCAACGTATCGAGGAGCCCGGCCGACCAGACTTCAAACAGTCCAACCGAGGCCCGGGTACAGGTGGAAGAATTTCTGTGCCCGTACTGAATATCCATAAAACGAGGCTTAATGACCCGCTGATGTGGTTCCTGGGCACGAATGATAATCCAGGTGACTTTCGTACCTCTGGATGCGGAGCATGTCATGTTGTTTACGCCAACGATCGTGATCCCAGGCACTCTGGACCCTATAGTCAGTTCGGGCACACAGGTAAGACCCAGACATCTGACCCGACGATATCAAAGTCAGAAGAAGGTCATCCGATAAAGCACGCGTTCACGCGATCCATACCCACAGCAACCTGCATGTCTTGTCACATGCACCAGCCAAATATGTTTGTAAACAGCTATCTGGGTTACACCATGTGGGACTACGAGGCTGACGCGCCTTCCATGTTCCCTGAGAAGCAGCGATATCCAACCTCTGAAGAAATTCGCGAAATCAATGAGCGTAACCCTGAGGGTGCAGCTCCACTGGGGCTCTGGTCTGATCAGGAATTTCTGAGAAATGTGTCGGAGATGAATCCGAAACTGAAAAACACGCAATTTGCTGACTACCACGGCCACGGGTGGAACTTTCGGGCAGTTTTCAAGAAAGACCGTAAAGGTAATCTGCTGGATGCAGAGGGCAACATCGTTGACCCGGATGATCCGGAGAAATTCGACAAGGCTGTTCACATGTCCAGCGTTCACCTTGATGTTGGAATGCACTGTGTGGACTGTCATTTCTCGCAGGATAACCATGGCAATGGTCATATCTATGGGGAAGTCGCAAATGCAGTAGAAATCGATTGCGTCGACTGCCATGGAACAGCCAGTGAATATCCCACGCTGAAAACCTCCGGCCCTGCAGCCCCGCCTGGCGGAACGGATCTCTCTCTCATCAGGAACCCGGACGGTGAATTACGGTTTGAATGGCGCGATGGAAAGCTCTTTCAGCGAAGTCTGCTCTGGGATGATCTTGAATGGGAAATGAGTCTTGTAAAAGACTCAGTGACTGCAGAAAGCGCAAGTTACAACGAGAAGGCGGCTCGCGCCAAGCTGATGTCCCGTGATTCGAATTCTCAGGCCTGGGGTGAAGAGGTGCCTGTGGATAATCGGGCTCATGGTTATGATTCGATGGAATGCTATGCCTGTCATCAGTCCTGGACGACCAGCTGTGGTGGATGCCACTTGCCCGTTGAAGCGAATTGGAAGAGTGAGCGGCATCACTATGAAGGTGGCGAGACTCGAAACTATGCGACCTACAATCCACAAGTCGCGCGAGATCAGATTTTTATGCTGGGTCGGCGTGGTGAAATCAACGGTGGGCGTATAGCACCGCTGAGATCGACTTCTGCGCTTGTGTTGTCTTCTACCAATGCCAACAGGGAACGTATTTACGTACAGCAGCCACCTATCTCAGCGAGTGGGTATAGTTCCCAGGCGATCAATCCCCATTTTGCACATACCGTAAGAAAGACAGAAACTCGCGTCTGCTCTGACTGCCACCTGTCAAAGGAAAAAGACAATAACGCCATCATGGCCCAGACCCTCGGCTATGGAACAGACTTCATTGACTTTATCGGGTTCCACGCCTGGGTTGGTACCGAGAGCTCCGTTGAAGCGGTTCAAGTGACGGAGTGGACGGAACCACAGGCGCTTATCGGCAGCTATCTGCATAAATATGTTTATCCCGACTTTTTCCAAAAACACCAGGACAGAAACAAGGAACTGCAAACCGGCCATCAGCATAGCTCTGGTCGAGTGAACTGTTTGCAACTGCGTGGAGAGTATCTTTATGCGGCAGCCGGAGAAAAGGGCATGGTGGTCTACGATGTTGCGGGTATCGCGAACAAGGGTATCAGTCAGAGAATAATAACTGCGCCCGCATCTTCACTTGGACATAACACTAAGATTCCCTCTTCGAATGCGACCTGTCTTTCGATGATAACAACCCAGCCAGTTGCCCCTGAAAGAAATGAAGGGGAACTGATGAGAGAGATCAACCAGGAAAAACCTTTTCACCCAATCTATAACTACGTCGTAATCACAGATTCCGAAGAGGGCATTATCCTGACTGACATTGGTACGCTGTCTGATGGCGAACCGCGGAATAATTTTCTTGAGCGTGCGGTCACCTGGAATGAAGAAGGCGTCTTGAATGGTGCTCGTGACATTGAGGTTGGCGGCAACTATGCCTACATCATCGCAGATTCAGGTCTTGTTGTTGTCGATCTCGAAGACCCATTGAAGCCAGTTTATGTTGCGACAGTTCCGCTTAATGGTGCCCGTGATGTGTTTCAGCAGTTTCGGTATCTGTTTGTTACGGATGCTGATGGTCTAAAAACTATAGATATCACGGATCCTCGTCAGCCAGCGCTAGTTGCTGATAACACGATTGAACTGGCCGAAGCGAATCGGGTTTTTGTGGCTCGAACCTTTGCCTATGTGGCTGCTGGAAAGGACGGTCTGGTTATTGTTGATGTGACTGCGCCTGAGCAGATGAAACACTACAAAACTTTCTCTGAAGGGCTGATTGATACCCGGGATGTTGTTGTCGCAACAACTAATGCCAGTCTGTTTGCCTATCTGGCAGATGGCGGAGGTGGATTGAAAGTCGTGCAGCTAACCTCGCCGGATTCAAGGCCTGAATTCTATGGTTTCAGCCCTGATCCTGTACCTGAGCTCGTTGCTCACTATCCGACCGGGGAGGCGGCGCTAAGTCTGTCGAGGGGACTGGAGAGAGACCGTGCGGTTGATGAAAGTGGTGGTCAGGTTTCTGTCTTCAGTCGAATCGGTGCTGGGCCTCTGAGTCTTGAGGATATGCAGCGAATGTATATGGACGAAAATGGTAATCCGTGGTTCGTGGTCGACGATCCGGGCCCTAAACAGACTGAGTCATCCGCGGAGGTGAAAGACGATGAAGAATAATCTTTTGTCTAAATTGCCTATCTTGTCGCTGATTTTACTTTCTCTGATTTTTTCGAGGCCCGGTCAAGCATCGACTCTGCCGGGGCAGGGTGAGGCCAGTCATCTCGGCGTTGCCAGCTGTGCGTCGGGCGTCTGTCATGGGTCGGTGAGGACCAGAACTGCAACACGTATCCCCCAGAACGAGTATGTGATCTGGAGCAAGCTTGATCATCATAGAAATGCTTTCAAGACGCTGCTTTCCGAAGAGTCTGCGGCTATTGCATATAAATTGGGGCTGGCGAACGCTTATGAAGCAGATGTCTGTCTTGATTGTCATGCCGACAATGTTCCTGAAGAGAGACGGGGGGATCGATTTCAATTGAGTGATGGTGTCGGGTGTGAAGCCTGCCATGGGGGAAGTGAGCACTATATCAGCAGCCATACTGACCCAGGTGCGTCTCACCTGGAGAATGTTGAGCGTGGCTTGTACCCGCTCGATGAAGCGAACTCTCGAGCGAAGTTATGTTTAGGCTGTCACATGGGGACTGATAAGAAAATAGCCAGCCATGAAATCATGGGTGCGGGACACCCCCGGTTGTCATTTGAGCTGGACACATTTACAGCACTTCAGCCTGCTCACTATGTTATTGATGCTGACTATCGTGAGAATAAGTCTTCACCCGATAGTGTGACAGTCTGGGTTATCGGGCAGTTACAAGCAGCCCGTCAGACTTTGGAGTTGCTCAGTACACACTTCAGTACCGGTGCACTGTTTCCTGAGCTTAGTCTTTTTGATTGTCACGCCTGCCACCATGACATGTCAGATCAGCGGTGGCGGGTGAGCGACCAGGTGAAACTGCCTCCTGGTGCAGTGCGGTTGAACAACGCCAGTTTCGTTATGTTGTCTCCTATCGCGCGTGCTTTTGCGCCTGCTGAAATTGAACCACTGAAAATTGGTCTGGAGAACCTGAATCTTGCTGCCTACAGCGGAGAAAGCTTTGTAGATACCCTGGACATGCTTCAAGCGAGCCTGGATAACATTGAGACTTCACTAACACAATCGGAGAAGATATCAGTCAGGTTGCTGAAAGATCTGATATCAATAGGAGAGCAGGGTGCCTTCCGTGACTATGTTGAAGCAGAGCAGGCTGTTTTGGCGATTGATCTGCTGCTCAGTGAAACAGATCAGCGAGATGCGACGGCGGACTGGGTAGAACGACTCTACATATCAGTCGAATCGGAAAGGGAGTTCAATCCTGAATCCTTCCTTCACGCAATCAGTAACAATCGGCCGGCTCTGTGATGCCGGTACAACTGGCACCCAATATTGATGGCTGGCTAAGAGGGCTTGAGCATGCAGACCAGGTCGCACGCTATCTTTTTGCGACCAACCCGAAGGTCATGAGCCAGGTGCTCACAATCGTACATCGCGTCATCAGTACGTTCTTGATCAAGCGTGCCCGCATGACGGTCAAGTCAGGTGCGCAGAG
>Ga0075475_10001816_pt1 | contig 10713 bp, 12 predicted proteins | sample DEB08_DNA_10_FD_76342 | JGI IMG/M metagenome (GOLD analysis project Ga0075475, IMG submission 76342) | Aqueous microbial communities from the Delaware River and Bay under freshwater to marine salinity gradient to study organic matter... | ecosystem: Environmental > Aquatic > Marine > Coastal ... | reverse complement strand
ATCGCGTTGAACATGAGTGATTCACCCACGATTTCCGGTATCAGTGCGGTCCTGGCGGGCATCGAGAGCGCCATGAGGGTGCCGTTGAGTGCGCCCACCCAGATGAAGTCCCAGAAAGTCACTTCGCCGAACATGATAATGGCTGCCATGGCGGCAGTCGCGAGACCGTTCAATACCGGGGTGAAACCGATAATGGGTTTCTTGGCGACGCGATCAGCCAGTACCCCGCCGAACAGTGAAAATATGACCTGGGGTACCTGGAATGCGAGTGTTACGAGGGTCAGGTCAATGGCTGAAGACGTCATCTCGTAGACCAGCCAGCCCTGCGCCACCAGCTGCATGTTCATAGCGAAGGCGGAGGCCAGCATGCCAATCCACAGATAGCGATAGTCCCTCACCTTGAGGGAGGCGAACGTCGATCGGTCTTCTTTGGGGCTCAGACCCTGGACAAGGTCGTTCAAGTTATTAACTTAACAGCAAATCACTATTGTACGAGGAATCGCGACCGATTTCAGGTGTCGCTTATGCGGGCTCAGTGGGTCGTCAGTCTTGCCTGGATTTCCTGGATAAGCATATCGGCCGTGGCGAAACCGCCAGCAACCAGTCGGGGGCCCTTGCCCAGGTCCAGAAAAACGGTTGGCAGCGCCTGGATGGCCCGATCCTCGCACCAGGTGAACTCTGCGCGGGTTGCCTCAATGATGGCGTCGCTGTGCAACTGGTCTTCGAAGTCAGCTGCCGACATCTTCAGGCTGGCACCGACAAGGCGGTGGAGGGTTGCGGTTGCGCCGAGGTTCTCGCAGTCGACATAGAAGGCCTGCTGCAGGTCGTGGAAGATCTGCCAGGGTTCTTTACCCAGCTCGCACCGCGCGATCTGGATGGCGCGGCAGGCGAGTTCGCTGTGGTAGATAAAGTCGGTATCAGCGGGCAGTTTGAAGGCAAATGTCTGCCCGGTTGTTTCTGCAACCTCCTGCCAGAGCCCTATGAGCTGCTTACGGTGGGCTTCACTGAGTGGTTTGCGCGAACCGACCTGGAGTCCGGCACACTTCAGGGAAAAGCTGAGGCGTTCAGCGTAGATCTCTCGCAGGCGGAAAATGTGCGGCAGGGTCCCCCAGCACCACGAGCAGATCGGATCGGTCATGAAGTAGAGGTGGCCCTCATGTTCTTCAATCATCGCATCGTCTCTGCTCTGGGCAGGATTGTCGGCGTGGCGTGTCAGTCGGGCAGGCCGAGCACACGCTTGGCAATGATGTTCATCTGAACTTCATTGGTGCCGCCGTAGATGGTGACAGCGCGGCTGTTCAGCCACATGCGGGTGTCGTAGAGCGCCCCTTCGGAAAAGCATTCGCCTTCCCAGCCAATACCGTTCACGCCCATCAATTCGGACTTGAGCTCCTTCGATGACCTTTCAAGGTTGGCACCCACGAGTTTGAAGATTGAGGTTGCCGCACCGGGGGTTTTACCCGAGGTGCTTTCCTCAGCGACACGACGCGCGGTCAGTTTGAAGGCGCGATCCTGCATGGAATGCTTCAGGACCTTTTCGCGGGCATCACGGTCAGCGATCTTGCCGTCGGCCTCGCCGGTGTAGGTTTTGGCCGTTTCTGCCAGCGGGTTTGCCGGTTTCTGCTTGCTCTTCTTCTCGTTCTTGGCGCCAGAAAGGCCGCCGATACCGGAGCGTTCGAACTGCAACAGGCGCTTGCCGACGGTCCAGCCGCGGTTCAGTTCGCCGACCAGGTCGTCCTTACGGGCAATGGCATTGTCGAGGAAGGTTTCGCAGAAGGGGGAAGACCCGGATATCAGGCTGATCGGTTTAATGGTGACGCCGGGCTGGTGCATATCGAGCAGAACGAAGCTGATGCCGTCATGCTTGGCAGCATCGGGATCAGTACGAACCAGGGCAAACATCCAGTCAGCGTGCTGGGCGCCGGAAGTCCATACTTTCTGACCATTGATGACGAAATGATCGCCGTCCAGTACCGCCTTGGTCTGCAAAGAAGCAAGGTCCGAGCCTGCGCCAGGCTCACTGTAACCCTGGCACCAGGAAATGGTGCCGTCACAGATGCTGGGCAGATGGCGCTGTTTCTGCTCTTCCGTACCAAACTCGAGCAGGGTCGGGCCGATCATTGAGAGTCCCATGCCGGTAGAAGCCGGCAGGGCCTTGATGCGACGCATTTCCTGGGAAAGGACGGCAGCATGAGCGCCGTCGAGGCCGCCACCGCCATATTCTTTCGGCCAGGTGGGTGCGATCCAGCCGCGCTCGGCCATGCGCTGCCGCCACAGGTCAGCTTCTGTCGAGCTGTAGTACTCGTGCGCTTCTTCCCAGTGGAAACTCTTGTCTCGCATTTCCATCGGGCAATTGGCTTCCAGCCACTCGCGGGTCTCGGCGCGGAAGGTTTCCAGTTCAGACATCAGGGTCTCCCAAATAAACTCATCGAAAATTAAGGTGCGCAAGGCTGCCACAGAGTCCGGCGCGCAAACAGCATAATCAGTGGTTCAGATGGCCACTGATCACCCTGATTGTACGCGATTCTCGGCCTGGCGGATGAACCAGAGAACGTCGGTCAGATTGACCGGCGGCGTCAGATAAACCACCCCGGATTCGGAGAAGAAATGCTCTTCCGGCAGCTGGTCAACGATGGCCAGAACCCGGGTGGTGACATCGACACCGGCGAGGAGTCTTTTCAGATCCTCGGGAGAGTTGAATGGTGGTGAGCGCAGGTCAAAAACAATGGTGTCGATATCCGTGTTTTCGATGGCGCTGAAGGCGTCGCGCAGATCGTGCACCCAGACCAGGTCACCTGGAATCTCTGCTTGCCTGTCGGCCCATTGTCGGAGCTGGTGAGATGCGATGATCAGGGTGAACATGCGGACCGCCAAAAAATAACTTCCGGCTATGTTGCGCCTCTGGCGCGATGGATTCTTTGACTTGTGTCAATGAGAGCGGTGTCGACTGTCGACAAACTTAGCAGCTCAGGTAAAAACCAGAAAACAAAGAGGGAAACCAGATGATCTTTCAACCTGAAGACGCTGCAACCATGAAGAAAGTCGGCATCAACATGGCGACGCTGTTTGGCGTGATGCTGGCCTTAATCGTCCTGTCGACGCTGATCGGCTGACCGATCTTCTGCTCAGGCGACCTCGCGTGAATGCGCGACGTTGCAGAGGGCATTGCGATCGAGAATCTCGACCTCCTTGCCCTCGACCGTGAGCACACCCATCGTCTGCAGTCGGGTGAAAATCCGGCTGACAGTCTCGACAGCGAGGCCAAGGTAGTTACCGATGTCGGAGCGTGCCATCGGCAGGCGGAAGCGCGTCGATGACAGGCGGCGCTGTTCGTAGCGCAGTGACAGGTTCATCAGGAAGGCGCCGATGCGCTCTTCGGCGGTTTTCTTTGCGAGCAGCATCTGCAGTTCCTGGTCAACGCGGATCTCCCGGCTGAGCACGCGGTACATGTGTACCTGCAGGTTGCGGATAGTAGCGGACAGATCCTCTATCGAATCATACGGAATCTCACAGACGGATGATGTTTCCATCGACTTTGCCGTGCTCATATGGAGTTTACTGTCGATGGCATCCAGACCCAGCAGTTCACCTGGCAGATAGAAGCCGATGACCTGCTCCTCGCCCTCATCATCAATGGTGAATACCTTGATGGACCCGGACCGGACTGCATAAATCGAAGAAAACACTTCGCCGGTGTTGTAAAGATACTCGCCACGCTGCAGTGGTTTGCTCCGCTTGACGATGCTGTCGACCTGGTCGATCTCCTGGGCGGTCAGTGCGTGGGGCAGGCACAGCTCATTCAAGCCGCATTGCCCACAGGAAACGGTGAACTTGCTTTGGTTGGTCATCGTAGAACCTGCGTCTCTCTTTGCGCCTATGATAGGCGAGAGTCCGGCAAAACAAAAATGTCTATGGAAAGAGGGAATGGCGGTCTATAAACTCTCGCCTTCCCCGGACTGAGGTCAGCATGAACACGGCAATTGACGGCAATAATCGCAACCTGATCATCTGGTTGGGTGGTGTCTGTCTTGTGATCTACCTGATGATAGTGGTGGGCGGTGTTACCCGCCTGACCCAGAGCGGACTGTCGATGGTCGACTGGCAGCCGGTCATGGGAGTGATTCCGCCCCTGACAGCTGAAGAATGGCAGCAGACCTTCGATGCATACCGGCAGTTCCCCGAATACCAGAAGATCAACCGGGGCATGTCCGTCGAGGAATTTAAGGATATCTTTTACTGGGAGTACGGCCACAGGGTGCTGGGGCGCCTGATTGGACTGGTCTATTTTGTGCCACTGGTGGCTTTCCTGCTGCTCGGCCGGGTCGAAAAACGCTGGGTGCCGCGGCTTTGGATCGGTTTCTTCCTGGGCGGCATGCAGGGCCTGATGGGCTGGTACATGGTGAAAAGCGGTCTGGTTGATGTGCCCCATGTCAGCCACTACCGGCTCGCCGCACACCTGATGCTTGCGCTGATCATCCTGGTCTTCCTGTTCTGGCTGATCCTGGATCTGGCGGCCGTGAAACGCGTACCGGCGAAACCCTTTGTCCGCCAGCTCGGGCTGGGGCTGGCGCTGCTGCTGGCAGTTCAGCTCATCTTTGGTGCATTCACCGCGGGACTCGATGCCGGCCGCGGTTTCAATACGTGGCCGCTGATGCATGGACAGCTGCTGGCTGATGCCGCGACGATGATCACGCCGTTCTGGCACAACTTCTTCGAAAATGGGGCTATGATCCAGTTCGTTCATCGCTGGGTTGGTGCGCTGCTGCTGGCCGGCGTGGTCGTTCTGGCGGTTTCCGGCTGGCAGAATGCGGCTCATCGCCTGCCGTTGCTGTGCCTCGCCGGCGTTACCCTGGTGCAGTTCACGCTCGGTGTGTTCACCCTGTTGCACGCTGTGCCGGTTTCCCTCGGCAGCATTCACCAGGCTGTCGCCTGCCTGATGCTGCTCGCGCTCACCTGGTTTGTCTACGTGGCGCGAGACTGATGAAAGTTTGCATCGCCCAGATCAATACGACACCGGGTGATTTTGACGGCAATCTCAAGCGTATCCTGACCGGCATCGATTCGGCCTCGGCCGCAGGTGCCAGCTTGATTGTTTTCCCCGAATTGACCATTCCCGGGTACCTGAGCCAGGACCTGATCTACAACACGGACTACGTCGACAGGAACCTCGCTGTTTTGCAGCGGGTGATCGAGGCCTCGGCTGCCTGTGATCCTGACCTGCACATCGTGCTGGGCTATATCGGACGCAACGATGGCGTTGGCAAACCCTTTACAAACATGGCCGGTGTGGTGTGCGGTGGACGCCTGCTGCAGACCTACCAGAAGCAGCTGCTGCCTTTCTATGATGTCTTTGATGAACTGCGCTACTTTGAACCTGGACGGGAGAACACTGTCTTTGAAGTCAAAGGGCGCAGGGTCGGTATCGCGATCTGCGAGGACCTCTGGAATGACAAGGGTGCAGATGACTACAATTATGAAGGCAACCCTCTCGCGCAATATCGAGATGCTGGTGTTGACCTGCTGTTGTCCCTTAACAGTTCGCCGTTCGTGCACGGTAAATGCGAGCAGCGCCTGCACCAGATTCAGCCCTGTGCGGATGCGGGTCTGACGATTGTCTACGTCAATCAGGTCGGCGGGCAGGATGAACTCGTGTTTGACGGCCAGAGTTTTATCGTCGCTGACAGGCAGCTGCGCTACCTGAGCCAGACCCTGTTTGAAGATACTTATGATGTTGTTGATCTTGATGCGGCAGCCAGTGCGGATTCTGTTGTGACAGCAGAGGCGGTTGCTCTCGAAGACCTGCTGGTACTGGGCCTGCGCGATTATGTGCAGAAGTCCGGGTTTAAGGAACTGGTGCTGGCCTCCAGTGGCGGCGTAGACAGTGCTGTCGTCTGCAAACTGGCCTGCCGCGCCGTCGGTGCCGAGCATGTCCATGCAATCAGAATGCCGTCAATCTTCAGCAGCGATCATTCACGGGAGGATGCAAAGCAGCTGCACGCCAACCTTGGCTGTTGGGACTACGAAATCCCGATTGAACATGAGGCGCTGGTGGATCAGCTCAATGCGCAGTTCAACGTGCATGAGGGTGATGAGAACCTGGTGGCAAGAAAATCAGCGAATGCTGGCTACAGTCATCTCGCCGATGAGAACATCCAGGCCCGACTGCGGGACGTCTACCTCATGCATTTTTCCAATGCCTATGGCGCCATGCCGCTTTCAACCGGTAACAAGACCGAGGGCGGCTGCGGCTATTACACGCATTTCGATATGAATTTCTCCTATGCCCCGATCAAGGACCTGTACAAGTTCCAGGTGGTTGATATCGCCGCGGCAGATGAGCTGGTGCCGGCGCATATCTGGCAGAAGCCGCCCTCGGCGGAATTGAGCCCGGGACAGACGGATGAAGACAGCCTGCTGCCCTATGCTGTGCTCGACCCCATTGTCATGGCGTATGTTGAGGACTACGTGACCTCGTTCACGCGCTTCAGGGACTGGGTCAAACGCGCGGCTGGACGCCGCAAAATCACGTCAGATCTCGATGGACTGCAGGCCTGGCTAGGCGGGCCAGGCGCTGAAGCGGACTACCAGCGGATTGTCAGCCTGATCGGCCGGATGGAGTACAAGCGTCGCCAGACCTGTCCGGGCACCAAGGTCTCCAAGGTGGCCTTCGGGATCGGGCGACGCATTCCCATTGTCGAGCGCTGGAGTTAACCGATCCGGATCACCCGGGGTGCAACGGCTCTGGATTTCGGCATCGTCAGCGTCAGGACGCCATTCCGATAATTGGCCTTGGTGTGTTCCTGGTCAACTTCAGCTGGCAGTGGCAGGACTCTTTCAAAACGTCCGTAAGCCCGCTCGGTGATGTGATAGTGACCCTCGGTGACCTCCCGGGATGAGTGCTTTGAGCCCTTGACGACAAGATTCATGCCGTCGATGAAGATCTCGAAATCTTCCTTGTTCATGCCGGGTGCCTCAATAGCGACTGTCACGTCGTCACCGCCCTCGTGCATCTCTGCGCTGAGCAGGCTCCAGCGATTTGCACCGGCGCGGTCGTCCTCTGCTGAAGGCGTGAAGCGGGTAATGGCATTACGTGCCTTGTTCCAAAGATCCTGCCAGCCTTCTGCCAGGGCATCCAGAGACTCCCTGACAGAATCAGACAGTTTGTGCAGTGTAGTCATGGCTTGTCTCTCCTTTAGTTATGGGTTACTCGCCCTCTACGGTGATGCTGATCGGTTTTGCTTTTTTCGCCTTGGGTATGGTGATCTCCAGCACCCCGTTGGTCGAGCGTGCGCTCACCGTCTCTTCATCGGCAGTATCCGGCAGGTTGAACTGGCGGGAGAAAGTCCCGCGGAATCGTTCTCGACGGGTGAAACTGGCGTCCTGCATGGATTCGTCAGTCTTGCGCTCACCCCGGACTGTCAGCACACCCTTGTGCAAGCTGATCTCGATGTCCTCGGGTTTGACGCCAGGAATATCAGCGGTGACGCGAAAGCATTCTGCGTTCTCGGCGATATCGACATGGGGCGTCCAGCGGGTTCCCTCGACGACCTGGTAGGTCGCAGGCCTGTCATCAAAGATCCGGCCGAGTTCCCGGTTTAGCTGGTTGAACGCATTGAATGGCGAAACAAAATTGTTCATCTCGTTGTCCTCCCGTTAGTGGCGAACTGGATTGCTTCACGCACTTAGTAAGTTCACTACCGGCAGATTCAAGTGCACCGAGCTGAAAAAGTTACGGTAAAGATTTGATATCCGTCATTGTATCGGTGAAACAGCGGTCCTATAGTCAAATCAACCATAGCAAGCAGTTGCCAGCGGCAAGGAGGAGGGCGTATGAACAGTGCAGCTCTGAACGACATCAAGCGTGTGGTTGCGGTTGTTGAACCTGATTCAGAAGAGCAGCCGGCCATTGAACGGATGAAGTTGCTGGCCAAATTCGTCGATTTTGACGTGAAGCTGGTCGCCTGTGATTACAGCCAGTACCTGGTTGAAGGCTACTACTTCTCCGAGGCAGAACTGCCCGCATTGCGGCAGGAGTATCTCGATGAGCGCAGGGAAATGCTCGAATCCCTGGCCGGGCCATTGCGTGATGGTGGTCTCACTGTAGAGACGGAAGCCATCTGGTCTCACCCTTCCTACAAGGCGATTGTTGAAGTGGTTGAGGATTACAAGCCGGACCTGGTGATCCACCATGTCCATCGCCATGCAGCGCTGTCCCGTATTCTGCTGACCAATGATGACTGGCAGATGGCACGACACTGCCCGGCGCCCTTGCTGATGGTCAAGAACAAAACCTGGAAGCACGATCCCGTGATCCTCGCGGCTGTTGACCCGATGCATGCCCGGCACAAGCCTGGTGGACTTGATCACAAAATCCTGGCGGAAGGCAGGCTGCTGGAGGAAAAACTGGGTGGCGACCTCTATGTGGTTCACGCCTATGGCCAGTTTCCTCTGTCTGGTGTGTACCCGGCAGACGCGAGGGAACAACACCAGGAAGCCCTGGATGTGCTGGCGGACGAGTTTGATATCCCTGCCGAGCGCAGACTCCTGATTGATGAGGCGCCAGAGTACGCCATGCAGAAACTCGAAATTGAGCTAAAGGCTGATCTGGTCATCGTGGGTGCAGTATCCCGCAGCATTGTGACTGATGTATTTGTTGGGAGCACAACGGAAAAGGTCCTGGACTTCCTCGACTGCGATGCGTTGCTGCTGAGACCGGACTAAATCAGATAAGGAGGTTGAAATGGTAAAACGATATAAAAAAATCCTGCTCGCTGTGGATTTTCACGAAGACAATGCATCTGTTGTCGAAACGGCAAAGGAGCTGTCCGAACTTTACAGTGCTGAGTTGCACGTTGCCCATGTCAATGAACCACTGGGGATGGCATACGCGGCCGACGGGGTCAGCTGGGGTGACCAGATCTACGCGCTTGAGGAAAGCATCCGTAAGGAAAGCAAGAAGAAGATGACCGAGCTTGGCAACAAGCTGGGTGTCGCAGAGGAACACTGCTATCTGCTTGAGGGCAGGCCGGCATCAGAAATTCACAACCTCTGCACCGAGGGCGGATTTGATCTCATCGTGCTCGGCACCCACGGTCAGCATGGTCTGCAGTTGTTACTGGGTTCGACTGCGAATTCCGTCCTGCACGGTTCCGGCTGTGATGTGCTGGCGGTGAGAATCCGCGACTAGGCCGTCTGCGCAAGCCAGCCTGGGGTGACAATGAAGCCCCGGCTGGTCTCTCGCCCTGCCTTATCCAGAACAGCAACATGCCAGGTTTCCCTGCCTGAGGCCACGCATGCCGCCAGCGTGCCTGCTCTGTTTTTCCTGCGCTGCGGCGGACAGTCCATCATTTCCGCAAGCCAGTCAGATTTTGGCAGGTAACAGAATGAGGCAGCGCCAAACGGGTCAAATTTCTCGAATTCTGCCAGCGTGCACCACCAGCCACGATGGTGGTTGGGATTGACGGCTGCCGGGCAGACGAACTCCTTTGCCAGGAAATGCTGCAGGGGGTAAAACAATCGACCCTTGACGAATCCCCGTACCCGCTCGATCTGCAGCTGCCGTGCCTGCAGCAGGGATCTGGCAGCAGGGTGGGTGGCCAGTCGCATCTGGTGCTGCTCGAGGCGGCGCAGTTTGGTGCCCAGGGTGTCGGTGGGGTTGGGACCATACCAGCAATCCAGATTGCGCTGATCGCCGGTGCCGAGATAGTACTTGACGGCCAGTTCCCAGTGCTCAATCACACCCGCATGTGCCACGACCAGGTCGAACTCACCGATGGTTCTGTCTGCGGTTCTTACCGGCAGGTTGTGTTCCAGGCAATCGAAGTCTGGACTGGCTTCAAGCCAGTCATGAATGAGCCGCTCGAACCTGAGGCCAAGTCTCGCCGGCAGGGCTTCACCGGCGGGTGCCGTCTCACCCGCATCGAGATCACGAAACCAGGTGCTGGCCGGCCACTCGGGCCCAAAGCTGCTGTCGATGAGAGGCTCGCTTTGCAGAGCCCAGGCGAGATCAACTGTCAGGCGCGGCGTTTCCGTCACCTAAAGCTCTGCCGTGAAGTACAGCAGGCAGTCAGTATTTGCCACCACCGGGTCGGTGGTGGCCATGAACAGCGTCATGGGAACCCGGGCGCAGAGCAGGCCGTCGGTTTGCTCAAAGCAGTCATCGTAGCGATCGGCGCCAAAGCGGTCCGGCGCGACCAGGTTCTGGTGTTCCTTGTCCTTGAACCAGCCGAGGGGTGTGCCGGGTTCGATCCGCCTGAAGTTCATCTGGTCAATCGTGTTGATCATGGTGAGGTCTGCGCTGGCATCGATCGAGCTGGAGTAGGTGACGGTCAGGTGGCGCTGCGTTTCCAGGCGCAGCGGATGAGTCAGCAGGTTGATCGCGTTGACGTTGGTGCTGGTCAGGTGGTTACTCGACATAAAGCGATGCAGTGTCTCCCGCGCGAGCCAGTCAGCGTTTGGGTCCATGAAGCCGCCGAACTCGACGGTGACAGCGGGAATCCCGGGGTCCAGGTATTCCAGCAGGGTGCCCAGGCTCTGGTCGAGGATGATGTGAATATCGGTGAAAAGGCTCGCCAGCCCGGCGTTTGCTTCGGTCTGGTTGACGGCGATGCTGAAGGCCTCGCTGTGTGACGACGTGTTGTGAGTGTCGACCACTGCCTCGGGATCGTATGAATGGATCAGATCGAGGATGGCCTCAGCCAGCTGGCCCTGGTT
>Ga0075475_10001808_pt1 | contig 10721 bp, 9 predicted proteins | sample DEB08_DNA_10_FD_76342 | JGI IMG/M metagenome (GOLD analysis project Ga0075475, IMG submission 76342) | Aqueous microbial communities from the Delaware River and Bay under freshwater to marine salinity gradient to study organic matter... | ecosystem: Environmental > Aquatic > Marine > Coastal ... | reverse complement strand
AGTGCGTTAGCGTTGTCAATAGATTGGGTTGTGAGTATCTGTCTACAAACCGATTAGCTCAGTAACGCGGACAGAAAACTTTTGATCGACTACCAAGGCTTCACCGAGCGCAATTAATTTTTCGTTGGCGAAAATGCTAACTGGTTCACACGCATCTTGGTCTAAAGTGATAACCGATCCATTTCGAAGTCTTAGAAATTCATCCAGTTTCATCGTTGTTTGACCAAGATTGATTCGAAGATCAACTTCGATTTCATCCATAAGGTCGTTCACCGTTGAAAAGCGTTTTGAAATAGGTTTGTGCTGCGAAGGCGTGATTTCTGCTAACGGAAATGGTGCTGCGCATTGGTTACCTGTGCGTGCCAAGTTTTCTGTATTGTTTGCATCTGTATTCATGTCGTCGAAGCCAGGGGTGCTCGGTTGCGATTTACTTTGAAGATTCATTAGTTCGTCGTGTTGGCGGGGCGCTCATTGTCAGATGCATTACGCTCTACAAGACTTCGCGGCGTTGAATCTCGGTGTTGATCTATGCGCGGGTTTGTTTTCTAAAGCATAAATCAACGAGCCTGCTACTCGTCAACAGATGTTTTATTGCCTGAAGAGGTGTTGTTGTTCAGGCCTCGGTGAGTCAGCGAAAGTTGAGAAAGTCAATTTCAAGCGAATCACGCCGCTTGAATGTATCGTTTTATTTGCTTTTTGGTGCCGGGCCGATGATCACCCCCATAATGGGCAGGATATTGGGGAAAGCATTTTTAACGCTGTGGGAATTGATTTCAGTTGTTTTTCTCCAGTGAATTCATGCGAGAGTATCGTGGTACGTGATTGCGGCTTGACGTGTCTAGGTGCGACACGGGCGATAGAGATCAAGGTCCGGCCTGCCTCCCAAGCTGGCATACGCGCGGACGATCTCTTGGAGTCCTTGTGAGAGGTTTTGTTCCCATTTCCCAACTTGCTGGCCACCGATTCGAAACAAATACGGTGTTTCCGTTGGCATATTCAGTTTGATTCCTGTCTCACCACCAGTTGCAATGATGACCGATTCAGCCAAGTCAGTATGGCTTTCACCGGATTCGGTGGTGTAGGTCAGTTTAAAGTCTGCTGGGATGTCATCCTCAATATCATCGTCCTCAAGTTCCACTGGTTCTAAATCGATCTGAGTAACATGGCATCCGACAAGAACTCTTTCTGCTAGAAGGTCCGTTTGTGTCAGCAGCGTTAGGTGGTTATCGACCCATTCGCTGATAGTGACTGGAAACGCCAAGGATTCAGATTCCGTGTGTGTTTTTAATGCCTTCGTAGCAAGCGTTGATAATGTGCGATCGGGCAAAAGTGGCAGTAAGCCGTTGTCTTCCGAGATTAGATTTGCCCCAATTGTTTTTGATTCATAGATCTTTACGTCGTACCCAAGGAAACGACCGTATAACGCTGATTCTATCCCAAGTGGCCCAGCTCCGACCACGATGATGCTGCCGGGAGGGTCGAGGGTAAATCGATCATCTTCGTCATATTGAATTTGCATTTACTTGTCTGTGTAAGCTCATTAAGGGTGTTGCAAAAAGGTGCTTAGAGAATCTGTTTTCCAATGCGAAACGCATCCATGTCGATTTTTGGTTGACGACCTTGAAGCATATCAGTCATGATCGAAGCCGTTCCAGTTGATAGATGCAAACCGCTTCTGTAATGGCCACAGGCAACATAGATATTAACCGTACTAGGGATTCGTCCGATCATTGGAAATCCATCAAACGTCATGGGTCGCAAGCCCGACCATCGATGAACTTGTTTTGAATGCTCGAGTTGAGGAATCAGGAAGCAGGCAAATTGATACAGCTCATTAATTATTTCGTCTGAAGTGCCGTTTTGATAGCCAACTTCTTCTTCACAGGATCCCACCAGAATATGACCATCTTCTCTGCAGACAAGGTAGCGGTTCCCAACGTTAATGACTCGGGTGCATATCGGGATGGGTGTCTGCAGGAGTAGGATTTGTCCTCTTACCGGAATGATGCTTTGTCCCAATCCTTGGCGGTGCGTAAATTGACTTAGCCAAGCCCCTCCGCTGAGAATGAGTTGCTCACACGCCTGCCACTCTCCATTGATTTTTATCTGAGGCTTTGAGTGGATTTCTCGGGCATCGCAGACGTTGGCATTTTCTTCAATGACGACACCTTTATTTTGGCAGGCCTCTTGTATCGCCTTAAGCAGGTGGGGTGGACGAACTTGATACTCGTCGGGAGCCCACCATGCGCCGAGTGCTCGAGGGGATTCCGACCAACTGGTCAAAGACGGCTCTGCGTTTTTTAGGTTGTTGAGAGGAACTTGCTCTACTTCAATATTTAATTGAGACCAATAGTCAGCTAGTCCGACCATTGCAGCCATTTCTCCCGGGCTCTCTGCTAGATACCAACCACCGCATCGACGCAAGCCAATATCTTTTCCGGTTTCCGATTGAATGTCGGCAGCCCAGACTGGAAAGAGTTCGTGGCTAAGGCCACGCAGTTGATCAAGCGGATCGGTTGATTGCGAAAGATTTGCTGGAGGGAGAATACCAGCACCGGACCACGAAGTCCCGGATCCAATTTGGTTTCGTTCTACCAGCGTGACCAGTCGGCCTTCGGATGCAAGACGCCAAGCAATACTTAATCCGATGATGCCCCCACCGACTACGATGATATCGTGAGTGTTATTGGAGAGTTTCATGAAGAATAGCTTTTGCTTCTGGCGGGCAGTCGGCAACGATGGAATGAATTCGTTCTGCTAAGGTCTGGTTTCTCGCGAAATAGGGGGGGTAGACGTTGCTGCTGGATGGTTTTGAAAGTAGTTGGATCAGACGTCGCAAATCAAATACTGTGTCAATGTCGTCTGCCGGTTCAAGTTCAACCCAACTGATGTGATTTTGTTCTAGCCGTTTTCTTGTTTCCGCAAGCACGGTATGAGTGCTCCAAGGCATATTCTGAAATAGAGCGATTCGCGCCTCGGAGGTGACGGTATCCCGCATCCCAATGAGGTAATATCCACCATCACTCGCTGGACCCAGTACCATATCTACATTGGTGAGACTTTGTCGTGCTAGCTCGATTTGGGATGAATCAATCAAAGGACAATCCGATCCAATTAGAATCGAGGATTTGCTTGAGTGGGAGTGACCCTGAAGTTGTGTGTTAAACCATCTCAGCATCCGATTTCCGAGATCGCCATCCTCTTGCGACTGGAAATTCCATTTGTCCGATATACCCCGAAGGGCTAGATCCGATTTGATATCGTCTTGTTTACCGATTGGGTCGAGAAACAGAAATCGCTGGGCGCAAGTTTTGGCCAGCGTTTCACACAGATGAAGCGTGAATTCGCGATGGATTTGGCAGGCCGCTTGATCCCCAATTGAAACTGCAAGGCGAGTTTTCACTCTTTTGGATTCCCAATATTTGGTCATAATTCCTAGAGTGGCTGACCAACTTGAGTCGCGGTTGTTGGGTCGCTCGGTTTTCACCCAATTTGATCCTTGAAAGATTAAAACTCAGATGTTCCCTACGATCATCAAAAACCGTTCGCAAAACAACTGGCGTGGGATTAAGATATTCAGCCATCAAGCGGGAGACTGATCAGATATTGGCTGCGTGAATTTTTTGACATCTTTGATGTATTCTACGTGCTATCTTCTGAAAACGACCTCTCGCGAATCACGGGTATTTTTGCTGGAAAATGACGCAAAGTCTATCATCCAAACGATTTCTGGAGATTGTTGGCTGTAGTGGCCTAGTGGATGAAGGCGCGCTTGCAAAGATGGTTCAGCGAGTAAAGGATCAGCTTGAGGGCCGCTTGCCATCAAATCCGGAAAAACTCGCGCAACTGTTTGTGCGAAAAAACCTGCTTACTCAGTGGCATGTCGACAAGCTGCTCGTGGGTAAATACAAAGGTTTTTTTCTCGGTAACTACAAACTGCTCGGCCACATTGGCACCGGTGGAATGAGCAGTGTTTATCTCGCTGAGCACACCCGAATGGGTGATAAGAGGGCAATCAAGGTCTTGCCAAAGAGTCGGGTCAAAGATGCCACTTATCTTGCTCGATTTCAACTCGAGGCAAAAGCTATTGCTTCGCTGCATCACCCTAATATCGTTCGAGCATACGACATCGACAATGATGGAGACGTCCATTACATGGTAATGGAGTATGTTGATGGAATTGATATGCAGCAGAAGGTTAAGCGAGACGGTCCACTCGAACTCGGCACCGCTGCTGAAATGGTCGCGCAGGCAGCCAGAGGGCTGCATCATGCTCATGGCAAGGGTGTGGTACATCGAGACGTGAAACCTGCTAATTTGCTCATCGATAGTTCAGGCATCGTTCGGTTGCTTGATATGGGGCTTGCACTCGTTAACGCTGAAGAAGATCAGTCATTGACCGTCGTGAATAACGAGAATGTCCTCGGAACGGCGGACTACCTTGCCCCAGAGCAGGCTTTGAACAGTCACTCAGTTGATCATCGGGCGGATGTCTACGGGCTCGGATGTACGTTGTACTACCTGCTGACAGGGAAACCACCTTTTAGCGATGGAACGTTGGCGCAGCGTATTGCTAGGCACCAGAAAGAAATGCCGAAGTCGATACGTGAGATCCGAACAGACTGCTCCGGTGAACTGGAGGGTATCTGCGTTAAGATGATGCAGAAAGACCCACGCTACCGCTATCAGTCTGCTGAAGAGGTAGCGATAGCGCTTGAAAAATATGCTGCCAAAGCACCGAAGCCATTACCACTTGCGGCGGGTGGGGTGCAAATTACTACCACTGATGACAGCGATTCATCGTCTATCTCTCTGGATGATTTTCGTGATTCCTCTATTCGTCACGGTGATACCCTGAGCAGTAAAGTGGATGATACTTTATCGAGTTCTGGGAATGTTTTAGATCGAGAAGTTGCCGAGCTTACCAGTAATCTGAGCGGTAGGTTAGTAAGTGTTACCCCTCGGCCTGATCTCTTGGACGGTAGTTTTCTAGATTTGCAAGCAGAGTCAGGATTTGTAAAACAACACGAACATTCTCCTTCATCAGAAGCGTCGACAACTGTAAATCATCTAGAAGGTTCGGCAATTGGCGACAGAAAGACCGCTCCGGTCACCAGACATAGGACTTTAGACCCAATGCTGATCACTGCGCTGGTGTTTGCTCTTTTTGTTGTCGCATTAACGCTTGGCTTTATGTTGGCTCGAGTCGTGGGGTAATCTCGTGGCTCTTGTTAAGTATTTGCTCTCATGCAATTCGACAGCAGGTTCCTCTATTTCAATCCGATGTGTAGATTTCTGCTTGGCGGGATGCTGGAAGTCGAAGCCTCGCTAGCGTTTTTCAGCAACAACTGTCTGGACTCTGCGGAACTAAGAGACACTTGGATTTCTGATGAGTATTGTTCTTGATCGGCCTTATCGATTCATCCCACCTCATAGGGGCAATCTTTGGCCGTCTTTGATTCAGAAATTTCGAATGGTTGACCACTATCTGAGACTTAAAGAGGGAGTTCATTCGTTCGAATGTAGAAACCTCGAGGTTTTTCAGGAATTGCTGGAATCTCAGAAGGGTTTATTGCTGACGCCAAATCACTGTCGGTACGCAGATCCTTTAGCAATGGGGTGGCCGGCACGGTTGGCAAAGACACACGTTTACGCAATGGCGTCTTGGCATCTGTTCAACAAGAGTTGGCTAGATGGATTTGCGATCCGAAAGATGGGTGGATTTAGTGTTCATCGCGAGTCCTCTGATAGACAATCCCTCGAAGCCGCAATGCAAATATTAGCTTCTGCTGAGCGACCCCTCATCTTATTCCCGGAAGGTACGACTAGCCGGATGAATGATTCTGTCAAGGAATTGCTTGATGGGGTTAGCTTTATCGCGAGATCTGCAGCAAGAAAGGCCTCCAAGCAATATGGCCGTTCTGTTGTGGTTCTTCCTGTGGCGATCAAGTACCTCTGTAAAGGAGATGCACGCCCGTGGATCAGCGAGCATGCTTGTCAGTTGGAAGATTATCTCGGTTTCAAGCGTGGCAAGTCGCTGCGATTAGTCGCTCGTGTGCAGCGATTGGCAGAGCATTGGTTGTCCCAAATGGAATCATCCGTTTTTGGTTCGTCAAGATCTGGTGCAACGTCTCAACGAAGGCATGATCTGGTTTCTGAAATGCTTGGCAGATTGGATGAGCAATTAGGCATTCAATCAGAAGACGTCGATTTTTCGATGCGAATCAGACAGATACGATCTAAGATCATTGCCAAGCGTTTTGGCGATCAGAGTAATCGCATAGGTGATTTGAAGATTGCATCAAAGGAGGTTATTCAATGTCAGGATCTAATGACCTTTGACGAGCAATACATAAGCGGTGAATCAGTAAGTGATACACGACTTGTGGAGGCGTTGCAGCGCATGCAGGAGTCCTGTTGGGGTAAGGCCAAGCTAAGTATGCCGCTTCATGCGATTATTCGATTTGGCGGTGGAATTGCGGTTCCAGACGAAAAAGCACCGCGATCTCAACGAGACCCTTTGCTAACTGAAATAAAGCTGCAACTGGAATCGATGCTTCAAAAACTTGCTCAGGAGGCGGGCACGATTGATTCTTGAGTCGTTGCCTGTTTTTTCGCAGATTGTTATGCAGACAGTTTAGCTTGAGATTCCAAACGGATGCTTGATTGACCTGTTGTGGTTCGGGGAATCCGCGATTTATGAACGAAAATAATCATGGTGGCAACAAAGAAATTACTTTGAAGCGGTTGGTGATTTCAGCAGCTTTTTCCGCGATGATCACGACTGCGATCGCCAGTTTTTATCCTGCAGGAAGACCAATCGATGAGGTGACATCTCTGACATTTGCGGAGAGTTATGGATGGGTATTCTCGCAGTCACTTTTGTTAGCCAGCATCGCTTGTGCTTGTGGAGTTATGAGTGCTTTGTTTAGTCCGCGATTCGGCCTGATTCTCGGTTCAGGGCTAATCTTGAGTTTGCCCTGGATTTATCTGGCGGACGTATTGGCCTTCACATGGATTGGAGAGCGTTTTTTATCAGCGACAATGGCACACATCGTGAAATCATTGCTTCCTGCACTTTCACTGCATGTCACGCAGGGGGCAATGATTCAGGCCTCATTCTCGCTACTGATTGCAATGTTGTTCACGGTAGTCGTTTTTTCAATCGCGAAGCTAATCGCAAATCGCTGGGAGAATTCGAAGGATTCCATCACCGCATTCACGGGTTTCATGGTGCTGTTTGGTTTAGCCGTAGTCTTCTCCGTGCATCCAATGTTGAAATGGACCGTTATCCGTCGGGATATGGAACTAGCTTCTAGCCGGCATCCCTTTTGTGCGTTTCATCTGGTTGGCTTTCGCGGGGTTGGGCTGTCCGCACGAGACGATTCAGCGTCTCCAGAATCTCGATTGCGAGCGTTGAGCACCTTCACGGCACTGCAGAAGCGTGAAGGCGAGATGTTAGGCATAGAGGTGTCCGACGCAAATCAGAAAAATGTCGGATCAGAGAAATTCCCACAGAAGGTGATTGTCGTGGTTGTGGAGTGTCTTCGACCTGAGGCAATTTCACCTGAGTTGATGCCTAATCTTTTCGCTTTTTCCAAGAGGTCCATTCTTTTGCGACAGCATTTTTCAGGCGGTAATTCTACTTGCTTGGGGATGTTCAGTTTGCTGACTGGGCTGGAATCAATTTGGTTCCATCGCAAGGTTAATGAGCAACCGATTTTCAACAAAATTTTGCGGCAAGCAGGCTTTCAATTAGCTTTCTTTGGAGGGCAAACTGATTGGCGCGTCTACGACATGGATGGTTTTGTGAATGATCGGCAATACGATCACTTTATTATCGAAGACCCTGATTTACCGCAGACGGATCTGAATGCCGTGCAGCGAACTCTGTCATTTATTAACACCTCAACCCCGGATCAAGGTAAAGGTGGTGAATCTCAAAATAGGGTACCAAGTCTTGCATTGGATTCTGATTGCCGCGCCGCAATTTGCTACCTGTACGGGACACATAGTAGCTTCCGATATAGTGATCCCGATTATCAGGTTTTTTTGCCAGAGGCAGAAGAAGGTTTGTTGATTTCTAATTCGCCCGAATTGAAAGATCAGTTTTACAATCGATATAAAAATAGCCTTCGTAGTATGGATGATATTCTAACGCCGCTTTTAAGAGATGATTGTTTGGTGATTATCACCGGGGATCACGGAGAGCCATTTTTAGATGATGGAACCGCCTCGCACGGCACACGCTTATCGAAATATCAGAACATGACACCCGCTGTGATTTATTACCCAGGCGTTGAGCCAGAGGTGCGAGAGTCGCCCACTTTTCACGGAGACCTACTTCCAACTCTATTGGCTGGCTTAGGGATTTCAGTCAAGCAGCCTGATGTGTTTGATGGAGTTGATTTAACTTCGGTCGATGATAACTACTTGAATCAAAGATTGTTTGTGACTGGGAATTTTATGGATGCGACGTCTTTATTGGTGGGGCCATGGACTTTAGACAAAAATTTACCATTTGGTTATCGAGTTGTTCACGATATCTATCGTTGGCAAGCGGGCTATTTGAATCCTGTCGATTCACTCGGCTATGAAACCAACACAAGTTTTGACGATGGTAGTAAGTACTATAAAAAGTGGTTTCGTCAGAGATTCCGAGAAACGTTCCCAGAAGAAGCCTCTGAAATGGTTATGTTTCGACAATGTCTGCGAGCTCGTTATGCCGAAGTTCGCTTAGCGGCATTGAGTATCGCGGCAACCGTTGATCAGCCTAGCGATGAATTAATTCGGCTTATTCAAGAAAGAATATCGGACGAGGATGAAGAGGTGCGTAAACAGGCAAAAGAAATCACGATCAAAATTTCCCGCGAACAAGATTGGTTATCGTTGTTCAATTAGGTCAGTATTCGCTATTTCAGTCATGAGCCATTAACAATTCATTTTTTGGGGTGCATTTTCAGTACCCCGATCATCAAGGCACCCATAATCGTTTGGAATCCAACAGCAGTTGAAGTCACTCCGGGTATCAACCAACGCATCGTTTGTGGGTAGTCAAGGCTTCCGAAATTAGAAGACCACCATTTCAGCCAAATACCGCCAATTATAAATGATCCGATCGCTATAAAGACTAAGCCCAAACCCATCATCCTTTCGACCGATAAATTCTCGAGTCTCGGATGGGGAGGCATCATTTTTTCTCTTGCAGCAAATAGCTTGGAAAAGACAGCGAGTAATATTGCTTGCCATCCGACCAATGCCAGCAGGCTAGAAACTAAAAGAGTGTGAATATCAATCGCTGCCCCGAATATTTTTACTTGCGGTAAGGCGAGAGAGTATCCCAGTGCCGCAGTCAGCAGTAAAGCGATTCCGGGTCGAAAAAATGTCCAGCGAGGGCTGAAGATTAGGAACAGTCTTAAGGTACGCCAGCCATCTCTGAATGTGCGGAGATGTGGGCCATGCTGCTTTCGACCATCTGGATGAAGGGTGATAGGAACTTGGCTCATCGAGGCGTTGTAAAGACCACTCTTGATGATCATTTCCGTAGCGAATTCCATTCCGGGGGATCGCAAATCAAGTCGGTTGTAAAGATCCCGCGTGAATCCTCTCATTCCACAGTAAACATCATGGATTGGAATCCGAAACATGCGACGGACTAACCAAGAAAGGAATGGATTGCCAAACCAGCGATGAAGGAATGGCATCGCATTCGGCAGAACTTTTCCACCACCCCTGGGTAGACGGCATCCCTGAACAAGTTCAGAACCCTTTCGTAATTCTGTCACGAATTTTGTGATCTCAAGAAAGTCATAGCTGTCGTCGCAGTCACCCATAATGAGGAATTTCCCACTCGCCTCTTGGATACCTCCCATTAAAGCAGCACCATATCCTCGATCTTGAACACCAATGATTTTGGCGCCCAGCGACTTAGCGATCTCTATCGATTGATCTTGGCTTCCATTGTCTGCGACAATGACCTCTCCATTGATTCCGGCATCCCGCATCGCGCGTTTTGCTTTTTCGATACAAATGCCGATCGTGTCTTCTTCGTCTAAGCAAGGCATTACAATCGAAAGTTCAGGGCGCTCGGACATGTCGTTGCGAATTTCGTTGATGAGACAAGAGGATTTGATTGCTGATTTCCTATCGGTCGCCGTCTGCGTCAGTTTAGCAAGGCGAATGTTGGTTGGCGCTCGTTTATGTCGATGTGGTTGGGGATTTAGATCACTAGACAGCCACAGCGGTTAATAACCTCTTGGATAGTAGGACCGCGATTCCAGAACCTATTGTAGTTCCAACTAGTGGTTCAACAATCATTCGGTATCGGTAGTCGGGTATCTCCAGAAATCCGGTGATGATCGAGAAGTAGGCAAAGATCATTCCAAGCCATAGAGCTCCTGGAGTTGTTGCCTTGTTGCGTACTAGCGTTATCAGCGAGATAACAGCCATACTTGCTAAAAAAGTATTTCCTGCGACGGATTGACTGACCCGATGTGAGAGTAACCACTCGATTGATTTTGATGGATTGGCCCACGAATTCTGTGGTGCAAATGTTGTTGTGTTTCGTCCCTGCGCAAGTAGATCCGTGTGAGGACTTCGCCAGAAATTGATACAACGACGTAAAGCTTTTTTGGCAAAATCGAGGCGGTGGTCTGCAATCGCTTCGAACGCTACTTTTCGCATGATTTGATCAGTTTGTGCATCGTTGAGGCCAGAGGCCA
>Ga0075475_10001799_pt1 | contig 10742 bp, 9 predicted proteins | sample DEB08_DNA_10_FD_76342 | JGI IMG/M metagenome (GOLD analysis project Ga0075475, IMG submission 76342) | Aqueous microbial communities from the Delaware River and Bay under freshwater to marine salinity gradient to study organic matter... | ecosystem: Environmental > Aquatic > Marine > Coastal ... | reverse complement strand
AATAGACGGTGCCCGTTGGGTTATTGGGCGAATTCATCAGGAATGCACGCGCACCATCGCGGCAGGTGGCCAAATCAGCAGCACTGGGTTGAAAATCATTTTCAGGACCCGTTTTAATTGGCATTGGCACACAACTGGCCGCGCGGATTGAGGTGGGATAGGTTGCATAATAGGGGTCCAGATGCATCACGCCATCCCCCGGATCCGTGGCGCATAGGATCGCGGCAAACAAACCTGACTGCCCCCCAGGGGTGATCACCACATTTTTATGACTGGTCGGAACACTCGTGCGTCTCTGAACACGCGCGGCAACGGCACGTCGCAAGTCAGGTGTGCCCGGTACGCTGGCGTATCCTGTGTGCCCACCAAGGGCCGATTGATGCATCGCTGCCAAAATCTTGGGGTCGGTGCGAATATCGTGTTCCCCAATGGTCAGTTCCAACACATCCCGCCCCTTGGCGATCATCGCGCGGGATTTATACAGGATCCCCCACCCATCGGATCCATCTGTTGTGATTTGCTGAATACGTTTTGAAAGCTGCATCTGTCACCCCTTGCCTGTTCCCACGAATGGGCCACGGAAGGTTCAAAAAGTCAAACTGGAATTGTATTGAATTTCTCATGGTCATCTGATAGCTATCTGTGCATGATGACCATCGACACACACATTATTTGCTGTTGCTAATTCAATCTATCGAGATTGGATTTAAGGTTGTTTACATTCCCTAAATGAAATTGCTAAGTCCCGCCTATCCCTGTGTATGCCCATGGCAAAGGACACCCAAATGACGACGATCAAATTGCACAATTCAATGAGCCGCCATAAAGAGGTGTTTGCTCCGATTGATCCGAACAATGTGCGCATGTATTTGTGTGGGCCCACCGTGTACGATCGCGCCCATATCGGGAACGCGCGTAACGTGATCATGTTTGATGTGCTGTTCCGCCTATTGCGGCAGGTGTATGGCACTGATCACGTGACCTATGTTCGTAATTTTACGGATGTGGATGACAAAATCAACGCACGCGCCGCATCCAGTGGACGCGATATTTCAGAAATCACAGCACAAACAATGCAATGGTATTTGGATGACATGGGTGCGCTTGGCAATCTGTTACCAACACATATGCCGCGGGCAACAGAATACATTACGCATATGGTTGCGATGATTGAACAGTTGATTTCTGACGGCCATGCATATGCCGCCGAAGGGCATGTTTTATTTTCTGTGTCCTCTTACAAGGATTACGGAAAACTATCGGGAAGATCACTGGACGATATGATCGCAGGCGCCCGGGTCGAGGTAGCCCCCTATAAACGCGACCCTATGGATTTTGTCCTTTGGAAACCCTCGACAGATGACCTGCCCGGTTGGGACAGCCCGTGGGGCCGTGGCCGCCCTGGGTGGCATATTGAATGTTCTGCCATGTCATATGAATTGCTGGGCGCATGGTTTGACATTCATGGTGGCGGCAACGATTTGATGTTTCCCCATCACGAAAACGAAATTGCCCAAAGCTGCTGTGCCTATCCCGATGCAGGGTTTGCGAACATCTGGCTACACAATGAAATGCTTCAGGTCGAAGGTAAGAAAATGTCAAAATCTCTTGGCAATTTCTTTACCGTGCGCGACCTGCTAGATCAGGGGTATGCTGGCGAAGTGATCCGTTTTGTGTTTCTGTCAACACATTACGGCAAACCCATGGATTGGACCGATGCCAAGGCGAAAGAGGCGGAAAAAACCCTTCGCAAATGGCGTGGATTGGTTGCCGATCATGCGGCAGGCACACTGCCTCAATCTATTTTGGACACACTGGGTGATGATTTGAACACGGCCGGTGTGATTGCAGAGCTGCACAAATTGGCAAACGCAGGTGATGTTGCGGGGCTGCGTGCAGGCGCCGAGCTTCTTGGGTTGTTGACACCCGATATGGGCGCATGGGCAGAGGCCGTGGATTTATCTGCACACGAAGCACATTTGTTTGCCGCCCGTCAATCTGCCATGGACACCAAAGATTTCAGCGAGGTCGACAGACTGAAATCCGCCTATCAGGCCGCAGGGCTTGAGGTGCGGATGAGTAAGACAGGTGTGGAACTTGTCCCCTCGGCAGGATTTGACATTGCCGCATTGGACGGGATCATATAGCCCAAAGGTCAACGGGCCAAGAAAAGTAGGAACCGCCGTGAGTAAAGAGCGTTTATACATCTACGACACTACCCTGCGCGATGGACAACAAACCCAAGGGGTGCAGTTTTCCACCGATGAAAAACAAACACTCGCGCGGGCGTTAGATGATCTTGGCATTGATTACATCGAAGGGGGCTGGCCCGGCGCAAACCCAACCGACAGCGCATTTTTTGAGGCACGTCCAGACACAAACGCCCAGTTTACTGCATTTGGCATGACGAAACGTGCGGGCAGGTCCGCCGAAAATGATGATGTGTTGGCCGCGGTTTTGAATGCAGGCACACCAGCGGTATGCTTGGTGGGTAAAACACATGATTTTCACGTGACCACGGCCTTGGGCATCACACTGGATGAAAACATGGAAACGATTTCCGCCTCGATTGCGCATTGTGTATCCCAAGGGCGCGAGGCGCTGTTTGACGCGGAACATTTTTTTGATGGCTATAAGGCGAACCCAAATTATGCCATCACCTGCCTAAAGGCCGCGATGGACGCAGGGGCACGTTGGATTGTGTTGTGCGACACAAACGGCGGTGCCCTGCCCAGTGAAGTGAAATCCATCGTCACCGATGTCATCGCCGCGGGCATTCCGGGGGATTGTTTGGGCATTCACACCCATAATGACACGGAAAACGCGGTTGCAAATTCACTGGCCGCGGTCGAGGCGGGCGCGCGCCAAATTCAGGGGACATTAAATGGACTGGGCGAACGGTGTGGGAACGCAAACCTGACATCCCTGATCCCGACACTTTTGCTAAAAGAGCCCTATGCCTCCCAATTTGATGTTGGGGTTAGCAAGGATGCGTTGAAAACGCTGACACGCACATCGCGCCTGTTGGACGATATTTTGAACCGCGTTCCATCGCGTCAGGCGCCTTACGTGGGTAGTGCTGCCTTCGCGCACAAGGCGGGATTACATGCCAGCGCGATCCTAAAAGATCCCAGCACCTATGAACACATTGATCCAAGTGACGTTGGAAATACACGCATCATTCCCATGTCCAATCAAGCGGGTCAAAGCAACCTGATCAAACGTTTGCGCGATGCGGGCATCAGCGTTGAGAAGGGCGATCCAGCTTTGGGTCGCATCCTTGATGTCATCAAATCGCGTGAGGCCGAAGGGTATTCCTATGACACCGCGCAGGCCAGTTTTGAAATCCTTGCGCGGCGTGAATTGGGACAAATGCCCGACTTTTTCGAGGTGAAACGCTATCGTGTCACGGTCGAGCGGCGCAAAAACAAATACAACAAAATGGTGAGCCTGTCTGAGGCCGTTGTGGTCGTGAAAGTGGGCGATGAAAAACGCCTGTCTGTCAGCGAAAGCATGGATGAAACAGGATCAGATCGCGGCCCTGTCAACGCACTGGCCAAAGCATTGGCCAAGGATTTAGGGCAGTATCAAGACATGATAGCCGACATGCGTTTGGTGGATTTTAAGGTCCGCATCACCCAAGGAGGCACCGAGGCCGTCACGCGCGTTGTGATCGACAGCGAAGATGCACAAGGACGCCGTTGGGCCACAGTTGGTGTGTCCCCCAACATTGTAGACGCAAGTTTTGAGGCCCTGATCGAGGCGATGCAGTGGAAAATCCTGCATGACACGCAAGAGGGTGCCTAATCCACATGTATTCTGAGGACGTAATCGCCTGTGCGAAATTGGTGGAACGTGGCGATCCATTGCGATTTCGTGCAGTTATGGCCGCGCCTTCCGATCTGCGCCCAGCATTGTTCACATTGTTTGCATTCAACCTAGAGGTCGCGCGGGTCCCATGGGTGACGAAGGAGGCGATGATCGCCGAAATGCGTCTGCAATGGTGGCACGATGCCTTGGGCGAAATCGCAAATGGTGATGTCGTGCGCCGCCACGAGGTTGTGACGCCGCTTGCGTATTACATCACCCCTGATCAGGCACGCCTGTTACAGGATTTGGTGGATGCGCGTCGTTGGGATATTTACGCCGATCCGTTCGCGGATAAAGAGGCCTTTGATAGCTATTTATTAAACACATCTGGCAACCTATATGCGGTTGGCGCAGGCATGCTTGGCCCGTGTGATCTAGATATCGTGAACCGCCTCGGCGCGGCGTTTGGTTTTGCGCAGTTCATGCAGGCCATACCAGCCCTGCAAAACGCAGGCAAACGCCCCTTGGATGACGGACGCGCAGAGACACTCGCAGAACGCGCAGCAATGGTTCAACGCACCCTGCCCGTACGACGCCAAATTGCAAAACCCAGCCAATGGGCGCTATTGTCAGGCTATCAAGCCGAATGGACCATAAAACAAATCATCAAACACCCTGAACGAGTGATTGATGGCATTGGCACCCCATCGCCATTTTGGGATCGCTATTTGTTTATGAAAGCACGTTTTTAAGGGTTCCAATATACCCTTGCCATGAACATGGAATGTTCATGCAAAAACGTTTAAAGACATCTGCGGAATAATGAATTCTCTGCGCGATCAGGGTAGCGCCTGCCTGAGTAGCCGCAAAAGAGTGGCATGTGAAAATGTAATCGCTCAGAGCAACAGGCCAAAGGTTCAAAGTGTTGATAGGGTAAAAGCGCCTGCCGAGGGGCAGGCAGGCGCTACCCGACGGTGCCGCCGGGTGGGACATGATTTTTGAGTTATCGCATTGTGCAAAGGTCTTTTGGTTTCAAGAATTTAATCGAAATATCAACGTTTAAGCCTATGAGCGATCGGAAGAGCGCATTTGGTACAACTGAAAACGCCCATTAACAAACCCAAATTAACTTTGAAACAGCGACACCACCTGCAGGTTTCGGAAAGATAAAACAAAAAAGGCGGAGTGCAGCGCACTCCGCCTTGATCGGATCGCAAAAGCGATCCGAAACAGCTTGGTGATTAGCCCACCAATTCTAGGCCAGAGAAGAAATACGCGATTTCAACTGCTGCTGTTTCTGGTGCGTCTGAACCGTGGACAGAGTTTTCACCGACTGACTGTGCAAATTCTGCGCGGATTGTGCCCGCTTCTGCGTCGGCTGGGTTTGTTGCACCCATAACCTCGCGGTTTTTCGCAATTGCGCTTTCGCCTTCGAGAACCTGAACAACAACAGGTGCAGAGGCCATGAATTCGCATAGTTCGTCATAGAATGGACGCTCTGCATGCACTTCATAGAATTTACCCGCTTGCGCTTTGGTCAATTGAATACGCTTTTGTGCAACGATGCGAAGACCCGCGTCTTCGAATTTCGCGTTGATTTTACCTGTTAGGTTGCGCGCGGTTGCATCTGGTTTGATGATGCTTAGGGTACGTTCGGTCGCCATGATGTTTCCTTTTACGATATGCACGATGTGCCTGATTTAAATCTGGGCGCGAAATAGCATGCCCACTTTCATTTGGAAAGTGCCATTTCCACACGTCACGCAATTGGGCTTTGGCATTTACAAATATGTCAAAATCGGGTCATTAACTGTGCGAACGAACCCAGATGCAGATGACACGTCGGATATGATCAAACTCCATGATATCTCTTATTCGGTTGAGGGGCGGCCTCTGCTTGAGAATGCCTCTGCAACCATTCCAGCGGGGCATAAGGTGGGCTTGGTCGGGCGCAATGGGACAGGCAAAACAACGCTGTTTCGATTGATCCGCGGGGAACTGTCCTTGGAAACTGGGTCAATTGAACTGCCACGACAGGCCCGCATTGGCGGCGTGGCACAAGAGGTTCCTGGAAACGACATCTCTCTTTTGGACACAGTTCTTGCCGCAGACACCGAACGCGCTGAGTTGCTGGCCGAGGCAGAGCGTGCCGATGATCCAAACCGTATCGCCGAAATTCAAACCCGCCTTGCCGATATTGATGCCTGGTCTGCCGAAGGACGCGCTTCATCCATCCTGAAAGGATTGGGGTTTTCACCCAAAAAACAACAGATGCCCTGTTCTGCGTTTTCAGGTGGATGGCGGATGCGCGTGGCCTTGGCCGCAGTATTGTTTACACAACCTGATCTGTTGTTGCTGGATGAACCGACCAACTATTTGGACCTTGAAGGGGCGATTTGGCTGGAAAGCTATTTGGCAAAATATCCCCACACCGTAATCATCGTCAGCCATGACCGCGGCCTGTTGAACCGCGCCGTTGGATCGATCCTGCATCTTGAGGATCGCAAATTGACCTTTTACCAAGGAGCCTATGACACGTTCGCCAAAACCCGTGCGGCGCGCCTTGCCAGTGCCGAGGCCGAGGCCAAACGCCAAGATGCGCGGCGGACGCATTTGCAATCCTATGTAGATCGTTTCAGATATAAGGCGGACAAGGCAAAACAGGCCCAATCGCGCCTGAAGATGATTTCAAAACTGGAACCCATCACCCGCCCGCAAGAGGCCGCGTTGCGCCGTTTCTCTTTCCCTGACCCAGAAGAGCTTTCGCCGCCGATTGTACGCGTGGAAAACGGAACCGTGGGATATGAGGATACCGCAATCCTCTCCCGCCTTGATTTGCGCATAGATCAGGATGATCGCATCGCCCTTTTGGGGCATAACGGTGAAGGTAAATCAACCCTGTCTAAGCTGATCTCAGGCCGCCTTGACCCGATGGCTGGACGCGTTGTGACATCAAATAAATTGCGCATCGGATATTTTGCACAACATCAGGTCGATGAACTCTTTGTCGATGAAACGCCGCTGGATCACATTCGCCGCCTGCGCCCCGAAAAAACACCTGCACAGTTGCGCGCGATTTTGGGGGGATTTGGCATTGGCGCGGAACAGGCAGATACCGAGGTGGGGCGATTGTCTGGGGGACAAAAAACGCGGCTTTCCCTGCTGCTCGCAACGATTGATGCACCGCATTTGTTGATATTGGACGAACCCACCAACCACCTTGATATCGAAAGCCGCGAGGCATTGGTTGAAGCGCTGACCGCCTATTCAGGGGCCGTGGTACTGGTCAGCCACGATATGCATCTGCTGTCCCTTGTGGCGGATCGGTTATGGTTGGTCAAAGGCGGGCGCGTAACTCCTTATGACGATGATTTGGACACCTATCGCAGTCAGCTCTTGTCAGGGGACAAACCCACCACCATGGCACCAAGTGATAAGCCCAAGATCAAAAGGGCCAGCCGTGATGAAATTCTGGCCTTGCGCGCCGAGGTGCGCAAATGCGAAGATCGTTTAGAAAAGCTGATGGAGATGCATGAAAAGCTGTCTGCAAAACTGGCCGATCCAGAATTGTACAGTGATAATAACATCGCAGATCTTGAAGTTTGGAACAAAAAATTTGCAGAAGTCGAGGAGGCGATGTCACGTGCAGAAACCCTATGGGTTACGGCATTGGAAAAATTGGATACGGCTGAAAACAAGAGATAGGGATGCCCGTTAAATACCATCAATATTACAGTGCTCAGGACCACGCGCTTGGCCCTGTGTTCGAAGACGTCATTGCCTTTTTCCAAAATCTGGAACTGGGGTAAACTGTGTTCGACGTGGATGTTGGACAACGGCGGGATGCAATCCCACTGGCAAACATGGGACATCGCGCTATTAGGATTGACCTGTCCAGCATTGGAGTTGAGCAATTGAAAAATGTGGCAGCTTCATGGCACCTCAACATTGATGCACAGGTTGCTGATCTGTGCACCTATTTCCCGACCGAGCGGTTGCACATTATCCCATTTGATTGCACGCTTCATACGATTACCAACACGATTGAAAGGGAAAACGCTTTTTCGAGGTATCTAGACTTTATACAACCGCGAGGAGATATCGTTTTAATCGACAAACGCAAAAACATGGCGGGCTTACATTAGTGCGTGCATCAACAGGTGGACAGTTGGAGAATCGCCTATGTGAAGCCCACGTTTTTAATAGCAGCAAATGAGGTTTAAATTATGGACATTGATTTTTTGATCACATCATTCGTGGCGCTATTTGTGATTATTGATCCCATTGGATTAACGCCGCTCTTCGTTGCCCTGACCCAAGGGATGTCCGCCAAAGCCCGACGTAAAATCACGATCCGTGCGATTGGCGTGGCGTTTTTCGTATTGATGTTATTTGCGCTGTTTGGGGAAAGCGTTTTGGGATTTGTGGGGATTTCCATGCCAGCGTTCCGTGTTGCAGGCGGTATTTTATTGTTTCTAACGGCTCTTGATATGTTATTCCAACGCCGCACAAAACGGCGTGAGGATCAATCAGAGGAGGAGGCTGATGATCCCTCGGTCTTTCCACTTGCAATCCCCCTGATCGCGGGTCCAGGCTCCATCACAACAATCATTTTGATTGCGGGCGCAGCGCCCGGCCCAATTGGTTTGGCCTCGGCAGGGCTGGTGGCCCTTGCAGGACTGATTACGGTGTTTATCTTTTTCTCCATGGCAGATGGATTGGAAAAGCTTTTGGGGAAAACGGGGATTGACGTGGTAACGCGACTGTTGGGTATGTTGTTGGCCGCACTCTCTGTACAATTCATCTTAGAAGGATTCTTTGCCTTCCTTCCTGCAAACGGAGGCGCAGTGTGACGACAGGGGATTGGGAACAACTGGTCTATTACGGCATCCTTTTGGCCGCGCTTCTGGGTGGCTTACTTTTGACGCGTCGGGGCCAGATGGGCAAAACCCTGCGCCAATTTGGTCTTTGGGCGTTGATTTTTGGCGGGATCGTCATGTTCTATGGCATTTGGGAGGATATTTCCCGCAACAGCACGGGATCATTCGCACGCGTGAATGAACGGGGTAATGTTGTGCTCGAAAAACAACGTGACGGTCATTTCCACGCAACGGTCGTCATTAATGGCGCGCCAATTGACACATTGGTAGACACAGGCGCCACATTAACAGTCCTGACACCCGAGGATGCATCACGTGCGGGGTTTGACATGGACCGTTTGCAGTTTTCGGGTCAGGCGCGTACTGCAAACGGCATCATCGCAACCGCCCCTGTTCGATTGGACCGCGTCGCTCTCGGCCAGTTTGAAGAACGCAACGTCCGCGCAGCCGTCAATGGGGGTAATTTGGATACATCCCTGTTGGGGATGGAATTTTTGAACCGATTTGGCCGCTTGGAAATAACGCCTGATCAGTTGATTATTACGAAATAGTTTTCATGGGCCCTGTCGTTGTCATTCAAGGACAGCTTAGGAGTAGCCCACATAATTGTGCGCATATGCCTACCTTTCGGACTTCAATTCCCATTTTCCGCTTTCTTCGGACCAGTATTGCGCAGAGCATCCCGCACCTGTCAGGGATTTCCACAGATCCCGTGCCTGTGTCAGGGCCTGATCATCATGCCCATCAAATATCAAACAGGCCCGTTCAGCGGCGTTGACTTCGTCCGCGCTCAGTTCCGCCCCATCTACGCAGAGGATGCAGTCATAACCTGATAACGCCTGATCCGTCAGGATCACGGGCGCAGCATCTGCCCCGTCTTGCCCCGCGCGCGCGTGGGGGACAAAGCTTTCTTCGCTATAGGTCCACAGATGGTCGTCTAATTTCGCCAAAGCATCGGCGCGCGTGCCGCGCAACTCTACCCGCCAGCCTTGTGCCAAAGAGCGTTCAACTAACATGGGTAGCGCGTTTTCTAATCGACGACGGGTCAGGTGATAAAAATAGGCCGCGCCCAAATCCTTAATCCTTTTCGCACATATCGTGGATCAATTGGTTCAGCGTCATCACGCCCCAGCCAGATGCACCAACAGGCGCATAGGGTGTGTCGGTCTTTGTCGATGCAACACCTGCGATATCAATGTGCGCCCATGGCGTGTTGTCCTTTACAAACCGCTGAAGAAAGGCGGCCGCCGTAATCGACCCCGCCGCGCGATCCCCCACGTTTTTCACATCTGCAATCCGTGATTTCAGTTTTTTATCATAGGCTTCACCCAATGGCATGCGCCATGCGCCTTCGCCCTGTGTCTTGGCCGCCGACAGCAAACCGTCGCACAGTGCGTCATCGTTGGAGAAAACGCCTGCATTTTCATGACCCAAACCAATGATGATTGCCCCCGTCAATGTTGCCAGATCAATCATCCCTGTTGGGTTAAATCGCTCTTGCGCGTACCACATCACATCACACAAAACCAAGCGCCCCTCAGCATCTGTATTGATAACCTCGATCGTGTCCCCCTTCATCGAAGTGACAACATCGCCTGGACGCTGTGCATTGCCAGAGGGCATATTTTCAACCAATCCAACAAGGGCCACAACATTGGCTGCAGCCTTGCGTTTGGCCAAGGACAGCATTGTGCCCGCAACAACACCCGCGCCGCCCATGTCCATGGTCATGTCCTCCATGCCACCTGCGGGTTTTAGGGAAATGCCACCTGTATCAAAAACCACGCCCTTCCCGATCAGGGCAAAGGGTTGTGCATTTTCTGCGCCCCCATTCCATTGCATGACGACCACCTTGGACGGGCTATCAGACCCCTGCCCGACACCCAACAAGGCGCGCATGCCCAAGTTTTCCAGATCGGCTTCATCTAACACTTCGACCTCGACACCGTGATCCTTTAATGCGACCAATCGGTTGGCGAATTCCGTGGTTGTCAGAATGTTTGAGGGTTCGTTCGTCAGATCGCGTGTAAAATGCACCCCGTCAACGATTGC
>Ga0075475_10001797_pt1 | contig 10746 bp, 9 predicted proteins | sample DEB08_DNA_10_FD_76342 | JGI IMG/M metagenome (GOLD analysis project Ga0075475, IMG submission 76342) | Aqueous microbial communities from the Delaware River and Bay under freshwater to marine salinity gradient to study organic matter... | ecosystem: Environmental > Aquatic > Marine > Coastal ... | reverse complement strand
CCTAATCATGCTGGTAGTCAAGTTAAAAAATTGGTATGAAAGGATACGAATTCCCAATAAAAACAGCCACTGCATGTCAATACAAGTGGACCTGGAGCACATTATTTTTATCTACAGGTAGATCAGCATCATGTCATAGATGTAAAGGGTGGGATGTATCTGAGATAATGGATGACTTCCATAATCATCCAGGCAAAGTCGAAGACAGAGAAAAAATGCTCAAAGGACAATGGCCCGGTAATGGTTGTGAATACTGCATGAAAATAGAGAAAGCAGGTGGTGTAAGTGAAAGAGCAGGTTGGATAAATAAGACAGATAATGAACCTCCTGAATTAAAATATAGACCTAATTCCACTAAAGTTACTCCTAGAATATTAGAGGTATATTTTACTAACCTTTGTAACCAAAAGTGCACATATTGTTCTCCATATTTTAGTTCTCTTATTCAACAAGAAGTAGAAAAATATGGCCCTTTATCAGACGAATACCACCTAGATGGGTTTGAAATGAAACCCGGATATGAAGAAAGGAAAGAAAAATTTTGGAAATGGATGCAAAAATATTCCCACCATCTTTATCAATTTCATATACTAGGAGGAGAACCTATGTTTTTACCTGAGTTTGAAGAAACGTTAGAATTCTTAAAATCTAAAAAACACCCTGATTTAAATTTTAAAATATTTTCTAACTTAAAACATTCAGCTGCAAAATGGCAAAGAAATCTAGATTTAATACAAGATCTAATTACAACAGGATATTTAAAATCTTTTCATGTTGTTTGTAGTATGGACAATTGGGGTCCTCAAGCTGAGTTTGCTAGATATGGTATGAAATTAAAACAATGGGAAGAAAACTTTGAATACCTAATCAAAAGCCCAGACTTTACTGTTGATGTACACTCAACTATTTCACCTATCTCTATTACTACTATGCCGGAATTTTACTCTAAAATAATGGAGTGGAGTAAACAAAAGAAGATTACATTTGGATGGAACACTATAGCTAACCCTAAATTTCTAAACCCAGAAATACTAGGTAAACATGCAGCTCCATACTTTGATGAACTATTATCCATAGTTCCCGATAAAGAAGATTGGCACGAAGTATTAAACGGATTTAGAACACAAGTTGTAAACCATGAAGTAGACAGGGTACGTTTAGAAAAATTATTTAATTATCTAGATAATATAGATAAAAGAAGAAACACTGATTGGAGGTCACTTTATCCATATTTGTTAGAAATATAATATGAAAATACTATACACAGGCGGTAACGGTAAGTATGCAACTGAACTTAAAAAATATAATGAGGGTTTAGATATAACTTTTGCGTCTAAAAATGAATGTAATTTACTATCACATAAAAGTATAGATGAATTTATAAACACACACTCCTATTTTGATATTGTAATATCAGGAGCTTATAAGTACCCAGGTAGTAGTATAAAAGGATTAGTTGAAACCTTTACAATTGGTGTAAACCATTTATATTTGATACAACAGTTAGAAAAATTACCATCTTTTTTTATAAATTTAACTACTATAACGGATATAATAGATAAGTCATATTTGTATAGAGCTCAAAAAAAATTTATGGAGGATTTACTATTGAGATATAAAAATTTCGAAAATAAAAATATGAAGGTAGTTAACTTTATGCCTGGGCATATAGATGATAAAAATATTAGAAAACTAAGTGCTGAAAAATTTATAGAGTTTATAAAAAATATAAAGGACCTAGAACTATCATCAAATCACCACTTTATGTTTGATAAAAAAATAAATAACACTATACCATATGCCTAGTAAAATTATTAAACCTTCAGAAGGAAATAATACGTTCTGTATGGCACCTTGGTCTCATACTTACCTTTCTCCTCAAAGTGAGAGAAGAATGTGTTGTGCTTCTAGAGAAAAAGCAGAATGGGCAACTCAATATTTAGATTCTGATAAAGCTGAAGAAGGTTCTTTTTATAATCCTGGCACATTAAAAGATCATTGGAACTCAGAATATATGAAAGGTATTCGAAGAGATCTTATGGCAGGTAAAGAAATACCACAATGTCAAGTTTGTAATGGTAAACTATTAAATGTTTCTATCTACAGAGATTACTTTAATAAAACTTTATTTCCAAACAAAATTGATGAAGCATTTGAAAAGACCAGAGAGGATGGATTTACCGAGATGAAACCTATTTCTTTTGATTACCGTATAAAAAATCTATGTAATTTTAAATGTAGAATGTGTGGTGATCAATTGTCATCTTCATGGGAAGCAGAAAGAAGAATGATGGGTGATTATGATCAACCAGAAAACACCGACTTTTGGGCAAAAAAAGAAAATAAACCTGCAATAGAAACATTTCAAAGAGATGTAGCTGAAAAGGAATTATGGGAAGCTGTTAAAAATGGTACTATTGAAGAGATATACTGGGTTGGTGGGGAACCTTTAATGTGGGAGATACATTGGGAAATTATGCAGTACCTAATAGACCATGACTTAGCTAAAAACGTTTGGATTAGGTATAACAGTAACTTTTCTAGAGTAAAGTATAAACATTGGAACTTAAAAGATATGTTACCACATTTTAAAATGGTACAGATCTGTGCTTCTATTGACGGTACTGGACATATAGTTGAATATGTTAGACACGGTATTAAATGGGATAGTTGGATTAGTAATTTTAAAGAGTTTTTATTTTTAAATGAAAAGTACGGGGAATACGGAATAGCATTTGATTTAACCATCACTACACCAGGTTTATTTAGTTTAAAGTCACTATTTGATCTCGCATTAGAACTTAATGTACATACACTTATTAAAACTACTTTTGCTTTCGATAGTAGTATTATGATGTGTCCTCAAGTTTTACCTAGAGACATTTACAATGCATGTATTGATGATGTATTAAAATACATTAGACCAAAAATAGAACAGAACCCAAAATATGAGTACTGGATAACATGCCTAGAAGACCTAAAAAACAGACAAGTATTTTCAGAACAGTATGAAGACTGGAGAGAAGGATTAAAATTAGGTAAAGAGAGATTAGCCAAAGTTGATAAGTTTAGAAACAACGAAGGAGTGTTAAATCAAATTTATTTAGATAACAATAAAGACGTATACAATTGGTGGAACAGCAATATAATATAGCAGATAAGTACAAAGAAAAACCTTTTTGTGTACTACCATGGATACATTTAGCTACCCATCCAATCGGTACAGTAACTCCTTGTTGTATTACCGATATGACAGATGGTGTTTCAACTGCTGCACATGATGATAATGATAGAGCTCATTTATTTCTTTCTAAAGATAGTCTAGAATCTATTGCTAATTCAAAAAAATTTAAAGCTGTCCGTAAACAAATGATGGACGGTGAGTATCCTGCTGTTTGTCAAAAGTGTTATAAGTATGAAGCCGGTGGTGTTGAATCTAAAAGAATAGAATCTAATAAAGTATTTGAAAAGTTTATAGAACAGTGTTTACCTAATACTAACCCTGATGGGTCATTAAAAAAATTAAACTATAATTACGTAGAATTAAGATTAGGCACAGTATGTAATTTAAAATGTACTACTTGTAATCCTTTTTCATCTAATAGGTGGCATCAAGACTTACATGGTTTTGCAGGAACTGAGTTTGAAAAAGATTACTTTAGAAATGACATAAAGACTGAGTGGTATAGAGACTATAGTTTTTATGATGAACTATATACTAAGTGTAACGATTTACAAGAAATATGGATTAATGGAGGAGAACCAACCCTAATAAAAGAACATGGATATTTTTTGCAAAAATTTATTGATGACGGTACTTGTAAAGATATAGATTTACACTATAGTTTAAATTGTACTCAAATGCCAGATCATTTTATAGAACTTTGGCAACAGTTTAGGAAAGTCAGAATACACCTATCAATTGACGACTTAGCAGAAAGAAACTACTATATAAGGTTTCCTTCTGATTGGGATACAATAATGAAATCTTTTTATAAGATTTTAGAATATAAAAATATATTCAATTTAGAGGTATGTCAGACTGTGAGTGCATTAAATGTATACAATATAGATAATTTTAAGAAATTTACTTTAGATCATGATTTAATTATATCACATAATTACGTACACTACCCTAATCACTTACAGGTAAACCTAATACCAGATAATATGAAGACGGAAATATTAAACGGTATTAAGTATATGAGAGATGATGAAATAGAAAGATTAAAGATAGAGTTATTTAAACCCTATCCACAAAAACATGTTGATAGATTTCATAGTTTTATGAGAATAATGGATAAAACTAGAAATGTAAATATAGAGGATTACTTACCAGAATGGAAAGGTATTATATATGAGTAAACTTTGTGCATATCCCTGGGTTCATTTATCTAACGTTACTAACGGTATGGTGCAACCGTGTTGTCAATATACAGGGTTTGTAAATAAAGATAATGGACAACCTTTTTATTTACAAAAAGATAGTGTAGAGGACATATACACTAGTACCTATTTTAAAAATTTGAGGCAAGAGTTTAGAGAAGGTAAAAAACCTAAAGGATGCATTAACTGTTGGAACAATGAAGAAGATGGTATAGTTAGTAAACGTCAAATGTATTCAAATAGGTTAGAACAAATAGGAGTAGAAGTTGATTACAACTCAGAACCTAATTACCCTAAAGAGTACCAACTTGTGCTTAATAACTCTTGTAATCTTAAATGCAGAATGTGTAATCCTGAATATAGTAGTTCATGGATGAAAGAGGTTAATTTATATACAGCCGATGAACTTTCAAAAGTAGGTAAATCGATGTTAAAGTTACCTAATGGTCAAGTAAGTAGTAAAAATAGTATTTTTTTAAAAGATATTGAAAAATGGTCTCCTTATTTGGTTGCACTTGAAGCATTAGGAGGTGAACCTTTATATAGTAATGCATGGTATAAATTAATAGACTATCTTATAGAAAATAACTACTCTAAAAATATTACACTTTCTATAGTTACAAACGGTACTATTTTTGATAGAAAATTTATAAAAAAATTATTAACCAATTTTAAATATGTATCTATAGCGTTAAGTATAGACGGTATGGATAAAATGTTTGAATATTTAAGATCTAATGGAAATTGGGATGAAGTTAGCAAAAATATAGAAGGATATCAAGATTTACTTTTAAATGAAGAAATAAAAAACTTTAATTTACATTTTACTTACTCAGTTACCTGGTTTAATGCTTTACAAATTGGAGACTTTTTAGATTATATTAGAAGTAAAACACCAAAAGCTAGTGTATGGCTCAATGTAGTTAGAGGTCCTAAATCTCTTACTCTAGAATCAGCTCCTCATAGATTAAAACCCTTTATAGAAGAAAGTTTAATTAATGTTTCCAAAAACTATAGTCACCATAAAGCAGATGCACTTGGTTTAATTAATTTTATGTACGGAAATACTAGATCTAAAAAAACACTACAAGAATATAAAGTTGTGACCACAATATTGGACAAGTATAGAGATGTAAATATACAAGAGGTTTTAGAGTATATCTCATCCACTAAGAATATAGACGTAACACAAATGTACAAGGAATCATATGAGTAATCTACAAAAATACATATGTTCCAACCCTTTTAACTATACGGAACTAACTGAATATAGCCAACATATGTGTTGTAATGAGTGGATGTCTCTTAATATTAAGACAAACGGTAATTTACATGATAGTTGGAATAGTGAAAAAGCTATATCTGCAAGACAATCTATGTTAGATGGCTCTTTTAAATATTGCTCAACAGATAAATGCCCACATTTAAACGAAGTAGTACACAGAGATAGACCATCTGGACCGGTTAGACGAAGAACAGACACACTAGTAAAAAAACTAACCGAACAAAAGTTACCAAATTCTATGAAAGTTGTATTTGATAGTGCATGTAATTTAGCATGTCCATCATGTAGAAAAGATTTTATTAGAAACGATGAGTATATTACTAAAAGATCCAAAGTAATTTTGGCAGATATAGAAAAGTCATACGGTGAATCATTAGAGTTTATTTCTATGTCTGGTTATGGAGATCCATTTTATAGTGAGGCATTATTTGAATGGTTATGTAATTTTGACAAAAGTAAATACCCTAAAATGAAAAACATACATTTACACACAAATGGTATGTTATGGAATGAAAGGAATTGGAATAAAATAAAATTAGCACAACCTTATATAAAATCTGCTGAAATATCAATAGATGCTGCTAAGGCAGATACTTACCACAGTGTCAGAAAAGGAGGTAAATGGGATTTACTACTAAAAAATTTAGAATTTATCAACACACTTACTCAGATTGATACTATAACAGCATCGTTTGTAATACAAAATGAAAATTTTAAAGAGATTGTAGCATTTTATCAATTAATGAACAGTATATTTAAACGTAAAAAAAATATAACAATTCAATACTATAAAATATTAAACTGGGGTTCTTTATCAGATAAAAATTTTAAAGAAAAAGCTGTTTGGCACACTGATCATCCTAATTTTTACGATTTAGTAGGTCAGATTAAAGTTTTAGATTCGTTTAACGATAGTAGAGTTGTACATAGTTTACATGGGATATAATAAAGAAGAATTAAAAAACTCTAATACTTTTTGTATTGCACCTTGGTTGTCTGTACATACATGGCCTGATGGTAAAACTTACCCATGTTGTTTATGGAACTCAAATGAACCTGTTGGTAACATTAATGACCAATCTTTAAAGGAGATATGGAATAATGATACGATGAAAAAGACTAGAGTTGGAATGCTAACTGGAGAAAAAATTAATTCTTGTAGAAGATGTTACCATTTAGAGGAATCAGGAGATAACTCCTATAGACAACGAATAAATAAAAGCCATTGGGATAAAATACACTATATTGACAATACAGATGCAGACGGTAACCTAAGGTCAATGAATCTACACCTGTGGGATATACGTATTTCTAACTTTTGTAACTTTAAATGTAGAAGCTGTGGTTTAGGGTTAAGTTCATCTTGGTATTCGGATACTGTAGCTTTAGGTAATAAAGTAGATAAGGCACTTATTAATATAAACGATAAAGCTTCTTTCATGGATATGTTAGAACCACATTACAGTTGTGTGGATGAGATATACTTTGCAGGAGGTGAACCGTTAATTATGCCAGAACATTATCAAATTTTAGACAAACTATTAGAGTTAGGTAGAACTGATGTAAATATAAGGTACTCAACTAATTTTTCAAAGTTAGTCTATAAAGGTAAACATATTTTTGATTATTGGAAACATTTCCCTAACTTAGAACTGTACATTAGTATCGATGGAGTTGGTAAAATTGGAGAGTATGTAAGAAAAGGATTTGACGATGCTATTTTTCACCAAAATGTAGTTGACTATAAAAAGTCTGGATTAAAACATACTGATTATGCTTATGCAATTACTTATGGAGCGTTAAACTACCTACACTTATTTGATATGGTTTTAGATTTTATTAAAAGAGATTTCATAGATCAAAAAGCTTTTCAAGGAAGTAGAACACTATTTTTTAGTCCTATTGATTACCCAACACATTATGATTCTGTTTATCTACCCAGTAAATTTAAAGCAAAATTTGCCCATAGGTTAAAAGGTTTTAAATCTGAATTAGAAAAGACAGGTATAAGTGAGTATGTAGTAACAGATTTAATGACTAAGTTGGAAACAGTTTTTAATAGAAGTATAAGTAAAGATTTTAACTTAGATGAAATGGAGATGTGCAAAACAATGACTGATAAGTTAGATGTAATAAGAAAAGAAAAGTTTGAAAGCATATTTCCATATTTTAATTCTTCTGATGACTTTATTAATAACGACAAAACTTATTTAGGGTAAAATGGACAGCACTACAATTGCTCAAAAGTTTATACAAGATAATAATCAGTTTATAACAGAAGGAACAGACCCTAGAGAGTATATAATACAACACGATACCGGTTATAAATTTAAAGGAGCTCCTAATAAAACTGCATACGTTAAAAAATTAAAATCAAACACAAGTTTAACATATCCTGGTGCTACAGTTTTTGACGTTTATTATACATTTGATGAAAACGGTATTAGAAATGTACCAGTAAGTGAGTGTATTGACAATCATGCTATATTTTTTGGAGACTCACAGGCGTTTGGAGAAGGAGTAAATGATGATGAAACACTACCATTTTGTTTTCAAAAGGAAAGTAAATATAGGAGTTACAATTATGCTTTTCCTGGACATGGCATAGATAATATGTTAGGCTGGTTAAAATCAGATGAGTTTAAAAATAGGTTTAAAAATAAATCAGGAGAAATTTTTTACATATATAGAGATGATTCTATAAAAACCTGCAATAACCTTGGTTATGAAAGAACAGCAGATGAATTTACAGATGAACACTACAGTAAAGCACTACAATTATTGTTAGACAGCAAAAAAACAATATCAAATATATCATCTAATTTTAATTTTACCGTAGTTGTACTACCATTAAGCTTTAGCCATAAAAAAATATCTGAGATACTTACTGATAATAACATTAATACAGTAAATTTATTCTACACAGATTTAGGTTACCTTACTAATACAAAATCAAGGTGGTTAGACGGTACCCATACTGGTCAAAGTAACCATGTGCTGTCTAAGCTTTTAGTTAAACATTATAAAGATGGATTAATACATAATGACTATTTTAACGACACAAGCATTAACAGTGTAGAAAGCAGAGTAGAGATAGAATCCTTTTTTATGTCCTACATGATAGACTTTCCAGTAGACGATTCTGGTGTTATTATTAGTGAAATAGTTAAATCGTATTCTACATATAACATTCCACACTTATTTGAAATCTCAAAAGTTAAACATATTGAAAAATTACACTTAATTGATACGTTAAAAAAGCTCTATATACTACCCTACGATATTTATGAACCTTTTATAAATGATAATTTACATATAGACACAGACAAATTACAACAAGTTGAAGAGTTTAAAAACCTTCAACCTTATTACAAACAATTATTTATTAATCTATATATCAAACCTTATGTCAAAAATTAAAATAACAGAAGACGAACTAAATCAACTAATAAATGCCAAAACTGTAAAAAATAACATAGTTAATGAGTTTGGACAAATATCTATAATAGAATTAGAATTAGCAGAAAGAAAAAAAAGAGCTGAATCTTTATATGTCAAAGCAGTCGAAAACGAATACAACATTTCTAAATCACTGCAAGACAAATACGGGCAAGGGACAGTAGATATTTCTACTGGTACATTTATTCCTAGTGCATAATTTTACGGAGTAATCACTCTATTTATATATGCATAGCAGTACCAAATGATAATTATGTTTTGGTATGCATTAAGATATTTATAAGAGTACTCAATAATTTAACTTACATAACATGGCAGAAACATTAATCTCCCCAGGCGTACTAGCAAGAGAAAATGACATATCTTTTATCGCTCCTGCTGCAATTGAAGCTGGGGCAGCTATTATTGGACCTACAGTAAAAGGACCTGTTGAAGAACCAACCTTAGTTCGTTCTTATGGCGAATACCAAAAAGTGTTTGGTACTACATTTACAACTGGTTCAACTAAACAAGAATTTTTAACTTCATTAGCAGTAAAATCATACTTCGGACAAGGAGGAAATTCAGTCCTTGTAACTAGAGTTGTAACTTCATCAGCAGATTGGACAGGAGCTAGTAACTCAGGTGTAACAGCAACAGACGCTGGAGCAGCACCTTTTACACTACAAACATTAGGTAAAGGAGTCGTATTAAATAATATGACAGGCTCTGGTACTTATGTTGGATCTGCAGAAGAGAACAGCGATGGATCATTAAAGTCCGGATCAGCAGACAACCTTAGATGGGAAGTTACTAATGTTAACAGTAATAAAGGTACTTTTTCCCTTTTAGTTAGACAAGGTAATGATAATTCTAAAAACAAAATTGTACTTGAAACATGGAATGATTTATCTTTAGACCCTAATTCTGAGAATTATATCGAATCAGTAATTGGTAACCAAAGTAAATCTAAATCTACAGACGGATCAGTAACTTATATTTCTGTAAATGGTGAGTACGCTAATAAATCTAAATACGTAAGAGTTTCTGCAGTATCTAGACAAACATTAGATTATTTAGGAAATGATGGACAAATAAGAGAAAGTTCGTTTACTGGATCTCTTCCAACAGCTACTTCAGGTTCATTCTACGGAGCTGCTGGTGCCAACTTTGTAACAGGAGTAGAAAATAATTACTTTAAAAATATTGATGGTACTAGATCTCAAGGTTTACAAGGTGGTGAGTATGCAGATGCAATTAATATCTTAGGTAATAAGGATGAATACGTATTTAATATTATTTCAGCTCCTGGATTAATTTATGAGTTTGGAGAACATAAAACTCAATTAGATTCACTAATTTCTTTAGCAGAATCAAGAGGAGATTGTATTGCAGTAGTAGATTTGCAAAATTATGGAGCAATGGTATCAAATGTAACTGGTACAGCAGCTACTCTTAACTCTTCTTATGCAGCAGCTTACTGGCCTTGGCTACAAACTCAATCATCAACTGGTAAAAATGAATTCGTACCTGCATCAGTAGTAATTCCAGGTGTATATGCATTTACAGATGGAGCAGCAGCACCATGGTTTGCACCAGCAGGTTTAACAAGAGGAGGTATTCCTAACGTAATTCAA
>Ga0075475_10001796_pt1 | contig 10747 bp, 6 predicted proteins | sample DEB08_DNA_10_FD_76342 | JGI IMG/M metagenome (GOLD analysis project Ga0075475, IMG submission 76342) | Aqueous microbial communities from the Delaware River and Bay under freshwater to marine salinity gradient to study organic matter... | ecosystem: Environmental > Aquatic > Marine > Coastal ... | reverse complement strand
AGCCCGCCGATGGCCGCAAAGGCCTGAAGCAACGTGTCCATGGATGGTGTTCCCGGTTCAAGGGTGCGAGGCGAGCGAAATCGCCCGCTTGCTCCGCGATCGGCCGGCGCCACCGGCATCTTTCGCAGAACCGTCGATTCTTGCCCGAATTCACACCGACACGGCGTTGGAATGCCGTTGGGGCCTCCGTCACGCCCGCGGCAGTTCGAGGAAGGCGATCCCCGCCTCCTCGAAGACCGCCCGGCTCTTGCCGATCGACCCGAGCCAGTGCTCGTCGCCCGCGGCGGGCTCGTAGGCGACCACCACCGAGATCCCCGCCTGCACGATGGCGATCGCGCAGGTGATGCAGGGGAAGAACGAGGAGTAGATCGCACAGCCCCGCGGCGAGACCGCGTTGCACGCGCACTGGATGATCGCATTCATCTCCGCATGCACGATCAGGTCGTACTTGGCGGGCCGCTCGAGCCGCTCGGGCAGATCCTCGATCGACCTCGGAAGTCCGTTGAAGCCGGTGGCGACGATCTGCTTGGAGGGCGAGACGATGACCGCGCCCACGCCACGCGAAGGGTCCTTGCTCCAGCCGGCGATCTGCAGGCTGAGTTCGAGGAAGCGGCGATGCCACTTGGGCGAGAACTCGATCGGCGCTGCGTCCTGGGGCATGGGTGTCTCCATCGTCGCCGCGATCAGTGGAAGAACGCCGCCGTGGGAACGGACTGCCGCGGCGTCTCGGGGCCGGTCCACTCCAGCACCACGTCGTCCTGCCCGCCCGCTTCGAAGAAGCCGACCTCGATCCGATGGAGCCCCCGTTCGAGCGCGACGCGTCCGGACCGCGTGGTCGCCGAGTGCAGGCCATCGTTGTCGACGACGAGATCGCCGTCGATCCGCAGCACGCTGCCGTCGTCCGAGGTGAGGTGGAAGGTCCAGACGCCGGTGGCGGGCACCTCGACGAGGCCCATGAACCGCAGGGCGTAGCCCTCCTCGCGCGGCTTCGACGCGACGGAGATCCCTTCGACCACCGTGGTCGCCACCGGTTCGAGCGAGGTGAACTCGGGCACCTTGGACCACTCGCCGAGATAGGCCGTCAGCGAAAGTCCGGGGTCGGCCCTCAGCACCTGGATCGCCGGATTCGGATCGACACGCTCCAGGACGGCGGAGGCCGACGCGGACACGAGCATGTCGCCGAGGAAGCAGGCCGCGCGAATCGTCGCGGACGCCTCGACCTCGAAGGGACCCGCGTAGCGTGCCGAGCCGACCGCCGGATCGGTGCCGTCGAGCGTGTATCGGATGTCCACCTCTTCGCTCGGCGACGCCATGGCGACCCTGGTGGCACCGACGAAGATGTGCGGCGACGCGGCGTCGCCGACGGCGTCGCCGGCCACCTCGATTTGCGGTGGCCCCACCACCACCGCCTCCCCTTCGATGTCGAGGACGACCACGGTGTCGATCGCATCGGGCAGGGTCGGCGGCAAGGCGACGACGAGGTCGGCCCCCTCGCGACGCACTGCGAGCGCTCCGGCGCCGGGATCGGCCAGCAGATACGCGCCCGCCTCGCCGGAGTTCGTTGCCGCGGACAGTGGGCGGTTCATGAGGCCGCTGAGGCGAAGCTCGCCGGAGACCGGTCGCTCGAAGACGTGCAGATACAGTCGCTCGTCGCCGCCCGGCAGCGTTCGTCGCGTGCAACGACCCCACGGCAGTCCGTCGAAGCAGCTCGCCCGCGTGCCGCGGATGCTCGCACCGTTGACCGCCATCCAATCGCCCATCGCCGCGAGACGCACGATCGACTCCGCCGGAAAGCGACCCCGCGCATCGGGACCGACGTTCAGCAGGAAGTTTCCGCCCTTGCTCGCGATGTCGACGAGCTTGCGGAGGAGGTCCTCGACGCTCTTGAACTCCGTGTCGAAGGACTGGTGCCCCCACGACCGGTTCATGGTCATGCAGGTCTCCCAGTCGACCCCTTCGGGCAGGCCGGTCGCGGGGATCTCCTGCTCCGGGGTGCCGAAGTCGCCTCGGTAGCCTCCGGCGCGGGTGAGCCCCGCCATGCCCTCGCGACCGACGTCGACTCGGTTGTTGACGATGATCGCAGGGTCGGCGGTCCGGACGAGATCGTAGGTCTCGCCTCCGAACTCACGACTCCATGTCGACTCCCACTCCCCGTCGAACCAGAGCACTCCGGGCCGATAGCGATCGATCAGTTCGCGCACCTGTGCCTGCATGTGGTCGACGTAGCGCCGAAAGTCGGCATCGTCGGTCGGGCGATCGTCCCACGCCCGTCGCGGCAGGTAGTCCGGATGCGTCCAGTCCATGATCGAGTGGTAGAAGCACAGCACGATGCCCTCGCGGCGGCAGGCGTCGGCGAGCTCGCCCAGGATGTCGCGCCTGAAGGGCGTCCCCTCGACGTCGAAGTCGGTGTGCTCGCTCGGCCACAGGCAGAAGCCGTCGTGGTGCTTCGAGGTGATCACGAGGTACTTCATCCCCGCGTTCCTGGCGATCATCGCCCACTGCGTCGCATCGAACTCGACGGGGTCGAACTCCTGCTGCAACGGCATGTAGTCGTCGGGATGGATCCGCGCGGCGTTCAGGATCCACTCCGCACCTCCGGTGCGCTTGCCGTTCCAGGTGCCCGAGGGGATCGCGTAGAGACCCCAGTGGATGAACATGCCGAATCGAGCCTCGCGCCACCACGCCATGCGGGCGTCGCGATCCACGGCCGTCTCGTCGAGTGCCGTCGCGACCCTTTGCGGAAGGTCGGCGGGCCACCAGGACTCCTCCTGCGCGGATGCCGACGTCGCGGCGAGGAAGGGAAGCAGGCCAGAGGCGAGAAGCGAACCGCGATGGATCATGGCGTGGGGGTCGGTGTCGATTGGTCGTGACCGGCCCGCTCCGGACGCGGGTCGATCGAGGAATGTAGCCGCCGAGGACCAGGCTGGTCCCGGTACAGTCGGCCCGCCCTGCTGGAGACCCGCCCATGATCCGATCGGCCGTCCCGATGCTCGCCGTGCTGTCGATGAACGCCTTCACCGCTGCGACCTCCCCGCCGCCGGTCCTGCCGGTACCGGGCGGCTGGAACGACGTCGATCCCGAGGGTCTCGGCCGCCACGACGGCTTCGCCTGGTGCCTCCTGCCGATCGAGATTCCGCAGCACTGGTCGCCACACGATCTCCAGCTTCGCCTCGGCCGCATCGACGATGCCGACGAGGCGTTCTTCAACGGCGTCAAGATCGGCGCCACCGGCGGGATGCCGCCCTCCGCGAGGAGCGCGTGGCAGGCCGAGCGGACCTACACCGTGCCAGCGGCGCTGGTCGAACCGGGCACGACCGCGCTGCTCGCGGTCCGAGTCCACGACTCCGGCGGCAACGGCGGCATCTGGGAGGGCGCTCCCCTGCTCGGCGGCCCCGACGGCGCGATCTCGCTCGCGGGCGCCTGGTTCGCGATCCAGGGCGACGAACCTGGCTCGATCGATGCGGCACGCGCGGCGGCGTTGGCGCCGGCCCTCGTCGAGGCCGCTCGTCGCGCGGGTCTCGACCCCGCCGGCGGCCCCGTCACCGGTTGGACCACGCCAAGTCGCGCCCCGGCGCCCGACGGACTGGTCCTCTGGTACGAGCGCCCCGCATCGGCCTGGACCGAGGCCCTTCCCGTCGGCAACGGGCGTCTCGGTGCCATGGTCTTCGGCGACACGTTGGGCACCATCCAGGTGAACGAGGACTCGGTCTGGGCGGGTCGACCGATCGATCGCCATCGAACGCCGTCGGAGGGAGCGCTCGATCGGGCGCGGGCCCTCTGGTTCGAGGGCGATGTGGTCGGCGCCCAGCGGATCATGCAGGAGGAGTTCATGAGCGAACGCCTCGTGCGCAGCCACCAGACCCTCTTCACCGTCGGCACCCGATGGGACGACCGCTTCGGCTCGATCGGCGAGTACCGACGATCGCTCGACCTCTCGACGGGCATCGCAACCACGGAGTTCACGGCGGACGGCTCCCGATTCCGCTGCCGCGTGTTCGCGAGCGTGCCCGACCAGGTGATCGTCGTCCGCTGGGAGGCGCTCGGCGAGACGCCCCTGATCGCGGCGCTCGCGGCGGGTCGCGACGACCTGCGCGACGGCGGAACGGAGGTCGCGTACGACGACACGGAGCGGACGATCGACGGCGTCTCGACGAACCGCGTGATCGAGCTCCACACCATGTACGGCACGGCCGTCAATGGCGAGCATCCGGGCGTGCGATTCGCGGGATGCGCCGCGATGCGCTGCGATGAAGCGGAGCCCGCGACGCGCGAGATCGTGCGCACTCCCACGGCGACGCTCGGGAAGGTCGCGGGGACGCCCGGCGTCGGGCGAGAATCGCGCGCCTACACCGTGGTCATCGCGGGCGCGACCGACTTCCGCGCATACATCGACCCGCCCGTGCGCCTGAAGGACCCGCGGCTGACGGCGCAGGAGATCGCGAGGGCGGCGATCGACCGCCCCTTCGACGAACTCCTCGACCGACATCTCGCGTCGTTCACGCCGCCGATGGAGAGGGTGTCGCTCGACGTCGGCACCAGCGATCAGGCGACGAAGCCGACCGACGTCCGCCTGCGGGAACTCCGCGCCGGAGCGGACGACCCCTCGCTCTTCTCCCTCCACTTCCAGTTCGCCCGCTATCTGCTGGTCTCCTGCTCGCGACCGGGCACGATGCCGGCCAACCTGCAGGGCCTGTGGAACTCCCACATCGAGGCGCCCTGGAACGCCGACTACCACATCAACATCAACCTGCAGATGAACTACTGGCCCGCGGAGATCGCGAACCTCGCGGAGTTCCATGAGCCGCTGTTCGACTTCACGGAGCGACTCGCCGAGCGGGGCCGCGAGACGGCGCAACGCCTCTACGGCGCCCGCGGCTGGATGGCCCACCACACGTCCGACGCCTGGGCGTTCACCGTGCCGATCGGCAGAACCGTCTGGGGCATGTGGCCCCATGGCGGCGCGTGGACGATGCGGCATCTGTGGGAGTCGTACCTCCACTCGGGCGACGAGGCCTTTCTGGCGAAGCGAGCCTGGCCGCTCATGCGCGGAGCGAGCGAGTTCTATCTCGACTACCTCGTCGAGGATCCCGCGACGGGACGGCTCGTGTCGGGCCCCAGCAGCTCGCCGGAGAACACCTTCATCACCGACGACGGCCAGCGGGCGGACATCGGGATGGGCAACTCGATGGACCAGCAGATCGTGTGGGACTGCTTCACGAACCTGATCGACGCCGCGACGGTGCTCGGACGCCTCGACGATCCGGTCGTCGTCGAGACGGTCGCGGCGCGGCAGCGCCTGGCACCGACGCCGATCGGCAGCGACGGCCGCCTCATGGAGTGGTCGCGCCCGTTCCGGGAGGCCGAGCCGGGCCACCGCCACATGTCGCATCTCTACGGACTGCACCCCGGTTCGCAGTTCACCCTCGACGAGACGCCCGACCTGCTGGAGGCGGCGCGGAAGACCCTCGAGTTCCGGCTTGCCAATGGCGGCGGCCATACCGGCTGGAGCCGGGCGTGGCTGGTCAACTTCTTCGCGCGCCTGCACGACGGCGACGACGCCCTCGCCAACCTGCGGCTGCTGCTGGAGAAGTCCACCCTGCCCAACCTGTTCGACGATCACCCGCCGTTTCAGATCGACGGCAACTTCGGCGCCGCCGCGGGACTCGCCGAGATGCTGCTGCAGTCCCACATCGCAGACGACGCGTCGGGTCCGGCCTTCGCGGCGGGACGATCGCCTCGGTTCATTCTCGACGTGATGCCCGCCTGGCCCGACGCCTGGCCGCGGGGCGAAGTCTCGGGCCTTCGCGCCCGCGGCGGCGTGCTGGTCGAGCGTCTCGCATGGAGCCCCGACTCGATCGGCGTCTCGGTGCGGGCCGAGGGCCGAACCTCGGTACGAGTGCGGCCGCCCGCGGGCTGGGCGCCGGTGGGCCTCGAGGCCGACGCCGACGGCGCGTTCACCCTGCGCCTCGCGCCGAACGGACGCGGCGCGATCCTGTTCGCGTCCCCCGCGCTGCGATGACTCCGGCGGCGTTCGCCGCTTAGAACACGCTGTCGGGGAAGTAGTGCCGCTTGGCGTTCTCGGGCAGGATCAGCTCGACGTCGATCAGGAGATGCTGCGGCATGAACTTCATGATCTCCTCGCGGTTTCCGTCCTCGAGCACCGAGACGGCCATCTGGATTCCGGTCGCGATCATCGAGGGCGGGTAGGTGATGTCGGCGGGATACATCGGGTCCTTGTCCATGACCCGCTTGACGATGTCCTTCATGCCGGCGCCGCCGAGGATCCACATCTCGTCCTGACGGCCCGCCTCGACGATCGCCTGCTCGGCGCCGAGGGCCATGTCGTCGTCGCTCGCCCAGACCGCGTCGATCTCGGGTGCCTGAACCAGGATGTTCTGCATGACGTCGAGGGACTTCTGGCGATTCCACATGCCGGTGTCGCGGCCGACGATCTCGATGCCCGGATTGGCGTTGAAGACCTCCATCGCCGCGTCGACCCGCGCCGTGTTCACGGTGCAGGGAATGCCCTCGAGGATCACGACCTTCCCCTTGCCATCGAGTCGATCGACGATGAACTCCGCGCTCTTGCGGCCGAACGAGGCGTTGTCGCCCTCGAGGAAGATGTCCGCGACCGGCTCGAGGAATCCCCGATCGACGTTGACGATCAGGATGCCGTTCTCGTGCGCCTGCTTGGCGATGGGAGTCAACGGCGCCGACTCGGTGGCGAGAACGACCAGGCCGTCCACGCCCTGGGTCATCATGTTCTCGATGTCCTGGATCTGCTTGTCGGGGGTCTCCGCGGTCTGGAAGAGCCACTCGACGTCGGGGTTGAGAGCCATCGCCTCCTTCGCCCACCAGACCACCCCCGCGGTCCAGCCGTGGTCGGCCGCGGGCACGCTCACGCCGATCTTGATCTTCGGCGCCGCGGCGACGGTGCTCGCCGTGGCGGACGGCGCCGGTTCGGTGCCGCCCGAGCCGCAGGCGGCCAGCAGCGAAAGGGACAACAGGGCGCCGCCGGCGGCGAGGGATCGAAGCATGGTCATTCCGGACTCCTGGGATCGACGCGAGTCGAGCGGTTGCATGGACGGTCGTCTCGTCGGCGAACGCCGATCGAGACCCAGATCCTAGTGGCAGATCGAGCCGACGCCCCACCCCTCCGCCGGAACGGGCACGATCAACTGGCCCGGCCCCGCTGGATGAGCACCGCCAGCACGATGATCACGCCCTTCACGAACCCCTGCCAGTAGACCTCGACCTGCCAGAGGCTGAGCATGTTGGTGATCATCACGAGGATCAGCACCCCCAGCAGCGTGCCCCACACCCGCCCCCGGCCTCCGGTCATGCTGGTGCCGCCGATGACCACCGCGGCGATCGCGTCGAGTTCGGCGTAGAGGCCCAGTTGCGAGCTGCTGACGGAGTTCATCCGGACGGTGCTCGCGATGCCGCCCAACGCGGCGCAGAAGCCGACGATCGTGTAGGACCACAGCTTGACCCGGGCGACGGGGACCCCCGAGTACCGTGCGGCGAGTTCGTTCGAACCGACCGCGACGAGATGCCGGCCGAGACGGGTCCGCGACAGGGTCAGCTGCCCCAGCACCACGACCACGAGAAACAGCAGGATCGTCCAGTAGAAGACGACCGGCTTGTCGTAGGCGTTGACGACGCCGGGAATGGCGAGACCGTCGCGCCCGATGGCCTGAACCGCCGTGATCGCCTGATCGGCGCGGATCTCCCCGCCTTCGGCGAGTGCCAACGTGATCGAGCGAAATCCGATGAGTCCCGCGAGCGTCGCGATGAACGCGGGGATGCGACCAAGCGTCACCAGGCCGCCGTTGAGGGCGCCGCAGGCCAGCCCGACGCCGATCGCCGACGCGAAGCCCGCGAGCAGCGGCACGAATTGACCGGCCCCTTCGGCGTCCACCATGCCCGCGAGGCCGTTCATCGCCAGCATGCCGACTGCGGCGGCGAGCGCCATGACCGCACCCACCGAGAGGTCGATCCCTCCGGCGACGATCACCAGCGTCATGCCCACCGCGACGATCCCGACGGCGGCGTTCTGGTTGAGCAGGTTCCGGAGGTTCTCCGGCTTCAGGAAGGCGTCGCCCTGCCAGATGGCGTTGAAGGCGAAGAGCCCGACGAAGGCGACCAGCACCCCGTACTGCTGCAGCAGGTCGAGGCTGCGGGCCAGCGGGCTCCGGGTAACGACGGACCCGGCGACGGAACCGGCGGCGGCATCGCTCATGCGGCATGCTCCGAGACGCCTGCGGCGAGGCGCATGATCGAACGTTCGGTCTCGTCGGGACTCTCGGCGGCGGGATCGACCTCGCCCACGAGGCGGCCCTGCCGCATCACCGCGATGCGATGGCAGAGGCCGATCAGTTCCGGCAACTCGCTCGAGATCACGAGGCAGGCGAGGCCGTCTGCGGCAAGCGTCGAGATCAGGTGATAGAGCTCGCGCTTCGCGCCGACGTCGACGCCCCGAGTCGGCTCGTCGAGCAGCAGCACCGTCGGCTTCACGTCGAGACGGCTCGCCACCGCGAACTTCTGCTGGTTGCCGCCCGAGAGCGTCCGCATCGGCGCCGCCGGCGCCGGACAGCGGATGTCGAGGGTGCGGATCCACTCGGCCGTCGCCGAGCGCTCGCGTCGGCGATCGGGAACCACCCGTCCGTACGCGGCCAGATTGGGCAGCGTGAGGTTCTCGATGCAGGCCAGCTCGGTGAAGACCCCGCGGCCCTTGCGATCCTCGCTGACGTAGGCGACGCCCCGATCGAGGGCCTGCCGCGGCGAACGGAACCGGACCGCGGCGCCGTCGAGGAGGATGCCGCCGCCCCGCGAGGGTCGCAGGCCGGCGACGGCCTCGGCGAGTTCGGTGCGGCCGCTGCCGACAAGCCCGGCAAGGCCGAGGATCTCGCCCGGCGCGATCTCGAAGGAGGCCCCCTCGACGTGGCCCGGGACCGAGATCGATTCGACCCGGAGCCGCGGCGCCGCGTTCGGACGCGACCCCCGCGGCGGATACACGTCGGCGAGTTCGCGGCCCACCATCAGCGAGGCGAGACGATCCGTGTCGCTCTCCGCAGGCGTGGTCTCGGCGACGAGACGACCGTCGCGCAGCACGGAGATCCGGTCGCAGAGCCCGCGGACCTCCGGCAGAAGGTGCGAGATGTAGAGGATCGCGGTGCCGGCCTCCTTCAGGCGCCGCACCAGATCGAAGAGCTTGCGGGTCTCCCGTTCGGAGAGGACCGCGGTGGGTTCGTCGAGAATGAGGACCTTCGACTCCTGCGAGAGCGCCTTGGCGATCTCGACGAGCTGCTGCCCCGCGACGGGCAGGTCGCCCACGATGGCGTCGGCGTCGACCTCGGCCCCCACCTCCGCCAGACGACGACGGGCCTCCGCCCGCATCGGACCGCGTCGGACGAATCCCCAGCGACGCGGCTCGCGCCCGAGGACGATGTTCTCAGCGACGGAAAGCGCCGGTGCGAGGTTCAGCTCCTGATGGATCATCGCGACGCCGGCATCGGTCGCCTCGCGAGCGCTGCGAGGCGCGTAGGGACGACCATCGAGGACCAGACGACCCTCGTCGGGCCGTTCGATCCCCGCGAGGATCTTCATCAAGGTGCTCTTGCCGGCGCCGTTCTCCCCGATGACGCCGTGGACCTCGCCTGCGGCGACCCGGAGGCTCACGCCGTCCAAGGCCCGCACCGCGGGGAAGCTCTTTCCGATCGCGTCGATCTCAAGCACGAGGCGGAGGATAGCGGCGAGGCCTGCCGAAGCGGTCTGCACTCGGCAGCGGTCTCCCTCAGCGGAACCGGTTGCCGGCGATCCGAAGGACGGTGAACGTCACCGCGAAGCCGAATCCGATCCAGGCGAGGATCGCCAGATGCCCCGATTCCGGGCGCATCCGGTCGGCCAGCATCAGCACCGCCCCGCCGAGCAGGAGGGCTCCGACGAAGATGGCGCTGGCGAGATTGGACGCGGCCTTGCGGATCGTGTCGGTCAGCGGATCGAGACCGCGGTGCTGCAGGTTCACCGTCACCTGCTGCCGGCGGATCGCGTAGAAGAAGCTCCGCAGCTGCGAGGGAAGCACCTCGAGCACGCCGGTGTAGCCGACCATGCTGCGCCGCATGCGGCGCTTCAGGGCCCCGAATCCGTAGCGCGACTTCACGAGGCGCTCGAGATGTGGACGCACGTGGCCGACCAGATCGAAGTCCGGCGCCAGGCGTTCGCCGACGCCCTCGATGGTGGTGATCGCCTTGATCAGGAAGACGATGTCGCTCGGCACCCGCAGGCGGTTCTTGCGGATCTTGTCGAAGAACTCCTCGAGCAGGCGCCCGAGATCCAGCTTCGCGAAGGTCGCGTTCTGGAAGCGGCCCACGAACGACCAGACGTCGGCCCGAAACGCCCGGTCGGTGGCGATCGCCGGATCCGCGTCGCTCAGGGCGATCACCACGTCGATCACGCCGTCGAGGTCCGCCGTGACCACCCCCTGCACGAGGTCTGCGAGATGTCCGGCGGTGGTCGGATCGATCTGGCCGGTCATCCCGCAGTCGATGAAGGCGATGCCGCCGTCGCCGCGGGCGAAGATGTTGCCAGGGTGCGGATCGGCGTGGAAGAAGCCGAACTCGAGGCACATCCGAAACACCGCGTCGGCGCCGGTGGCGACGATCGCCTCGGCGCGTTCCGGCGTCAGGTCGCCCCTCCCGACCGTCGAGAGCAGGGTGCCCTCGACCTCGTTCATCGCGAGAACGCG
>Ga0075475_10001794_pt1 | contig 10755 bp, 1 predicted proteins | sample DEB08_DNA_10_FD_76342 | JGI IMG/M metagenome (GOLD analysis project Ga0075475, IMG submission 76342) | Aqueous microbial communities from the Delaware River and Bay under freshwater to marine salinity gradient to study organic matter... | ecosystem: Environmental > Aquatic > Marine > Coastal ... | reverse complement strand
TGAAGTTCCACTCTCTCCTGAAGAACCTGACGTTCCTGATGAACCTGAACTACCTGAAGTTCCACTCTCTCCTGAAGAACCTGACGTTCCTGATGAACCTGAACTACCTGATGTTCCACTACTTCCTGAAGAACCTGATGTTCCTGATTGTCCACCAGTAAAACCAGTAATATCTATAGTATCACCTAAATTATTATATAATGTGAGTGTTGAGGTGCCACTAAAATATGTACCACCTGTTATGGTCTTTAATCCACTTATTGTTACAGTGTTACCACTATTTGAGTTAAGGTTTAAGTCTCCTGTGGAATTATAATCTACTGTACCTCCTGTTACTTGCCAGTCTGTACCCCAAAATATTCTCCATCTAGCGTTTTCTCTTGTCACACCACTAACACCCTCTATACTTGAATCTAACCAGGCATCTATAAGTGCCTGTCCGTCTAAATTAGGTGAAAATTGTGAACCTGAACTTACTTCGTATAATGTATCTCCGGTAGTTATTGAATTTCCTGTGTAGGCATTGTTATATAATGTTTCATAATTAGGTATAACGTATTGATAAACAGTGTCAGTTTCATGAACATACACCAACATACCAATCCTTCTTCTACCCGTTGAAATTAAATCATTATTTAATTCCAATCTATTACTTTGGAAAGAGGCTGCTCTATTATAATATCTTATTGGTATTACATTTCTTTCGTCTTGTATTACCTTACCAGTTTGTCCGTAGGTTTGAAAATTTAAATCCGATAGTGACCATACTTCCATATATCCACCGGTTGATAGTACACTGAAATTACTACCAAAAACATCTGTTCTTATTACCGATTCAGTAAAATTTACCGTATCTAATGTTACTGGATTTTTATAATTAAAATTACTCATATTACATTATTATTTTATATTAGTGAACCACCTTTAAAGTAATTTGCGTTAGTGTCCGTAACTCCAGGACTTCCCTGGTTATAACCTCCTCCTCCACTAAATACTCTGTATGTTGTATTAGGCCAATTAGGACCCGTATATACTACGTCAATTACTCTTAAAGTTGATGAAGTACCTAATGGGTTTAAATTTGATGAACTACCTAAATAGTTAACAAGAATTTCAGAGTAGACCTGTGTAGAATTATTTAATAGTGAGTGAGGGACAAAAATTGAATACCATACATTACCCGTAACTGTATTTGCTGGTATCTCTGTGGTTACAAAAGTAAAAGCGTTTATACTGTTACCAAATGAATCAAACCCACCTGAAGTTTGAGGAACAGTTGCTTGTATAGTTCCGTTAAGATTATTTGTTGTTCCTGTGATGTGACCTGGCCAATCCATATACACTCTAAGTCCGTTTGCATCTGCGGTATTAACATTGTTTGATTGAAATCCATACCAAGGAGCACTTCCTCCTAACTGTTGGAACATGTATTGTAATATGTCAGTATCAGGATTTGGGTTAAATTGTGAATCGTCACCAGATTCTATAAATATTAAAGCCTTTAAATCAGGTTCAGGTTCTACTGAAGGTGTTGGACTTGGTGTCAATGTTATACTAGGTGTTATTGAAATTGATGGTGTGGCCGTATTACTTGGAGTTGTTGAATTACTCGGTGTTTGAGTTACTGAAGGTGTTTGTGTATTGCTTGGAGTTTGAGTTACCGAAGGAGTTACAGTATTACTCGGAGTTTGGGTATTAGAAGGTGTTTGAGTGTTACTTGGCGTCTGACTATTTGATGGTGTTTGAGTTACTGAAGGAGTTGCCGTATTACTTGGAGTCTGACTTGGTGTTTGTGATGGTGACGCACCTGGTGTTTGACTCACTGAAGGTGTTTGAGTATTACTCGGAGTTTGAGTATTAGATGGTGTCTGTGTAACTGATGGTGTTTGTGTATTACTTGGAGTCTGTGTTACTGATGGTGTTACTGTGTTGCTCGGTGTCTGTGTATTAGATGGTGTTTGAGTATTACTCGGTGTCTGAGTATTTGATGGTGTTTGAGTTACCGATGGTGTTGGCGTATTACTTGATGTCTGACTTGGTGTTTGTGATGGTGATGCATCTGGTGTTTGACTTACCGAAGGAGTTGTAGTATTACTTGGTGTTTGGGTATTAGATGGTGTTTGAGTTACTGACGGAGTTGCCGTATTACTTGGACTCTGACTTGGTGTTTGTGATGGTGAAGCATCTGGTGTTTGACTTACTGAAGGAGTTTGAGTATTTGACGGAGTCGCTGTATTAGATGGTGTCTGTGTTACAGAAGGAGTTGCAGTATTACTTGGCGTCTGACTTACCGAAGGAGTTACCGTTAATGATGGTGTTGCGGTCGGTGTTGGACTTACGTCTATATTAATCGTTATCTGAGTATCACATGGTTCATCACTAACCACAATATATACAGTATGTGTGTCATCATCTATAAACGTATACCCTGTAGAAAGTTGTGCAGATGTTACTCCTGACGCTATTAGATTTGATGGCGTAACCGATGAAAAATATATGTCTACTTTGTTAATATCACTACCTATAGTGGTACCTGTTAGTGTGATTTCTCTATTCGCCATTTTATGTTTTTATATTTTTTATTATAAATAGTCTTTAGTTTTAAATTGTATAGTTTCCTGAAACATTTAAATTACAATTCGTATAGTTTCCTGAAACAATTAAATTACAATTTAGTGTTCTGACAGAACTATCTATTTCTAAGTCGCAATTTATATCTCTAACTGAATAATTAATTTCTAAATCACATGTTAATTGTCTTGAAGACCCTATTATAACCAATTCACAATTAAATGAAGGTGGTGTACTTGAAGGTGTTACGGTTACTGAAGGTGTTGAGGTTAATGTTGGTGTAATAGTTACTGAAGGTGTTTGAGTGTTAGATGGCGTAATAGTTACTGAAGGTGTTGCGGTATTACTTGGTGTTTGAGTTACTGAAGGTGTTGTAGTATTACTTGGTGTTTGAGTTACTGAAGGTGTCGCAGTATTACTTGGTGTTTGAGTTACTGAAGGTGTTGTAGTATTACTTGGTGTTTGAGTTACTGAAGGTGTCGTAGTATTACTTGGTGTTTGAGTATTTGACGGAGTCGTTGTAGGTGTTTGTGATGGTGAAGCACCTGGTGATAGTGTGACTGACGGTGTTGTTGTATTACTTGGTGTTTGAGTTACTGAAGGTGTGTTTGTACTACTTGGTGTTTGAGTTACTGAAGGTGTTGCAGTATTACTTGGTGTCTGAGTTACTGAAGGTGTGTTTGTACTACTTGGTGTTTGAGTTATTGAAGGTGTTGTAGTATTACTTGGTGTTTGAGTTACTGAAGGTGTAGTTGTATTAGATGGTGTATTAGTAACTGAAGGTGTTTGAGTAATTGATATCGTTGGCGTTACTGATGGTGTGGTAGTAACTGACGGCGTATTAGTTGGTGTTATAGAAGGTGTACTAGTATTTGAAGGTGTAACTGAAGGTGTTGGTGGTATTCTACTTCCATCACATTCAACATCTAAACTAATTTCTACTCTTAGTTCAACAAATGCACCGTTTGTTGGGTCTTGGTCTCCATCACAAATACCCTGAATTGTAAATATGTTATTTGTAATATTGGTTGTAAATGTTATTCCTGAAAATTGTGATAATAATCCGTCAACAACGGTTTCCCATTCCTCATTTGTAGGATAATCATTTAATGTATATCCCGTATAGAATTCGTTTTCAACAGTCTGTCCAACTCCATAACTTCCTCCTGAAATTGTTAAAACACCTTTAAATTTCGCACTAACCAATTCACAATTAGACCCAGGAATATTTAAATCCAAGAACGCTTCATTAAGCATTTCATAAAAACCTCTAATACCTTGTGAAGTTGTTTCAAAATCTTGTTCACATAAAGTATTAATTATATAATCGTCAACATTTTCAGTATCACATTGTATGGTTACAGTTTTAATTAACTCACATCCATTATTACTCGTGATTGTTACGGTATATGTATCACCAGACAATCCTGATATTTCATAGTTATTTCTTTGACTTTCAGGTACGTTATCTGACCATTGTATGGTAAATGGAGCATCTCCTGAAGTTATTTGTAATGTTGCAGTACCATCATTACCTAAGATACATGGAGTACCATAAAGTATCGCACCAATAGACTCACTATTTTCAGTAATCGTAACATAACTATTAACTGAACAACTTTCGTTGTCTGTAACTGTAATTTCATAAGTACCAGAACTTAGGTTACTAACCAATTGTGTTGGGTTAGTGGATGCAACATTATTAAACACAATAAATCCATCACTAATTCTTGATACTGTATAACTTAATGGATAAATTATTTCAGTCGTACCACTTGAAGCTTCTATTAGTACACTTCCATTATTTAATCCACAGGTAGTACCTGTACTTGAATTTGATACTGTAAATTTATCTTCGTTATTAATTGTTTTTTCTGTAGTATATTTACATCCGTTTTGTGACTCAACACCAACGGTATATGTGTCTGAAGATAAATTATTGAATGTATGTGTGTGGTTTGATGTTGTCGTTGTTTGTACATCACCACTACTACCTGTTAATGTATAAGTAACTAGTCCAACAACACCGTCAATATTTATTTGTATTGAACCATCCGCACCGCAATCAGAGTTATGTGTATTAATAGAAACTATGGTAAATCCTGCAGTACTATTTAATTGATAATTTTGAACTAAACTACATTGTGCGGAGTCTTGTATACCTATTGAATACGCACCTCCACATAGACCTGTTAAGGTAAAGGTGTCCGACCCATAACTTTGTATTTGACCCGTACTACCTGAGAAATAATATGGTGATGTACCACCCGATGCAGTTATTGTTATTGTTCCATCACATCCAAAACATTGTGGTTGTGTTGAGGTATATGATTGAATACCTAAGTTAGGTAATAATGGTATTTCAATGTTTTCTGTTTTAAAACATCCATTACTATCAGTAACAACAACACTTACTGTTCCTGATGGTAAATTATTCGCACTTGCGGTTGTTGCTCCATTTGACCACTGATATGTAAACGGTGGTGTTCCAGTAACATTAGTTAATTCAGCATATCCATTATTCGCACTTATACATGGTGAAGAACCTGTTACACTATATCCGAAATTAACATTACCTTGATTTGATGTTACTGTAAATGTTGTAGTTGTTGCAGTTTGACCCGCACCATCTATAATAACACCATAATAGTCACCTGATAAAATATTATCAGTAAATGATAGTGTATTTACAATGTCAACTTGCGTATCATATAAATCTCCGTTATAATATAAATTATACGTATACGGGAAAGAAAGTGAGTTACCACTAAATGTTATTGTTCCTGTATTTGAAGTACACGAAACGGGTGTTCCTGTTATTGTAACTTCTAAACAATCAGGAACTTCTATTTGTATTGACTCTTGTCTGGCAGTTGGTAGTGTACTGTCGTAAATATTAAATATATACGTTCCTCCGTCAACAGGTGAATAACTAAATGGTCCATTACCTTCTTCTGTTGGTAGAGTTCCAGGAATTGTATTTACAACAGTATATGGTTTTGTACCTCCACTTATATTTAAAGTTATTTCACCATTTCCATTACAGTCAGGTAATACACTATAAGTAACATCTAAAGGTCCTTCATCACAATCAACAACACACTCTAATGCAGTTGGTTGAATTCCTTCATAAAATAATGTAGTGTCAACACAGAATGTTTTACCTATTGAACTACCTATTTGTGTTACTCCACAACAATCGGTAAATCTATAGGTACCTGTTGTTGTTCCAGACGCACAGTCAGGTATTTGAACACTCGTAGTTGGAGTTATTGTGGGCGTTAAAGTTATTGTAGGAGTTACTGATGGTGTTGGAGATGCACATACGCAATCGGCATCATCACAATAGTTAGGTATAATTTGACTCCACTTTAAAGTTAAATCAGGTGTACCTATAGTTTCTTGAATAAATTCATAACATATTCCTTCACTATTAAACCCATATCCCTGTGTTAAGTCGGTACTATCTAAAAAATTATCAAGACTTTCTCCGACAACACTAGATGTAAAACTATATACGGTAGGGTCAACTTGTATTCCGAAATTTTTAAGTCCCGCACCATTTTGATATTGTAGTGGTAAGTTTTGATATGTAGTTGTGTTAGTTAATGTTGAATACGGATTATTAGTAGTTATTAAACTACAATTAATATTTTCAGGCCCAACAGAGTTAACAGGTTCTCCATATTTAGTTTCAAAATTTACTGCATTGATTGTCTCACCTTCTACAGCACCTAAACAATGTAATGGGAATGGTATACGTCCATTATTTGAATCTATAACAGGATAAATTAATCCATTTACTCTACCACCAATTAGTTGTATATCTCTCCATACTTTTAGATATGACTCATAGTCTGCTTCAAACCTTGTTGATGGTTGGTTACCCGCGTATGGTTCCCAATTTTGAGTTTCACTAACCACAGAATATAAACTAAATCCATCTATAGTTAGATTTGACTTGTCTATTTTAGGATGGTATAAACCAACCGCTCCATCCGCCTCATCCGCAACTAAAATAACAATATAATCACTAATACCACCATTAAATGTACCAGGTCCAGAATTATTGGTGTAATTTAATTGAGTACCATGGTCAAATGGTACACCTTGAGAGCGAGTGTCGTTTGCTCCTGTCGCAATATTTTCTCCTCTATTAATCCTTCTGTAAGTGGTATTACCGTCGTTAAACTCAGTAGCCTTAGGTCTACATTCTCCAGAACTATTTCTACACCAATTACTATTTGCAATTGAAAACTCAACGGTGTCTGAAGAGTATGTACCAAACTCATCTATCTGTTCTCCTGTAGAAAGCGTTCCACCCGTCATAGAACCAAGATAAGGATATGATGACCACCATAACCAATTTTCTCCATTATCCGCTATTGCACCTACAACACCTTCATATAATGTATTTTCTGATAAGTCACCAGATAAAACTTTTTCATTATACCACTCTCTTATACTGTTAGATGCTTGTGTTGCACTATTCTCATCTAATGAAGTACCATCATAAAAAACAAAAATCTTAGTTTCTGGAGTTGGTACCTCAACAAGTATGGTGTCTGTTCTATCACAACACGCCGCAGCTTCCCAAACTTCAGTCGGAACACCTGCAGGTGTACTTGATGGTGTAGTGGTTACTGATGGTGTTTGTGTATTAGAAGGTGTTTGTGTCGGTGTTTGAGATGATGACGCTCGTGGAGTTATTGTTGCCGATGGTGTTTGTGTATTAGAAGGTGTTTGTGTCGGTGTTTGAGATGATGACGCACCTGGTGTTATTGTTACCGATGGAGTTTGTGTATTAGAAGGTGTTTGTGTCGGTGTTTGAGATGATGACGCACCTGGTGTTATTGTTACCGATGGAGTTTGAGTATTAGAAGGTGTCTGTGTCGGTGTTGCAGATTGTGATGGTGTTACACATTCACAATAACCTGATAAACAAATATCAGTTATAAAAGTATTAATAGTTCCAATAACAGTACCACTACCAAGATTTCCTTTATAACTATAACAGTTACCTCCTAATTCTATTCCATCACCTACATTTGTTGTACCAGTTGTTAATATGGTAACAACATCATTACTGTCACAACAATTTTCTAAATCATATTTATTATATTGTTCACAAACACATATAGGGTCAGTAGTACAAATATTATTCGTAATTGAACCACTAAGAATTAAATCAACACTTTGACCGCTATATGTCGGTGTGTCCACTACACTATCAAAAGTGTAACAATTACCACCCCAAATAAATCCATCAGTTTCTAAGTTTATTGTTGTTGCTGAGTCTGTGTGAATAATTATATCTGACAATCCTAAATCACCACAACATGGTGTTCCTGAATAGAATGTAAACCCACTACCTGGGTCGGGTGTTTCGTCACATGAAGTAATCGATATTTGTGTCGCAACATTGTCTGCAAAATCATTGAAGTCAGTTGCCGAGTATTGGAACTCAGGACCTGAAGATAACGAAGCAAGTTGTGTACTTTGAGCACCTGAACCAATTTTAACTGTAGTTATTTTAATAATTTGTCCTGACCCATAAAGTCCTGATTTCATTTGTGCCGCCAATGTAGAGGCACTGTCACTTATGGTAGTACAATTACTATCAAAATCATGTATGTACCCATCAGTGAATATTACTATATTTTTCTCAGCACCTGGTGTTGCATTACCTCCAACTAACATGTCATAAGCATCTATAAGTGCTGGTCCTACGTATGTCCATCCACCGTCATTATTAGCGTTACTTACTGCAGTTATAAAAGAATTGTAATTATCTGTTAAATCGGTAACTTCATCAACATTATTACAGTTTGACCATTTAATAGCACCTAATTTAACGTCTCCAGAATCCATATTACCTTGTAATCCTGTAGCCATAGAAATAACACCGTCCACAAACACATTCCATTCACTATCATCAACGCTCCCTGATTGGTCCATTAAAACAACAATATCTTGTCGTCCACATCCACTCACAGTACATACATTAACATCAGTACATCCTGAACAATCATCATATAAAGTGTCTATTTGACCTGTCGCTCCACCAAAACTGGAATTTATAACTGTTATTTCTCTACATTCTCCTTGATAGAAGAATGTATCTCCAACTTGTGGTGTTAGAGTATTGTTAAAATCTATATCTCCCTGTCCAATTTCACCATAACAACAACCACTATATATTACTCTATATGTTGTATAATCACCTGAACCTGAAGGTGTCGGTGTAGGTGTTATTGAATTTGTCGGTGTTGGAGTAGGTGTTTGCGTGTTAGATGGTGTTTGAGTAGGTGTTTGAGTTGGAGTAGGTGTTTGTGTGTTAGATGGTGTCACGGTTGGGGTTTGAGTTGGTGTATTTGATGGACAAATCGGACAGGGATAGTCTTCCTGACTTTCACAACCTTTATCACTAACTGATGTTATAAATGCACTTACTTCAATTTCTGGTATCTCACTTTGAAATACGTAACACCCTCCAGGGTAAGACCCTTCTCCGCTTGGGTTTGTTGGACTTGTCGCATCATAACCATCTAAATAGGTAATATTACCCGTACTTGGAGTTATCGTATTTGTATCGTACGCAACATATGCAATGTAATCATAGTTACAACAATTAGCGAATTTAGCGTATGAAATTGTGTTACAACAATTAGAATCTAAGCACAATCTAAATGTTGTATCACCTGAATAGACCGTATAGACGGTACTTGCACTATATTCACTAGTAACTGCGGAATAAAAATAATAACAATTAGACTGATAAATAAAACCATCAGCGGTATCTCCATCAATATTTACAGTAGGTGTCCAATCACTATTTACCGTCACAAAAATAGGGTCAGGCTGTATAACACTACAACAAGGTTTTGCCATATAGTAATCAAAACTCGTTGCATTACTAACCGCTGGGTCTGTATTTTCTTCACATGTAACATCTAAAACATCTTGCCAAGTAGTCGCCGACCATGTATTCCACATGTTAATTTCTGAACCAGTAGGCTCAGGTAAAGGAAAAAAGTTTTGTGTGGATGTATAAATATTTTCAGGTGTTGGCCCTGATACCATTTGGAACCAGTAATGTGATTGATTACCCAACCATGACCCGTTGAAGTACACACTATTATATAAATCCACTCCCCCAACAATCTTCCAAGTAACATGTTTACCGTTAATTCCTCCGTAAATACCAGTTTTAAACCCGTTAGCAACATTTAACATCCATGTTTTAGGCCCGCATTGACCCGCTTGGTTTGGACTTAAATTACAGGGTTCACATCCCCATTCAACTATTTGTATATCAGGATTGTTATCACAGTCAGGGGTATTCGGCATATTACAACCATTAGGTACGTTATATGGTGGCGGGTCACCTACATTCACCGTGTAGTACATACCTCCAATAACATCAGTTAAATATACTAAAGTAGACTCGGCAAATTCCCTACTCTCGGGACCTATAGTTAAATTATTATAAATGTTTACCCACTGAGAAACATTCCAGTATGTATCATCGGACTGAAAATATGTTACTGAATTAGCGGCATTTAAAATACCATTATAATTTTCAGATAAACCGATAATACGGCTTTGGTCACTTGAAAATCCATAATCATCACACGCATTTGGCGCCTTAAATATTCCCAACTTTACTATCCCTTGATTAATCTTGTCTTGTAGACTTTCAATTAGACTAATCATACCCGCTTTCATAGCGTTAAATTGTTGTTCACTGTGTGAACCATCAATTCCAGGGTTCATATAAATTATGATATCCTGAGGTGTACACGAAGCAGAATAACAAGTTGCACAATTAGTATATGCCGAAATGGCGGTTACATTATTAGTATAAAAATTAAAAGGGTCCGCAGTCCATGGTGGAGGACCTTTTATTTGGTAACACCTAAACTCACCCGTAGTATCATTTCTAAAATATATAGGACTTTGTCCAGCAAAAGGTTCATTTTCTTCATAATATATCGCAGCATCACTACTTCCGTTACTTAAAGTAGGGTCCGTAAAACTTCTATTGTCACTAGCGCACCTCTCATATTCATAACATTGATATGTTTGGTCATCTAAAGCTTCTGCTAAAATAGTTTCACATTCCTCACAATTAGGGTACTCTGCAAATATACATTCATCACCGTTAAATGTTTCTAATATCTC
>Ga0075475_10001789_pt1 | contig 10773 bp, 7 predicted proteins | sample DEB08_DNA_10_FD_76342 | JGI IMG/M metagenome (GOLD analysis project Ga0075475, IMG submission 76342) | Aqueous microbial communities from the Delaware River and Bay under freshwater to marine salinity gradient to study organic matter... | ecosystem: Environmental > Aquatic > Marine > Coastal ... | reverse complement strand
CGCCGCCGTCGCCGCCGTCGCCGCTTGCGTCGCGGACGTTCCCCTTCATCGGAATCCGACGACGTGGCGTCGCCGCGATCCTCCGCGATGGCGGACGCATCCGCCGACGAAGGCTCGGAGGGGGCTTCGGCGCCCTCGCCCGCATCGTCCGGGCCGGTCGCCTGGGCCTCGCCGTTCTTGCCGCCGCGGGACCGTCGGCGACGACGTCGCTTCGGCTTGGCGTCCGTCGCGGCGTCGGGGTCGGGGTTCGCGCTCTGGTCGACACCACCGTCGGTGGCCGGGGACGCCTCGCCGGTCTGGACGTCGTCTCCGGAGGCCTTGGGCGAGGACTTGCGTCGTCGCGGAGCCTTCTTCTTCGTCGAGGTCCCGGACGAGGCCTCGGTCGAGGCCTCGGTCGGGCCGGGGGTGGTCTCGGTGGTCGATGGCTTGGTCACGGGCGATGCACTCGTTCGGGGGTGAGACCCCTCGGGCATGCGAAGAGGCGGAGAATCAGGTCGCGACGGCGGTGGGCGTGCGGTTCGAGATCGCCAGGGCGATGTCGGCGGCAAGGGCGGCGTTCGAGAGAAGCAGCGCGACGTTGGCAAGGAGACTTCTTCCACCGGTCCGCTCGACGAGCCGTTCGAGAAGGTCCGGCGTCACCTCGGCACCTCGTCGGCCGGCGGCGGAGGACGCCGCGATCTCGCTGTCGACCAGACGATCGAACTCGAACGCCTCCGGCAGCGCGAACCGCTCGGGGGCGGGATTGAGAACCAGCATCGCCGATCGCTGCCGCATCGGGCCCCAGTGAAGGGATGCCGCTGCCGCGATCGCCGCAACGTCGTCGAGGCGATGGCTGCAGGGAAGGGTGAGGTCGGGCGGCGAGATGAAGCGCGGCCAGTGGTCGGTTCCATGGCCCACCACCGGGACCGCCAGGGTGTCGAGCATCTCCGCGGTGGCGTGCAGGTCGAGGATCGACTTCGCACCGCTCGAGACCAGGCACACCGGCGTCCGCCCGAGCAGCCCGAGGTCCGCAGAGACGTCCGCCGAGGCGGCCCATCCGCGATGGGCACCGCCGATTCCACCGGTCGCCATCACCTTCGGCGCCCCGACGCCGTCTCGGCCCGCGAGGCATCCGCACGCGGCCAGCGTGCCCGCGACCGTGGTGCCGCCGTCGGCGCGTCGAGCCGCGGCAAGTCCCAGATCCCGCGCCGAAAGCTTGACCGGATCGTCGATCGTCGCGAGGCGGTGCAGGTGGTCTTCATCGAGTCCCACATGCAGAACGCCCTCGATCATGCCGACGACCGCGGGCACCGCACCACGGGCCCGAACCGCGTCGGCCATCGCGCGAACCGTGGCGAGATTCATGGGAAGGTCGCCGGCCCAGCCGCGTTCGACACCGAGACCCTTCGAAGACGCGAGCCATGGGCCGAAGGGCGGATCGACCCACTCCCGCCTCGGGAGGCCGTGGGTCAGCACCGCGGTCTCGAGCGCCACCACGCCGCGTCCGTCCTCGATCGCCGAGCGAACCTCGTCGCCGACCGCGATGGCCCGCTCCGATCCGGAATCCAGGTGGGGGAAGTTCATCTCGGGCGTCTGCATTCGTGGCGGTCGAGCGGACCTGGTCTCGATGGTGCGGGGAGTCCGGTTCGGAGGCGGTCGAAGCGTCGGATCGACCGATCAGCGGCGTCGGGTGCGGGTGCGTCCGCCGAGACGCTTCTGCGGCGCCTGGATCGGAACGATGCCGCCGGGATACCGGGAGGGATCGGCGGCGGCGCCGGTCGGCACCGGCACCGCCACGGCGTGTCGGTTCTGGGAGACCGCCCGCTGGGCTCGCCGCTGTTCGTCGAGCTCCCGCTGCGCCCTGACGTCCGCGGGGACGGTGCCCGGCTCGAAGTCGGGGTACTCCAGTCGGGGGATCTCGATGTTGGCGAGCATCTCGATCGAGGTCAGCAGCTCGCCCTGATCTGGACAGACGAAGCTCCATGCGACGCCGGAGCGTCCCGCGCGGGCGGTGCGACCGATGCGGTGGATGTAGACCTCCGGATCGTCGGGCAGGTCGTAGTTGACCACATGGGTGATGTCGTCGACGTCGAGCCCCCGCGAGGCGAGGTCGCTGGCCACCAGCACGCCGAGCTTGCCCGAGCGGAGCTTCTCCATCACCCGGTTTCGCTTGGTCTGGAACATGTCCCCGTGGATCGGGTGCGCGTCGATGCCCTTGTCGGAGAGGTACTTCGCGACCGTGTCCACGGAGCGCTTGGTGCGGCAGAAGACCACGGTGAGACCCGGCTCCTCCTTGCGGATCAGGTGCAGCAGCAGACGCCGCTTGTCCCACGGCTCGACCGGCAGGTAGTGCTGGGAGACCTGGTTGACCGTCAGGCTGGCCGCCTTGGTGACGATCTTGTCCGGGTTCTTCATGTAGCTGCGGGCGAGCTTCTCGATCTCCGGCGAGATCGTCGCGGAGACGAAGATCGTCTGCGGCTTCTTCTTGAGGGCGCCGAGGATCCGGCGGATGTCGTCGCGGAAGCCGATGTCGAGCATCCGATCGACCTCGTCGAGCACCGCGATGCGGATGTTGTCGTAGGGCAGCAGGCCGCGGCCGTTCATGTCCATGACCCGTCCGGGGGTGCCGACGACGATCGAGGGCCTCTTCTCGAGCTTGGTCGCCTGGGCCCGGATCGGCTGGCCTCCGTAGATCGCGACGGTCTGCAGACTCGTGTGCTTGGCGAACTCGCGGATCTCGCGGGTCACCTGAATCGCGAGTTCCCGCGTGGGAACGAGCACGAGGGCCGCGAAGGCGTCCTCCACCCCGACGAGCCGGTGGATCAACGGAAGGCCGAACGCCGCGGTCTTGCCGGTGCCGGTCTTGGCCTGGCCAAGCACGTCTCCGCCCTTGAGCGCGACCGGGATCAACTGGGCCTGGATGCGGGTGGGGTGGATGAACTCCATCTCGCGGACCGCTCGTGCGAGCGGCTCGGCGAGACCGAGTTGGGCGAAGGTCTGCTCGCGATCGAAGATGTCGTCGCGATCGCGTGGATCGACCTGGGGATCGACGGGAGCATCGGCCGAGGGATCGACCTTGGGGTTGGTGGGGGCGTCTGGTGTGTTGCTCATCTGCAGGGGGTCCGTCGGCCGGAGCCGCGTCCGGGTGAACCGACTCGCGAGGTGCGTGCCGATTCGGGGGTTTCGGGAATCGCCGTGGGGGAGGGGCGTCGTCGCCTCGGGCGTTCGGGGGTCGCCGTTGTCGTCGAACTCGACGGACGCGTCGGACCTTCCGAGTGGATCTGGATCACGAACCGCGCGATTCCTGAGGGCGATTGGGCGAAGCCGATCCCGGAGACATGCTGCGACCCGGAGTGGGCCGCATCGCGAACCGGACTTCCTTCGACTCGACCGGTCGGTCTCGCCGAACCCATGCATTCGACCGCCCGGAGTTCGGGCGACGAGGCGGGGCATCTGGAAGAGAGCGAGCCGGATCGGAGTTCCGATCGCGGTGGGGGCGACGGCGGCGGATCGGTCCGCCCGCGGTCGCTCCCGACGGCATGATGGTAGGGACGCCCACGCGCCGATACAACTCGATACCGTGCCGTTCGGATGGCGGCATGCGTTCCGCCGCCGTGGTGGCGAGGACCGGCGCTCGCCGATCAGCCACCCGGCTCCCTCGAGAACACCCACGAATCCATGCGTCCCACGAGCGTCATTCGAATCGATCTGGCCTCGATCGACGCGAACATCCAGGCGGTACGCCGGCTCGTGGGTCCGGCCTGCCGCCTCTGCCCGATCGTCAAGGCGGACGCCTACGGCCTCGGGGCCCGCCGCATCGCCCGCCGACTCGCCCCGGCCTCGCATCTGCTGGCGGTCTATTCGCCGGTTCAGGCGGTCGAACTGCTCGAGCACCGGGTGTCGGCGCCCTCCCTGGTCCTGATGCCCGTCGACGGGCTCTCGCGTGGCGACGAGCTGTATCGGGCGCTCCTCGGCGGCGGCGTGCATCTGACCGTCCACGATGCCGTCCAGGCGAAGTCCCTGGCCCGATCGGCGGATCGCCTCGGGCTGCGGATTCCCGTCCACGTCGAGGTCGATACCGGACTGCGACGCGGTGGTGTCGATGCCGCGGCCGCGGGCGTCGTGCTTGAAATGGTGCTTCGATCGAGGTCGCTTCGCCTCGCGGGCGTGATGACGCACTTCTCCGACGCGCGTCACGACCCGGTTTCGATGCGGGCGCAGCTCGAGCGTCTCGACTCGGTGCTGGAGTCCCATCGCCTGCCGGAGACCTGTCTCGTTCACGCCGCCAGCACCCACGCGCTGCTTCGCGAGCGATCGTCCCATCGCGACATGGTCCGCTTCGGCCTGGCGTGGGCCGGCTACGGACTCGGCGACCTCGAGGACGCCGAACGACTCGACGCGGCGACGTCGCTTCGTGCCGCGGTCACGTGGTCGAGCGAGGTCGTCCATGTGAAGCGTGTGCCGACCGGGGCGGGCGTCGGGTACGGCTCGACCTGGACCGCGGCTCGGCCCTCGACGATCGGACTCGTTCCGGTGGGCTACGCCGATGGATTTCCGACCACCCGCCACGGCGCCTCGCTCGAGGTCGTGGTGCGCACGCAGACCGGTCGCCGCGATCGCGAGGGAACCGCGGCGGTGATCGGCGCCGTCAGCATGGATCAGATCGTCGTGGATCTCACCGATCTGCTGCCCGAAGGGGCGTCGCCCGATCTGCTGCGTGGGGCCGACGTGGAACTGCTCGGCACCGACCCGGAGCGACCGAACTACCTGCCGACGGTGGCGGAGCGGGCGGGACTGCTCTCGCACGAACTCCTCTGCCGCCTCGATGCGCGCATTCCTCGGGTGCATGTCGTGGGGATGCAGTCGTCGGGTTCCGCCGAATCGGTCACGGGGTGCGAGATCGAGACCGCCGCAGCCATGCCGCTCCGCACTGCGACGGCGTCGAATCGCTCGTAGGCGACCCTTCGCCACGTCGTCGGGGGAGCGCCGATTCCTTCGGCGCCACCGCTCCATCGGTCTATCCTCGACCCGATGAAGTTCACCGACGAAGCCGCGTCCGCCAACGAGCCCCTTGGCGACCTGTGGACGTCCGATCCGTCGGGAGGCGCATCGTCGGTCGATGTGGTCGTGGTCGGCGGCGGTCCTGCGGGGAGCATCGCGGCGTTGGGCCTCGCCCGCCTCGGTCTTCAGGTGCTGATCTGCGAGCACGCGCCGCCGATGCGATCCAAGTGCTGCGGGCAGTGCCTGAATCCTCGGGTGGCGGGGTTGCTCGAGCGGTTCGGCCTGCTCGAGGAGATCGATGCATTGTCGATCGGCCGCACCGATCGGTTCGAGTGGCGGTTCGAGTGGCGGTTCGAGCGACACGCAGCGAAGAAGGATCGATCGGCCCTCGAGTCGGCCCCGGCGCTGCGCCCCCGAACGGTGGCGTTGGATGGATCGCGGCCGGGCTGGGTCGTCCGCAGGGAGGCGTTCGACGATCGACTCTGGCAGGCCGCGGTGGCGGCAGGCGCCGTGCCGCTTCGGGGCGTCGCCGCCCAGGTCGGTTCCCGGCACGGCGGGTTCAGGGAGGTGCGGCTCGACGACGGCCGCGGACAACGCCATCGGATCGAGGCGCGACTCGTCGTCGGCGCGGATGGCCTTGGAAGCGGCGTGGCGCGATCCACGCTGGGCGCGGACCGGACGCGGGCCGGTCGCAAGTTCGGCTTCTCGGCCGCGCTTCGCTCGCCGCCCGAAGCGATCTCCCGAATCGTTGGTTCCGGCTGCATCCACATGCGTTCGGTCGGTGGTGGCTACCTGGGACTCGTTCGCGAACGGGACGGCACCATCCACCTCGCCGGTCTCGTCGGACCCGAAGTCGCCACCCGCCGGCCCGAGAAGTTCGTCGCCGAGGTGCTGGGGCTCTCGGAGACGCCGATTCTCGATCGTCTGACCGCGTGCGGGCCGTTGCCTTGGCACCCGCGCCGGATCGCCGGTCTCGGTGTGGCGCTCGTCGGCGACGCCGCCGGATACGTCGAGCCGTTCACCGGCGAGGGGATGGCGTGGGCGATCGAAGGTGCCGCGTTGCTGGTGAGTTCCATCGAGCGACGCGGCCTCGGGGACGCGGGCCTCGCGGAGTACGTGGAGCGGCACCGACGCGCGATCGCCACCCGCCAGCGGACCTGTCGTCGACTGGCGGCGCTTCTCGATCGGCCCGCTCTCGTCGCCTCGGCATGGCGGTTCGCCGACCGCCTGCCGCTTGCCGACGCGGCCGCGCACTCCCTCGGCCGTCGGGTGGCGTCGGGACTGGTGCGGGCATGAGCCGCACCGTCGTCGAACTCCTCCCGGATCGGGCGCCCCATCGCGACACGTCCGGACGGGCGCGTCTGCTCGGTCTCGGAACCGCTCGGCCCGAACGGCTCTGGGCGCAGTCCGAACTGGCAGCCCTGCAGGAACGGCAGTGGGGACTCGCGGGCGCGGAACTGGCCCGCTGGCGTCGCATCGTCGAACGCAGCGGCGTGTCGACCCGGGCGATCGCCACAGACCCGGATCGTCTGATGGATCTGGCGACGTCGGCCCGCATGACGCTGTTCGAGACTCTGGCGCCGCCTCTCGCCGAGCGCGCCTGTGCGCAAGCGCTCGAGTCCGCGGGCGTGTCGGCGTCGCGAGTGACCGACCTCGTGGTGGTCACCTGCACCGGCCTGGCGGCGCCTGGCCTGGGCACCGGACTCGTCGCTGCGGAAGGTCTGGGTCTCGATCGAGGTGTGCGGCAACTGCAGCTGGCGTTCATGGGCTGCTTCGGTGGCATCGCCGCCCTGCGAACCGCGTCGGGGCTCGCCCGCGGCGACCAGCACGCGGTGGTGCTGGCGGTCTGCGTGGAACTGTGCTCGCTGCACCTTCGACGCGATCTCGATCCGCAGAACCTCGTGGCATCGGCGCTCTTCGCCGACGGCGCCGCGGCCGTCGTCGTGGGTGGCGATCGGGTGAGAAGCGAACCTCGATCCGACTCCGGCCCGGCGAACCACACGCTTGGTCGCGGCCGGTGCCTGACCCTTCCGGGAACCAGCGCCGAGATGGGTTGGCGACTGACCGAGCAGGGCTTCGCGATGACGCTGTCCCGGGAGGTGCCACGAGCGATCGAACGCGAGATCGGAGCCTTCCTGGCCGCGGCCACGCCGACACCGAGCACCCTGCTGGTCCATCCCGGCGGACCAGGCATCCTCGAGGCCGTCGATCGCGCGGTCGCCGAGACCGCGCTCGGGCGACGACTCGACCGCCGGGGCGGCGACCTCTCGCGGGAGGTGCTTGCCGAGTGCGGCAACATGTCCTCGGCGACCATCCTCTTCGTTCTCGAACGAGCGCTGCGTTCCGGTCTGGCCGGGCCGTTCGAGGCGTTGGCCTTCGGGCCCGGACTCACCGTCGACGCGATCGACCTCGATGTGTCCCGGCCCGACGGACCTACGATCCGCCGATGACTCCGAACGCCGCGATCTCTCCTTCGCCGACCTCCGCCGAGGCCGGGCGGCGACCGACGCCGTGTCGCCTCGGCGTCGTCAGCTACCTCAACACGCTGCCTCTGATCGCGGGGCTCGAGGCCTGCGAGGGTCTGGAACTCGATCATGCCGTGCCGAGCGAACTCGTCGGACGTCTCGTCGACCATCGAGCCGATCTGGCGCTCTGCTCGGCGTTCGACTATCTGGCGAGTCCGGTGCCGCTGGCCATCGTGCCGGTGGGCATGCTCGGTTGCCACGGCGCCACGATGACGGTTCGCCTCTACAGCCGGGTGCCGGCCGCCCGGGTGCGTCGCGTGCACGCGGACACCGACAGCCACACCTCGGTGAAACTGCTCTCGGTGCTCCTTCGCGAGCGTTACGGGGTTGCGGTCGAACTCGTGCCCTACGACGCGCGATCGCCGGACTCCGGAGATTCCCCCGAGAGTCTCCTGCTGATCGGCGACAAGGTCATCGTCGATGCGCCGGACCATCGGAAGTACCCCCATCAACTCGATCTCGGCGAGGCCTGGCTCGAGTCGTTCGGACTTCCGTTCGTGTTCGCCACGTGGATGTGCCGCGCGGATCTCGACGACGCCGCGAGGAAGCGGGTCCGCACCGCGGCCGCGCTGCTCGACCGCCAACGGCGGCACAATCGCAGCCGCATCCCCGGAATCGTGCATCGCCATGCGATCGGTCGCGGGTGGCCGCGTTTCGACGCCGAGCTCTATCTCGATCGGATGCTCCGCTACGACTTCGATGGACACGCTCGGGCGGGACTGGCGAAGTTCTTCGAACTCGTCGCGCAGCACGGCCTCGTCGACGCGCCGCGATCCATCGAGTTCCTGCCGCCCGGTCCGTGACGACATGCCGCGTCGCGGCCGCCATCACCTGTCCGAAGTCGCCGAGCTCTCGCGGCAACTGGCCTACGCGCCCCCGCACACCCGGCGCCGGCAGATGGAGCGCATCGAGAGGTTGGTCGGCGACATCGAGCCGGACGGTCGCTACCCGCTGGCGTTCGTGGTCTTTCGAATCAGCGGCTATCGCCCCGACGACGACGGTCCGCTTCTCCCCGGCGACGCGCTTCGCCAGGACCTCGTCGAGCTCGTCCGGGTCCTGTCGGAGGCTCTCGATCTCTCCGACACCGAGCGCGGCGGTGGCGTTCCCCTCCCCGAGGCCGCGACGAGTTGCGGGATCACCGAGCGGACCCTCCACCGTTGGCGTCACGAAGGCCTCTGCGTGCACCGGGCGACCTGCAGCGACGGCAGCCGCCGACTGGTGGTCTTTCGGGAGGTGCTGAATCGGTTCCAGCACGCGCGTCGGCTCGAGCGGCCTCGACGTGCGGCACCCGTGAGGTTCGGGGCCGACGAGCGGACGACGGTGCTGGGGTCCTTCGATGCGCGGCGAGACCGCGGCCAGTCCGCCACCGCCGCCGCGGAGGCGATCTCGAAGGAGCTCGGCCGCAGTCGGGAGGCGATCCGCCGACTTCTGATGCGGTCCGGACGCTGGCCGTCTCGTCCCCGCACCATCGGCGAGGCCGCCTTCGATGGGCTGGTGCTTCGAGCGTTCGATCTGGGGATCCCGCCGGGAGAGGTGGCGGAACGTCACGGACGCGACCCCGCCGCCGCCGCCAAGCGATGTCGCGTACTGCGGCGTCTTCGCCTGCGAAGCCTCGTGCTTCCGCAGCGGACCTTCCCGACGTTCTCGCTCGGCGACGCCGCGGATGTGATCGGGTCGAGTCCCGCCGCGAACGCCGGCATGTCCGAGGCCTGGTGGATCGACCGACCGGACGCGGTCGGGCTGATCGCCGCGACTCGAGAGGACCGACGCGACGATCGTGCCTTGGCGGAGGCGGAGTCCCTGTTGGCCGTCGAGGCGTGGCTGCTCGCGGAGGCCGCGCCGCGACTGGGCCTGGCAGCGGCGACGGAGCGGGATCTCGACGCCATCGAGACGTCGCTTCGTTGGGCGGCGCTGTTGCGAGCCCGCGTGGTTCGCATGCTGCTGCCGCTCGTGGTCGAGCGGGCCGAACAGACCCTCGGCGGACCCATGACCGGGCGGACCGGCGGCGAGATCTCCAGACTCCTCGGCAGCGCGTTCGCCGAACTCGGCCGCCTCCTCGATGCCTACGAGCCGTCGCTTCGGACGGGACCGGCGAGGTCGCTTCGAGGTGTTGCAACGCTCGCCCTCGACCGGCGCTTCGCGGCGCTCGTCGAGACCATGCCGGCCCGGCGGGCATCGGCCCGCCACGAGACGCTTCCGCTCGCCGACCCGTCGTCTGCGATCGCCCCGTGGTCGAGGGTCGTGGGGCTGGGACGTCATCTGCGGCGACATCGGGATCGCCTGGATCCGGAAGCCCGGCGCCTCGTCGAAGAGCGTTGGGGATGGGGCGACGGACGGCCTCATCGAATCGACGAGCTGCTCGAGATCGTCGGAGGCACTCGTCCTCGTCTTCTCGGAAAGCTCGCGAGGGCGGAACGTCTGACGCGTCCGCTGGCCGGGACGCTCAATCGGATGTGAAGGGGGCGAAGCTCGGAAGTCTGCGGCGACGGGGTGATCTCGGAGATCTCTGCGACCGGTTTGGATTGCGCGGATTGTGTCGATTATGAGGAAGACGCCTTGACCCCCCTCGAGCCCTGCCGCACTCTGAAAGGTCCGGGAGTTTCCGAGTGCCGGGTCGCCGCGATCGCATCCCTCCGTCGATCTCGGCAGGCCTTTCAGAAAAGCCACGGTCGCCCGTGTTCACGGGTCGCCCTTTGGAGAAGGATCATGCACCGAACGCTGTTCTTGCTGCCGCTTGCCAGTCTGCTCGTCGCCGCTTCCGCCCACGCCGACGTCGTCGCCGGTTGGACGATCGAGGCCCCGGTGCCGTCGGGCACCTCCGGCCCCGAGTACAGCTACGGCGCCGCCGAGCAGGGCGCCAACATCGCCGGCAGCGACCTGAACGGCCTGCACGCCAACCCCGAGACGTTCTGGATCTCGCCACCGGGCAACGGTTCGCAGTACTCCTTCGGCAACAACCGCTGGACGATCGGCGACTACTTCCAGGTCGAGGCCTCGACCCTCGGGTACGAGAACATTTCGATCTCCTTCGACCAGTGCCGGAGCAGCAGCGGCGTCGAGTTCTTCACCCTGCTGATGTCCACCGACGAAGGCGCGAACTGGACGACCCTGATCGATTCCTACGAGGTGCTTCGCTCGGGCGGCGGCGGATCGCCGGGCACCTGGAGCGCGTCGGCCGACCGCAACCCCATCTACCTCGTCGAGGCGGACGCCGGCGCCATGGCGGCGGATCGGGAGAGCGTCTGGTTCCGCATGCAGGCGGTCTCGG
>Ga0075475_10001781_pt1 | contig 10790 bp, 8 predicted proteins | sample DEB08_DNA_10_FD_76342 | JGI IMG/M metagenome (GOLD analysis project Ga0075475, IMG submission 76342) | Aqueous microbial communities from the Delaware River and Bay under freshwater to marine salinity gradient to study organic matter... | ecosystem: Environmental > Aquatic > Marine > Coastal ... | reverse complement strand
CAAACCAATCAACTCGCACCATCCGAGTTCCACCATTACTTGTTCGGGGTGATGGAAGAGCTAATCAGGCTGAACAACCTGCAGGAGGGAGAGGCGGCCATCTACATTCAGATTACCAGGGGGGGCGTGTTTCCACGTACGCACCATTTTCCGGAGGAGCCGGTCACCCCAACTATCTATCTGTCTGCAAGCTCGTTCACGCCCAACACCGAACTCCATCAAACCGGAACTAATGCAATCACATTTGCTGATCAGCGGTGGTCGCAGTGCCATATTAAAAGTGTAAACCTGCTGCCGAATGTGTTGGCCAAGCAAAAGGCGCGGGAAGCGGGAGTAAACAATGTAGTAATGATCCGCAATGGTTTGGTCACAGAAAGTGCGAACACGAATATTTTCGGGGTGATGGATGGAGTGCTGTATACCCATCCCGATGATGAAACTATATTGAGCGGGGTAACCAGGCTGGCTGTGTTCGAGCTGGCAGATGAACTGGGGATTGAGGTACGGCGCGAGGCCATCCGAGAGGAAGAGTTGCCGAAATTGGAGGAACTGTTTTTTACAGGCACTACGACCGATCTGCTTCCGGTTGTGGAACTGGACGGAAATCCGGTAGGAGTGGGGATCCCGGGGCCGGTGTGTCGCGCCCTTCAGGAGGCGTATTACCGCAAAATGCAACGGGAATGTACCGGCAATCTGCAGAAAGACTATCAAAGTGATCTGCAAAGTGATCTGCAAACGGATCCGCAAGGTACCCTGCCTGGGAACGATTCTTTCCAAAGCGAGTGAAGCCAAAAATGGCTATTTTGAAGGTTTGATGGAAAAATTAGATTCCCGAATCGCCTGGAGGTATGATAGAATCGCAACAGCTTCTCCATCAACCCGAAAAAAAATAATAATAAAACACAATTCATGAAGACGCTATTACGAACGCATCACTGCGGAGAACTAACCCAAACCGACGAGGGAAAAGAGGTAACATTAAATGGCTGGGTATCAACCCGCCGCGATCTTGGGGGGGTGATTTTTATCGATTTGCGCGATCGTTACGGGCTTACACAGATTGTGTTTGACGAAACCAACAAGGAGTTGCACGGGAAAGCGGAAACTCTTCGCAATGAATATGTGATTGGCGTGAAGGGTACGGTGATACCCCGCGGGGGCGATCGCATCAACCCAAACCTTGTAACCGGAGAGATTGAAGTTGCCGTGTCGGAACTGGTGATCTATTCGGATGCCAAAACCCCGCCGTTCGAAATTAAGGATCAGATCCAGACCAATGAGGACATTCGCCTTACCTATCGTTATCTCGATCTGCGCCGCCCGGAAATTCAAAAAAATCTGATGTTGCGCTCCGAAGTCACCCAGACCGTACGGAATTTTTATCATGGACTGCAGTTTGCGGAGGTGGAAACTCCGGTGCTAATGCGTTCTACACCGGAAGGTGCGCGCGACTATCTTGTGCCAAGCCGCGTGAATCCAGGACGATTTTACGCTCTGCCACAAAGCCCGCAAACCTACAAGCAGCTGCTGATGGTGTCGGGTATGGACCGCTATTTTCAGATTGTGAAATGTTTCCGTGATGAGGATTTACGTGCAGACCGGCAGCCAGAGTTTACACAGATCGATGTGGAACTTTCATTTGTGAATGAGGAGATGATCTATCATATCCACGAAGAGTTGATGGCGGAAATCTGGAAGAAGCATTTGGGTGTGGAGCTTCAAACCCCGTTTCCCCGGATGCCGTATGAGGATGCAATCCGCACATATGGTTCCGACAAACCCGATCTTCGGTTTGATCTGCCAATTTGCACGCTGTCGGATCTGCTGAGCGATTGCGGATTTAAAATCTTTGAAACCACGGTGTCAAAAGGTGGCGATATTATTGCGATCACTGTACCGGGGCTTGGGGATCTGGGTCGAGGTGCGTTGGACCGCCTCACCGAGGACGCAAAGCGCGAAACCGGAGCAGCCGGCCTGATCTATATTAAAGTCGCTGAAAATGGCCACCTATGCAGTGTTGGAAAGTTTCTGCAGGAGGAGACCGTGCAAGCGATGATCGACCGTGCGGATGCTTCGGCGGGAGATCTGGTGCTTATTCTTGCCGGACCATCGCCTCAAGTGTATCATCAAATGGGGATTTTGCGTTTGATGATGGGAGAGAGTCAAAAGCTCATCGACCCTGATGCGGTACGATTCCTTTGGGTTACCGATTTCCCGCTGGTGGAATGGGACCGGGAAGAGGAGCGGTTTTTTGCTCTGCACCATCCGTTCACTTCTCCGCGAGAAGAGGATATTGATAAGATGAAGAGTGATCCGGAAAAAGTGAAAGCCCGTGCTTACGATCTTGTATTGAACGGCAGCGAAATTGGTGGCGGGTCGATTCGGATTCATGATGCAAAACTACAGAGCGCAATGTTTGACCTGCTGGGAATTGGTGAAGAGGAAGCCCGGGAAAAATTTGGGTTTTTGCTGGATGCATTCACCTATGGTGCTCCTCCGCACGGAGGTATTGCGCTGGGTCTGGACCGCGTCATTATGCTCATGACCGGTGCAAAAAGTTTGCGAGATGTGATCGCATTCCTGAAAAATCAACGGGCACAGAGCCAGATGGATCAAAGTCCGGGTGTGGTAGACGAATCCCAGTTGAAAGAACTGCACATTCAGCTGCGTGGAAAGGCACTTACGGAGCAGGGTTCGTAACCAGGGTTCATATGCAGGGTTCCCTCACGGCCAAGTATTCATCACAGCCAGGTATTCCCATGGCCATATATTCCTCATAACCAGGAATTTCCCAAATTCACATGTTCCTTACGGCACTAAACATGATTCGCGCCACATAGCATACTTCTCATCAATAACCCTGCCACAATCAAAAACCCTGCCACAGCCCAAAATCCAACACCCAAAACCCTTCCAAAACCCAAAACAAGGAATTCTATGAAAACAGCTGGACTAGACGGATGTAAGGCGGGATGGCTTTTGGTCTCGTTTGATGATGCGGGGATCTACCGGGTCTTGCGCACGGATGAGGAGTTTCGGGATGCGCTTCTCACCTATGACCATATTTTCATTGATATGCCGATCGGGTTGGAGGAGGAGCAGTATACGCGAACCTGCGATCGCCTGCTCCGGGAAAAGCTCGGTAGCGAGTATGCCTCCAGCGTATTTTCGCCGCCCATCCGATCTGCCTTGCACGCCCCCTCGTATGTGGAGGCAAACATGCAGAGCTACGAGATCACCGAGAAGAAACTTTCGCTACAGGCGTGGAACATCACCCCGAAAATTCGTCTGCTGGATCGCCTTTTACAGCAAGAGGAGGGGCTTCGTGAGAAAGTGTTTGAAAGTCATCCCGAGCTGTTATTTATGATTCTGAACGGGGGGCAGATCTATCAGAAGAAAAAAACAAAGAGAGGACTGCGGCACCGATTGGATCTGATTACTGCGCTTGAGCCGGTTGCGGATGATTTTTTCCGCGATATCAAGGAGGAGTTTCGGCGGAATGAGGTGGCCGAAGATGATATTGTGGATGCGATGGTGCTGGCACTGGCGGCCAAAGAGACCGTCACCGCGCAGATGTTGCGGATGCCGGAGGAGCCGGATGTCGATGAAACGGGTTTGTTAAAAGCGATCCACTATCTGAAGCGCTTTCGAGAGCCGGAATAAAGTGCTGCGGGTGCACTTGCTCACAGGATTACTCGGCCACAGGTTCAGTTAACCCGTCAAACGCCGCCATTCGGTACGCCTCTCCATAACTCGGGTAATTGAGCACGTTTTTCAGGAAGTACTCAATGGTTCCGCCATGTTGCATCACACACTGGCCAAGATGAATCAGATCCGATGCCTGCTCTCCAATAATATGCACACCCAGAATCCGTAGCGTATCCGTATCAAAAATCATTTTTAGCATTCCGTCATCCACATGCCCGATGTCGGCTTGCGTAAGATTGCTATACGATATTTTTCCCACCTTATAATGGATCCCCTGTCGTTTCGCATCCGCCTCGGTGAGGCCTATGCCCGCGATCTCCGGAATCGAGTAGATCCCATACGGAACATTCGCTGCAATCTCATCCTCGCCCATCCCGAACATCGCGCAAGCGGCGATTCGGCCCTGCACAAACGACGCCGACGCCTGCGAAGGAAACCCAATCACATCCCCTGCCGCAAACACCGACGGTACCGCGGTCCGAAACGCCTCATCCACCTCTATCGTATTTCTATCACTCAGCCCAACGCCAATCTCTGCCAGCCCAAGCCCCTCGGAGTTCGGCATCTTATGTCCTACATGCAACACATGATCCGTTTCCACCACCTGAAGCCTCCCCGGCTCCGATGCCGTTCGATAAAACACCTCCATCGATGTCCGGAAATCGTTCTTTTCAACCCTCTCAATCGAACACTCCGTCGTTAGCTGAATCGTCTTCTTCCGCAGAATCTTGTGCAACTCCCCGGAAACTTCCTCATCCAAAAAAGGCAGAAACCCCTTTTCAGCCGATAAAATCGTAATCCGCGTACCCAAAGCCGCGAAAATGGTGGCAAACTCCAGCGCAATGACCCCGCCCCCCACAATCACAAGCCGCCTCGGAATGTGCGTCAGCTCCAGAATGCTCCGATAATCTACCACAACATGATGATCCACCTCAAACTGCTCCGGCTTACCGGGCCGGCTACCCGTCGAAATCATCACAAATCCGGCCGTATACGTTATAGTTCTCCCACCCTCTAGAGTCACCTCAACCGTGTGCCCGTCCAGCAGCTTCCCACGCCCGCGCGCCGTCTCAATGTTATGCTTAATCAGATCGTTCTTCACCTTTCGGTTTTTCTCCGAAAGAATCGATTGCTTGTACCGCAGAATATCACTCATCTTAAAGCGCTGATACGGCTTCATCTTCTCCTGATCGGCAAACTGCGTATGGAATTTCTGAATCAATTTGGCCGCCTCCCGCAGTGACTTACTCGGAACCGTGCCCGTATTAATCCAGGACCCGCCCAGATTCTCAGGATTAGCCTCCACAATCAAAACCCTCTTCCCAAACTTAGAGCTCTGAATCGCGCATGAAAACCCCGCAGGCCCACTTCCAATAATAATCACATCATAATCATACGACATAAAATACCTTCCTTATACACTTTCTTTCGGTTACGATTCACCCTCCGCAAATTGTGCCCAAAAATAAAACATCTAAACCTCGAATCATAGGGAGCGTTTACAGTGTTCTTTTTCGGGTTGATGGGTTGATGGTTTGATGGGACCCGTTATCCGTGCCGTTCTACCACGGCTTTACCTGTGCATGAACACGATTAAAAATCAACATTCATAAAAACCTGAAATGAAAAATCTGAATGGAAAAATCTTGTTATCTTTGCACGGGAACGATTTTCACACTGCGACACTTACAATAGCAGTCACAAAAGCGGACAGGCTTTCTACCTGTTTTCATACAGTGTTTTCATTCAGTATTAACGAAAAAAACGAAACAAAGGAGAACAAACGATGGCTTATACACTACCAGAATTACCGTATGGCTTCGACGATCTGGAGCCCCACATCGACGGGCGAACCATGAGAATTCATCACGGGAAACATCATCAAGGATACACAACGAAAGTAAATGCAGCCCTTGAAGGTCATGCGTTTGCCGAGCTTCCGATCGAAGAGGTACTGCAACGGATCAACGAGGTGCCGGAAGAGATCCGGCAGGCTGTGATCAACAATGGTGGGGGGTACGCAAACCACAAGCTTTTTTGGGAAATCTTATCACCAAACGGTGGCGGTGCGCCAACCGGTGAGCTAGCTGGCGCAATCGAAGCGGCATTTGGTTCCTTCGACGCTTTCAAAGAGAAATTTTCAGCAGCCTCTGCCGGGCAGTTCGGATCCGGGTGGGGATGGCTTTGCGTGGATAAGGGGGGTGATCTGAAAGTGATCTCAACCCCGAATCAGGACAGTCCCTACATGAATGGGTTAACTCCGATCATGGGCTTGGACGTTTGGGAGCACGCCTACTACCTGCACTACCAAAATCGCCGTCCGGATTATATCGAGGCTTTTTGGAACATTGTTCACTGGGGTAAAGTGAATGAAAATTACCTGGCAGCAAAAGCAGGGTAACAGAAAGCAGTGTAACAAAGCAATAGAACATTGCAAGACGATTGCGCTAAAAACCGCTCTTCTATCTCGAGGGGTGGTTTTTTGGTTTCAGGTGATGTTTATATCCAATGCCTGCTAAGGATCTCTGGTGTTCTCAAACCTTACCTGGGCTACCAAATGCCCGCCAATCCCGTATTGAATCCCGTATAGAATCCCGAACCGGGAGCGTTTTCCATCAACCCGACGAAAAAAATAAGTGAAGCATCGTACCATGAAAGACCGACTACTGCACCTCCGCAAGCAGTCTGAAGCGCTCGAACCCAACGCTGCACAGCGGGAAACACTCCGCAAAAGCGTTCTGGCCTACACAGAGGAGTTCCTCGAACAGATCCATGATTATGGCAAAGCTCCGGCTTTTCGTCACGAATGGATCCAAAAGGAGGAGACCGAAACCGATCCTTTTCAGGCGCCGCCGCTCGAAATCGCAGATCTGATGGGCAGGCTGAAACATGAACTGGATGACGAGGGGCTGAATCCGGCGTCTGGCGGGCACCTCGGTTATATTCCGGGTGGCGGTATCTACGCATCCTCCTTGGCGGACTATATTGCGGCGGTCAACAACAAATATGCCGGCATCTATTTTGTGTCTCCGGCAGCGGTTCGGATGGAACACGCTCTTTTGCGTAGTACGGCAAAGCTTATCGGCTACCCTGCTAGCAGTGTCGGAAACATTGCGTCCGGAGGCAGTATCGCGAATCTGATTTGCCTGGTTTCGGCACGTGAGGCACTGGATATCACCCCGGAAACGATCCGAAAAACAGTGATCTACTCGTCTGAGCATGCACATCATTGCCTTCATAAAGCGGTACGGATCGGCGGATTGAAGGAGGCGGTGTGGCGTGATGTGCCCCTGGATGAACATTTTCGGATGCGTCCTGAGCGCCTTCGTGAGATGATTCTGAACGATCAGGAGGAGGGACTTCGGCCGGCGCTACTGATTGCATCGGCGGGCACAACCGACATGGGTGCGATCGATCCATTGCAGGAGTTGGCCGATATCAAGGAGGAGTTTGGCATGTGGATGCATGTGGATGCGGCATACGGGGGGTATTTCATGCTGCTCGATGACCTAAAGCCCCGGTTTGGTGGTATTGAACGATCGGATTCTGCGGTTCTCGATCCGCACAAGGGGCTTTTTCTACCCTACGGGACAGGCATTGCGCTCGTGAAACACCCGGAACCGGTGATGAAAGCACATGGGTATACGGCGAACTATATGCAGGACGCACAGTCTGAAGATCTTGAGCTTTCGCCGGCGGATCTTTCGCCGGAACTCACCAAGCATTTTCGGGCGCTGCGGATGTGGCTCCCGCTTCGTCTTCACGGGGTGGAGCCGTTTCGCGCGGCACTCGAGGAGAAGCGGCTTCTGGCTTTGTATGTAGCGGAGGAACTTCGCAAGATTCCACAGGTGGAACTTCTTTGTGATCCGGAACTTTCAGTAGTAACGTTTCGAATCGCTGCAGGGGATGAGGCTCTGAACGATCGGCTTAGCGAGGAGTTGCTTACTTCCATCCACAACAATGGGCGAGTGTTTCTGTCCTCCTCCCGTGTGAATGGTAAGTACGTGTTGCGATGCGCTATTTTGTCGTTTCGAACGCATCTCGAGACGGTGGATGAGGCGTTGCAACAGGTGCGTACGTTTGCAGAGCGACTGCCACAGGTAGTCGGATAATCAGGCACCCTTCTTTTGGCGTAACAGTGCGAAAGTGGTATCTTTGCACACGAAACAATTGCTTAGCCTACGCGTTTTACTTACGCGTTTTACCTATGCGTTTCGTGAGCCCGTAGGTGTTAACATCAACCCGAACAAAGGGAAAATAGTACAGAATACACGTAACGATAGAAATTATAATAAATAAAGAGTAGGAGACGATATGCAATTTGGATTTGGCGTAGGCCCAGACACTTCATGGATGAGAGAGGAACTTACGAATTTAGGGGTCGAAGAGTTGAAGACTCCGGAAGATGTGGATCGTGCGATGACAGAGTACAACAAAGGCACGATGTTGATGGTGATTAATTCGGTGTGTGGATGTGCAGCGGGAAATGCGCGCCCGGGGGTTGGAATTGCTCTCGAAAAAACGGAAAACCGGCCCGATCATCTGGTAACGGTGTTTGCAGGGCAGGATAGAGAGGCTACCGAAAAAGCAAGAGCGTACTTCCCGGAGTATCCGCCATCATCGCCGTCGATGGCATTTTTTGTGGATGGAGAGATTAAGGCGATGATTCCAAGGCACCGCATTGAAGGGCGTACCCGGGATCAGGTCGCGGAAGATCTGCTTATGGTGTTTGATGCATTTGCCCGGCAGCCGGAAGAGAACAAGTAAGAGTAGTAGAACAAGGCAGGTTGGAGGAATAAGGCGGATTGGAGGAACGAGGCAAGTTGGCGGAACAACGTCAGCTCTTGGCTTTGATGGCCTCTTCCTCATATTGATGTAGAACCCGTTCGATCCGCTCCCGTGATTCACCGATATTCACGGTGGCACCGAGTTTCATAAGCAGATGGTACAAACCCACATGGACGCGGGTACTATAGAGGAAATGTCGGTTCCCGCGGGGTTCGTTCGAGATCGGCACATTGCGAGTGAAACCTTTCAGTAGTGCAGCAAACTCCGGGTCCGCAAAATCGAATGTGTCATTCATGTAGGGCATCGCGAATGTGAAGCCGTAATTCATGCTAAACTCGTAGTACTCCTTTTCCCGCTTGTTTTTCGACGGATCTCCGTTCAATACCCCGAGGCGATAGTAAAGCTTCAGAATCTCCTCTTCATCCCGCTTCAGATGCGTGGGTAATAGCATCAGGTAATCTCGGAAAAAATCTGCCGGGAACGTTTTTACACATCCAAAATCGATAATCCCAAGGCGCCCATCGTCCGTAAGCACAAAATTTCCGGGATGGGTGTCGGCATGGATTTCCGCATGCGACTCCACCTGAAGATGAAAGAAATCCCAGAGCAATTGCCCGTAGTGATTCCGCTCCTCCTGGGTGGGATTTCGCTCCAGAAATGGATCCGCGTGATCCCCTTCCAGAAAACTCATTGTAAGTACCCGCTCCGTAGAGTATTCCGGGATCCACACCGGCGTGGTAAACTGATCGCTCTCGTATCTTGCGTGAAACCGATCTAGTGTTTCACCCTCATGACGATAGTCTGTTTCCATCAGCAAGGTTTCGCGAATTTCGTCGAAATACGGGTTGATGTCGCTTCCTTTGGCCACAAACCGCTTAAACAGAGCTTTGGCCAGCCCCAAATCGGTAGAGATTGTTTCACGCATTCCCGGATACTGAATTTTCACCGCAACTTTTCGCCCATCTTTCAAAGTTGCTTTATGAACCTGTCCGATGGACGCTGCTGCAAAGGCCTTCGTATCAAACGTTGCAAAGATCTTCTCTGGATAGTCTCCTAGTTCCTGCCGGATAACCGACCGCACCAACGCCCGCTGAATCGGAGGTACCTGATGTTGCGACCGGCTCATCACCCGTGAAAATTCCTCAGGTAACATCCCCTGATCGATACTCATGGCCTGAGCAATTTTAAGGGCCGTTCCGCGTAGCCGGGTAAACTCCTTCATCATATCTTCCGCGGTATTGCGATGGAGGGATGCCCGGTCGGCTGGTTTTCCTCGAAGCGAATCAAGGTAGTGCCGGGCATAGTTCGTGCCCACTTTCAGCCCGGTTTTGGCAAATATTTTTCCTCTCTTGTAGGGGGTTGATGGGAAATCATTCATAAATTTTTAACAGGATCGGTTCATGGACTGTTTTTTTAGGCCGGCACGCATTTTGCGAACCACTTCGGTAAATGGTGAATTGGTGGCCATGAATTTTGCAAAATCGAAGGATTTCTCACCGACCTTGGAGTAGGCAACCGCTTCCGCCAGCGCTGTCCACTTATCTATCAACTCCATCGTTTTCTGATTTGCATCGGAATGATCCCGCACCCAGAAGCGCATCAACCCGTGAAAATGGTACAAAATGGCAGTATCGGTTGCTTTGTTATAAACGAACGAAGGGATGTGAAGCATCTCTACATCATCCATCAGGATCTGATTAACCTCGCGGACCAGGTGCTTGGCAAACGGAGTCGATGAACCTTGTCGTTCGATGACCCGCACGTAGGTTTTCTCCACAAAGCCCTGCTGCTCGTGAAACAGGTCCAGCAGCGTAAGCAACAGGTGACTGAGGCGCTCTGCAAGCGAGTAACTTTCCATGTCTTCCATCTTTTCGGTAAGATCCCGGTAGGTAAGAAAGGCTCCTTCGTAGTAAAACTCAAAGATCTCTTTTCGGTTTGGGAAGTGGGAGCGGATTGTTTTTGCGGTGAGCCCCGCCTCACCTGCAAGATCTTCGTACGTAAAACGGCTATCCTTATGATAGAGAGCTGCTGCGGCGTTTGCGATTTTGATCTTGTTTTCTGTTTTCTTGTCCATGATGGTTCTTGTATGTGGTGCTGAGTTAGATTTCGTTATTCTTTGTTCGATTCTGTGTGCAGATGCATAAATGCGGTTATGAAACTAGTTGGCTGCGCAAGGAATTTGGCGCTGATCCATCACCCCGAAACATAAAACGATTGTGTACAATTAAGAATGAATGTGAACGATGTTTTGTTACGTATTTGCACATGTAATGTGAGATACTCTACATTGAATG
>Ga0075475_10001767_pt1 | contig 10817 bp, 8 predicted proteins | sample DEB08_DNA_10_FD_76342 | JGI IMG/M metagenome (GOLD analysis project Ga0075475, IMG submission 76342) | Aqueous microbial communities from the Delaware River and Bay under freshwater to marine salinity gradient to study organic matter... | ecosystem: Environmental > Aquatic > Marine > Coastal ... | reverse complement strand
GTCCTCCACTAAATGAGCCTGATTGTACTATTGGTAGAGAAGCTGAGTAAGAGTTGCCGTTAGAATCTGTGCTAACTGTTACGCCATCTGTACTTAAATAATTTAAGGTTTGATTATTAACACTTGATATTCTAATATATCTTGATCTGTTAACATACTCTCCAACAGTGGCAATATAGTACGTACTTCCGTCACTTTGTTTAGTCTTATATTGATTACCTACTACTCTTTCAATGTAATTTTCAGAGTTAGGATCTAATGATAAATCATTAAAAGATTCAAGAATTACTTTATTTTTATGATTATCGTCACCTCTTCGTACTGTTAAAGAAAAAGTACCTTGAGTGCTATTGATATTACTTACCTCCCATCTTACATTATCATCACTACCAGATACAAGAGAACCATCTGAGTTCTCTGATCCAGAGTTGTTAAATAATGAGCCTTTTCCTAAAGTAGCGATTTGGAATGGGTTTGTAATACTTCCTGTTGTAGCAGCTATTGTTGTATTGGAAGCTGCCGTCCATCCTGTTGAACCGGATACAACTCGAGTAACCAATACTGAGTTTCCTCCTTGGTTAAAGTAAGATTTTACTGCGATAGAAGTAAGATATTCCTGCTTAGTAGAACCTGAAACGAATGTAGTACCGAAAATTCTTTGATACTGTCCGTATGAGGTAACTAATGTTGGTTCTTCTACCGGTCCTTTTACTGTTGGGCCAAGTATAGCTGCTCCTGCTTCTAATGGAGCTGGGGCGATAAAGGAAATATCGTTTTCTCTTGCTAATACACCGGGAGAGATTAGTGTTTCTGCCATGTTTTTTAAATTAAATTATTGAGTACTTTAATAAATATCATTCTAACAACGAAACCTGTTGTGGCAATAATATAAAGTACCACATTAATAAATAGAGGTCAAAATAGGGAAACTAACCAGAAAAGAATTCTCCTGTTTCTCTGTCAATACTGCCTCTACCGTAAGTTTCTTCTAATTTTTTTAAAAGTTCAATCTCTTTATTTTTAGTTTCATTAAAGGCAGAAATTAAAGAATTTTTTTTAGCTTTTAAATTTTCTTTAGCTAATTCTACTTTTCCAAGCTCTTCAATTATGATACCTTGATTATTATGATAAGAGACTAAAAATTCCTGCTCTTGTTTAGTAATAAATATTTGTTTTTCTTTAGACATTGTTATTATTATTTAAATTATTATAGTCATTATTGTAATATGGAAAAATTTCATTAAAACTTTCACTTCTTAAATTATCTATTAATTTTGTTACTTCAACACATTTATCCATGGCTTCCTGATTATAGGATGAAGAATGTACAAAGTTATCTATAGCTTTAAACTTATCTAAGGTGGATTTAATAAATCCATCACAAGCACCTAATTCTCTGAGCTCATAAGCATAGTTATTAAGTCTTTCTTTAAAAGCAGATTTAAATCTATCCGGTATAAACTTACAATCATAGTGCGGCGGGTAAGTTATAGGATTAAATACAAGTGTTGGGCTCAAATGATTAAAAGTTTTATAATCAAGAAAATCTCTCTTCATAAAATCTATAACCATATCAAATAAATGTAATATATTTAGGACACCGTAGGTTACTGTGTAACCAAACGATGTGGTTGGTATACCTGATTCTCTAAATGCTTTAACATTTTGTCCAAATATCTCATTATCAAAACCTTTACGTATATATTCTCCTATTTTACCGACTCCGTCAACACTAATATAAAGCTCGATATTATTAAATTGCTTCCAGTAGTCAAAAATATGCTTTTTACCGAAAGTTAATTTAGAGAAATTAGTAGAGTACCTTATATTAACATCTGTTCTTCCTAAATCAATTAACCTATCTAATATTGTATAGTGTTCAGGCATAAGAAGTGGTTCCCCACCGGCAAAGTAAATTTCATCTACGCATTTATAATGTCTTTCTATATCGTCTAAAAATTTAGATTTATCAGAAATGCTTATTAAACTTTTTCTACCCTCAGGTATTACCCCTAACGCTTTAGCATCTTGATACCAAGAAGAACTAAGTTCGGACCCACAGCTTCTACATTTTAAATTACAGAAATTAGATATACGTAAATCCCATAAATGTAAATTCATATAATCTAATGATCCGTCTTCATTAGTATCGTTTAAATAATTTTCATACTTACCGTGTAGTCTATTTATTCTCTCTCTATATGAGTAATCACCAGTAGATTCTATTTCATAACATCTTGAACAAGAGCTGATTTTCTCATCTTTAAGCATGCCCAACCTTGTTTGCTTCATTTTATCGGAGTTCCAAATTTCTTCTATCGAAGATTCATTTAAATTACCTACCGGATCATTAGAGTCCCAGAGACAACAAGGGTATGTCTTTCCGTCAGGCCAATTATGAATGGATATCCATGGGGCTAAGCATATAGTATCTCCTTTTAGTTTACTCATTATACGTTATGTATTATTCTATTATCGTCTATATCAATTAACTGCTGAGCATAAGTAAGGTAGTCGTTATTAAGTGGATGATCTTTTTTCCATACTGCAGCTTGATTAAACTCTTCATTACTAAGTACTCCCCAGTCTAATATTCTATAGTACTGTAATCTAATATTACGTTTATCCTTAAATATATCTGTCATTAGTAGATAAAAATCTTTCATCTCTCTATAGTTCTCTTTTTGAACTACAAAAGAAACGATTAAGTCTTTAATTTGATCGAGCGTATTAATAAAACTTAAATTTTTAATTAATAAATCCCAGTTTCCTCCTTTTCTAACTATCTCATATGTACTTTTATTAGCTGCATCTATAGAAATTTCAGCAGAGCTAATATAGGGATGTGATTTTTTTATTTTATTCCAATTTCTCTCGTTCCAAAGCATTCCGTTAGTATGTAAGTGAATTTTTTCTAAATTAGGAAACCACTTATTTTCAAAATTTTGTAAAAATTCAAATAAAGCTGTACTATAAAATGGATCACCATATCCTGACATTTGTAACTCTTTTAAGCTATTACCGTAGTACTGCTTTATAGTATCTAATGTACGAATACTTTTGTTATAAATCCAGCTATCATTTTTAATAAAATCAACCCTACAGGAAGGACATGCTAAATTACAGGCACTATCAAATACTACCTTTAAATACTGAGCACCGTTTGGGTTAAATTCTTGATTTACATTAAATTCCTCTTTAGGTATTAACCCGTATGTAGGTTTTTTAGTTTTTATTAATGTATTTAGATGAGGACACTTTTCAGTTGAGCAATACTTATAGGAACCGTCTAAAATAGATTTTCTTATGTCTACAGCAATTCTACTTGTCCAGTTTTCTCCAACAGTGTCTATACTCCCAATAGGTTGTTCCAACCACTCACTACAGCACATATGCTCCTTATCGTGAGTAATCTCAGAATTTCTAAAAGGTATAGGACATATATACTTAGATAGTATGTCTTGTGTCTCTGTCATAATCGTAAAATTCCTTAAATTCAGGTAAATATTCTAATATATTTAATCCTCTTTGTTTATCTAAGGTACTATAAAAAGATAATGCCTTAGTTAAACCTATTCCTTGTTCTGCATAAAGCTCATACCTAAGCTGATTTAGTAAATGTTCTGGTAATCTACTATTAGACAGTATGGCGGTCTTAGTATGTTCGGGTAGATTTATAATGCTTTGAAATTTCGGGAACCTTAAGTAGTTAAATATGCATTCTTTTTCATACTTGTGGTAAAAATACTCGTAAATTTCTGTTGTATTTGAAACATTAAGTAAATTAATAGTGGGTATAATATCATAATGGATTTCATTATCTCTAAGTAGCTTTATTCCTTTTTCTACAGAGTCAAATTCTAAAGGGTATCTTGCATAATGGAATCTTTTTTCTATGTCATCTAAAGAAAGTGTAATTTTTAAATTTTTAAAATTTTTCCAAATATCTAATATCTTAGAAGTGATTAGTGATCCGTTAGTATGATATTCTAATTCTATATTTTTAGTAACATCTAAATCTACAAGTTTTTTTAAAAAAGCTAAATGTTCCTTAATTAATAGAGGTTCTCCACCGTTGAACCAAAGGTGAACTATATTATTAGAATATCCAAGAATATCATTATAAAATTTATCGTCTCTAAACCAAGTATTTTCAATAATTCTTTTATTATAGCCAGAATCAATATTTTGTATTTCTTTCGTTACATCTTCATTCCATTTAGAACTACTACCTGGGTGACAAATGACGCATTTAGCATTACATACATTACCTAACCTTAATTCGACTGACATCAAGGGCAGTTCACGATACTTGTCTAAGTTATTAAAATCTACATCATATTTCAAATTCTCTCGTATCCTTTTTGACTCTAATCCAGCTTTTTCACGATTGTAACAAAAATTACAAGAAGAATCAAATTCCCCCTTCAGCATAGAGTTTCTTAGTATTTTAAAGTTTTTGCTATTGCGTATATCATCAACTGGATATTTACCTAACTCCATGTCTTGACTAAAGTGTTTGGCAGTTAATCTCGACTCACAACAAGGAGTTACTTTCCCATCAGGATGAGTAGCTAAGTGTGTAAAAGGTAGTATGCAGAATGTATCTTTTACGCTCATATTGAAAATCTTTTTTTATACTCTTCACCTAATATTGGATCTATACTATTCAGAAGAATTTCAGAATCTATACCTCTTAGTCTGTCCATAATTTTATCTGCTTCTCTTGCTTTTACGCGTTGTTCGTCTGTAAGATTAGTAGAATATGATAGATTTATTATACCTTCTAACTGAGATTTAAACTGTGGGTACTTAAGTGATAAACCTAAGAGATATTCTTTTATATTTGCTTTAAAGCTGTCTGATACTGCATATACTGCCATACCGAAGGGATAAGTTATAGGAAGAAAATGAATATTCATTCTTTTTTCAAACGGATAGCGCACAAAATTAATAAAATCTTGAATTAATAGAACATTATGCCAAGTAACAGAGTATGTATAATGTACATTATAGTTTAATCTATCTTCTAAATAACTTTGATAGTTAAGAATATTTTTACTTACACTATCCCATTTAGCGTCTGATCTTAGATATTCAAATACTCCTCCTACTCCATCTATACTCAGAGCTATTCCAAAAGATTTAAAGTTATTTAATACTTTATCAACAAATTGTGCATTAAAAAAAGTCCCATTGGAAGACATAGCAAGATGTATGTTCTTAGAAAATCCTTTATCAATTAAGTAGTCTATAAGTTTATACCAGGCAACGCTGTACAAAGGATCTCCTCCAAGTGCTTCAATAGAATGTAAATGAGGTGCCCATTTATCTATATCCTTCATGAATATACTTTGAGGATTATATAGCTGTTTATGAATAAATTCTCCTGGGTTTTTACCAGATAATTTTTTTTCAGCAGGTGAAAGTGTTTTGTAGTCTTTAGCCCAAGAGCTACTATACTCTGGGTTGCACATTCTGCATCTAAGATTGCAGGAATTATTTAATGTAAGTTGGTATTCTACGGGATATTCAGGGTCTTTTTCATAATCTAAAGGTAACTCTAAAACATTTACTCTTGTATTATAAATTTCTCTTTTGCTTGTTATTCCAATTTCTTCTTTATTCCAGCAATTTATACATTGCACAGGTTTAGTACCTTTCCTAAATTCGTTTCTTAAATTCTTTAAGTAGTTACTTGAAAATATGTCTTCTACCTTGTCTTTTTGCATATAAAAAGGTGTTCCATCATCCTTAGTAATATATCCTGTAAACTCACAGCAAGGTTGTACCCTACCGTCAGGGTAGTTCGATAGGTGTATCCAAGGAAGTGGGCACATTTTACTCATATATTATAGTTTTCCACTCAGGTAGATAATCTTCTATATTTACTTTTCTTGCTTTATCCATTAGTCTAATAAAGCTATGGAACTTATCTACTTCTTTTAAATTACTTTCTTTATTCAATTCTATTTTTAACCTATCTACCTCGTCTTCTCTCATATACTTAATATTTTTAAGTATTTCTTCTTTCATTGAGTCAGGTATTAGACTAACATGCATATGAGAAGGATAATGAACATAATTATGAGAAATAATTAAATTATTATCTAATGTAAATTTTTTAAATGTATCAATATTATAAACATTTAAAGCACTAACAGTTTGACATACCTCAAGATTAAAAGTATCTCTATACTGTAGTATTTTATCAAAAGATTCCATAATAACTGACCAATCAGAGGGAAATCTTATATAGTAATTTCTCTCTTTTAAATCATCTATAGATAAATGTATTCTTACTTTTCTAAACTGTTGCCATAATTCTATAAAGTGATCAGGCATTTGAGTACAGTTTAAACTATAATGTAGATCTATACTTTTACAGGTACCGTCTTTAATAAATTTTTCTAAGAAATAACCGTGTTCTTTAATCATAGTGGGTTCCCCACCATTAATCCATATTTCCTGTAGATCATTACACTTAGTATAAAGTTCATCATAAAAATTATAATCTCTATACCATTCTGTCTTAATATCGTTTCTAAAGTAGTCTTTTTGAAACTCAGTTCCCTGAAGTGCGTGTAAGTCTTGATGCCATCTGTTAGAAGAAAAAGGATTACATGTAATACATTTTAAATTACATACTGTACCAAGTCTTAGCTCTATATAGTTATATTTAACTTCCTTAAGGCTCCCATCACTATTAGTATTTGGAAAACAACGCTCAATATAACTATCAAAAACATTGTTAGCTTCGATTCTCTTAGATTGAACACCTCCTTGTTCGTACTTATAGCATTTTTGACAAATAGATGGATATTCCCCATTCATCATCTGCTTGCGTACTAATTTAAATTTTTTAGAATTAGCTATAGATTCTAAACTATCTTTAGATAGAAATAAATGTGCTCTATCATTATCATCATGAGCTGCGGTTGAGACACCATCTTTCATATCGGTAATACAGCAGGGTGTAACTGTACCGATAGGGTGAGTAGCTAAATGAATCCATGGTAGAACACAAAATGGCTTTTTCTCATACTTTTTTGCTATATCAGATTGCTGTTCCACCAGTCGTATACTTTTTTATTATTATTTAAATAAATGTCGTTTAATACAGTATCGTTATTTCTCCATTTATCTACTTTAGCTAAACGCTCTTTTCCTTGTTTAAGCCCTTCTTTCCAATTGGGATACTGTTCAGAAAATACTTTTCTATTTTTCAAATCCTCTAAACATGTTATCCAGTATTCGTATTTTGGGTTAGCTTTTACCTTAGGTTCTATATACTTTAAAACATCATCAATACATTCATTGTATAAATCTCTTGGTAATACCTGTGGACACATCATAATGGAACTGTCAAAAGCAAAAGTTGTTTTAATTAACGTATGAACATTTAACTCTAAAGCTAAATCAAACAAATCTTTTAAACAGAAAAGCCCTGGGGTTGTAATCGTTAAGTCAAAAGCTATACCGTAGTCACCGTACTTTTCATTTAAGAAAATATAATTTTTAAAATTTTGAATCCATTGATTCCATTTAATCCCATGTCGAATATATTCTACAATCTCACCTGTTCCGTCTATAGAGGCACAGATTTGAACCATTTTAAAATGAGGAAGTAATTCTTTTAAATCCCAGTGCTTATATGTAGTACGAGAGAAATTAGTATTATATCGAATCCATACATTCTTAGCTAAATCGTTTTTAACTAAGTATTCCATTATCTCCCAATGGATTTCCCACATCAAAGGTTCTCCTCCTACCCAGTAAATTTCTTCGATAGTACCGTTCTTTACCGCTTCCCATAATTCGGCTTCTGCTACTTCAGACTGGAACTTTTCTATAGAAGGTTTATTTTCTTTTCTTGCCCAGTAATCAGTATTCCCATCTTGATCATAATCGCCCATTGCTCTACGTTCAGCTTCCCAAGAAGAAGATAGCTGGTCTCCGCACATTCTGCATTTAAAATTACATAGGTTTCTTACCCTATAATCAAATGAAATTGGAGGCATTGAAGTGTAACCTGTTTCATCAGTTTTTTCAAATGCTTCTTCAACTTTATGTGGAAAAAGAGTTTTAGTAAAATAATCTCGATATATAGATACGTTTAGTAACTTATCATTACAGACTGAGCATTGAGGTATTTCTTTTCCTGCCAATAGATCCCTACGAATTCCTTTCATATATTCAGAATTCCAATGATCTTGCAAAGTACCAGGATTATAAAATGAATCCTCAGAAGCTTTATCGGAGTCAAGATATTGAGTAGCCCACTCAGCTTTTTCTCTGGAAGCACAACATAGCCGTCTCTCACTCTGTGGAGAGAGGTAAGTATGAGACCAGGGTGCCATACAAAAAGTTTTATTTCCTTCTGATGGTTTTATTTTCATAGAATAGACTTATCTTCTTGTGATTTATCTCTAAAATTACCTACTACGGCCTCTAATTTGCCAGCAGGATCTTGTTCTAACCAGTCCCAATTAGTAGGTTTAATAGAAGAAAAATCAGAGTTAACTTCAATATCAGTAGAGTATAGCTGTACTAATTCCTCTATCCATGGGTAAAGCTCTCTCCAATTAGTTTTTCGTCTCTCATCTAATCTATCTAAATAATTACTAAGTCTCTTAATTCTATGTGGATCAACTTCATGCTTAGTAACTTGAGTTTTAAATCCTCCTAAGTAAGAAATTAAATTTTTATTTACTGAAGGAATAGTTTTTACTGTTTCAATTAAATCGTCGAAATATTTACCGGCATGATGTCCGAATATTTCTGGGCTCATAAAGGTAGGGTTAGCAACAGTATTCCATCCAAAAAATATTCTCTTTTGTTTATCCCATTCAGCTACTTTAGCATATAAATCTTTCATAGTACATAAAGTAACAGCTGAAATTGTAGAGTGTATAGATATTTTTACATTCTTATCGTGAAGAATAGTATTAAAATTTTCTTCCCATTCAGGTAGTTCCATACCGTATCTCGCAAACTCTGCTTGAGGTCCCCAGTTATCTACACTGCATACTATTTCAAAACTCTTTAAAGCATTATTATCTATTAATTTAGAAACTCTTGCAATCTTCTCTTTAAATTTAGCTGGGTCGTGTTTTAAATTGCTAAATATTTTCCAGTTAAGTCTTGGATGTTCTTTATCCTCAAAAAAGTCTAAACACTCAACGAATTCAGGTTGATACATAGGTTCCCCACCAAGTATCTGAAAGTCAAAGAGGTGTTGAGATTTTTCCTCCATCCATTCCCAGAATTGCTTTTTACGATCTTCATACCCAGGTCTTGAGTTAAAACCCATTAAGTCATACTCTCCTTCTAAAGGTCCGTGTTTTTTAATCTCAGCTTGTATTAATGAACTAAAAAAAGGTGAGCAGTAAGCACATGCTTGATTACATACATTAGTAAAGTATACTTCTAAAATCCTCGGAGTAGTATGTAATGCTTTAGGATCATCAATTAATTCTGGCGGTGAATATGCCATATCATTAATGTAAGATGTTCTTTCACTCTCTCCTCCTGCTACTTCAATTTTTTTACAGTATTCACAACCGTTGCCGGGCCACTGTCCATCAAGCATTTTTTCTCTATCGTGTATCTTACCTGGGTGGTTATGAAAGTTCTTGATATCGGAACTAACATCCCATCCTCTACATCTATGGCAACTTGATGAAGTACCGGTTGAAAGAAATAGTGTACTCCAAGTCCATTTAAATTGACAAGAAGTTGCAGTTTTTATAGGAAAACTGAGGGGTGAATCTGTTTTATTAGTTTGTTTCATTTAAGTCTGTCTTTTAAACCTAAAACCTTTTCTGATGAGCTGGTTTGTTTTAGTTGGTTAACAAGGTCAATCATATCATCTTGCTGTTGATCATCAGGTTCAACATAATCTTGTGCTCCTGGATTCGCCCATCTTGGGTTTAGTACCCATCCTTCGTCTTTAGCCTGTTTTAATACTCCTTCTACATATCTATTAGATTTAGCATCATCTCCATCTATCAAACCTTTAAGAGGAGTTAAATTAGTAACAGGTAGGCTATCATACCAGGACTTGAGCATAGGAAAAGCAGCAAAAAAGTCTTTTTTTCTTCTAATATCGTATTGGCTGTAAAAAGATTTAAAATCTCTTAAACGTGATTCTAAAGAAGAAGTAAACTCATGTCCTGTATCTACTTTTTTTGTGTAATCTATTAATCTAATTAGTCCATCTCTTTCTATATCCATAAAGCCATTTTTACCACCATCCCAATTTTTTTCAAGCCATGCTTCCATAGCTGCAGCTCTTTCTAATCTTATATCAGCAGGTAAAGTAACAATAGACTGAAATGAGGGGAAACGTAGTATATTAAAAGACATTACAGCTGCTTGATGTCCAAACTTTTTCTTAAGTTTTAACATTTCATCAAGAAATTCTGTTATAGAAAACAAACATAAACTGTTTATAGTCATCATAACATTTACAGATTTTACATTTGCTTCTTGATTGACTCTATACATATTTTTCAACCATACTGGCCAATCAAGTCCAAATCTAATGTATTCAGCCTGTAATCCTACTGCTTCACAAGATGTATATATAGTAAAGTCTTTGAAACTATGTGATGCATCTATTAAGGCATCTAATAATTCTTTCTTTTGTCCTAAGTTAGAGTTAACAGCAAATGGGACTTCACATTCAGGATGTTTTTTCCACCAATCCATCAGCTTCCAAAAGTCTGGTGACATTGAAGGTTCTCCTCCTGTAACTCTTAATTCTCTTAAACTGAATTGAAGTTCTGCTTCCCACCATTTCCAAAATGCTTCTA
>Ga0075475_10001758_pt1 | contig 10841 bp, 15 predicted proteins | sample DEB08_DNA_10_FD_76342 | JGI IMG/M metagenome (GOLD analysis project Ga0075475, IMG submission 76342) | Aqueous microbial communities from the Delaware River and Bay under freshwater to marine salinity gradient to study organic matter... | ecosystem: Environmental > Aquatic > Marine > Coastal ... | reverse complement strand
GGTGGCCAGATCGATATGGATAAATTTAGAAAAGCTGTAGCTCTTAATAACGAATCATTTGATTACAATGGATTCGATTTACTAAAAGCTTCTGTTGGATATATGAATGAAGCTGAATACCAAGGTAAAAAAGTACAGCTTAACAAACCTAAAAGGGGTGGTAGTAAAAAATTCTACGTCTATGTTAAATCTCCAAAAGGAAACGTAAAGAAAGTTTCATTCGGAGATACTGGTCTTTCTGTAAAATTCAAAAAGAAAGGAGCAAGAGCTTCATTTGCAGCTCGTCATAAATGTGCTCAAAAGAAAGATAAGACTAAAGCAGGATACTGGTCTTGTAACATCGGACGCTACTGGAAATCATTAGGAGGTAGTTCTAACTTTTCAGGATACTGGTAAAAGTGCTAATTGGTTATGATTAAATTTGGTAAAGTTAATATAGATATTACTTTAGATTTTAATTCTATTAATTTCTCTGAACCTTTTGCTTGCTACACTCAAACAGATAAAACTAAACTATACTACACTCCTCATAATAGCAGTATACAACAGGTTTTTGAAGACACACCTCCCTGGTTAGGAGAACTTCAAGATCAATTACCTCATAAGTTTGATAATATTTTTCCTAGTATAATAAAAATTAACCCTGGTAACACAGTCCCATATCACGTAGATAAACACTACAAACTAAAAGAAAAGTACGGTGATGGAGAAAGCTACAGGTTTGTAATTTTTTTAGAAGACTGGGATAAAGGACATTATTTTGAAATACACAATAGACCGTACACTTTGTGGTCAAAAGGCGACTGGGTTATGTTCGGTATTGACGACTGGCATCTTGCTGGTAATATGGGAGAAGACCCATTCTATGTAGGTCAAATTACAGGTATATGTTAAAAGGTGCACGGCCAATAAAAGATGTTATTGTTTCTAAAACGTATGATAGTTTCAAACACTCCCCACTGTGCACTATTGATAACTATAAAGACCTTTGGTTCAAATGGATAACTTCATCTAAACTTAAACAAATAAAAGGCTTAGAAAAATTTAAATACTCTAACTATAGTCAAGGTACATCTCAATCGTTCGATAATTTTTTCATAAGACATTCAAACTCTAAAACCTTAACCTGTTTAATTGGCGACTTTCAATATCATTCATGTTTAGGTAAACACACTAACTTTAGTTATTTTAACCTAAGCCAACAACCTACAAACTGTGCTTTAATAATAAGTTTACCGTTTAGTGATTACGGTAAAACTCACCCTAATTTTTATGAAGTATTAGAATACTGTAACAAATTTGATATACCTGTATGTTTAGATTTGGCGTATTGGGGAATTAGTTCTAACATAAGCATTGATTTAGACCAGTACAAGTGTATAAAAGAAGTAACATGTAGTTTGAGTAAACCTTTTTACACACTTGAAAACCATAGAATAGGTATTAGGTTTAGTAGAGAATATTTAGATGACGGTATTTCAATGATTGACGAAGTAAAAATGTATAACAAACATAGCATAGAGTTAGGGTGTTTGTTTTTATCTACGTTCGATTGTGATTTTATTTATAACAAATATAAGGTAGCACAACTGAGCATTTGTGCAAACAACAACCTTATACCAACCGATTGTGTTATTTTTGGTATCGGAGGGGATGAATACAACCAGTACAATAGGGGCATAGACGGTAATAACAGAGTATGTATAAGCGACTTATTAAATGAAACACAGTATTAAACCATATAAAGAACAAATAGTAGACGATTATATTTTAAGAGAGTTCTCTCAAGACACTCCCTCATTTGAATTTGTATGGCATAGAGACAAAAAAGACCGTTGGGTGCAACCCACACATGAAACAGATTGGTTATTCCAATTAGATAACGACATACCACGTAAATTACAAAAGAATAAACTATTTATACCAAAAGAAACATATCACCGTTTAATAAAAGGCACAGGTGATTTAGTTGTAAAAATATGGCAAAAGGATTAACATTAGGTAACTATTTAGAGAAACCTAAAAAAAAGAGACCAGGCATACATGCTAAGTCTAAAACGTCAAAACTAAAAAGTTCCAAGAACTACAAAAAAATATACAGAGGACAAGGAAAATGAAACTATCTGATATCATACTTAACGAAGAACCAGGACCAAGACAAAACACAGTTGATCTAAATTCACTTAGCTTCGACTTGCTTTTATCAATGTTTGGTAAAAAGCCAATGTTTGGTTTTAGTTTACCAAACCCAGATGACTCTTCAAGACAGGTATTTGACCAAGAATCATTAGATAGTTGGAAAGCAGGTATTGAAAAGAAATACGGAAACGTAAACATTAGAATAGACGTTGAAGCTTCTTCTCCTTGGGAAAAAATTCAAGTTTTAGATGACAAATTTAGAGCTGATAAAGAAAAATACATAGCCGGAAAAGCAGCCTGGCTAGACAAAGAAAGAGCTGCAGGAAGAAACTCAGACCTAGATTAATATGAAACTATCAAAAATCATATTAGAAAATAAGAAATATGTTGTTAGAGAACAGCTAGATCTTTCAGACGAGGATGTTTTGAAACTAGCTGAAGCTATTACAAATAAATTGGAAGACTACCTTGATGTAGAAAATAGAACACTACTTTTTCAATCTGTCTCTGCAGCAATTGGTGATCTGCTGCAAAATAATGAGGTATAAGTTGTTCCTTTGAATAAAAGTACCTATCTTTATGTAAAAGATACGGACTGGTTATGGACTATACATTCTTATTAGGCTCCATAGAAAATATATTGGGTAAAAGTTTTAAAAAGGCAAGAGATAACTATGCCTTTCACTGTCCTTTTTGCAATCATCGCAAACCTAAGCTTGAAATTAACATGTCCACTAATGAAGAAGGTCAGAACCCTTGGGAATGTTGGGTATGTGAGACTAAAGGACGTACTATCCGGTCTTTACTTAAACAGTTAAAACTACCTGTTAGTGAAGCAAAAGAGATACTTAAATACTTACCTAAAGGAGTTCATGCTAATTATTATAAAAGCAACACAGTAGAGCTTCCAAAAGAGTTTAAATTGATTACGGAAGCAGAAACTAATTCTTTTTCTGCAAAGAAAATAAAAAAATACTTATATGATCGAGGGCTTACCGATAATGATTTTATTAAATATGGGATTGGATATTGCACAACTGGAGACTATGGAGGAAGAATTATTATACCAAGTTATTCTGAATCCAATACACTCAACTTCTTTGTTGCGAGAAGCTATGATGGCAACTACTATAAGTACAAAAACCCTGAAGTTTCAAAAGACATAATCTTTTTTGAAAATTTAATTAATTGGAACTTACCAATAGTTTTATGTGAAGGTGTATTCGATGCTATTGCCATACGTCGTAATGCAATACCAATATTAGGAAAAAACATTTCCAAAACACTACTTAAAAAAATAATCACCAGCCCATTTAAAGACGTTTATATTGCATTAGATAATGATGCAAAAACCACTGCCATCAACTTAGCAGAAAAGTTAGCTAACCAAGGTAAAAGAGTATTTTTAGTTGAAATGAAGGATAAAGATCCTTCTGAAATGGGTTTTTACAATTTTACCAAATTAATTCAAAAAGCACAAGAGTTGGATCTCACTCAACTTATGCTGCATAAATTAGACCTATGATTAAACAAGGAACTAATATTTTAAAAGAACAAACAAAAAATAGATTAGACTATAATGAAAAGTTAGAACAAATTAACTTTTTAGATAGGCGAGTTTACAAAAGGTCGGAAGGAGTTTATTATCCGTCCGTAACTACTATACTCCAGTATATGCCACGTAACCAGCATTTTGAACAATGGCTAAAGGACGTTGGACATAACGCCGACCTTATCGCTCGTTATGCTGCTAAAGAAGGAACCCAAGTTCATGAAGCAGCTGAATCTTTAGTATTAGGAGAACAAGTTAGCTGGTTTACAGTAGACGGCAAGGCTAAATACTCTCAAATTGTATGGGAAATGATAATGCGTTTTTATGATTTTTGGTCAACACATAAACCTGAATTAATTTCATCTGAAGATTTTGTATATTCGGATGAACATCAATATGCAGGTACTGCCGACCTTGTGGTAAAAATGGACGGAGAAACGTGGCTTTTAGACATAAAAACCTCTAAACATGTACACAAAAGCTACAGTAGACAGTTAGCTGCCTATGCTAAAGCTATAGAAGAAACTAAGGGTATTAAAATAGATAGAACTGGTATCATTTGGTTAAAAGCTCAAACTAGGTCTGCCTCAAAAAAAGAAGGGGTATATCAAGGTAAGGGATGGCAAATTAAAATAGTAGATGATATAGATAGGTACTTTAAACTGTTTTTAAGTGCATATGAATCGTACAAAGAAGATCATCCAACAACCGAACCTATTTATAATAGTTATCCAACAACTTTAAAACTATGAAAAAACTTTGTATTTTAGCGTTATTTTTCGTATCTTTAACAAGCTGTAGTACATATCAAGTAGCTCGTTATGATATAGAAAGTGTACTTGCAGTTACAAAGTCTGGGGATACCATACAGGTTCCTCTTTCAGAGTTGAAAAGACAATATAACTATGATACATACACTAACTGGCAGTTCAACTACGGCGGTAGCTGGTTCCTTTGGAATGATTGGAGACTTAGATATCCAACCTACAATTATTGGTATTATAATTGGCATCGCCCTTATTACAGGTATAACAGCAGACCGTTGGTTGAACCACAAAGAAAAGCACAAGTAAAAGGAAGAAGAAATGAAATTAATCGACCTAATATTAGAACGCCAAGGACGCCCCAAAGTGGTAGTAATGGCAGGAGGAGCTGGAGCAGGGAAGTCATACCTTCTCAATCAACTCGACCTAACATCACTCCCTCAAGTCAACCCCGACAGATACGTAGAGGATCCCAAACACCCCGCGTACAACAACCTGTCCCAAGGAGCTCGTCTGGCAGATCAAGAAGCGGAAAACCTATCCAGCAATAAAGAATCTTTTGTTTGGGATACAACAGCTTCTAACCCTACCAAAGTAAAAGACTTGGTAAATAAAGGGTACGATGTCTACATGGTCATGGTATATACTCATCCGATGATTTCATATATTTCTAACTTTAGTAGAAAAAGAAACATTCCATCAGCAGCAGTTTTTTCAACTTGGAGAAACGTTTACCAGTTAATAAAAGATTATAGTAAAATTACAAAAGGTAACTTATCTATATTTGTTTCCGATAGAGGAGGAAAATACAACAAGGAAATCGAAGCATTTAATACTGCAGCAAAAAATGGACCTTCTGGGATCAAGGACTATCTACAAAAGTATAATGAAAAGAACGGTGTACAAGGTTCTACTTTTAGAAAACCAATAGATATGTCTCAACAAGAAGAAGAAGAATTCTTTAAAGCTACCCAAGGTATAGACTGGGATAAAGAAGGATACGGTGAAGATAGAGCCATTAAAAAAGCATTTTTAGATTCTTACAAAAAGAACGGTGTAGGACCTGGAGCTGATAAACTAAAAGATGTTGTAAAAAAATATAGAGAAAGAAAATCAAAAGCTGATGAAAGAGAAGATGAAGTTTTAACTAACATAGCAGACATGTTATTTAGCCCTAAATTTCAAGAACTCTTACAACATTCAACTCCTCAAGAAATAGACCAAAAAGTACAAGCGTTTCTATGATAGCACTATACCCAGGAGCATTTAAACCACCTCACAGAGGACATTTTGAAGTCGTTAAAAGATTATTAAAAGGCAATCACGGTGGACATGTTTACTCTATAGATAACTATCAAGAAGTAGGCACTAAAGCTTTATCTGGTAAAGAAGGTAAAGTAGATAAAATAAATAAGGTAATAGTATTTCCTGGTGGAGGAGAACGTAACGGGATTACAAAAGGTGAATCAATAGCTATATGGAAAATATATGCTAAATACCTGCCAGGTTTAGAAGTAATGGATGGTCAAAAAAATCCAATGTTTGCTGCTAAAGATTATGCTAAAAATAAAACAGAAGAAAAGTTCTATGCTATAACAGGAGTTAGAGATGAAAGTGACTTTGCTGATTTAAAAAGAATTACCACTTTTAAAAATACACCACATGTACAAGGATTAATGATTACTGCTAATGTAGATGATAATGTAAGAGCGTCTGATCTAAGAAAAGCTGCTCTACAAGGAAATCTAGATGACATTATTGATTTCTTTCCTAAAGAACTCAACAGAGAAGAGCTTTTTAAAATTATGAGAATGTTAAAAGATAACATTATAGCAGAAATAATGAATCAAAAGATGGAAGATCTTTTTGAAGCTATGTTTACATCTGAGGAGGAAATTATACAAGAAGAAGTAAAAGCAGAACCTCAATTAAAAGATTACATTGGTTCTTTAATAGAGTATATGTTAGATCAGAAAATGAACATCTTACCTTTACCAGAAATTAAAATTAGACATGATGAAGATAATTCTAAAAACTTTTTTGGTAGAACAGCATATTATGATCCAAACGTAAAAGAAATAGTATTATTTGTTGATGGAAGACACAATAAAGATATAGTTAGATCTTTTTCTCATGAAATGGTTCATCACATACAGAACCTAGAAGGTAGATTACAGAACATACAAACTACTAATACCAATGAAGATAACAACCTACTTGAAATAGAAGCTGAAGCCTATATGCAAGGTAATATTACTTTTAGAAACTGGGAAGATTCTCTCAAAAGTTCTAAACAGCAGGTCAATGAAGGTGGGTATGATAAACTTACTAATCAAATATCATCAGCAATATTTGCTTCGTTTAAAGAAGCTTTAGTTAAAGGAGAAGACAGTGAGTTTATGTTAACTGTAGGTCCACAAGAGGATGCAGACATAAAACATAACATGGCATTTGACATACAAGCAGTTGTAAAAATCACAGATGATACATACTCAGTAGATGGTGGAGCTAATGCAGGGTTTGACGATGATGGAGATGAAATAGACCCATTTATTAATATTGTATTTCAAATTCCTAAAGACGTTAACCTAAAAGATTTATCTTTTGACTTAAAGGACGTTGTAAGACATGAAATAGAACACCTCACACAAGATGGTGAAAACCTTAAACAAGGTAAATACATTCCAGATGATGGAGACTTAAGAGCTCTAATTGATGCTGGACTATTAGATAAAGATGAATATTATAAACTTCCTAAAGAAGTAGATGCAATGATTCAAGGTATGTATTATAAAGCTAAAAAATCTAAAACTCCATTTGCAGATGTAGTGGACGATTATTTTGATAAAGCTAAAGTAACACCAGAAGAGAGACCAAAAATTAAGGCTCTCTGGAATAAACGTATACCTGCTTTAGGAATAAAACAAAGGTTATGAGTAAATATAAACTACAAGATTTAATGGAAGCTTATCCACTTCCAGAAGTAAAAGACAAACCACCATATAAAATTTATTGTGATATGGATGGGGTGTTAACAGACTTTGAAGCAAGGTTTGAACACTTTACTGGTATGAACCCTCAAGTGTATGAAAAGAAGTTTGGTACTGAACAATTTTGGCACCTTATTGATACAAAAATAGGTGTTAGATTTTGGGTAGGAATGGATTGGATGCCTCAAGGTAAACAACTTTGGGATTTTATTAAACCATATCAACCTGATCTTTTAACTTCTCCTTCTAGAGATAATACTTCTAGATTAGGTAAAAATTTATGGGTTAAAAATAATTTAAACCCTAAACCTAAAACTATATTTGCATACTCAGCCGATAAACAAAGATATGCAAATGAAAAGTCTATATTAATAGACGATAAAAAATCAAACATTAACGAATGGACATCAAAAGGCGGTATTGCAATTAGATGTAAAGACGGTGATGTTAATCATGTTATAGAAAAATTAAAGGAGTTAGGTTATGAGTGATTCTGTTCTTAAAAAAGAATTTAAACAATCCGACGTAGAAAGAGTTAGAAACCTAGTAAAAAAAGATTTTACTGGGAAAACTAAATCTCAAACTGGATACCAAAAAGCATTTCAACGACATAAAGAAGGAGATATTTGGGATGAAAACGGTAAACAGTGGACAATCAAAAACGGTATAAAACAAAATATAACTAAGTTAGATACTGCCAAAAAAGCTCTTCACATACCTCTTAGTTGTCCCAAATGTAAAGGACCTATGAAACATTGGTTGGCTAAAAAAATGTATAGAATTCATGGATTTTGTTTTGACTGTACCATTGAGTATGAAGCTAGTTTAAGAAAATTAGGACTCTATGAAGAATACGAGAAAAAATTAATGCAAGGTAATATAAAAACATTCCTAAAAGAAATAGAAGACTATACTCATTCATTAATTAACAACGAAAGCACTTTTGTTACCGAACAGGGGGTTGTGGAAGATTGGAAAAACAATAATAACACTTATAAAGAGAAGCTACTACAAAATTTACAAACATATGTAAATATTGTATCTAAACACATACAGTAGCTTATTTATATTAAAAGTTAAACCATGACCCAGAAAGAAGTATTGGACGCACTATTATCTGAAATAAAGCATATAAAAACTCACATGCCTAATGGTGAGTTAAAACAAATGCAAAAGGATATGCAAGATATGAAAGAGGATCTCTCAGATATGAAATATACCCTACTTAACCCAGACAATGGCGTTATAGTTAATACTAATAAGAATACTGATTTCAGACAGCAGATGCAGGCTAATCAAAAAGACTTTGATATTCAAATGGCTAAGATAGCTGAAATAGAGCACTGGAAGCAAGGAGTAACAAGAGCTCTTTGGATTATTTTTGGTATTATGGCCGGTATTATAATAAGAATGTTAATGATGCATTCTCCAAATGTATAGTTATGTTAAACTCGTTGAACGAGGAAGTTAAAGATTTTATAAGTCAAAACAATGTATTTGAAGAGGTAGGAGAAAATTTCTCTACTTTTCACCCTAAACTACATACATGGGGTATACCTAATTTTGTTGCCAATACAAAAAAGTATAAAACTACCTCTTTAAGATATGCACATCAGTTAGTATTTGAATGCACTTACCATTTCGACAAGCTGGGTAGAAGAATTTCTCATCACAATCAACAAGCTGAAAAAGTAGGAGTATTTTTTGGGGATTCAATTACATTTGGTACAGGTGTATCTGATTTAGAAACCCTCCCTTCTTTTTACTCATTACAAAATAAAGAAATTTCTTGCTTTAATTACGGGTTTCCTGGCCATGGACCTGGACATATGCTCATTCATATACAAAGCGATGAATTTAGAGAAAATTTTAAAGATAAAGAGGGTAAAGTATTTTATATATTAAGAGATGATGCTATTAAAGTAACTAATGGAAAAGTTAACTGGTGTAAGGGTTTTCCTAAAATTGAAAACGGAGAATATATAGGAGAATTTACTAATGAGACCTTATCAGCAGATTCAGAATATTTAGCATCAGAGTTTTCAGACCAAGATTTTTTAAATACAGTTTCTATCTTTACTTCTGTAATAGAGCAGTTAAAAACTATTTCAAATAAGTTAGAGTTTGAAATCGTTATTCTTCCTTCTACTTTTTGTAATTTTGAGTTAATACCTTATTTAAAATCTAATAATATTAAGTATAAAAATCTTTATTTTACCGATATTGAATTTTTAACAGATAATGATTCAAGATTTCTTGACGGAACTTTTAAACCCAAATCATTAGATTTAATTTCTAAAATACTTTCTAATAAGAATAATATTCAATATGATTTAGAAGTACCTTCAACTTATACTCTTGAACAAATAGTAGAACTATTAGGGATTATGATGCCTTCTTTTGTTGATTACCCTGATGATGACTCTGGAGTGTTATGTTCATTAATATGCAAATGGTACGGTAAATCTTCTTATATAAACCTACATAAAAAATTTAAAAAGGTATTTGAATCTAAAACTAACATCGTAAATTATAGTACCGATATTGAATTACTCAAAAACCTTATAAAAGAAGAGTATATAGTTAAACCTTCTATTTATAAAAGCCAATAATATACTATTTTTACAATGAAAAAATCAGAATTAATACAACTGGTTAGAGAAGAACTTAGAGGATGGTCACCACAGATAGGGCATACAAAAGGCCTTACATCTAAAACTCTTAATAGTATACTAATGAAGATTGCTTCCGGTGAAGACTGGGAACCGGATAACGAAGTCGGTAAAAAGATTAAAGAAGCATTCAGTCAAATAGAAGAAGAAAAACCAGGACTTTGGGCTAACATTAGAGCTAAAAGAGCAAGAGGTGAAAAACCTGCTCATAAAAACTCTAATGCACATAAAGATGCAGTCAAAGCTGGTAAGAAGATTAATAAAGCTTCTTCTAATGAAGAAATAGATGTTGATAATAAAATAACAGTATTAAGCGTTATAGACGGTAAACGTAATCTTGACAACGATCAGATACGTCAACTATTTGATGATAGTACAGCAGGAACTTTTTATATTTACGCTGTAGAAGAAGGAGAAGAAGAATTCCACAAACCGGTTTCAAAACAAAACGCTTATAAGTATATAGATTACTATAACGCCAGACTCAAAAAAGATTACAAAAGAGAAGAAGAACTTGGTGCCGAACTTGGAGTATTGGGTATAGAATCAGAACTTCATTTTCATAAAGGAGAATTTAAAACAGACCCTTCTGTATTTTCTAAAAATGAAAACTACGCCGACTGGGAAAAAAGAGATTGGGAACTTTTTGAGGCCTTCAAAAAAGGTAAAGTTATCGTATACCATAATTTTCAAGGTGTAGATGCAGATGAAAATATTGCCGGTA
>Ga0075475_10001750_pt1 | contig 10860 bp, 13 predicted proteins | sample DEB08_DNA_10_FD_76342 | JGI IMG/M metagenome (GOLD analysis project Ga0075475, IMG submission 76342) | Aqueous microbial communities from the Delaware River and Bay under freshwater to marine salinity gradient to study organic matter... | ecosystem: Environmental > Aquatic > Marine > Coastal ... | reverse complement strand
AAGATTGGAAGAGTGGATGCGTCAGAACAATATTTCTATGGTAAATAGACGTAGACTTATGTAATAATACTTTTTCCTTGTTGATTGATGGTGTTTGGCAGGAGGGAGAAATTTCTCCTGCCTTTTTTTTAGAGAGAGAGTGATGAGCGAAGCGAAACCAACCAAGAGAGCGAAGCGATACCAACCGAGGGAGCAAAGCGAACGAATTGGGCGACCGAAAGGGAGCATAGTGAATTGGTACGAACGACCAATGGGAGAGAGTGATGAGTGAAAGAATAAAATCTCAATCTGTTAAGAATGTGTTGCCTGAAAATACAAAAAAGCACATATTAAGATCTATTCAAAGTACGTTAGATATTGCTGCTTGTGTTTATTATTTTGCAGAGATATTAAAATCACCAACTGTTTATAGTTATGATTGGGGTTATGGTGCTCACAAATCTAGTAATAGAACAGAGATGTTTCAAGAAATATATAAAGCGAAAGCAGATTTAGGATTAAATAAGTATTTAGATGGTGCTTGGGAAAAGGTTAAGGTTTTAGTAAAAGATACAGGAAAAAGCGATTCTGATGATCGGAAATTTTATGCAACTCATTACAACTCATTGTATAAGGCGAGCGGTAACAGAAGATTTTCGGTAATTTATTTTTTTAACCAGTACATTAAATACACAACTTGTTTGATTTATATGTTTAGAAAGTCAATACCACCAGAAAAGTTGAAGATACTTGAGAAGCCTATTACTGAAGATATGCTGATTGATTTTTATCATGTGATGGAGTTGATGGAAGAAAAGATAAAAACGATTGCATGGTTATTTAAGCTCACTAAAAATAGAAACAAAATAGAGCCTGGAGATGTTTTTTATAATGGCAAAAAATATTCCGTTTCTCAGCTGGGTAGAATATCTACAAACTTGAAGAAGGCGGTTGAGGATACCATTCAACATTCAAAAAAAATGAGTAAATATATATACAATTACTCTTCTGTTGTTGATGTTCCCATCATTATAAGTTCTGTTGTTCAGTATGGCGAAGAAGGCGGTTTCGTGCCTACTAGCTATGACTTTATCGTAGATGTATACGATATTACTTCAAATAATAGACCTAAAATGGGTGGTATTCGTTTAGAAATAAATGCTTCTTTTATATCTTTAACTCCAATTGTCGCAAAGAGAGATTCAGCTTCAGCGATTTTCCATGTATTAACTCACGAAGGTACTCATGTTTGGCAGATTTCAACTGAAAGAAAATATCCAAAGCGTTGGAAGAGATTCGATAATAGTTGGACAAGATATTTTAACGAAATCAAGAGGTTGGGATTTTTTGGACAACAAAGTAAGGTGTCTATTCAACAAAAAGAAGATTTTATGGATGGTCTTTCTGATTATATTGAAGTGAAGAAGTTAAAAAAATATTACAAATTACGTGTATTTAATCAGAAAGGATTTTACAAGTCTCCAAACTATGAGGCATTATGTAATCAAGTCATCCATATGATGATACCATCAGGATACTCTATGAAGAATCCTTGGGAACTTATGGCTGAGACTATGGCATTTTTGGCATCAGGAGAAAAAAGTGATTTGGGTTTTGGAGTAGATAGTGATGTTCCAAGTTTCTTTGTTCCTGCAAAAAGATTTTTGAAGCTTATTCAGAAGTACGATTTGGACAAATAAAAAACCCTCTCAACAAATGCTGAGAGGGCTAAAACAGGGATGGTTTGCAAATTTATCTTGTTTTACATTGTTCCAGGGTAAGTTGGAGAACTTAAATCAACATTATCATCTTCAAGAGTTTGGATTTGAAGGCTTAAAGTAGCAAGTGTTCTTTGGATATCTCGAATAGAACGTTTTACATCTTGTAAATCAGAAACGTCTTCTTTGAGGTTTTCAATCATGTCAGAAACTTCTTCTTTATGCTGTTTGATTTTAGATTTAAGTTGATCATGCTTTTCTTTTTGTTCAAAACGTGTTCTTCGTTCGTTTTCCATTTCCATTGCTTTGTGAGCAAATGATGAGCATGTATTTACAATCGAGCTAAAAAAGTTGAATACGGTTTCGAATTCTTTTTCAGTGTATTCAATATCAATGTGCTGTTTCATTTAATTGTTCCTTTGTGTTGGAGGGTTAGTTTTATAATTTTTTGATTTCGTTCATCGAGTGCTCTTCTTGCTTTTATAAAGCTATCACTCATTTCTTCATTGTTATTTGTTATGTCTGAGCAGAGTTTGCAAACATTTGATCTACCTGATAAGGACCGTTCTCTTTTTTTGAATTGGGGGTACTCTTTCCATATTTGGCATTTTTTGCATTTTTTTAGACCTGTTGTAATTTGAACAATTGCTTCCAAGCAAGCTTCTAGATTTTCGGCTTCAATATCACTTGCTTCTTTTTTAGGTTCGTATTCTTCTTTCCTATTTGTTCTTCGGCAGTCAATACAGGTTTGTATGAGTTTGTTGTTTCTTTTGTAGAATTTATCTGGATCTAACATTTTATGGCATGTTTTGCATTCAATTTCACCTGAGCACTTGTTTCTGTCTACTTTCTTTTTTGTTCTGACATTTTTTGCAAGTTTCGTGCGTTCATTTCTTTTTTTTCTGACGCAAGGCTTGCAAGAAGATCTGTAGCCAGAAGCTTTAGATTTATCTTCGTAGAATTCGGTTACAGGCAATGTTTCATTGCAAGTAGTGCAGGTTCTGTTGTTTTCTTGAATAGTCATCATGTATATTGTATATCTTATATATTCTAATATGTCAACATTCTATCGTATTATGTTTCGTCAAAAAAGAGAATTCATATTTGTTCTTTACGCCCATTTTAACGCCATATTCATCCCATTTTGGGAAGATCATTCTGGAAAACTCAGCAAGTATTTCGGACAAATATTGATCCTTTTCTTGATCACCAGAGTCTTGTATTATTTCAAAATCGCCTTTCTGGTTTTCTGTATTGGTTAATATGATAAAAGGTGGCAAGTTGTCGAAGGCAATCAAAAAATCACCTTCGAGTTTAATTGTGTTTTTATGTTCTATTGGTTCTCTAGAAATAAGAATAACACCATACATGCCACTCCACATCAAAAGATGCTCATCAATGTCTTGCTCAGGAACAGATATGCTTCGTATTCCTCCACTGGCTTTTTTGTTTTCAATGGATGAAAACTTGGCAAAGTCTTTTGTATTGATTTTGCTTGAAATAATATTTACAAGAGCCAGTAATTTAGACTCTGTGCTTACATCAAATCTTTCCATACGACCAAGAATATCATGAGCGATGATCGATGTGAAGGACTCTGACTGCTCAAAGCCCTTCTTTAGATCATACTTTCTTGATAAATCATTGTAGTAATCAAAATCATTGTGCTGACTATCTACAATAGCGGTTATCATGACATGAAGTCCTTTAGCATACTCATAATCAACATTTGAGCTTTCATTGGGTTTTTGATTGCCCATTCTTGAGCTGCATCTTGAAATTCACCAAGAGAAGGTAATTCTCGGATTTTTTCAGGTGTTTTTTGGTTTTGAAAGAGACGAAGACCAAGAGCTTTTGCTTCTTCCTTGTTCTTTTTAGCCCAAGCTTTGATGATTGTGCCGTTTACTATGGTTGGTGTAGACATTGTATTTTCTCCTAGTTAGTGATTGTTGTCTTACATGATTAAAGCGGAAAGTTCTGGAAGCATTTGCATGATCTGACTTTTTCTATTGTCAGGATCGGCTTGAATCCAGTCAATAACAGTTTGTTTCATTTCATCAGCTGACATTCCATTTAAATCAGGAAAGTCGTCTGGTAATTCGATATCTTCATTTGGGTCCATGTCTCCCATATCAAATCCACCCATATCTCCAAAGTCCATATCACCGAATCCGCCATCATCATCATCGTCATCTGTTTGGAATGGATTTCCTCCTCTACTTGGGGAACTTCCACCAAATGGGTTAATAGGCACAGAACTTGTTCCATCTAGACCAAAATTGAATTCATCAGAACCTGATCCACCCATTCTCATTGGTGGTGATTCGTCTTCCCAACCAAATTCATCAGCATCAGATATAGGTTTTGCAGGTTTTGGTGGTGATGGTTTTTTGTGTCTTACAGGAGGACCTGCTTTCTCTACCCTTGTTGTGGGTCTTCTTTTTCTTGGAGGTCTTTGTTGTATTTGGGCAGGAGGAGAAGGTTGTTGTGGGGCAGGAGCACTACTTCCTCCGCCAAGACCACTCGCTAAAGCTCCAGCTGTTTTAAGCATATTTGCTGCACCAGGACTTCCAGCCAATTGTGATGCTGCTTGTAATAGTGTTGGAAGTATTCCTAGACCACTTGGCTCTGGTGGAGGTGGTGCTGGAGGCGGTGCTTGCATTTGTGGATAGTCCATTGGTACTTCTCGAATAATTCTTTCTGGAGAAGGTCTTTCTAATGGTTGTGGCAATCCGAAACGCATGGAATAGATTTCAATCATTTTAGTGGATCTTTCAAACATCGCCATTTGTTGACTGAGTGATCGAAATAAGAACGACATCGTATGGTTTAACCAATCCATAGCCATTTTCTGATCGACAATATTATGTGGATCATTTTTGGGTTGGTTTTGTTGCATCATCTGCATCATTTGCATCATTTGATTCATGTCAAATCCATTATTCTGACTTCCACCTCTATGATTTGGTTCATCGAATCCACCATCTTCAAATCCATCTTCTCCAGGATCTATTCCAGAAAAATCGTCATCTCCACCTCCAAAGCCTCCCATACCGTTCATTCCGCCCATTCCAGCCATTGGGTTCATTCCAGCCATGTTTTGCATCATTCCACCCATAAAATTAGAGGGTGATACATCGGCTGATATAGAATCTGATGATCGTATATGTCTTGTAAAAGATCCATACTTTACAGAAGTATTTCCAGCTTGATAAAAGTTTATTCGAATTTCTCCTTCAAAACCTTCTCCTGGAGAAGATGTTAATCTTTCATAAACTGCATTCATTACAGTGTCAATATAGTTTTCTTCTGCATCTACAGAAAAAACATGCTCTTGCCTACTTGTAGTTGTACCAAGTGGCTTTGTTCTTACTTCAACTCTTAATCTTTCACTATCTTCTTTTGCTTGTTCCACACACCTTTCAATGGTGGGACGTAATGGTTTTTCACCATCCTCACCAAAAATCATTGTATGGAAATCTGAATATGTGCTCATAAATTATTCCTCATCTATTGGTTCATTATTTAATAAATCGAAAACATCTTCTGGTTCTATCCAAGTTAGACCAGCTCTTTCTGCAAATGACTTTCTTTCAACATAATCCATAGGCTGTACAAATCCTGATGGCATATATGGTGCAACTTGTGCTGCGGAAGCCATTTTTGGCTCAAGTGCATTTTGTTCAGCAAGTGCCCTTGCTATTCCATCCCATTTTGCACCCCTAACTGGGAATGGGTGTAGGAAGTATTCTCCAGCATTTCCTTCTACTGTATATGCTGCATTAAATTCTGGAAGAATAATTTGTCCATTTTCATCAAAGGTAAAATATGCGTTTTCCAAACCAGACCATCTTGATTTGTGAATTCTAAAACAACGAACACCCCAAGGGTCAATAGCAATATTGATAACAGCATCAAAAAGGTGAGGTATTTCTGTATATCCTGCAGCTCCACCTTGTTGTGTTGCTTGAAGTATAGAAAGTGATCTGTCGTTGTTTCCACGAGTCCAGTTAACAACTAAGTGTGCAATTCTTAAAGAATCTTTTAGACCGAAAGCAGTAAGTGAGTCAATAACGATTGGACCTTCTTTAATATCTTTTAAAAGTTCTTCAACTTCATCTGCGTTATCTACAGCTGCAATTTCAGGCATCCATCCTGGAGTAAGTCTGTTGAACATATTAGAAGCAGGTTTTGGCTCTTGTTCTTTTGTAATCCACCATCTGGGCTTAATTAAAGAAGAAATGGAAGATTTACCTGTACCAGCTCCACCAAATATACAAACAGCACCAGAAGGATGCCAAGGTATCATTTGCCAAGGTCCTCCATAGAGTTTGAAGTCTTCATCTGTTTTCATTACAGGTCGAGCAATCATTGTGGAACTTGATGTAGATCCACATTTTTGACAAATAACTTCTTCTTTATCCCAAGGTGTTGCACAGTTATAGCAATAAACCCTATCGAACAATGAAGTTCTTATATTTGTTTCTTCTTTTTTACTCTTTGTCATACTTCCACACAAAAAATGTATAACTGAGTATAAGTTGTTTTGAAAAAAAGTTCAAGAAAGATTCCTGAAAAAGTTCTGAAAAAAGTTCTGAAAAATTTGCGAAAACAAGCTTCTAATTGGTTTTCAGAGAAGTGAGAAGAAAAAGAAAAAATTTTTTGATCTAAAAGTTTCCTTTTTTAAAAAAAATGAGCGAGTATAGAATTGTAACTCGAAGGAGAAAAACTTTGTTAGCCGAAAAGACACATTTCGCACCTTTAGATTTGGTAGCCTCTCTAGGTATCAATCATTTCGCTTCTAAATATGCAACTTTAGATAACTCTTTTAGACTTGCTATATATAGAGACGCAAATGGTGATGTACCTGCTTGGTCTGACTTAAGATTTTTAGGTGGTGCTACTGCGGTTTTGTTCTCTCAGTTTTATGCTGAGGATTATCACCCATTGGCACAACGAGTGAGTCACGACTTAGCGGTTGGTCTTCTATCTTCTTTTGTCTCAACTGAGACTTGTCGTGCAGCTGCAGTCAAAAGAATGGTAGACCAGACTAACGTATCTGAGTTGGCGGAAGGTTCAACAAATGTGTATACCGATGAGCAGTCGCAAGATTGGTCTGACGATCCACATTTAGAGGACATCTATGGTAACGCAGAGTTGGACTTTGAAGAGGAACAAGTGTCTTATGCATATGGTTGGTAACACTTCTATATATATAAGTCGTCTTCACTTTTTTTAACTTAACCCTTAATCGGAGAATTGCCATGTCATGGAATTATGGTGCTGATCAACAAGCTCAAAAAGTAGCTGCATTGGTCGAAAAAAAGGCACAATTAGAAGCTGCTCTTCCAGTAGTTGATGATGCTCGTGCCGCTGCTATCGAATCACGTCTTGATCGTATCGAAGCACAAATTAAAAAAGAGATTGCTCACGCTCAAGCAATTGGAAACGTAGAAGCTGTTAAAGCTGCTATGGGAATTGATGGAATCGGTGGACTTGAGTTCCAAGCACAAGCTCCTGCTGGTGTTGGACGTATGGTTCGTCTTCCTTTCTACCCAACTTCTGGTGTAGCTGGATACAGAACTGCTGGTGGTGCTGGATTGGCTTCTACAACTGTTCCTGTTATTACTGCTACAATCCCTAATAACCAAGGAAATTCATTGGCTGGAATCACTTTGAATACTCCACAAATTTCTTGGGCAACCTTGAGAATCGTTGGATTTGAAACTGATATCCATACATCTTTCAATGACGCTGGTGCTGCTGCTGCATTAGGTGCTGCTGTTGTTACAGAAGGTCTTAATAGTATTTATGCTCCTAAGTTGTTGGTTCAAGATCTTCAAATCGGTGGTGGTGCAAACTTGTTCACTCATGAAGATTATGCTGATGGTGAAATCTACGATTCTGCTCAACCTGAGTTTTGCGGTCTTCGTGACTATCCTATCCTTAAGTCTCCAAACACTGCTCAAGTTACTGTTGCTGCTGTTGGTAATGGTGGTTGTAACTCTGCTACAGTAGGTGTTGGAACTGATGGTGCTCAAACAATCACATTCTCTTGTGCATTGCTTTGTGAAGTACTTCAAGATGATAACTATGGAAGCCATATTCCTGGTCCTTACGCTCGTAAAGGTGCAATGGTCAGACGTGGCGGAAGTTTCGTATAATTAACCCAATTTATTAACTATTTTTAGGAGAAAATATCATGTCTTTAGCTACTGATCTTTCTGATGGAATTGGCGGATTGAAATTTGTTGCAACTGCACCTCCAGGTGTTGGACGACTTTGCCGCATTCCTTTTTACAAATCTGACTCTTCTGCGTCAACAACCTTTCAAGTACTTGTTCCTGGAAGTGCAATTTCTAACGGATCTTCTGTAAGTCCTGTTTTGGTTGCATCTCCAAGTGCTGCTGGTATTTCTGATAGCATTCTTATGCAAACACCACAAATTTCTTGGGCAACCTTGAGAATCGTTGGTTTTGAAGTGTCTATCAATACACCTGCTAACATGGCTTCTTCAAACATTGGTGAAGTTGTTGTTCAAGATCTTAAAATTGGTGGTGGAGCTAATCTTTTCGTTCACGAAGATTATGCACCTGCTAATATTTATGCTTCTGGAAACGACTCTTTCAGTGGTCTTCGTGACTACCCATTGTTGAAGTCTCCAAACGTTGCTCAAGTTACTGTTGCTGTTGCTGGTGCTGCTGCTGCTGGAGCTACTCCTGCTGCTGGTTTGACTGTTTCAGATGTTCAAACACAACAAGCTTTCTGCTGCAACTTGGTTGTTGAGATTCTTCAAGATGATAACTATGGAAGCCACATTCCTGGTCCTTACGCTCGTAAAGGTGCAATGGTCAGACGTGGTGGAAGTTTCGTATAATTAATCACTTGGTTTGATGTTCTTGTGGGGAGCGAAAAACTTTTTAACTATAAGTAAAAAAAGTTTGCTCAACTTTGAAAAGTTTGCTAGACTATATTTGTGGTTAAAGTTTTTCACCCCCCACTTCATTTACCAAATTAACTTTTTTAGGAGAATATCATGTATTTAGGTGATGCATCTGATTTTACCCCACTTGATCTTGCTGGTTCTTTGGCTGTTAACATGGGTGTTACCCATTTGGCTGCTAACAACAGTTCATTTCGTGTTGGGATTATGAAAGACAAGAACGGTGACGTTCCTGCTTGGGCTGACGCTCGTTTGATCGGTGGAGCTGCTGCTGCCATCATTTCTCAATTCTTCGCTGGTGGAAATCCACAAATCCGTAGAATGGGACACGATGCTGCTGTAGGTCTTCTTGGTTCTTATGTTGCTACTGAAACCTGTCGTTCCGCTGCTGAAGCGAAAATGAAAGGTGGATCTGCACCTGCTGACGCTGGAGCTGCTGTTTCTGGTGACTATCTTTTGGGTATGGATGATGACGACTTGTTTGATGATGATGTTTTGGGCATCGAAGCTGAACTTGATCATTCAGACATGAACTTTGCTTACGGTTGGTAATCATAAGTTAACATCGATAAGTTAGTTACTTGTTTTTTCTAAAAGCACTGCCAACCGTTTTGGTGGTGCTTTTTTTTATTCATAATTTGAATATTTTAGAGGTCAGCTATGAGTTCAAAACATTCTAAACTGCTTTCTTTGAAAAAAAAGATTAAGCAGCAAATGAAGGTATCTCAAGGAAGTAAAAATGAGTTGGCTAATTTGCAAAAAACTTTGGACAAAGTAAATGTTGAATTAGCAAGACTCAGTAAACTTCATGGGAGAAAATCAAAGCACAGACGTGGAACAGAGAAAAAAGAATTAGAGCAAAATAATAATGTAAACATCAATACAATCGGTGGTTTGCAGTTTCAAGCAACTTCCCCTCCAGGTATTGGTCGTTTGGTTGCCTTGCCTTTCTATCCAACGTCTGTAAATGCAGATGTGACCACATCTTCTGGCACAAATGCTACATCTTCCGCTAATCCTGTATGTATTTTGTCTATTGGGAATACTACTGCAAATGCAGTAACCCCTTTTGTTTTAACCACTCCACAAATTTCTTGGGCGACCTTGAGAATTGTTGGGTTTGAGGTGGATATAAGAACAAATTGTGCTCAAAATGCAAGTCCTCCAACTCTTTTGGTTTCGGATTTGAAAGTAGGTGGCGGAACAAACTTATTCACGCATGAAGATTATTCTGATGGTAAATTCTATGCCAATGAGAATGATTATTATGCAGGTTTAAGAGATTATCCTTTATTGGTTAGTCCAAATACAACTCAAGTATCTGTGTCAGCTGTTTCTCCAACAGCAACAGGTAATACAATTACTTTTTCAGCACAACTTATATGTGAAGTGTTGAATGATGATAACTATGGTGCTCATATCCCTGGTCCATATGCAAGGGGTGCATCGATGGTTAGAAGTACAGGAGTTCTAAAATGAAAGCACGTAATGCATATATACAAGGTGCAGGTCGGTTGGAATTTAAGTCAAGCTCTCCAAGTGGTATAGCAAGACAAGTTCTTATACCATTTTATTTAGAAAGCTCTGCTTCAAACTTTCAAGTTTTAACACCTTCTGGCTTGTCATCTACTTCATTAACTTCACCAAACATTTTGATTACACCAACAGCTGCAGGTGCGACAAATACTGCTATTTTGAGAACACCTCAAATTTCTTGGTCTGTTTTACGAATGGTTGGATTTGTTACAAACATTTATACGCCTGCTATTCCAAGCACAGCTCCATTGGATGTTTGTTTTTCAGATCTTAAAGTTGGCGGAAGTACTTCTTTGTTTGTTCATGAAGATTTTGGTTCTGGTACGCTTTACCTAACAGACAATTCAAATCCTGGATTAAGAGACTATCCTTTGGTTTTATCTCCAAACAGGGTTGAAGTTGCTGTTCAAGGTATCGGATTGGCGACATCTCCTGCAACTCAGTTTTCTTGTGCTATCCTTTGTGATATTTTGCAAGATGATGAGTATGGTGTCCATGTTCCTGGTCCTTATGCTCGCAAAGGTGCTATCCAGAAGAAGCGATAATTGTAGATATCAATCGGATTGAGATGTTGTTATGAATAAGGTGGAAAGAGATTTTATCGATCAGTTTTTGGAACTGAGAAGAAGATTAACGTCTATTATTTTTTATAATATTGGAAAGCCAAATGATAAAAAGTCAATA